>Ga0070707_100000993_pt1 | contig 28056 bp, 30 predicted proteins | sample KBSK5502metaG_FD_65468 | JGI IMG/M metagenome (GOLD analysis project Ga0070707, IMG submission 65468) | Corn, switchgrass and miscanthus rhizosphere microbial communities from Kellogg Biological Station, Michigan, USA - KBS K5-50-2 metaG | ecosystem: Host-associated > Plants > Roots >... | reverse complement strand
CGCCGCGCTCCCGATAGGGCCCGTCCAGGCCGAACCCCGACACCGAGCAGTAGACCAGCCGCGGGTTGACGGCCTTCACCGAGCCGTAGTCGATCCCGAGCTTCTCGGCCACGCCGCCGCGGAAACCCTCCACGACGACGTCGGCCCAGCGCGCCAGCCGGAGAAAGGCGTCGCGGCCTTCGCGGCGCTTCAGATCCAGGCACAGCCCGCGCTTGTTGCGGTTGACCGTGAGATGAAGCACGCCCTCGCCGGCGCGGAAGGCGCGGTAGACGCTGCGCCCGGCGTCGGGAGCGTCGCGCGACTCGACCTTCACGACGTCGGCGCCCATGTCCCCCAGGTACATCCCGCAGATCGGCCCCGCGATGAGGTGGGCCAGTTCGAGCACCCGCACTCCCTCGAGAGGCGGGGCAAGAGGCTCAGCCATGGCGGGGTAAACCTAGCACACGCCTCCCGGTTCTGCGACCCGGGCGGGCCTAGGCGCGAGAGCGGCCGTTGACCAGCGCGGCGGTAAACTCGGCGCCCAGGATGAAGATGACGCCCGAGTAGTAGACGAACATGCTGAGCGCCACGAGGGCGCCGAGCGGGCCATACACCTTGTCGTAGACGCCCATCGACAGGATGTACCAGCGGAAGAGCTGCTTGGCCGTCTCCCACAGCACGGCCGCCAGCAGGGCGCCGGCCAGGGCCGCGCCGGCGGGGATCTTGCGGTGCGGGAAGTACCGGTAGGCGATGAAGAAGAGCGCGGTGTTCATGGCCAGCGCCAGCCCGATGAAGACGGATTGGACCCATTCCGGCGGGACCTGGATCGGCGTCAGCAGGATGATCTTGAGCCAGCCGAAGAGGTCCGTGACGACGATGCTCCCAAGAAAGAGCACGCCCATGAGTAAGAGCAGGAAGACGTCCTTGAGCATCCCTCGCACGATGCCGGGGCCCCCGCCGACCCCGAAGAAGATGTCGTTGAGAACGACGCGGACCGAGCCGAAGAGCTGGCTGGCGAAGAGCAGCAGGATGCCGGTGCCCACCAGGCCGGAGAGATTGCGCTTCCGGATGATCTGCTCGAGCGCCTGGCGCAGCTCGTTTTTGTAGACCGGGACGAACTCCGCCAGCTGGCCCAGCACCGCGTCCATGGCGGCCTTGCGGCTCAGCACGAAGCCCGCCAGCGAGACCACGAAGAAGAGGATGGGGATGAGGCAGGTCAGCAGGCTGAAGGACAAGCCGGAGGCGAGAAAGAATCCGCGGTGGGCGCGGAAGTTGCTGAAGGTGCGGTGGATGGCGCGGAACACGGCGAGTCCTGCGCTCCGGCCGCGCGCCCCTAGACCACGCTCTTGATCAGCCCGCCATCCACCTGGATGGCCGTCCCGGTGACGTACGAGGCGCGCTCGGAGGCCAGGAAGACGACCATGTTGGCGAACTCCTCAGGCATCCCGATGCGTCCCATGGGAATGTCGCCGGCCGACTGCTTGAGCTGCTCCTCGAGGCTGATCCCTGCCCGCTTGGCCCGGTCGGCCTGATGCCCGGTGAACCGGTCGGTCATGATCCGCCCGGGCAACACCAGATTCACGGTGATATTGTCCTTGGCCAGCTCATTGGCCAGGGTCTTGAACAGTCCCGCGATCGCTGGCCGGATGCCATTCGACAGGATGAGCCCTTCCACCGGCTGCTTCACCGAGCTCGACTGGATCGCGAGGATGCGGCCCCACTTGGCCTTCTTCATGTGCGGGAGCACGCCGCGGATGAAGCGCACGGTGGAGAGGTGCACCTGCTCGAAGGCCGCCAGCCACTGCTCGTCGTTCATCTGCTCGAAGGGGCCGGGCGGCGGCCCGCCGACATTGGCCACCAGGATGTCCACGCCGCCGAAGGCCTTGACCGTCTGCGCCAGCACCCGCTGGATATCCCCCACCTTGCTGGCGTCGGCGGGCACCGCGAGCACCTCGGCTCCGGTCTTGCGCTTTACGTCCGCGGCCGCCTCGTTGAGCGCCGCCTCGCCGCGGGCGCACATCGCGACCCGCGCGCCCTCCGCGGCCAGCCCGAGCGCGCTCGCCTTCCCCATTCCCTTGCTCGCCGCCACCACCAGCGCCGACTTGCCCTTGAGCCCGAGGTCCATTTCGCCTCCTTCCGAACCACCACCGCTCGCCTCGCCACGCCAGACACTACCCGCCTGCGTCTCGGCTCGCACTACGGTGTTAACCGAGATTCTTCACGGATCCACCACGGATCAGACGGGCGGGCCCTGTCGCCCGCGGCGCCACCCGCCCGCCTCGGCGTCCGCATTCAGTGCCTAAAACTGCTTGTAGAACTCCGCGCGGTTCCCGCCGGTCACATGGACCTGCCGCAGCTCGTTGTCGCGGAGCACTTCGAGCGCGATTTTCTCGCCGGGCGCGTGCCGCCAGAGCGAGAGGTACAGCTCCTTGCGCGTCGGCACCTCCTGGGAGTCGAGGGAGACGATGACGTCGCCTTCCTGGATGCCCGAGCGCGCCCCTGGTCCATTGGGCACGAGCCCCGCCACCACCACGCCCTCGTCGAGCGCGTGGGCGAAGACGCCGAGCCAGGCGCGCTGGGGCCGGCTCACGGCCCGGCCGTAGCGGAGGAACTCTTCGGCCCGGCCCGCGTAGCACTCGCTCGGGATCGCCAGGGAATAGCGGGCGATCTCGTTGAGATTCAGCGACACCACGCCCACCATCTGTCCGCCCGCCGTGAAGAGCGGCCCGCCGCCGAAGCCCGGATTGTTGGCGCTGGAGACGATGCCGCGCTCCAGCAGGAACTCCCAGTAGGCCTCGAACTCGCCGAGGTAAGTGACGATGCCGCTCGAGACGCGCCGCTCCCGCGGGCCCGTGGAGCCCAGCGCGAACACGGCGGCTCCCCGCTCGACCCGGTCGGAGGCGGCCAGCTCCACGGCCTGGAGCCCCTGGCGCTTGATGCGGAGCACGGCCAGTCCGACCTCGAAGTCCTGGGCCACGATCTCCGCCCGCTGCGCGCGCCCGCGCTCGAAGGTGACCTGGATGTTCTGGCCGCCCATCACCACGTAATTGACGGTGAGGATCAGACCCGCGGAATCGATGACGGCACCGCTGCCCATCCGCTCGTCGCCCAGAATGCGCGTGGACGGATGCGCCGACGCCACTTCGGTGTGGATGTGGACCACCGAGGACAACAGGTGCCGGACGAGCTCGACCGATGCGTCCATGTTCCGCCGCTCACGCTAGCATGCGGGCCCCGCGCCCCGCAATGCCGCTAGCGCCTGGCGTCCTTCAGATGGCGCGCGAGGAAGCTCTCGACCTGCCGGTGGGCGTCGGCGGCGGCCGCCGCCTGGTAGGACACGGTGGCGCCGTGACCGCCCTCGCGGGCTTCGTTCTCGACCTCGGGCAGCACTTCGAGCTTCTGGCCCTCGACGTCGAAGTAATGATAGGCCCCGGGATAGATCACGATGGAGGCATCGGCGCCGCGGCCGCGCATGGCGTCCACCATCTCCTTGCACTTGGCCGCCGGCGTCCAATCGTCGGCGCCGCCGATCAGCACGAGGAGCGGCCGGATCACCTGCTCCTTGACGAGTGAGAAACAACCGCCGGGGTAGATGCCGATGCCCGCGGCGAAGCCTATCGGCGGCAGCTTGACGCCGCGCCGGCGCGCCCGCTCGAGACTCGGCCCATTGATCACTGCCATGGAGTACACGCCGCCCTGCGACCACCCGATGGCGGCGATGCGGTCCGCGAGGACGAAGGGCTGTGCCTGCAGGTAGCGCAGGGCGCCGAAGGCGTCGTCGAAGCGTGCCGTGATCGGCGGCTCGTCGGGGCCGGAGCGGCAGTCGCCCGCCACGCCCCGCGGCCCGAAGCTGTCCACCACCAGCGCGACATAGCCGCGGTCCGCCAGCCAGCGGGCCCAGCGGTAGGATTGGCGCTCGAGCCCGCCACAGCCGTGCAGCTGCACAACCGCGGGGAACGGCCCGGGGCCTTCAGGTTTGACCAGAGTCGCGGTGATCTCCGTCGGCGCCCCGGGTGTCACGTTTGGGAACGTGACGCGCCCGGCGCAGGCGGAGAGCAGTGACGCCAGCATCACCGCTGTCAGCGCATGCCGTCGCACCGGCCCAGCATACCTCAAATCCGCAAGCGTGCGACACCCGGAGCGAGCGCTCTGGGGTAGAATCCATCCAGGAGGCCCACATGACCGTGCGCGTGGTCGAGTACGCCGACTATCTCTGACCTTGGTGCTATCCGGCGGCCGTGCGCCTCCGGCGACTCAAGGACGAAATGGGTGACAGGCTCGAGATCCAGTGGAAAGCCTTTCCGCTCCGTCCCGAACCGGACCCGACGGCGACGTTCAAGGGGACGCATCGGGAAGAGGGCTGGCGGCGCTGCGGCGCCATGGCGGAGAGCGATGGGATCCGCTTCACCCCGTGGCCGCGCGATGACTATCCCAACTGGTCCCTGCCCGCCCTCGAGGCCGCCAAGTGTGTCGCGCTTCAGGGCGCCGACGCCTTCGAGCGCCTCCACCTCCGGCTATACGAGGCCTTCTTCACCCGCAGCATCAACATCGCCAACCGCGAGGAGTTGACGGGCGTGGTCCGCGCCGCCGGCGTCGACTTCAATCGCTTCGTCGCCGATTTCGAGCGCGGAGCCGCGCGCCAGGCCGTGATCGCCGATTACGAAGAAGCGCTGACGCGCGATCGCGTGCGCGCGATTCCCACCGTCATCGTGAGCGGCGGCCGCCGCATCACCGGCCTGACCGATCTGCCCACGTATCGCAAGGCCTTCGAGGAGGCCGAGGGGGAATAGGATGGCGTTCGGGCTCCCCGCCGATGTCCCGGAGGAGGCCCAGGTCCACTTCCACCAGGGCTACGAAGCCCAGATGAGCGGCCGGCTCGAGGAGGCCGTGGAGCATTACCGCCGCTCGATCGCCATGCACCCGACGGCGGAGGCGCACACCTTCCTCGGCTGGGCCTACAGCTTCCAGGGGCGCCACGAGGACGCCATCGCCGAGTGCAAGATGGCGATCTCGGTGGATCCGGACTTCGGCAACCCCTATAACGACATCGGCGCCTACCTGATCGAGCTCGGACGCGACGAGGAAGCCATCCCGTGGCTCGAGCGCGCCAAGAAGGCGCCGCGTTATGAGCCCCGTCACTTCCCCTACTTCAACCTCGCCCGGGTGCATATCCGGCGGAACCGGATCCGCGAGGCGATTGCCGAGCTTCGCGAGGCCATCGCGATCGAGCCCGGCTACACGCTGGCGCGCAAGGAACTGCACCGTCTCCTCGGCATGCTCAATTGAGCGCGCTCCCGCTGCCCTTCTACGACAACCCGCTGTTGTTCGGGCATGACGCGAGCCGGGGACTGCTCGCCTTCGAGGCCGCCGAAGCCTCGGTGCGGGTCTATGCGCGGCAGGGCGAGCGGGTCGTGGTCACCGACGAGCCGTTCAGGCCCTTTCTGCTCCTGGCGGATCCCGATCTGCTCAAGGGGTTCAAGGGCGACGCCGATCTCACGCCGCTGGACGGCGAGGGCGTCTTCCGCTGGCTGGCAGAGTGCTCCGCATGGCCCCAGGCCCTCAAGGCGCGCGAGCATTGCCAGCGGCTGTCTGAGAAGGGCCCGGGCGCCCCCGACGCGCCCTATCGCTTCCTCAACGACGCCGTCCACCAGTTCCTGCTGCGCTCCGGCAAGACCTCGTTCCTCGGCATGACCTTGGGCGATCTCCGCCGAATGGCGGTGGACATCGAGGTGACGACCGCCCCCGGTTTCGAGTTCCCCAATGCCCGACGCGAGTCGGACCGCATCATCGCCATCGCGATGGCCGACTCCTCGGGCTGGAACACGGTGCTCTCGGGCGCGACGATGAGCGAGGCGGAGCTGCTGGCCGAGTGCTCGCGCCTCATCAGAGAGCGGGATCCCGACGTGCTCGAGGGGCACAATATCTTCCGGTTCGACCTCGAGTACATGGAGGCACGGGCCCGGCGGCTGGGCGTGCCGCTCGCCTGGGGGCGCGACGGCTCGGCGCTGCGCGGCCATCCCTCGCGCATGCAGGTGGCCGAGCGCACGATCAGTTATCGCCGGTACATGGTCGCGGGTCGTCACATCGTCGACACGTGGATGCTCACGCAGCTCTACGACGTGGCCGCGCGCGACCTCGAGTCCTACGGCCTCAAGGACGTGGCGCGCCATTTCGGCGTCGCCGCGCCCGACCGCACCTATCTGCCGCCCGAGGACATCCCGCGCATCTTCAGGGAGGATCCGGCGCGCCTCATGGCCTATGCGCGCGACGACGTGCTGGAGACGCTCGGGCTCTCGACCGTGCTGTCGCCGCCATACTTCGTCCAGGCCCAGGCCGTCCCCTTCGACTACCAGATGGCGATCCTGCGCGGCAACGCGACCAAGATCGACGCCCTGCTGATGCGCGAGTATCTGCACCGGCGTCAGGCCATCCCCGCGCCCCAGCAGGCGCGGGCCGTGGCCGGCGGCTACACGGCCGTCCTTCAGCGCGGAGTCGCTCACGATGTCTGGCACGTGGACGTGACGTCACTCTACCCGTCCCTGATGCTGAGCCAGCAGATCTTTCCCGCCTCCGACCGCCTGGCGGTCTCGGCTTCGCTCCTGCGCGATCTCAGGGAGTTCAGGGTGGCGGCCAAGCGGCTCGCGCGGGAGGCCACTGTCGCGGCCGATCGCGTCCTGCTCAACGCGCTCCAGCAGACCTTCAAGATCCTCATCAACTCTTTTTATGGCTATCTCGGCTTCTCCCAGGGACACTGGAACGATTTCGACGCGGCCAATGGCGTCACCGGCGAAGGCCGGCGGCTGGTGCAGGCGCTCGTCGACCGGCTCGGCGAGCTGGGCGCCACCGTGGTCGAGGTGGACACCGACGGCCTCTACTTCGTTCCGCCGGCGCCGCCTCCCGAGGACGAGCACCTGCTGGCGCAGCTCGCGAGCGCGCTTCCCGAAGGCATCCAGCTCGAGCTCGACGGCCGCTACCCGGCGATGCTCAGCTACAAGATGAAGAACTACGTGCTCCTCGACCCGCGCGGCAAGCTTCTGATCAAAGGGTCCGGGCTCCGCTCCCGCGGCATCGAGCTGTTCCAGCGTCAGTGGATGGAGGAAATGTTCCGCCTCCTGCTCACGGGCCGGCGCGGGGAGATCCTCGCCCTCGTCCGGCGCTGGCACGACGACTTCGAAGCCCACCGCGTCGCGGTCAAGCAGTTCATGAAGACCGAGACGCTCCAGGAGTCTCCCGCGGTCTACGCGGAGAAGACCAAGGCAGGCAGGCGGAACGCGGGAGCGGCCTACGAGCTGGCGCTCAAGTCCGCTCGTCCTTACCAGGCCGGCGATCAGGTCTCCTACTATGTGGCGGGCGACGGCAAGCGCATCAAGGTCAACGAGGCGGCCAAGCTGGCGACGGAGTGGGACCCCGCGGCCCCCGACGAGAACACCCCCTATTACGTCGCGAAGCTCTACGAGCTCTACGAGAAGTTCCTTCCGCTGATCGAACAGGACGGCCTGGCGCCGGTTGTCGAGGCGGAGGCCGTCGAGGGGCCGTCCCAGCCCGATCTCCTGACCTAGAAGTCCTTACATACCGCCCTGGTAGAAGTTTCCTCCGAGCCAGCCCTGCCTTGCCGGCGGCGCGGCTCGGACGCCTCGAAAATGCCTCGTTTTCAGCAGCTTCGCGAAAATCCTTCGGTGGCACGGTGGTTGAAGAACGGAGACGTCCGGACCTTGGACAAGGAGGGCATGGAGCCATGACGACAAGGCAATCGTATCTGGCGATGACGGTGGCGGCGGCGCTTCTCAGCCTGGCAGCGATGGCTTGGGCCGGCGGCGAGCTCTCGGTGTCGGGCACGGTCACGTCCATCGACCCCGTAAATGGGATCCTCGTGGTCACCGAGATGGGACCCTGGACCATCACAAACGGCGAAACCGTGATGAGCCGCCGGACGTTCGCACTGACGGCGCGCACCGAGTTCGCCCGCGTGTCGCGCTCCGACAGCCCGGCGCCCGCCGGTTGGACCGGCGACTTCGTCGAAGCGCCCGCGGCGCCCGACCAGCTCCGGCCCGGCGACTTCGTCACGGTGGAGGTGCAGCGCGACGGCGCGCGGCTCATCGCCCGCCGCGTGACGCTGGTCGAGCTGACTAAGTTCTGATCGCCTTCACCAGGCGAGCGACAGCTGCCGGGAGCGGGGCGGGGCCTCGTCCTGCACCCGCTCCTCGCGGCTGCGCGCCTTGAAGCCCGCCTCCCGGGCGAGCCGCTCCACCAGCCGCTCCACCGCCTCGCGGTAGGGGCGCGGCGCATTGCCGGGCGCGGGGAACATCTCCCGGTAGCGCGCCAGCGCCCAGGGGAATTCGCGCTCGATGAACTCCAGAAAGAAGTGGTGTGTGGTCTCGCTTCGGAGAAACAGCGGCTGGGAGATGGCCTCCTCGGCTCCCGCGTCCCGCGCCGCCCCGAGCAAAGCCCGCAGGCCGGCCTCGCCGTCATTGATCAGCGGCAGCACCGGCATGATGAACACCCGCGTCCGGATGCCCGCGCGGGCCAGAGTCCGCAGGGCGTTCAGCCGAAGGTCGGGACGGGGCGCGCGCGGCTCGATGAGCCTGAGCAGGTCGGCGTCGAGCGAGATCACGGAGAAGTTCACCCAGAGGTCGGAGCCGGCGGCGATCCGCTGAAGCAGCTCAAGGTCGCGGGTCACCGCCGTCGACTTTGTCGTGATTCCCACGCGGAGCCTCGGCACGCGGACGATGGCTTCGAGCACGCTGCGCGTGATCTCGAACCGACTCTCGGCGGGCTGATACGGATCCGTCGCGGCGCCGATGGCGATCTCCTGGCCGCTGTCCCGGGCCCGCTTGAGATCCGCGATGAGCCGGTCTCCCTCCGCGCGCTTGACGTAGATCCGGTGCTCGAAGTCCGCGGGATCGGCATGGCCCAGATACTCGTGAGTGGGCCGGGCATAGCAGTACCGGCAGCCGAACTCGCAGCCCCGGAATGGATTGACCGTCCATCCGAATGGCATCGCCGCTCCGGTCAAGCGGTTCATGAGGCTGCGGGTGCTTAATTCCTGAAATTCGGCTCCCCGGCGCATGTCCACGATCGGGCCGATTCGCTTCACGAAGCCTGGTGCGGGAACGCCTGGCTTGTTCATGGACTCCTCACATGATGAGTAGACAACCGCCGAAAAAAGGCCCCGGGCTCAACTCCCGGGGCCGAAGTTTTTCGCTATCTGCGCCAGCCGCCGCCACCGCCTCCGGGTCCGCCGCCGCGGGGGCCGCCGCCTCCAGGTCCGCCGCGCGGGCCGCCCGAGCCACGCTGCGGTTGCGGCCGCGCCTCGTCGACGACGAGGTTACGATCCCGGAAGAGGCGCCCATTGAGCATCTCGATGGCCTTGGCGGCCTCTTCCTTCGTCGACATCTCGACGAATCCGAACCCACGTGGCCGACCCGTGAACTGATCGGTCACGATGCGAACCGACTCCACGGTGCCGGCCTGGGCGAACAGCTCGCGCAGGTCTTCCTCCGTGGCCTGAAAGGAGAGATTGCCGACGAACAGCTTTGCAGGCATCACGAACCTCCTGCCGCGATCAGGACCGAGTGTGCCGCTCTCCCCCGGCTCAGCTGCGGCGTGTGGGGCCACTTCGCCCCGGAAGACGCACGCGCCCGGCGTGGACGCCAAAAGATAGGCTCCGCCCAGCGTTGCCATACGGTACTGACCCACTTTCCGGGTGTCAAGCGATTGTTAAGCCGGAATGTTCCTTGTTTCACTAGGTTATGCCTCTCCCGTCGCCTTCGATGGGGCTAGAGGTAGACGCCCCGGGTGATCCCGCCGTCCACCGTGATGGCAATTCCCGTGAGGAATGAGGCGCGCTCGGAGGCGAGAAAGCAGACGAGATCGGCCACCTCTTCCGAGGTGGCGATGCGGCCCAGCGGAAACTCCCGGGCCCGCTCCTTGGCGAATGTCTCCGGATCCGTCCCCGCGGCGGCCGCCTGCTGCCTCAGCAGCGAATCCCAGCGCTCGGTCTTCACGGGCCCTGGCGATACCGCGGTGACGAGGACATTGGACTTGGCGCCCAGATCGGCCAGGGCCTTGGTGAAGTTGATCAGCGCCGCATTGGCGGCGCCGCCCATCATATAGGTCGTCGCCGGGTTCCGCGCGGCCGCGCCCACCACGTTGACGATGCGCCCGCCTCCCTGCTTCTGCATGAGTGGCAGTACTTCGCGCGCCATCCGGATATAGCCCAGCAGCTTGAGACTCCAGCCGCGCAGCCACTCCTCGTCGGGCGTCGCGAGGAAGTCGCCGCCCTTGATGGCCCCGGCATTGTTGACCAGGATGTCGAGCCGGCCGAGGCGCGATACCGCCTCGGACGCCACGCGCTTGACCGCCTCGAGCTCGCTCAGGTCGGCGGAGGTGGTTAGCACTTCGGCGCCGGTTTCCTTTTCGATTTCGCCGGCCGCGCGCTTGAGGGCCTCGGGATCGCGCGCGCAGATCATCGCCCGCGCCCCCTCGCCCGCGAGCGCGCGCGCCACGGCGCGGCCGATGCCCTTGCTGCCTCCCGTGACCAGCGCCGTCTTGCCCTTGAGCCCCAGATCCATTGTGATCTCCCGTGGCCCTACTCGATCACGCCGAGATGCCCGTTGTGGCTGCCCATGTACCAGAGCCGCCCCTGCGCATCCACCGCCAGCTTCCGTATGCCCACGCCCTTCGACGGAAGCTGAAAGACGCGGAACTTCTCGGTCTTCGGGTCGAAGCGCGCGACGGTGTCGGTCTGGATCTCATTGGCCCAGACGATACCCGCGCCGTCCACGCTCACCGCATAAGGTCCGCCCGTGGCGCCGGCGGGCATGAGGTATTCCTTCATCACGTGTCCCGCGGCCGGATCGACGTGGATCAGCTTCCCCGCCCCATACAGCGTCACCCAGAGCGTGCCGTCGGGCGCGGCGGCGACGCGCCGGGGCTGAGAGCCGGGCCCGGTCGCGACTTCCGTGATCGCGCCGGTACGGGGATCGAGCTTGCCCAGCTTGTCGCCGTAAATCTCGCAGAACCAGACATTGCCCGCTTTGTCCAGGGCCAGACCATAGGGGCGTCCGGATACTTTGAACTCGGTGATCGTCCCGCTCTTGGTATCGAGCCGGCCGATCCGGTTGCCGCCATTGACGGTGAACCAGATCGTCGCCTGGGCGTCGTCGATCACGAGGGTATGCGGGTCGCCGCCCGAGGGCGCCTTGAACTGGCTCACCTGGCCGGTGGCGGGGTCGAGGCGGCCGATGGTGCCGTTGCCGTGGCCCGTGTACCAGACCATGCCGCCCTTGTCCACGAGCAGGCCATGGGGCTGGGCGCCCGACGGCAGATCCCATTCCTTGAAGGTCTTGCTCGCCGTGTCGAAGCGGGCGATCTTGTTCCCGTTCATCACCGAGATGTAGACATTGCCGTCCGGGGCCGGCGCGGGATCGCGCGCGAAGCGCGGCGTCGGCACGGGCCACTCCGAGATCTTGCCCTGGAGATCGGGCCGCGCCCCCGGCGTGATGCCGTAATTGGACCCGCCCGCCCAGGCCGGAGCGAGCCCTGCGACCAGCAGAAGCGCAGCAGCGACGCTAAGCGCGCTGAGCATGCTTTGCGAGCAGCTCGTCGTATGTCTCGACGGGCAGGCCCTCGCTCCAGTCGCGCCCTTCCGAATCTTTTCCGAAATACTCGGCCATGTAGGCATGGGCTTCCCTCCTGGTCCTGAACAGCCGCCAGATATGAGCCGCCGTTCCCGACGGGCGGCGCAGAAAGAAGATGGGGTCTGCGGGCCCGGCGGGCTCGTACACCGTCCGCTCGCCGAACTGGTCGATGGTGATCCACGCCACGGCGATGCCGTGGGCGGAGAGCACGCGGGTTTGGAGCGACTCTTCCGCCGGGAGCGATTCGACATTCTGCAGCCGGGGGCCGTAATAGATGGGCACCGCGCCGCCGTCGAGGGCGAGCTTGATCGGCAGCGGCTCGCCCACGCTGTCGAGCAGCGCCCTGGAGCCTTCCCCCAGCCAGAAGTCACCGCCCACGTATAGATCCTGCCACGCTTCCACCAGCTGTCCAGCCGGAACGAGCCGCCGGCGGCGCACGATTTCCCCGCCCTCGCCCGTGAGATAGAGCTTGGCCATGGATCCCCCTCACCCTGCCCTCTCCCCCTCCGGGGGAGAGGAATTTCGGGCTCCCTCTCCCCTGTGGGGAGAGGGTTGGGGTGAGGGGCGATCCGTTCGCGGGAAGCGCGGCACCGACGTCCAGTCGAACCGCGCTGCCGCGTCGGCGCCGAGGGCGAGCACGCTGTCCAGGCAGCCCTGGGTCGCTCGGGCGAAGGGCTCCAGCTCGAGCCCCTCGAGCCGGCGCCCCAGGAACTTGGCGCAGCCGTCGTGGAGCAGCGCGCGGGCCCCGCCCAGATTCCCATTCGCCAGGTGCTGGAAGCCGACGGCCAGCTGGATGAGCCCTTGCAGCGCTTCCCGCTCGTCTCCGGCGGCGCGCATCCAGTAGGGCTCGAGTGCCTCGTGAACTTCGAAGTAGAGACCCGCGTCGAACAGCGCGGCGGCGGCGGCCAGTGCCGCAGCCAAGGGAGCGTCGGCGGGATCGAGAGGGCGCGCGCCAATGGCCCGCCACGCCCGCGCCGCGCGCTCGCCAAACTCGGCGGCGTGCTCCGTCCAGCCGCTCTTGAGCGCGAGCCCCTCCCCGTGTCGTTCGAAGAGATCGACGGGGAAGGCCTCCGGGTACTCGCGGCCGGTGAGCGCCCGCGGCTCGACGCAGACGGCGGCCAGGGCCTCGAGGCCCTTCCGCGCGCCGGCATCGTGTAGCGAGTCGAGGATCAAGTCAGCCAGGCGATTCCGGAGGGGAAGCGGCAGCGTCACTTCCGCGACTGCGGACTCCGCCAGATCGGGCAGGAGCGGGCCATCGCCGAGCGCCTAGGCGACGTACTCGACGCGCGTGCCCGCCATCAAGTCGTGGAGCGCGCGCTTGTCTGAGCGGACGGCGACCATCAGGTACCCGATGCACAATACGAGAGCGGAGATCACGGTGCCGAACCAGCGCAGGACCGAATCGCCCACAGACAGCGGCCCGCCGGCCATGGTCACGACGCGGACGCGCATGGCCATCTTGCCGAGCGTCTGCCCCCACCGCCAGTGAAAGACGATCTCATAGGCCACGCTCAGGAGCGCTCCCCACAGGGGCATGACCGACAGCACGATGAGCAGGAGCGCGCCGTCGATCAGCCGCGCCACGAATCTGATCCAGAATCCCGCCGGATGGATCATCGGAAACGGCGGCGCGGTGGGACGGAATGGCTCGGGGCGCGGCGCTTCCGGCTGCGGTGGCTGCCAAGCGGCTTCGGGCGGCCGCGCCACCGCGCTGGCCACCGCGAGCTGGGCGCGGTATTCGGCGATGTTGACGCCGCAGCGCGGGCACTGCGGGCCAGTCAGCTCCTGCCATCCGCACTTGGGACAGCCGGTGGCCATCGCGGCGTATGGTAGCACAGCGTCCGGCTCGACCCCCCTTTCCTCCGCCGGTATAATGACGCCATGATCTCGGTGCACGACGGACAGGCCCGCATCCTGTCCCAGATCACCACCGTCGCGCCGCCCGAGCTCCTCCCCGTCGGCCGCGGGCTCGGCCGCGTCCTCGCCGAGGACATCCGCTCCGGGATGGACGTCCCGCCCACGGACAATTCCGCCGTGGATGGCTATGCCGTGAGGTCCGCGGATATTCCTGGCGGTGGGACTCGCGAGCTCACCGTCGTGGCCGATCTGCCGGCGGGCGCGGTATTCTCGGGCGCGCTCCACACCGGTCAGGCGCTCCGCATCATGACCGGCGCGCCGATGCCGGCCGGCGCGGACACCGTCTATCCGCAGGAGATCGTCGATCGCCGCGGCGACCGCGTCACCATCCCGTCTCTCCCGCGCGGCGCCAACGTGCGCCAGCGCGGCGAGGACGTCAAAGCGGGCGCCGTCGTCATCCCCGCGGGCGGTGTGCTGCGCCCCCAGGAGCTGGGCGTCGCCGCTTCCCTCGGCCTGGCCCAGATCCTCGTGAGACAGAAGCCGCGCGTGGCCATTCTCTCGACCGGCGACGAAGTCGCGGAGCCGGGCGACGAGCGCAAGCCGGGACAGATCTTCGACTCCAATCGCTACTCGCTCCGCGGCTTGGTCGAGGCGGCGGGCGGCCAGGTCTCCGACTACGGCATCGTTCCCGATCTCTTCGAGGTGCTCGAGTCCCGTCTTCTCCAGGCCGCGGCCTCCGCGGACATCGTCGTGACCTCGGGTGGCGTCTCCGTGGGCGACTACGACCTCGTAAAGGCGGTACTGCAGCGGGCCGGCGGGATCGATTTCTGGCAAGTGGCGATGCAGCCGGGCCGGCCGCTGGCCGTGGGCCGTATCGGCGGAGCGCATTTCTTCGGGCTGCCGGGCAATCCGGTCGCCTCCATGCTCACCTTCCACCTCTTCGTGCGCCCGGCGCTCTGGAAGCTGGGGGGCCGCCGGGAGCTCGACGGGCCGCGCTTCCGCGCCGTCGCGGTCGAGGCCATGAAGAAGAAAGAAGGGCGGCGCGAGTACAAGCGCGGCATCCTCGCGTATGCCGGCGAGCGCTGGGAGGTGCGAACGACGGGGCCCCAGGGCTCGGGCATCCTCACCTCAATGACCCTGGCCAACTGCTTCATCAGCGTCGAGGAGGAACGCGGCGACGTCAAGGCAGGCGAGACCGTCTGGGTCGAGCCGTTCAACGCCTGGTAGCGCGGAGCCCGACATGCCCGACGGCATCGAAACCCGGCTGATCGACCGCATCGCGCCCCTGGCCGGCGAACTGGTCACGACTTGGGCGCGCTCGCTCGCCGACCTGCGCTACGCCGATCTCCGCCTCGAAGTCGTCGAGGGCAAGTACGCCGCGGCCGAGAACGGGGCTTCCAAATCCTCGGGCGACGATTATGGCTTCGCCTTCGGTATCCGCGTCCTCGCCGGGCACCGGATGACGGCGCCCGGCTACTTTGGTCGGTCCCTGGGCGCGGCCGATCTCCCCCACCTCGACCGAATCCTCAAGGAGGCGCTGCAGGCCGCCTATCGGCGCGCCATGGCTAATGCTGAGCTCAAGGCGGAAGTCAAAGGCAAGTTCGGCGCGCTCGGCGATTCCCTGAGCGATACGCGGCTGCACCCCGTCCAGGTCCGCCGGGAGATCGTGCCGGCGGTCTTCGAGATGGATCCCCGCGCGGTGCCGCTCGACGAGATGGTGCGCTTCACTACCGACGTTTCCAGGCAAGTCGCGGCGGTCCACGCCCGGCTCTCCTACAACTACATCTCCACCATGACCCAGTTGAGCCGCGAGCTGTTCGCCTCATCCGAAGGCGCGCTGATCGATCAGTCCTTCGCGCTCACCCAGGGCATGTGCTACGTGGTGGCCACGGGTGAGGGCAATAGCCAGGAGCTCTACGACGTCGTCGGCCACCAGCGGGGCTGGGAGATCCTCATTCGCGGGATCGATGATCCGCTCATGAGCTTTCCGCCGTTCCTCGACTTCTCCCTCGGTCTGGCGCGCGAGGGCGTGGAGCTGGCCGTGGCCCCCGCCCTGCCGACGCTCGACCGTGAGGTTCCCGTGGTGACCGACCCGCATTACAACACCCTCGTGTCCCACGAAATCATCGGCCATCCGGTGGAGCTCGACCGCGGTCTCAAGATGGAGACGGCCTATGCCGGCCGGTCATGGCTGCTGCGCGACCTCGCCGACCACCAGGTGGGCAAGCAGGTCGCCTCGCCGCTCGTCACCGCGTTCTCCGATCCCTCGCTGCCGGGCTACGGTCATTACAAATACGACCACGAGGGCACGCCGGCCAAGCGGGTGGTGCACATCGAGCGCGGCCTGTTCAAGGGATTCATGAACAGCCGCCAGACCGCCGCGATCTTCGGCGGCGATCCCAACGGCCACTGGAAGGCCACCGACGCGCCGCTGGTGCCGCTGATCCGCATGTCCAGCACGGTCTTTGGCGGCGGCGACCGCGAACCCCGGGACATCATCAAGGAAGTGGACCACGGCTACTATCTCGTCGGGCACAGGATCCCGTCCATTGCCGAGAGCCGGGAGAACTTCCGCATCTCGGCGCGGAAGGTGTACGAGATCCGCAAGGGCGAGCTTGGCCGTCTCTACCGCGACGGCGGAATCATGGCCGATTCCAAGGACTATCTGATGAAGGTGGACGCCGTGGGTAAGGATTTTCGCCTGTACCCGATTCCAAACTGCGGCAAGGGTCAGCCGATGCAGACCAAGAAGCTCGGCAATGGCGGCCCCACGATGCGCAGCCGTGCCATCATGACCGGAGGAGCCTGACCGTGAAACGCTATATTCCCGTCGCGCTGGTTGCCGCCGCGCTGCTCATCGTCAGCGCCGCTCCCGGCGGCGACCCCGAGGTGCCCGAGAAGTACATCAAGGTGGACCAGGTCAAGGCGATGCAGGACGCGAAGAAGCGCGTGACCATCATCGACGTCCGCGACAAGGACCAGTACGACGAGCTGCACATCAAGGGAGCGCGGAATGTCCCGCTGCGCGAGCTGCCGACCCGGCTGGCCGAAGTCCCGAAGCAGGAGCCCGTGGTCCTCTACTGAGCGTGCCCCCACGAGCTGGCCCGGGGGGCCTACAAGGTGCTGTACATCGCCGGCTACCGGAACATGATGATCCTCGACGAGGGCATTCCCGGCTGGTACGCGAAGAATTACCCAACCGAGGCGACGGCGCCAAAGGGCTGATGGCGACGACGGCCGAGCTCAAGCGGGCGGTCCAGGAGGCGCTCGCCTTCCTGGCGAGCCAGCCGGGAATCAGCGAGGCCGAGGTCTTCGCGGCCTCCAACCGCGCCCTGCTCACCCGGCTCAACTACACCTCGCACATTCCATGCAACGGGGTGGAGGAGCCCAAGTCTACCGAGAGCTATGGCCTGGGCGTCCAGATCGTCGTCGATTCCTCTGAGGGGCCCAAGCTGGGATTCGGCTCCGAGCCCAGCGATCTCTCGCTCGAGGGCGTAAGGCGCGCCCTCGCCAAGGCCTTGCGCGGCGCCGTCCGCGACCCCGAGTTCCGCTCGCTTCCCAAGCCCACCGGCGAGCCGCGGACACTCGTCGACTACCACGATCCCCAGCTCCTTACGATAGGCGACGCGCAGCTCGTGGAGGCGGGATGGAAGATGGTGACGGGCGGGCTCAGGGGCTTCATGGCGTCCTCCCGGCTCAATGATCTGGCCGCTGATGAGACTGCCCTCCGGCGGCTCGGCCTCATCCTGGGAGGCGATGTGACCATCCTGCAGGAGCGCATCGCCATCGCCTCGACCCACATGCCCGAGCCGCAAGCCGATGAGTCCACCCTGATGATGGCCTTCGTCACGGCCATGGTCGAGGCGCGCGACGCCAAGGGCTCCGGCTGGCAGACGTGCAGTCGGCTCGATGACTTCTCCGATGAGGCGGCAAGCGAAGCCGCCGCCAACGCGATCGCGGCCATGGAGGGCCAGCGCGTGGCCTCGGGCGATTACACCGTCATCTTCGGCAAACAGCCGGTCACCGATCTCATGAACAATCTGGTGATCCCCTCCTGCCAGGCCGGCGCCTTTTACTCGTCGAGCACGCCATTTCTGGGCAAGCTCGGCAAGCCCGTCGCTGTGCCCGGGCTCAGCATCTATGACCACGGGGCCGCGCCAGGGCTCACCGGCTCCAAGGGCATCACGTGTGAGGGGCTCCCGACGGGCCGCACCGATCTGATCCGGAATGGCGTGCTCACCGGGCTGCTCAGCCACTGGTACGACAGCCAGCGCCTGCTCCACGATCCCGCGATCCGCGAGAAGCTCGGCGTGGATGCCGGCGCGTCGGCTGCCGCCCTGGTGCCGCGCAATGGCTTCCGCTACGACGGCGGCGGTCGCTCCTTCGATACGTCGCCCGGCACCTCGGCCTCCAATGTCGTGGTCGAAGGCGAGAATCCGGTGTCCCTCGAGGAACTGATCCGCGGTGTGAAGGACGGCCTCTACGTGGGGCGCATCTGGTACACCTATCCGATCAACGGCCTGAGGGCCGGCGACTTCACTTGCACCGTGGTGGGCGACTCCTTTATCATCCGCGACGGGCGGCTCGCCGCTCCGCTCAAGGCCAATACCATCCGGATCAACGACAATATCAGCCGGCTGCTCGCGCACGTGACCGGCCTGACCAAGGACGTCAAGGGGACGCTCGTGTGGGCGGCCGACGAGGTCGTGTACGCCCCGGAGATCGCGGTCACGGGCGTGCACGTCGACGCGATCGCAGGATTCATGGAGGATCTCAGCTAATGGCGCATCCCGATCTGGCGAAGCTCGAAGCGATCGCCCGCGAGGGCCGAGTGCAAATCATCCGCATGCTCACCCATGCGGGCTCGGGGCATCCCGGCGGCTCGCTCTCGGCCATCGACATCCTCACCACGATCTACTTTAACCGACTGCGCTACGACGCCAAGCGCCCCGACTGGGAGGACCGCGACCGCTTCATTCTGTCCAAGGGCCACTGCGTGCCGGCGCAGTACTACTGCATGGCCAAGGCCGGCTACTTCCCGATGGAGCGCACCATCACGCTCCGCAAGATGGGCAGCCCGCTCCAGGGCCATCCGGATCGCGTCATGCTGCCGGGTATCGAGGCCGCGACGGGCTCGCTGGGCCAGGGCATCGGGATCAGCATGGGCTTGGCGCTCGGGCTCAAGCTCGCGGGCAAGGAGGCGCGGGTGTACTGCGTGATGGGCGACGGCGAAACCCAGGAGGGGCAGGTCTGGGAGAGCTTCATGTCGGCGCCCAAGCTCGGCGCGCCCGATCGCCACCTGGACAACCTCTGCGTCATCCTCGACTACAACGGCATCCAGCTCGACGGCTTCGTCAAGAAGATCATGGATCTCGAGCCCATCGTGGACAAGCTCAAAGCCTTCGGCTGGCCGGTGCTCGACATCAACGGTCACGACATCGCCCAGGTCGACAAGGCGCTGGACCAGGCCGAGACGATCAAGGGCGCGCCCACCTTCATCGTCGCCCACACGGTGAAAGGCAAAGGCGTCTCCTTCATGGAGAACGACCCCGAGTGGCACGGCAAGGCGCCCAAGCCCGCCGAAGCCGTCGAGGCGATCCGGCAGATCGTGGGCGAGCCCGTCCCGGCCTGGGTCGAGCCCATCATCAACGAGCTGCAGGCCCTGGAGAAAAAGTGATGCCCGCCAAAGCCTCACGCGCCGCCTTCGGAGAGGCGCTCATCGAGCTCGGCGCCAAGGACGAACGGATCGTCACGGTGGACGCGGATCTCAGCAAGTCCACCATGACGGCGAAATTCGCCAAGACCTATCCCGCGCGCGCCTTCAACGTGGGCATCGCCGAATCCGGCATGATCGGCCTGGCGGCGGGGCTCGCGCTGGCGGGCCGGGTCCCCTTCGCCTGCTCCTTCGCCTGCTTCCTCGTGGGCCGCTTCGAGACGATCCGCGTCTCCGTGGCGTACTCAAATGCGCCGGTCAAGCTGGTCGGCACTCACGTGGGCATCGCCATTGGCGAGGACGGCTACAGCCAGATGGGGCTGGAGGATATCGCCTGCATCCGCTCGCTGCCGAACATCCCCATCGTCCAGCCGGCGGACGAGATCGAGACCAGGCAGGCCGTGGCCTATGCCGTCGATCACGCCGGCCCTATTTACCTTCGTCTCACTCGCCAGAACCTCGAGCCGGTTCACGACGAGCACTACCGCTTCCGCTTCGGTCAGGCCGACCTGCTCAGGCCCGGCACGGATGTGACCATCCTGGCCACGGGCGGGCCTCTCTTCAACGCTCTCGAGGCCGCCAAGAAGCTGGCCGGCGAGAGTGTCAATGCCGAGGTGCTCAATGTCGCCACCATTAAGCCGCTGGACGAGGAGGCCATCCTCCGCTCGGCGGGCAAGACGGGGCGCGTCGTCACGGTGGAGGACCACTCGATCCATGGCGGCCTGGGCAGCGCGATGGCCGAGATGCTCAGCGAGGTAATGCCGACACCGCTCAAGCGCATTGCCGTCACCACCTTCGGCGAGTCGGGCGACTTCAAGGGCCTGTACGCCAAGCACGGCCTCGATCCCGACGGCATCGCCAAGACCGTCCTCAAGTTCCTGAACCGGTAGCGCACCGCGCGGCCGTGGTCAGTCGGTGGACCGCGGTCGCGGTGCTGCTGGCGGTGGCAGTCGCGGGCTGTGTCATCCCAAGGAGGAAACCATGGCGGCTCAAACACCCTACTCGATCAACTTGGACGCGCGCTACGCGTCGCTCGAGATCGTCGACGTTCAGGCCCTGGTCGACGCATGCAAGGACCCCTGGTACAACCAGACGCTGTGCCGGGTGAACGACAGCGTCGTGCGTCTTGGTGTCCTGCAGGGAGAGTTCCACTGGCACAAGCACGATAGCGAGGACGAGTTCTTCTACGTGGTCGACGGGCGCTTTGTGATCGAGCTCGAGGGCCGGACGGTCGAGCTCTCGCCCCGGCAGGGCTTCACCGTTCCCAAGGGCGTGATGCATCGGACTCGGGCGCCGGAGCGAACCGTGGTGCTCATGATCGAAGGGGCTGGGGTCATTCCCACCGGCGACTAGGGGGTCAGGTCTTGAATTGCAACATTTAGTGACGGCAATTGCCGTCACCTTTTGTCGTATTTCAAGACCTGACCCTTAGGGTGGAGACCTGACCCCTAGGGTGGGGGCGGACGCGAGAAGGGGGAGCGCCGGTCGAGAAGCTGCCGGACCCTGCGTGCCAGCTCCTCGACGTCGAAGGGCTTGGCGACGAACGCTGCGCCCCTCGGTACGATCCCGGTCACGGCGAAGCCCGACATGTACAGCACCTTCGCGTCTGGGCGAATCGCGACGAACCGCTCCGCCAGCTCGGGGCCATTCATGAGGGGCATCACGACATCGGTGAGCAGAAGGTCGATGGGCCCAGGATGCTCGCGCGCGATCCGCAGCGCGTGGCGGGGATCGCCGGTGGACAGGATCGTGTAGCCCCTGATCGCGAGCACGTCCTGGGCCATCGCCCGCACGCCGTTCTCGTCGTCCACGATCAGAATCGTTTCCATGCTCAGCCGCTGCCTTTCAGCCCGGGCCCTCCTGCTCTCATTGTAGTGCGGTCGCCCGTCGATTCCCGTCAAGATACTTCCTGACGTCGACGAGTGCCACGGCCCTTGCCGACGGGCGGAGATCGTGAGAAGCTTTCCGCCGCCTCAAATCCAAGGAGGGCTCAATGATGAGCACGCGCCTGCTCGCTGCCGCCGCCGCCGTCCTGCTGCTTCTCGCGTCCACCGCGTCCGCCGCCGACAAGAAGGTCATCCGCCTCTGGCAGACGGAGACGGAGCCTCAGACGCTGGCGGTGCTCAACCAGATCGCCGCCGAGTACGAGAAGACGCATCCGGACGTTTCGATCAAGATCGAGGGGCTCGCCTGGGGCGACCTCGAGAAGAAACTCACGGCCGCGCTCGCCGCCGGGGCGCCGCCGGACGCCGCCCACGGCCAACCCATTACCTGCGTGTCCTTCGCCGCCAAGGGGCTCCTGCGCCCGGTGGAAGACCTGGCCGATTCCCTCGGCAAGGACAATATCGTGGACGCCTTCCGCGGCCTCTGCCGCTGGCAGGGCCGCACGTACGGCGTCGGCCACTCCCCCGCCTCGTCGCTCTTCGTGTATCGCAAGGATCTCCTCGCCAAGAAGGGGCTCAAGGTGCCGAAGACCTGGGACGAGTTGATCCAGACGGCCGAGGCGCTCAAGGAGACCAAGGACGGCCAGGTCGTCCGCTACGGGCTGACGATGACCGGGCAGCCGCTGTTCATCAATATCGGCGTCGGCGAGCTGCTGAAGACAAACGGCGGTCGGCTGTTCGACGACCAGGGCCGGCCGACCCTCACCGAAAAGCCCGTCATCGAGCTGCTCGAGTTCTACAAGAAGCTCAATCGCGTGCTGCCGCCCGGCTGGACGGGCCACGGCTATCTCGACACCTTCGCCAACCTGGCCAACGAGAAGGCGGCGATGCTCTACCAGGCGTACGGGCGCGGCGTGGGCTATATCGAAAAGTACGCCCCCAAGGAGATCGCCGACCCCGACCACTTCGCCGTGGCCGACAAGGTCGTCGGGCCCTCGGGGAAGGCGCCGGCGGCGCAGCTCGACTGCGAGCCCTGGATGATCTTCAAAGACGCGAAGGGCGGCGGCGAGGCCGTGGACTTCCTCAAGTTCTTCTTCAAGGACGAAAACTACGTCCCGTACCTGCACTCAGTGCCCATCCATCTCTTGTCCATCAAGAAGTCCACCACCAAGAATCCCAAGTACGCCGACAATGCCATGATCAGCAAGTGGCGCCCGTGGGTGGACATGCAGGAGAAGTATTTCAAGAACGATTGGATCAAGCCCGTGCTCGTTACCGACTGGGACGACATGAAGAAGCCGTACCTCCTCGAGGTCATGGGCTCCGGCATCCTCGTGGACATGGTGTTCGACGCGGTCAAGGGCATGCCGTCGGCCGAGGCCGCCGCCAAGGCCCAGAAGCGCGTCGAAGAGCTGCTGGTCCAGACCGGCTATCTGAAGAAGTAAGGTGCGAAGCCTCGCCGACGCGGCCGCGCCCGTCCTGGCGCGGCCGCGCCGTCGCCTGTCCCCCGCCCTCCTCGGGCTGCTTGGAATCATGCCCGCTCTCGTCCTGATCGGCGCGCTGATCCTCTACCCCGTCGCGTACGCCATCTGGCTCTCCTTCTTCGACAAGCATTCTTTCTTTCCTGCCTCGCGCTGGGTCGGCTTCGGCAATTACGACCGGCTCCTCGGGGATCCCGAGTTCTGGGACAGCCTCTGGAAAGGGGTGGTCTACGCGGCCAGCACCACCGCGCTCCAGCTCGTCCTGGGCGTGGTCTCGGCCCTGCTCCTCCACCACCCGTTCCGCGGGCGCACCGCCGCGCGCGCCCTGGTGCTGTTCCCCTACATGATCCCGACGATCGTCGCCGTGATCGTCTGGCGCTGGCTGCTCAATGAAACCTTTGGGCTCGTGGACTACACCCTCGTGGCCTGGGGCCTCGTCCGGCAGCCCATCGTATGGCTCGGCGTCGACCACATCATGACGTCGCTCATCGCCATGAGCGTCTGGCAGTTCACGCCCTTCGTCACGCTGGGCGTGCTGGCGCGGCTGCAGACCATCCCGCTCGAGCTCTACGAGGCCGCGCGCGTGGACGGCGCCTCGGCCTGGGCGCGATTCCGGTATATCACTCTGCCCCAGCTCCGGGCCGTGATGTTCGTCGTCATTCTGCTGCGCGGGATCTGGATGTTCACCAAGTTCGATACCGTGTGGCTGTGGGGCGAAGGGGCAGGCGCGGGCGCCGAGATCAGGACGCTGCCGATCTACACCTACATGCGTACCTTCACGTACTATCAGGCGGGCTTCGGCGCCGCGCTCTCGGTCATCATGTTTCTCATGCTCATGGCGGCGACGCTCGTGTACTTCGGGTTCTTCTGGCGCGAGGAGGAGGCGGCGGCATGAGGCGACTGTATGCCCGGCTCGCTCGCGCGCTCCTCTACGTAGGCATCCTCGGGCTGGCCGCCCAGGCGCTGCTCCCCCTGCTGTGGATGCTCTCGACCTCGCTGAAGCCGCCGCGCGAAGTGCTCGCGACGCCGCCGACCCTGATCCCGGCGGCGCCCACGTTGGAAAATTTCGCCCGGCTGCTGAACCAGACCGCCTTTGTCTCGTACTTCCTGAACAGCATGACCGTCGCGGGCCTCACCGTGCTCCTGACCATGGCGGTGGGCTCAGCCGGGGCCTACAGCCTGACCCGCTTCGCCTTCCCCGGTCGGGAGAGCATCGCGCGCCTCATCCTCTGCACGTACATGTTCGCGCCGATCATGATCGTCGTGCCGATCTACATCCTCGCGCGCCGGGCCGGGATCGTCGACACCCATACCGCCCTGGTCCTCTCCTACTCCTCCTTCTGCCTGCCGTTCTCCCTCTGGCTGCTCCGGGCCTTTTTCCAGTCGATCCCGCTCGAGCTCGAGGAAGCGGCCCTGGTGGACGGCGCGGGACGCCTGCGGGCCCTCATCTATATCGTCGCTCCGCTCGCCCTGCCGGGCCTCATCGCCACCTCGATCTTCACTTTCACCTTGGCCTGGAACGACTACATCTTCACGCGCATCCTGATCATCTCCGACGAGCTCAAGACGCTCCCGGTGGGCGTCCAGGATCTCTTCTCCGCCGCCGTCGTGGACTGGGGGCTCGTCATGGCGGCCGGCATGCTCATCACGATCCCCGCGCTCGCCTTCTTCATGGCCGTCCAGCGCCATCTGATCGCGGGCTGGGGCACGGGAGGACTCAAGGGATGACCGTCCAATTCGGCTTCTCGCTCCAAGGACGCGGCGCGCTGGCCGACCGCGAGGCCATCGGCGGCCTCGCGCGCCGGGCCGAGGCCCTCGGTTACGACTCCATCTTCGTCACCGACCGGATGCTGATCCCGGTCAAGGCGACCAAGGCCTATCCGTACTCGGCCTCAGGCGCCTTTCCGCTGGGGCCGGACGAGCCCTGGCTCGAATCGCTCACCGCGATCACCTGGCTCGCCACGATCACCGAGCGAATCCGAGTGGGCACCAGCGTCCTGGTCATCCCCTACCGCAACCCCGTCCACATGGCCAGGGCCCTGGCGACGGCCGACTATCTCTCGCGGGGTCGCATCATCCTCGGCGCGGGTATCGGCTGGTGGCGGGAGGAATTCGAGGCCATGGGCGTGCCGTTCGAGGAGCGCGCGGCACGGACCATGGAGAGCTTGAGGATCATGAAGGAGATCTGGACCAAGCCGCGTGTGGACTTCAAGGGGCGGTTCTGGCGCATCGATGAGGCAGGCGGCGTCAAGCCGCAGCCGGCGCAAAGGCCGCACATTCCGATCTGGATCGGGGGGCATACCGACGCGGCCCTCCAGCGCGTCGTGGCCATCGCCGACGGCTGGCACCCGCTGGGCCTCCGCCCACCGGTGACACTCCATCCGCCTGAGATGGCCGAGGCCGTCCTCCGGCTGCGCGGTCTGGCGGCCGCGTCCGGACGCGACCCGCGCGGCATCACCATCACTTTCAAGGGACCGGTGAAGTTCGACAGCGCGGCGCCGAAGGACCGGCCGCCGCTCACCGGCTCGGCGGCGCAGATTGCCGAGGATTGCTCCGCCTACGCGGCGGCCGGCGTCGAACACTTCGTCCTCGATTTCTCCGTGCCCACGGTGCCGGAGATGCTCGAGGTCCTCGAGCGCGTCGCCGCCGACGTGAGGCCTGGGGTCAGGTCTTGAAATACGACATTTCTTGCCAAAAAGCGTCACACTTCAAGAGGGTGACGTTGAGGCGGTGACGGTTGGGAAAGAAATGTGTGAATTCAAGACCTGACCCCACTACTTCTTCCCGCGGCTCAGCATGCCCTCGAGCCGCGAGCGTCGCTCCTCTTCCGAGGCTAGGTGTTGCTCCAGCTCCTTGAGCCTGGCGGTGGTCGCGTGCAGCTCGCCCTCCACCGACCGCATCTGGGCTTGCGTCTTGTCCAGCTCCCGTTCCAACGCCGCAGTCCGCTGCTGCGAGGCCTGGAGGTCGGATGCCGCCTGCCGGGCGGAAGTCCCCCACCAGCCATATCCCCCCAGCCCTCCCACCAGCAGCCCGATGACCGCGGCGATCGTAATGGCCTGGCGCATGATCGCCTCCTTGCCTCAAGGATTCCCCCGTCTCGGACTTTGGGCAAGCGCCAGCCGCGGGTTCCCTCTCCCCTTGGGGAGAGGGTTAGGGTGAGGGGAGCAGACCCTGGATGAAGCCGATGTCGAAGGCGAGGTAGAGGCCAAAGGCCAGCGACAGCGCGCCGGTGCCGAGCGCGAAGCCCCGGCCCCAGCGCTGGAGCAGCGGGATGCGCGCGGCGAAGGGCAGCGACAGCAGCGCGGTGATGGCCGTCATGCCCGCCATCGTTCCCACGCCGAAGAGCAGCAGGTAGCCGACGGCTCCCCAGGCGCTGCGAATCGTCGTCAGCGCCAGCAGAGCCACCGCCGCGCTGCCCGCCAGCCCATGCACCAGCCCCACGCAGAGCGAGCGGACGGCCTGCGCCGGCCCGACGGTTTGAAGGGCGAGCATCAGCCCACGCGGCGGATGAACGTGCGGATGGCGGTGGACGCTGCCAGCGTGGGCATGCGGATGGCTGTGAAAGCCCGCGGCCACTTCGTGAGGGTGAGGCTCGGTGAGATGGGCGGCCGGCACCGGATCTGAGCCGCGGAACACCCAGGCGATGCGGGCCGCGCCCAGCGCCATCAGCATGAGCGCCACGGCCAGCTCCATCGAGAGACCCATCGCGGGAGTGATCGTGAGATTCAGCCCGATGATGGCCAGGCCTACCACGGTGACGGTTGCGGTATGGCCAAGCCCCCAGAAGGCGCCGATCAGCGCCCCCGCGCCGAAGCGCCGGGTGCGGCTCACGATGGTGGCGACCGCCAGCACGTGGTCCGGATCGGTGGCGTGCTGGACGCCGAAGAGCAGCCCCAGAAGGACGACCGGCAGGTTCCAGTCCATCTAATAAGCCTCGCGCTCGAGAACACGCCATACCGCGCGTGGCGGGCAACGCAGCCCTCGCCTCGTGACGCTCGCGCCTGAGGCGCTCGGCCGTCCCTCGGCTCGAACTGCTTTGAGCTGCGGACGTGACTCGGGGGGCCCACTCCGCCCACCGCGCGGGTCGCTCCGGGGCGCCACCCGCCCGATTTCGTCAGCGTCGCTCATGAATGCTCTCGCCGAGTATCGGCTCGCCATACGGCGCCCCTGGCTCCCCCGCGCCCCGGCTCTCAGTTTGTTTCCGTTATCGTCGTCCTCCAAAATCATTAGGGCACGTATCCTTTGGCCTGCAGCGTGCTTTCGACGCGCGCCCGATGCTTGCGCTCCCACACGTCCAGGCTCTCCGCGGCATCGGTCGCCGCCTTGGCCTGCGCTTTCTTGAGCACCTCCCCCGCCTCCGCCCGCGGTACCACCACGATGCCCTCCTCGTCGGCCACGACCACGTCGCCGGGGTGCACCTTGATGCCGCCGCATGTGATGGTCCCGTTGATCTCCCCCGGCCCGTCCTTGGCGCCGGGAATGGGCGAGACGCCGCGCGCGAAGATGGGGAAGCCGTTGGCGCGGGCTTCGGCCACGTCGCGGATCACGCCGTCGATGACGAAGCCGGCCACCCCGTGGCGCTGGGCCACGGCGCAGACATTGCCGCCGGCCACCGCCATCTCCTCATCGCCCGCCTCCACCACGATCACGTCGCCCGGCTCGGCGCGGTAGATGGCGGCGTGCAGCATGAGGTTGTCGTGCTTGGCCGTGCGTACGGTGAAAGCGGGCCCGGCGATGCGCGGCATGTCGGGCCAAAGCGGCCGGATCAGGTGGCGCATCACCGACTCGAGCTTGAGCATGTCGGCCAGGGCGGTCGGAGACAGCGTCTTGAGGCCCTCCACGAAGTCGCGGGGCGGGCGCTCGATGTGCAGCCGGATGCTCGACATCCGCGACATCTTGCCGGCGGTTTTGGCCATGGGTCACTCCGAGAGTTTGAGGAGAAGGCCGGTGCGGCGGGCGCGCGTGATTGCCGCGGAGAGCGCCCAGTGGGCCAGCACCACGTAGAGCCCCACGAGCGTGAAGCCGGTCAGGAAGGGATGGGTGAACTGGGACTTGAAGCCGTAGCCCTCCCGCATGGCATCGAGGAAGTAAGTCAGCGGGATCCCGGCCGAGATCGCGGCCACCCAGCCGGGCAGCACCGAGATCGGGTAGTAGATCCCCGACAGCATCACGATGAAGTTCACCGCGGCCCATGCGGAGGTCTCGGCGCGGGTGCCGAAGAGCAGGACCAGAGTGCAGACGAGGAGCCCGATCACGAGCGCCGTGAGGAAGCAGCCCAGCAGGAACAGCGCCAGGGGCAGCGGGCCGCCGCCGATGAAGTTGAAGCCGAAGGCCCAGGTGCCGATGGCCGCCATCAGGCTGAAGACGATGATCCCGCGCGCGACGCCCACCAGCCACGAGCCCAGCGCCAGGTGACGGGTCCGCACCGGGGTCAGGAACTGGTGCTTCATGGATTTCGACCAGATGTCGAACAGCACGGCGTACGCCACGTCGAGCTGGCAGAC
>Ga0070707_100000991_pt1 | contig 28092 bp, 24 predicted proteins | sample KBSK5502metaG_FD_65468 | JGI IMG/M metagenome (GOLD analysis project Ga0070707, IMG submission 65468) | Corn, switchgrass and miscanthus rhizosphere microbial communities from Kellogg Biological Station, Michigan, USA - KBS K5-50-2 metaG | ecosystem: Host-associated > Plants > Roots >... | reverse complement strand
CGCCGCGTATGCGTGGCTGAACTTCATCCAGGAGCCCGAGATCCAGGGCGTCGAGACGAACTACAACCTGTACGCCACGCCGAACGACAAGGCCAAGGAGTTCGTCGACCCCGCCATCCTGGCCGACACCGCCGTCTTCCCGCCGGATGACGTGATCGCTGAGCTCGAGGGCGCCAAGGACACCTCGGGCAACAACCAGCGCATCGACATCTGGGAGGAGTTCAAGCAGGCCGTCGGCGGCTGAGGCAGCCGACCGGTAGAGCCGAGCGACGATGGCAGCCATCGCACCCGGAGCACGGACGGAGCCGGCCGGCGGCCGGCTCCGTTCCAGTCTGCTGACGACGGTCCTCCTGCTGCCGGCGGCTATCTGGTATGTCGTCCTCCTCGTCCTGCCGCTGCTGATCGTCGTCGTCTTCTCGTTCGGGACGCGGGCGAAGAACGGGGGTTACGCGCCGGCGTTCGTGCTCGACAACTACGCCCGCGCGCTCAGCAAGCCCGAACCATTCATCGATAGCCTCTGGATGTCGGCAGCCGGGACCATCGGTTGTCTCCTCGTCGGGCTCCCCATCGCCTATTTCCTCGCGACACGAGCCGGGCGCCGCAAGAGCCTCTTGATCCTGCTTCTCGTCGTGCCGTTCTGGACGAGCTTCCTGATCCGGACGTACGCCTGGATCCTGATCCTGGGACCGGGTGTCGGGGTCGGGACCATCATCGGCAGCTTCTTCGGCCAGGGCCGCGTCGACCTCCTCGGGACGCCGTTCGCCGTGCTCATCGGCCTCGTCTACGGCTACCTGCCGCTCATGGTCTTTCCGCTGTACGTGACGCTCGAACGGATGGACCGAACCCTGGTCGAGGCGTCCAAGGACCTGGGCGCGGGTCGCTGGGCGACATTCCGGCAGGTGACGCTGCCGGTCGCGCTGCCCGGCCTGGTCACCGGGAGCATCCTCGTCTTCATCCCGATGATGGGCGAGTACGTCATCCCGCAGCTGCTCGGCCTCGGCCGGACGTACCTCATGGGGAACGCCCTCGTCACGGACTTCCTCGACGCGCGGAACTGGCCGAACGGCTCCGCCCGGGCGGTCTTCCTCATCGTCATCATGCTGGTGACGATCACGCTGTACCTCTGGTTCGTGAACCGGGGACGGCGGACCCGTGAGGTCAGCGTCCTGTGACGGCGCCCGCAGTGCCGGCCGCCGTCCCGCGCGTCATGAGGCCATCCGTCCGCGGCCGCGGGGACCGCTTCGCCAGCCTGGTCGAGGTCTGGTTCCGGGCGCATTCCGCGCTGGTCTATGTGTTCCTCTACGCGCCCATCTTCGTGGTCGTCCTGTTCGCGTTCAACGACACCACGGGCGTCGCAACGCGCTGGAAGGGCTTCAGCCTGCGCTGGTTCGACGTCGCCCTGAACGATCCCGTCGTCCTCAAGTCCCTTACCAACAGCTTCATCGTCGCGGTCCCCAACGCCATCCTGGCGACCCTCTTCGGGACGATGGCCGCGCTCGGCCTGCAGCGCGTCGGCAAACGCCTCCGGCTGGCGTTCGACGGCCTGACCTACATGAGCGTGATCGTCCCGGAGATCGTGATCGCGCTGTCGACCCTGGTCCTCTTCGCGACGGGCTTCGACGCGATCGAGTCACTGACCGGCGAGAAGCCGAAGTTCGGGTACACGACGATCATCGCGGCGCACGTGCTCTTCAACACGAGCCTCGTGCTGCTGCTGGTGCGAGCCAGGTTGTCGGGCATGGACCGGACGCTCGTCGAGGCGAGCGCCGACCTGTTCGCCACGCCGTGGCGGACCTTCCGCCAGATCACGTTCCCGCAGCTGCTGCCCGCGATCGTGGCCGGGTTCCTCCTGTCCTTCACGTTCAGCTTCGACGACTATGTGATCACGACGTTCGTGAGCGGACCGGGCTCCTCGACGCTGCCACTGTTCATCTTCGGCCAGGTCAAGCGCGGGGTCACGCCCGAGACGAACGCCGTCGCCACGATGATGCTGGGCGTGACGATGCTCCTGCTGCTCGTCGGCCAGATCATCCTGACCTGGCAGGCGCGGAGAGCCGGGCGCCGATCCGGTGGCACGCTCGTCGAGATCGTCACGGAACGCTGAGTTGGCCGCACCCGACCACCCGCTCGACAATGTCGATTCGTGGCGCGGCCCAACCGCCTCGCAGGCCGCCGGGCTGACGCTCGCGGCCGCCCGGGCCGTCATTTCAGCCGTCCAGGCCGAGGCTCGTTTGATGGCGGTCGCGATGTCGTGCGCGGTCATCGACTCGGGCGACCAGCTCGTCGCGTTCGAGCGGATGGATGGCGCCGATCTCGTCGGGATCACGCTGGCAAAGGACAAGGCCTTCACCGCCCTCGTGAACCGGATGCCGACTCGCGACCTGCCACCGATCGTTCAGCCGGGCGCCGAATTCTTCGGTTACCACACGGTGGCCGGCGGCCGGACGATCATCTTCGCCGGGGGCATGCCGCTGGAGCGGAACGGAATCCTCGTCGGCGCGGTCGGCGTCAGCGGCGGCGACAGCGCCCAGGACCAGCGAGCGGTCGAGGCAGGCGTTCGGGCGTTCTCCGGCGGGTAGTCGTGGCGACCGAGGGTCGCGCTCCTCGACGGTCGGGCTCGAGGGCCGCTCGCGGCGCCGCGGCCGCCAGTTCAGCGCCCGGCCGTCGTCGGCGCTCCGATCGCGGCTACCAGCTCGTCCGCCCGGTTGGCGACCTCCGTCGCCAGTGGCGCCAGGATCGGCTCGAGCAGGCCGGGGTCCGCGTGGATGGCGGCCGCCTCGACGTCGCCGGTCGCCCGCGCGAGGAGACGGAGCAGCCGCTCGACCTCGCGGGGGGCGCCGATCGTCGCCTGGACCGCCTTCTCGGCCTGGATCGTGTGCTGGCGGAGATGCGATTCGAATCGACCCAGCCGGAACCGGTTCGGATGCTCGCCGTCCCAGAACGGCGACGTCTGGTCCAGCTCGGCATCGGTCATCCCGGCGAGCCGATCGACGATCCGGTCCCGGGATGCCCGGTGGAACGCGCGGATGTCGTCGAGAGAGCCGCCCATCGCGGCGCGCCACGACCCTTCCTCGACCTCGGCGAGGGCAAGCCAGGCCTCGTCCGACCCGACACGCCGTGGGGCCACGACGCCCGCCCGGACCTGCTCGAGCCCGTTGCGGATCGTCACGAGGAACCCGAAGTCGGCTTCCACGAGGTGGTCGAGGATCGCCCGGAGGGACCACTCCCCTTCCTCGGGTGCAATGTCGACCACCGCGTCCGCGCGATCGGCGACGGACCAGAGCTCGCGCCAGGAGACGAGGTAGCGACCGAGGATCCGCTCGGCTCGGGTCGGCGCCGCGCCGGCCTCGGCCCGGCGGGCGCCGATCTCGACGGCCGCGTCGGCGACCTGCTCGGTGGTTCGCAGGATGCCGAACCGGACGCCTTCCTCGTCGTACGACTCCCATGCCCAGAAGAGGTCGAGGGCATCGTCGTCGAGCGCTCGCAGGCGGCGGTCGAAGGAGTCGACCGCCGCTACGAGGAGTTCGAGGGCCGATCCGCTGGCGGGGCGCCCGCTCATCCGGCTGCGACGGGCTCCGGCAGGGCGACGCCGGCCTCCGACGCCAGGAGCTCGGCCTTGTCGGTCCGCTCCCACGGGAGATCCAGGTCGGGTCGACCGAAGTGGCCGTAGGCGGCCGTCTGGCGGTAGAGCGGTCGGCGCAGGTCGAGGGCCGCGATGATGGACGCCGGCCGGAGGTCGAAGTGACGCTCGATCAGCCGCTGGATGTCCTCGTCGGGGAGCTTGCCCGTCCCGAACGACTCGGTCTGGAACGAAATCGGGCGGGCGATCCCGATGCCGTAGGCGATCTCGACCTCGAAGCGGTCGGCGAGGCCGGCGGCGACCACGTTCTTGGCGACCCAGCGGGCGGCGTAGGCAGCCGATCGATCGACCTTCGTCGGATCCTTGCCCGAGAACGCGCCGCCGCCATGGCGGGCCATGCCCCCGTAGCTGTCGACGATGATCTTCCGGCCGGTCAGACCGGCGTCGCCCATCGGCCCGCCGGTCACGAAGCGACCGGTCGGGTTGACGTGCATCACCGGGTCGGTCTCGCGCAGCTCGACCGGGATCGTCGGCAGGATCACCGCCTCGACGATCTCGCTCCGGAGGCGCTCCGAGCGAACGTCGGGATCGTGCTGCGCGGACACGACGACGGTCCGGACCCGCGTCGCGACGCCGCGCTCGTATTCGACGGTCACCTGGGTCTTGCCGTCCGGCCGGAGATACGACAGCTGGCCGGACTTTCGGACCTCGGCGAGCCGGCGCGCCATCCGGTGAGCGAGCGCGATCGGGAGCGGCATCAGCTCCGGCGTCTCGCGGCAGGCGAACCCGAACATCATCCCCTGGTCGCCGGCACCAAGCTCGCTCGCGATGGCGTCGTCGCGGACCTCGAGGGCGGCGTTCACGCCCTGGGCGATGTCCGGCGACTGGCCCTTGACCGAGACCAACGTGCCGCAGGTCTGATAGTCGAAGCCGTACTCGGCCTTCGTGTACCCGATGTCCCGAACCGTGTCCCGGACGATCGTCTGGAAGTCGATGTAGGTCTTCGTCGTGATCTCGCCGAGGACGAGGACGAGACCCGTCGTCGTGGCCGTCTCGCAGGCGACGCGGGCATCAGGGTCGTCGCGGATGATCGCGTCGAGGATGGCGTCAGAGATCTGGTCGCACATCTTGTCCGGATGTCCCTCGGTGACCGATTCCGAGGTGAACAGGTACTGCGACGCGTCGACGATGCTCGTCATCAGGGACCCTCTGCGGCACCGGCTGAACCGCGCCGGTTGGTTGGAGCCAGCGTATCACCGGATCGGGCGGCGGCTCCCGTCTAGACTTCGCCCGTGGCTCTCGACGTCGATCCGAATGCCTCGGCCGACCCGGCGACGCTCGACGCGGCCGATCCGCTGGCGCCGTTTCGCCGCCGATTCGTCATCCCCGACCCCGACCTCGTCTACCTCGACGGCAACTCCCTCGGCCGTCCTCCGCTCCGGTCCATCGAGCGCGTCTCGAGGGTGCTCACCGAGGAATGGGCCGGCGACCTGATCCGGGGCTGGGACCGGTGGCTCGCCGCGCCGCGCCGGGTTGGCGACCTGCTCGCGACCGGGCTCCTCGGGGCGAAGGCCGACGAGGTCGTGATCTGCGACTCGACGACCGTGAGCTTCTACCGTCTTGCAAGCGCGGCCCTCGACGCCCGGCCCGACCGCCGGATCATCGTTACTGATCGGGCGAACTTCCCGACCGACCGCTACGTCCTCGAAGGCCTCGCCCGCGACCGTGACCGCGCGATCGCCTGGCTCGACCCGGATCCGACCGACGGCCCGTCCGTCGCCGAGGTCGCGGCCGTGCTCGCGACGCACTCGGACGACGTGGCTCTCGTGACCCTGAGCCATGTCAACTACCGCTCGGCCGCGATCGCCGACCTGCCCGCGATCACCGCGCTCGCCCACGAGGCGGGAGCGCTCGTCCTCTGGGATCTGTCGCATTCGGCGGGGTCGATCCCGATCGGGCTGACCGAGCATGGCGTCGATCTCGCGGTCGGCTGCACGTACAAGTACCTCAACGGCGGCCCGGGTGCGCCTGCGTATCTCTACGTCCGGGCCGACCTCCAGGACGAGCTCCGCAATCCGATCCAGGGCTGGTTCGGGCAGGCCGATCAGTTCGAGATGGGCCAGGGCTTCCGGCCGACGCCCGGGATCGGCGGCTGGCTCACGGGGACGCCCGGCATGCTCGGCCTCGCGGCGGCCGAGGAAGGGATCCGGATCTCGGTCGAGGCCGGGATCGACGCGATCCGTGCCAAGGGCATCGCCCTCACCGAGTACGCGATCGCGCTCCACGACGCGCGCCTCGCGCCGCTCGGGTTCACGCTCGGGAGCCCGCGCGACGCCGCGCGGCGCGGCGCACACGTGTCGGTGCGCCGGGCGGACGCGCGCGAGCTGACGCGAGCGATGATCGCCGCGGACGTGATTCCGGACTTCCGGGCGCCGGATTCGATCCGGCTCGGGCTCTCGCCGCTGACGACGAGCTTCAGGGACGTCGCCCGTGGGATCGCGGTCCTGGCCGATCTCGCCGGCCGACCGGAAGCCTGACCAGCGCATCAACCGATGACCGACCGGCGCGATCCCGGCCCGTTCGAGGTTCCGATCGGGCAACTGCCGATTGGGCGCGGCCAGCGGCGGCGCGCAGCCGTCGGCGTGCTGACAGTCGTCGCCGTGCTCGGCGGTGCGATCGGGCTCGCCCGGATCGCGGACCGCGAGCCCGCGTCGTCCGTTCGTTCGGCGACGCCGCAAGTGGCGGCAGCGGCATCGGCTCTGCCGAGCGCCGCGGCTCCTCGCTCCATCGTGCCCCGGGTCGAGCGCCTCCTTGACCTGCCTGATCGCGTGATCGAGGGCGCGCCGCCCGTGACACTCCTCGAGGGGCGTGGAGCGGAAATCGACGTCGTCCGGTGGACGGCGGGCACCGGTCCCGTTCCGGTCGCGACGGTTCCTCGTGCGCTCCGGGAGGATGCGGGAGCCGTGCCGGTCCCGGCGCCGCGCGGGGGATCGCTCGTGCTCCTGACCGTCGGCGAGGGGGGCGATGCTCGCGGCGATCGAGCGCGCCTCGTGGATCAGCACGGGACGGTGCGGTGGAGCGCATCGGACATCGCGGCTCGCTCCGGCGCGCTCTGGTCGGCAGATGGCCGGATCGTCGTCCTGGCTGGCATCGACCGGACCTGGCATCTCATCTCGATCGCCACCGACGGCCGCGCGACGGATCGCCTGGTCGACCTGCCCTTCGACGTCTTCCTCCCGACCCCCCTGCCTCGGGGCTGGCTCTCGATCCCGCAGGTGGACCCGCGGACGGTCCCGCTCGGGTTCTCCGGCGACGGCGGCTGGATCTACGGCGGGACCTTTTCACGCGAGCTCGGGATCCTGATCGCATCGTTTCGCGTTGCCGTCGACGGGAGCACCGTCGAGCCCATCGCCGACCTCGCCGTCGGCCGGCCCGACGGCTTGCGGCCGGAGCCGGGCGCCGTCGGCGGCAGGCTCGTCGATCCCGCGACCGGGCGGATCGCCTCATTCCGGGTGGATCCGGACACCACCGGCCGTCAGCCGACCCTCCAGATCCGCAATCCCGACGAGGGACTCGCGTTCGTTGTCGACCAGACGACCGTCCTGGGGTCCGGCTGGGACGGCAGCGGCGGGCTCGTGATCCTGAGCGCCGACGCTCCCGAGCTCCCGGATCGCGTCGTCCTCGACGACCGCGGACGAGACGGCACCCCGGGCACCCCGATCGTCACGACGGGACCGGTCGCGGGCGCCGGCCTGATCGGGGTCCGCGACGGGTTCGCCGCACTCATCGTCGTCGTCAGCCGCCCCGCCGTCGCCGCTCAGATCGTCCTCGTCGACGTGGAGAACGCCGCACGCATCGCGGCCGTCCGGTTGCCGGCGGACCTCGCAGGCTCAATCGTCGGTGCGACGCTCGGTCCCTGAACAGCCCGCGCCGCCCATCAGCTTCGCGCGCGAGCCGCGGCCCGATCCAGGAACTTGACTTCGACCGGCTCGATCGGGTCGGCCGGCTCGAAACCGAAGACCTGGCCGTAGAACGACAGCTCCGCCTCGAAGGAGCGGATGACGTTGGCCGCGCTCCGGAACCCATGATCCTCGCCAGCGAACAGCACGTACGCGTGCGGCAGCCGGCGCTCCCAGAGGGCGTCGACGATCTGCTCCGCCTGGGCCGGCGGAACGATCCGGTCCTCGGCGCCCTGGAGGATCAGGACCGGGCACGAGATCCGCTCGGCGAAATTCAACGGCGAACGATCGTGGTACAGGTCCTTCCGCTCCGGATACGGGCCGATCAGGCGATCGAGATAGCGCGACTCGAACTTGTGGGTCGTCCTCATGAACGTCTCGAGGTCGCCGATCCCGAAGTAGCTCGTTCCGGCGGAGAAGGCCTTGCTGAACGTCACGGCGCAGAGCGTCGTGTAGCCGCTGGCGCTCCCGCCGCGGATCGCGAGCCGGGTGCCGTCGACGATGCCCTCGGCGGCCAGCCACCGGGCGCCCGCGATGCAGTCGGCGAGATCGACGACGCCCCACTCCCCTTGGAGTCGCTTGCGATACGCCTTGCCGTACCCCGTCGAGCCGCCGTAATCGACGTCGAGAACCGCGAACCCGCGGCTCGTGAACAGCTGGGTCAGGACGGCGAACGCCGTCGAGGCCTCCGCCGTCGGCCCGCCGTGGCTCGTGACGATCAGGGGTGGTCGGGCATCGGCCGGACCGACAGACGTCCGGCTCGTCGGGCGGTAGAGGATTCCGAATGAGGTTCGATCCCCGTCCGTCAGGAATTCGACGGGCTCGCCGAGCGACACATCGGCGGCATCGACCTGGAGGCCACTCGATCGCCCGAGCTCCCGCGCGTCGCCGGACGAGAGATCGAGCTCGACGACGGCCCACGGCCGGTCGGTGGCCGCCGCCCGGAAGACCGCCGTGCCGCCATCGATCGCGACATAGCCGATCTCGGTGAAGGGGAGCTCGAGATCGCTCGTGGTGCCATCCGTGGTGATCCGGTAGAGGCGGTCGCGGCCACCGCTCCGGCCGACCGCGATGATCGTGCCGTCCGCTGCGATCGCATAGTTGGCAAGGGCGAACACCCAGTCGGGGAAGGCGAATTCCGCCTCGAGGGGGCTGCCGATCCGCTGGGCACGATCGTGCGGCCCAAGTCGAAACAGATTCATCCAGCCGTCAGGCTCCGCCACGAAATGGAGGACGCCCGCCGGAGACCAGCGCGGCTGGGCAATCCAGTCGGACTCGCTGCCGGCGACGACGTGGTCGCTGGCCGGCCGCCCGCGATCATCCAGGTCGGCCAGGACGAGCTCGGTCCCGTCCCACGGCAGGTTCGGGTGGTCCCAACGCAGCCAGGCGAGCCGCCGACCGTCGGGCGACAGCCGCGGTGCCGAGTAGAAATCGGACCCGTCGGCGAGGACGGTGACCGCGCCGTCGTCGAGATCGATCGCGACGACCGCATTCTCGGCCTCGCCGTGGCGGACAAGCGTTGCCGCCTCGTGATCCTCGCGGATCGCAATGACCCGGTTTCGCCGCCGATCCAGGCTCAGGTCCGCGAACCGCCAGGCCCGACCGTCCGGCGTCAACGGCTCGAGGATGCCCGGCGCCGTCACTCGGTGCAGACGGCCCGTCGCGAACTCGGAGACGACGATCACGTCCCCGTCGATCAGGTACGCCCCGCCGCCGTACTCGTGGACACGACAGCGGGCATTGAAGCCCTCGGGCGTCAGGCGGGTCAGCGCACCGTCAGCCTCGCGTCGGACGAGCACCTGGCGACCGGCCTCCTCGGCCCGGCCCTCGAGCCACCAGCGCAGGCCGCCGGCCGCCCCGATCTCGCCGAACGTGATCGCCCCCTTGGCCAGGAGCTCGATCGGGAATGGCGACTCCCACGACCCATACGGCCGTTCGCGAAGGTCGCCCGTCGTCACCGATTCACGTACCGTGCTGCCAGGACGACACGTAGTCCTTCTGCTCGGCCGTCATCTCGTCGAGGGTGATCCCGAGGGCAGCGAGTTTGAGGCGGGCGACCTCGGCGTCGATCGCCTCGGGCACGACGTACACCTGCGGCGTGAGCTCGGCGTGGTGCTGGACCACGTATTCGGCCGACAGCGCCTGGTTGGCGAAGCTCATGTCCATCACCGCCGCCGGGTGGCCCTCGGCGGCGCCGAGGTTGACGAGGCGGCCTTCGGCGACCAGGTTGATCTTCCGCCCGCCGATGTCGAACTCCTGAACGTTCTCGCGGGCATCGCGAACGTGGCCCTCGGCCATCTCGCGGAGGGCCTTCAGGTCGAGCTCGGCGTCGAAGTGGCCCGAGTTGGCCATGATCGCGCCTTCCTGCATCGCGGCGAAGTGCTCGCGGCGGAAGACGTTGACGTTGCCGGTGGCGGTGACGAACAGCTGGCCCCACGGCGCCGCCTCAGCGACGGTCATCACCCGGTAGCCATCCATCAGGGCTTCGAGCGCGCGGACCGGATCGACCTCGATGACCGCGACGTGGGCGCCCATCCCGTTCATCCGCGATGCGATCCCCTTGCCGACCCAGCCGTAGCCGGCGATCACGACGTTCCGGCCCGCCAGGAGGATGTTCGTCGCCCGGAGGATCCCGTCGATCGTGCTCTGGCCGGTCCCGTAGCGGTTGTCGAAGAGATGTTTGGTCTGGGCCTCGTTGACGGCGACCACGGGAAAGCCGAGGGCCTTGTCGGCGGCCATCGCCTTGAGGCGGATGACGCCGGTCGTCGTCTCCTCGGTCCCGGCGAGGACCTCCTTGACCTGGGCCGGGCGCTCGCTGTGCAGGAGCGAGACGAGGTCGCAGCCGTCGTCCATCGTGATCTGGGGCCGCGTGTCGGCAATCGAGTTGAGGTGCGCGTAGTACGTATCGCGATTCTCACCCCGTCGGGCAAACGTGGCGATCCCGTACTCGGCCACGAGGGCTGCGGCCACGTCGTCCTTGGTCGAGAGCGGATTACTCGCGGCCAGGTACACCTCGGCCCCGCCGGCCTTGAGCGTCCGCATCAGGTTGGCGGTCTCGGTCGTGACGTGGAGGCAGGCCCCGATCCGGATCCCGGCGAGGGGCCGGTCACGCTCGAAGCGCTCACGGATCAGGCGCAGGACGGGCATCTCCCGTTCGGCCCATTCGATCCGGCGGACGCCCTCCGAGGCCAGCCCCAGATCGGTCACGTCGTGCGGGGGCAGGCCGGCGGTGGCGGGGCTCGGTGCGGCGGCGACGTTGGTCATCGAGATCAGTTCTCCCTGCGGCTGAAGAGGCGACGGAGCGGGGCCGTGAAGTCGGGCCACGGCGAACCGAGACGATGGGCGAGACGCTCCTCGAACCGAGTGTGCTCGGCGTAGCCGAGGCGGCGGTAGGCCTGGAGCGCGGGCGGATTGTCGGAGCGGACGTTGAGGACGACCTGATCGGACATCCTGAGGAGCTCGGCGGTCACCGCGCCGGTGACGGCCGTCGCGAATCCCCGCCCACGGTAGTCGACATGGGTGAGAACGTTGCCGACGACGGCAAGCCGGGCCTCGCGACTGATGACGTGGGTCCCGGCGGCCGCGACCAGACGGCCGCCCACCCGCATCCCGAAATACACCCCGTCGGCGATCGACGAGGACGGCAGCCACGACGCGAAGCCGAGCTGATAGAGCCGGTTGAGCTCGCCGATGTCGGCCGGCAGCAGGCGCCGGACGTCGGCCGGGTACGGCCGGAACCGGCTGCGGTCGACCCACATCCGGACCATCTGCGGGCCGGGGTCGAGGCGGTAGACGGCCTGGACGGCGGGCAGCGCTTCGGGCAGGACGGCGACGTAGGCGGCCCGCGGCCGGACGACGTCGTGGAGAATCGCCTCGATCCCCTCGGGTCGGCCCATCACGAACAGCGGCTGCGGCGTCAGGCCCGAGTACTCGAGGGCGACGGCGACGAGCCGTTCACCGTCGAACGCCCCGCCCCACCGCGTCTTGCCGAACTCGCGGTCCTCGAGATCGCAGATCGCATACGCCGCGAGGAGCCGATCCATCTCGAGAAATGCCCGCAGCTGGCCACGATCGCTGACCGACCGGATCGCGAGGCCACGGGTTCGGCGGCCTGTCGCGGCGACGCTGGCCATCAGTCCGGAGCGCCCGGACGGTGACCGAGCGGCAGCGGGTTCGCACCGAGGACGGGATCGGCGTCGGCCCGCTCGACGGGTGGTCGGGGGATCGGCGGAAGCGCCGGCCGCGGTGCCCGGCGGGCGGTCGCCACCGCGATCGCGGCCGCCAGACCGGCCTCGTACGGCCCGCTCAGGACGCCCTCCTCGGTGACGATGCCAGTGATCAACTCGGCTGGCGTCACGTCGAATGACGGGTTTCGAACGACGGTCCCCGCCGGCGCGATCGAGACCCCCCGGATCAGGAGGACCTCGTCGGCGGGCCGCTCCTCGATCTCGATCGAGGCCCCGTCTGGCGTCGCCTGGTCGACCGAGCTCGTCGGAGCGCAGACGTAGAAGGGAATCCCGTGGCGGGCGGCGAGGACCGCGAGCGGATACGTCCCGACCTTGTTGGCCGTGTCGCCGTTGGCGGCAACCCGGTCGGCCCCGACCAGGACGACGTCGACCTCGCCGCGGCTCATCAGGTGTCCGGCGGCGACATCGGGGATCAGGGTGTGGGGCACGCCGGCCTGGGCCAGCTCCCAGGCCGTGAGACGGGCGCCCTGGAGGTACGGCCGCGTCTCGTCCACCCAGACCATGAGCTCGCGCTGCGCGTGGTGGGCGGCCTGGACGATCCCGAGGGCCGTTCCGTACTGGCCGCAAGCGAGCGGCCCGGTATTGCAGTGGGTCAGGATCCGCAGCGGCCCGAAGTCCTTGACCGGCAGAGCCGCCAGGCCGAACTCGGCGAGCCGGCCGTGGTCGGTCGTCGCCTCGCTGACGATCGCATCCGCCTCGGCGCGCATCGCGGTCGCGACGGCGTCACCGTCCTCGTTGAGGTCGCCGACAGCCTCGAAGCGGGCCATCATCCGGTCGACCGCCCAGCCGAGGTTAACCGCCGTCGGGCGGGCGCTTCGGAGCGCGGAGGCCGCGCCGCGGAGGATGGCTCGACGCGCGTACGGCTGGGTGTCCCTGGCCCGTGCCGCCGACAACGCCAGGCCGATCGCCGCGACCTGGCCGATCGCGGGAGCTCCCCGGACGACCATCTCGCGGATCGCGGCCGCGGCCTCGGGGGCGTTGAGGACGTCGACTTCGACGAGCTGATCGGGCAGCTTGCGCTGGTCGATCAGGTGGAGGACGCCATCGCCCTCTCGGAACGGCGTCCGGAACCCGGTCGGGGCGCCGGCCCGGGCCGCGGCGGCGGGGCCGGCGACGGGGACCGTCTCGAGGCGGGCCGCGGCGGCAGCCGGATCGAGGATCGCGCCGGCCGCCTCGGCCGACGCCCGCTGGAGTGCCTGGGCTGCGCCCGCGACGGTCGCGGCCGTCTGGATGAGCTCGCCCGCGAACTGGCGAAAGAATCGCCGTCGGGCGAGGTTCGCCGGCTTGGGCGCCGGCTCCTCCGACGCCGAGACGATCTCGGCCGGCGTCACGGGGGCAGAGCCGTTCGACGCCGAGCCGGCGGGTGTCGGGTCTGGATCGCGGATCGCGTCGGCCAATGGGCTCTCGCTGGCAGTCGGGACGGGACGTCGCAGCAACGCGACCGGGCCGGCCTGGACTCTCAGTACTTGATCACGGACGTGACCCGCCGGCCATCGAGGCGGTCGCGACCCTTGAGGAAGTCCAGCTCGACGAGGAACGCCAGCCCGACCACGTCGCCCTTGAGCCGCTCGATCAGCTCGATCGTGCCCTTGACGGTCCCGCCTGTGGCAAGGAGGTCGTCGACGATGAGGACCTTCTGGCCGGGCTCGATCGCGTCGCGATGGATCTCGAGGGTGTTGGATCCGTATTCCAGGGCGTACTCGACGGTGATCGTCTCGGCGGGCAGCTTGCCGAGCTTGCGAACCGGCACGAGCCCGGCGCCGATCTGGTAGGCCATCGCCGAGCTGAAGATGAAGCCCCGCGACTCCATGCCCACGACGATGTCGATCTGCTCGCCCGCGTAGGGCTCGAGCATCAGGTCGATCGCCTCCTTGTACGCAGTGCGATCCTTCAGCAGGGTCGTGATGTCGTAGAAGAGGATGCCGGGCTTGGGAAAGTCCGGGATCTCGCGGATCTTGGCGCGAAGCTCCTCGGCGGACATCGGTCGAGGGTTCCTCCAGCTGGGCGGCCGGCCGGTCGGGTTCGGGTGACGCGGACGGGCCGCAAGTCTACCGCACCCCCGGGTGTCGCCCGCGGGCGGCTGCGGTGGCGATGGGTTTCCAGGCCGACGGACTCCTGGCAGCCACTTCGAATAGCCGAATGATGCGAGATTCGTTTTGTTGGCTATTCGCATGTGCCCGCGGGCGGGTCCCTCGGCAGCGCCGCTGCGCCTCTGGCGGTGCGGTTCTAGGTGTCCGGCACGGGCGCGGCCGCCGGGGCAGACGACTCGACATGTGCCGGCGGCAGCCCGGCCGCCGTTCGAGCTCCGAGCCGGGTGGTCAGGGCGAGGCCGACCAAGGCGACGGCGGCCGCAACCACGAACGTCGCCGCGAGCCCCTCCCAGGCTGGACTGCCGGCTCGCAATCCGAACGCGATCAGGGCCCCGCCCACCCCGGCTCCGAGCGACGCTCCGAGCACGTCGGACAGCTGGAGGCCGGCCGTCGCGGCGCCCTGTTCGGCGACGGGCGCCTCGCGCAGCACGATGAGCGACGGAGTCGAGTAGGCGAGCCCCATCCCGAGGCCGGCCATCCCCCAGATCACGATCGCTGCCCAGGGCGGGACCCACGGCAACAGCACCACCAGGAATCCGACGATCCCGACGAGCACGACGCCGAACCCGGCCCGCAGCAGCCGACCGGGGCCAAGACGGGCGATGTTGTGGGCATTGACCCACGACCCGCCGGTCCAGGTCAGCGTCGAAGACATGTAGGCGAGGCCGGCGATGAGCGCCGACTCGCCGCGCCAGCCCTGGATGACGAGCGCTACGTAGGCGTCCGCGCAGAAGAAGGCGAAGGTCAGGAATCCGCGGAGGAGGATCGCGGTGGGCAGGCCGGCGGACGCCCGGATGGTCCCGCGCGGCGTGAGGCGGGCGAAGGCCGGGACCCCGATCGCGACCCCGACCGCGATCAGGACGATCGGGATTGTCGAGAAATTGGACAGGCCGGACACGACCAGCGCGGCACCCGCGACGAGGACGACGGCCACCGGCAGCCTCCGTCGATCGGCCCGGACCTTCGCCGCGGCTCCGGCCGATCGCGCTGATCCGGCAGTCTGCGCCGGGCCGACCGCCCGGATCGCGGGAAGAGTCAGCGAGGCCGCGATGGCGATCAGCGGCAGCAGGCCGAGGAACACGATCCGCCAGTGCCAGAGGCCCGTCACGGCGGACGCTGCCACAGGGCCGATCACCCCGGGCAGGATCCAGGCGGTCGAGAGCGTGGCGAACATCCGCGGTCGCAGTCGTTCCGGCATCGCCCGCGCGATCGACACATAGGCCACGGCCGGGATCGCCCCGGCCCCGAACCCCTGGATGACCCGGCCGACGACGAGGACGGCCATCGTCGGCGCGAGCCCGCCGACCAGCAACCCTGTCGAGAATAGGCCGATCCCGAGGAGGAACGGGGTGGCCAGCCCGCCGCGATCGATCAGCATCCCGGCGACGACGATTCCGAGCAGGTTGCCCATGAAGAATCCGGAGAAGACCCAGCCGTAGAGGTCGATGCCGCCGAGATCCTTGGCCACGATCGGCAGGATCGTCCCGACCGCGAGCGCCTCCGACGCGACGATCGTGACGTTCAGCACGAGCCCGATCGTCAGCGCCCGTCGCCCGGACGACCACAGACCGTCGTCGTCTGTCGCGCGGCGTCCGGAGGTTCCGTCGTTCACGAAGTCAGCATGCCCGCTCGACGATCGGCTCGCAGCCGCGGCACGAACCCCCGCTATCCCTGCCCGATCGTCTCGAATGCCGCCTGATTGGCAAGGACGATCGGCGCACCGCGGGGTCCGGCGGCCCAGCGAACCGCGTTTGCGATCACGAGCCGGACCGCCGGCTGGAAGTACGTCGGGTGGGTCTCGTGCCCGGGCCGGAAGTAGAAGACCCGGCCACGGCCACGGCCGTAGCAGCACCCGCTTCGGAAGACCTCCCCGCCTTCGAACCAGCTGATCAGGACGAGCTGGTCCGGCGCCGGGACGTCGAACGGTTCGCCGTACATCTCCTCCTCGTCGAGCACGAACGAGTCGCCGAGCCCGTCGGCGATCGGGTGCGCCCGGTCGACGACCCAGACTCGCTCCCGCTCGCCCGCTTCGCGCCACTTCAGGTCGGCCGACGTGCCCATCAGCCGCCGGAAGACCCGCGAGTGGTGGCCGGAGTGGAGGACGATCAGGCCCATTCCGTCGAGGACGCGGCGCTGGACGCGATCGACGACCCTCTCGTCCACCTCGTCGTGGGCGACGTGGCCCCACCACGTCAGGACGTCGGTCGCGGCGAGGACCTCGTCGGTCAGGCCATGATCGGGCTCGTCGAGCGTCGCCGTGCCGACAACGAATCCCGCCTCGCGCAATCCGGCGGCGATCGCGGCGTGGATGCCGTCCGGGTACACCGCCGCGACCGCGGGGTCGGCGCGCTCCTGGCGGTGCTCGTTCCAGACCGTGACGCGGGTCATCGGCCGACGACTTCGATCGGGACCCGATCGTGCGTCGGCAGGCGAACGACCGTGCCCGACCGCGACGCGGATTCGCGGATCGCGTCCCAGAGGCGGGCCATCCGAAGCCCGACCTCGGGTGGGCTCGGGTTCGGGATCCGGCCGCTCCGGACGTTCAGGAACTGGTCCCAGACGGGCATCCCGGCCACTGCCCGGACCTTCCGGGGCGCCGAGGCTCCGGCCCGCTGGATCTCGAGGGTCTCGCCCCAGATGCCCGTCTTCAGGATCGCCTCGGTGGTGAACACCCGGATCTCGGAGTGGCACGACGGGATCGCACTGCCGCAGGCGTTCATCGTGACGAGCGCGCCGGACGCGAGGCGGCCGATCACCGCCGCCCGGATGTCGACGGGGCGGCCGTCGTCCTCGAGCCATGCCGCGATCTCGGCGAAATCCTCACCGGCAAGGTCGGCGACGGTGTTGAGCATGTGCGCGCCGGTGTCGAACATGAAGCCGCCGCCGGACAGCTCGGGCTCCTGGCGCCATGTGCCGGTCGTGATCGTCGACCAGTCCTGCCAGGCCGTCGCGCTGATGTTCAGGAGCGTGCCGAGCTCGCCGGATCGTAGGAGACGCGACGCCTCGCGGACCTGCGGCGACAGGCTGCCCTGGAACGCGACGACGAGCAGTCGCCCGGTGCGATCCCGGGTCGCGATCAGGGCCTCGGCCTCGTCGGCCGTGAGGACCATCGGCTTCTCGAGGAGGACGTCCAGGCCGGCCTCGAGGCAGGCGGTCGCCTGGGCGAAGTGGAACGCGTGCGGGGTGAGGATGAACACCGCGTCGAGCTGGCCGGCGAAGGTAGCGACGAAGGCCTGCCAGTCCGGCTCGTTCGCCGGTGCCGGACGGCCATGGCGGTCGAAGAGCTCGACCGTCTTGGCGTAGTTCGCTGCCGAAGGCTCGCAGACGGAGACGACGAGCGTGTCATCTCGGGCGAGCATTCCGTCGAGGTGATAACGGGCCATGACGCCCGTGCCGATGAACCCGACCCGCGTCGTCTGTTCGTGCGTCATCCGCTCACGTCTCCTCGCTGTCGGGTCCTCATCGGTCGAATTCTCGGGATGACCCTACCGGATCGGCCAGGTCGCGGACGGCCGCGGGCGAAGCTGGCAGGCAGGCGACCCGGCTCGCGCTCCTAGATGAGCGCGAGCCGGTCGAGCGGGAACGGTGGCTGGGCGAGCGGCTTCACGGCGATCCGGACGAGAAGCAGCGGGTTGTCGTCGCCCGCCGTCCGGTTCGAGGCGAGCGTGCCGCAGCCGAGGCAGCGGTGGATGAGGAGCCATTCGCCGTCCTTGCGGACGGTGATCGCGATTGGCTCCATCGACGCCTGGCAGTCGGACGCCCGGTCGCCCGGGTCGACGTCGAGGTGGCGCGACCAGAGGCAGTTCGGGCAATGGTTGCGATGGGCGGTGCCGGCCGCCACGAGCGGGACGTCGAGCCGGCAATGGATGCAGCGGAAGGATTCGGCACGACGGTTGTCGCCGCGCCGGCGTTGGGTTCGCGACAAGCGAATTCGTTCTCCGGGTATGCAGGGAGGCCGACGGATCGATCGGCGTCACGCTCCCGGACAAGGAACGACCGTCCCGGTCGGGACGGTCTCGGCGCTCGCGGCAATGGCGAGGGCTACGAGCGGGCGGTCCTCCGGAGGCGTGACGCGAACGCGGCGGCCACGGCGGCTGCGATCATGAAACGCTCTCCTTCCCGGCTCGCCGGGCCATTTGCTCAGCCCTGAGATCTGCGAACCGTGGCGGAGCATGGACCGCCACCTTGTCGGCGTCAAGGGCGAACGGGGTCCGACGCGTTCAATCGGTCGACCCGCGCCCCGGACAGCTCGTGACGAGTGGCTCCGCGGACCTGAGCAATGACCTCAAGATGGGGGTGATGACGAACGGACGGATGGCACGATCAACTGACGACATCCGAATTCGCCCGTGGGATCCCGCCCTGGACACCCGCTGGTCAACCGAAGCCCTCGAGACCGGTCTCGCGGGCCGGCGACAGGCCCGCCGCGGCGAGATCGTGGACGTCCTCGACGGCGAGGCCTGGATCGCCGAGCTCGGCGATCGGCCGATCGGCATCGTCGCCGTCCGCCCCGACGGCCCGGATCAGGTCGAGCTGGCAGCCCTGCTCGTCATGGAGTCGGGCCGCGGGATCGGGTCGGCCCTGATCGACGCGGTGCTCGACGCGGTTCGCCCTCGAAGCATCCGGCGCGTCTGGGTGGTGACGACCAATGACAACCTCGCCGCCCTCCGGCTCTACCAGAGATGCGGCTTCCGGCTTGCCGCGGTCCGGCCGGGCGCCGTCGATCGCGCTCGGGCCACGCTCAAGCCGGAGATCCCGGCGGTCGCAGCGAACGGCATCCCGATCCGCGACGAGATCGAGCTGGAGATCGTGTTCGAGCGCGATGCCTGAGGACAGTCAGGCCCAGGCACGGCGTAGGATCTTCGCGATGCCGAGTCCCGCAACGCCGCCAAGCGCCCCACCGTCAAGCCCTGACTTCCCGCCGTCCGAAGAGAAGTGGCGGCGCCTGCTCGTGGACCAGGCGCCGTTCCTGCAGAGCCGCCGGTGGCATGCCCGGATGCCGAGCTCGCCGCGATGCAAGCTGTGCGCAGCGCCGTTCTCCGGGCCCGGCGGGCTTGTCATGCGGTTCGCCGGCCACGCCAGGTGGGCCAAGAACCCGAAGTACTGCACAGGCTGCTTCCACATGCTCAGCAGCAATCACGGCGGGGCCGAGATCGAGTGCTCGCTCCTGTTCGCCGACGTTCGCGGTTCCACAACCCTTGCGGAGCGCATGTCACCGCGCGAGTTCAACCGCCTGATGGGTCGTTTCCACGACACGGCAACCGACGTCCTCGTTGATCACGACGGCATCATCGACAAATTCGTGGGTGACGAGATCATCGGGATCTTCGTTCCCGCGATGGCGAGCCCGCAGCACGCGGCTCGAGCCGTCGACGCCGCTCGAACGCTGCTTACGGCGACCGGTTTTGGGACAGCGTCCGGACCCTGGGTCCCGATCGGGATCGGCGTCAACACCGGGGTGGCCTACGTCGGCTCGATCGGCGACAGCTCCGACACCGAGATGACCGCCATAGGCGATGTCGTGAACGTCACTGCCCGCTTGTCGTCGGTCGCGGCGGCCGGCGAGGTCCTCGTCACAACCGCGGCCGCCGCGGCGGCCGGCCTGCCCGGCGATCTACCTCGTCGTTCGTTGCACCTGAAGGGCAAGTCGCAGCCGACCGATGTCGTCGTCTTCACGGGTTCCGGCTAGTCGATCTTCTCGGCTACTCATGTCGACAGACGCCGTGAGGGCAACGCCTGCCGTTACGTGCCGCCGCTTCGGCCCGTTGCCGCCTCGAGCGCTTGGATCAGGCGGTCGAGCATCTCCCAGCGGCGGCGCCGGTCGGCGACTTCAGCGGTCAACGACTCGCGCTGGGAATCGGTCCCGTAGCCGAGGTTGTGGCGCTGCGCCCGACGCTGGACCTCGCTGAGCTCAGTCGCCCGTGCCGCAAGGAGGGCGCCGCGTAGGGCGTGTAGCTCGTCGTCGGATTCGATTCCGACGATGATCTCGACCGAGCGCTCGGAGCCGTCCGTCGATCCGCTGCGCGTCACGAGACGTCAGGTCGGGGTTGGACCGCGTTCCGCAGTCCAGTGCGATCGCTCACAGCCGGCCCAGCGCGGTCATGAGGATCAGGATCGTCGTGATCCCGACGAGCTCGGCTCGAAACCCCACCCGGACGCGACCAAGGAGCGAAGCAGGCGTGGCGGAGCCGTCGTCCCAGACGCCATCGTCGTCCCGGAGCCGGCGCGCCGCCGGGCTCGTGACCCGACCGCCGATGGCGAAGACCGCGATTGCGACCACGATCGACGCGATCCAGACGAGCCCGTACGGCGTGCCGAGGGCATCGGCGCCCTGAATTCGCCCGAACACGATCCCGCGGACGAGGCCGGTGACCGCCGCGGTCAGGGCTGCCGCGATCATCAAGCGCTCGGGGCCGAGGATCACGCCGCGGATCAACTCCCGTTGTCGCTCGGGCGACTGGCGCACGACGAACGGGAGCAGGACGGCGTTCGCGAAGAGCGAACCGCCGAACCACGCGGCCCCGCCGGCCACATGGACGAATTGGACGATCGCCGCACCGGAGTCCACGGCGAGAGACTAGTCGACCGTCCCCGGTTGGTCGATCGCCAGCCGGGCCACGACCGCCTGGGTCAGGCCCCATGCCCGTGACGCGTCGCGCGGCAAGCGGATCCGGACCTGGTTGCTGGCGAAGGTGACCTCGGACGGCCTGACTCCGGGCAGCCCGCCGCCGGCGAGGAGCCGCATCGCGGTCGCTCGGGTCATCCCCTCGCCGAAGCGGACGACCAGCTGGCCGTCCTCTCGCGACATCGAGGCGACGCCCGCCGCCTCGGCGGTCAGCCGCAGCTCGGCGACTTCGACGAGGCGGACGACCGGAGCCGGCAGCGGCCCGAACCGGTCCATCAGCTCCTGGCGGAAGGCGGCCAGGTCCCCACTCGTGCGGGCTTGCGCCAACCGCCGGTACAGCTCGAGCTTCTGCGCCTCCTCGGGGACGTAGTCGTCGGGCAGGTGGGCCTCGACCGGAAGGTCGACGACGGCTTGCGGCTTCTCGATCCGCACCGGGCGATCCTCGCGCAGCGCCTTTCGTTCCTCGACCGCGTCCGCCAGGAGCCGCGAATAGAGATCGAAGCCGACCGCGGCCATGTGCCCGGACTGCTCGCCGCCGAGGATGTTGCCGGCGCCGCGGATCTCGAGGTCGGCGAGCGCGATCTGGAATCCGGCACCCAGCTCGGACGCGTTGAAGATCGCCTGGAGCCGCTTCCGTGCCTCCTCGCTCATCCGTTCGCGGCGGCGGTAGAGGAGGTAGGCATAGGCCCGCCGCGACGACCGCCCGACCCGCCCCCGGAGCTGGTAGAGCTGGGCCAGCCCGAGCGTGTCGGCCCGGTCGATCACGATCGTGTTCGCGTTGGGGATGTCCAGCCCCGACTCGATGATCGTCGTACAGACGAGCACGTCCGCCTCGCCGGCGGCGAACGTGATCATCACGCTCTCCAGGTGGCCCTCGGGCATCTGGCCATGGCCGACGACGAACCGGGCGTCCGGCAGCATCCGCCGGAGCTGCTCGGTCTGGGCCTCGATCGTCTCGACCCGATTGTGGACGTAGAACACCTGGCCGCCGCGGTCGAGCTCGCGCAGGATCGCGTCTCGGACGAGCCCGGCCGAGGCTTCGGCGACCCGGGTCTGGATCGGCAGGCGGTCCTCCGGCGGCGTCTCGATGACCGACATGTCGCGGACACCGGCGAGGGCCAGGTTGAGGGTCCGCGGGATCGGCGTCGCGCTGAGGGTCAGGACGTCGACTTCGCGGCGCAGCTGCTTGAGCTTCTCCTTCGCGGCGACGCCGAACCGCTGCTCCTCGTCGACGACGACGAGGCCGAGATCGCGGAACCGGACGTCCCTCGAGAGGAGGCGGTGCGTCCCGATGACCAGGTCGACCGACCCATCGGCCAGGCCGTCGATCGTCCGGCCCTGCTCGGCGACCGTCACGAACCGCGACAGAAGCCGGACCTTGAGCGGGAACGCCGCGAAGCGCTGGCTGAACGTCTGGTGATGCTGCGCGGCGAGCACCGTCGTCGGGACGAGGACCGCGACCTGCTTGCCGTCCTGGATCGCCTTGAACGCCGCCCGCAGGGCGACCTCGGTCTTGCCGTAGCCGACATCGCCGACGACGAGCCGATCCATCGGCCGGCCGGCCTCCATGTCGAGCTTGACCTCGACGACGGCCCGAAGCTGGTCGGGGGTCTCCTCGTACGGGAAGCTCGCCTCCATCTCGCCCTGCCACGGGGTGTCGTCGCTGAACGCGTGACCGGGCGCATTGGCCCGGGCGGCGTACAGGTCGAGCAGCTCCTCGGCCAGGTCCGCGACGGCCCTCCGGACCCGCTGCTTGGTCTTGAGCCACTCGGTGCCGCCGAGCTTGCTGAGCTGGGGGTGCTCGGCGCCCGAGTAGCGCGAGATCCGGGTGATCTGCTCCACGGGGACGAAGATCTTGTCGGTCCCGGCGAAGGTCAGCTCGAGATAGTCGCGATCCTCGCCGTCGGCGTGGTTGCCGCGCCGGAGCATCCGCTCGTAGCGTGCGACGCCGTGGTCGATGTGGACGACGAGGTCGCCCGGGGTGAGCCGCTCGAGGATGTCGCGGGGGACGACCCGACGCATCGCCTTCGGGCGGCGGACCCGGACGCTGCCGAACAGCTCCCGGTCGGTGACGAAGACAAGACCGTCGGGACCACCGGAGAAGCCGCCGTTGAGGCTGCGCTCGACGAGCGCGACCGCGCCGGGCGGTGGGGCTACGGGGGCGTGAACGACGGCGACGGCATGACCGGCCTCGTCGAGGAGCTCGGCGAGGCGAGGCGCCTGGTCGCTCGCCAGGACGACCCGCGCCCCATCGGCCTGCCAGCGCTCGACGGCGCCGGCAATCCCGGCCGCCCGGGTCACCGGGAGCTGCGGCTCGCGCCAGCCGAACACGTCGCCGGAGCTCAGCCCGCGGGCCGCGAGGGCCGCGCCGTCGGGCATCTCGGACTCCCAGGTCAGCTCCAGCGTCCGGCTGCCGACGAGGCGGCTCTTCCAGTCGCGTGGGGCGAGGTAGGTCGTCGGCCAATCCTTCGGCAGCTCGCCGCTGTCCACGAGCTCGGCCCGCCGCTCGTCGGCCTGGCGCCACAGGAAGCCGGCGGCCTCGGCGATCTCGCCGGGCTCGTCGAGAACGAGCAGGGTCGACGCGTCGAGGTGGTCGAAGCCGGTCGCCGGGGCGAGCTGGGCCGCCCAGACCTCGGCCCCGTCGCCGACCGTCAGCGCGCGCGTCGCGGCGCCTTCGATTCCGGTCAGGCGGGCCCCGGAAGAGCCGCCGGAGGCTCCGGCCGCGGATCCGAGCCCGGGTCCGACCCCATCGCCTTCGAACCGGACGAGATCCACGGCGAGTCGCTCCGGCAGCTTGGCGGCGGACCGGCCGAGCCGTTCGCGGAGCGCGGTCACGCCTTCGTGCGGCGTGAGGAACTCCGACGCGGGCAGGAGGATCGCCTCCTCGAGCGGGGCGACGGTCCGCTGATCGGTCGGGTCGAACGCCCGCAGCGAATCGATCTCGTCGCCGAAGAACTCGATCCGGACCGGGAGGGTCGCCGACGGCGGAAAGACATCGACGATTCCACCACGGCGGGCGAACTCGCCCCGGCCCGCGACCTCGGCGGCGGGCGTGTAGCCGAGACCCAGCAGCTCGCGGAGGAGCGCCTCGGGCCGGAGGCGGCTGCCGATCCGCAGCCGACGCGGCTCGTCCGGCAGGTCGTCGGGCGCGATCGTGTGCTGGAGCAGGCCCTGAACGCTCGCGACGAGGATCCGGGCGGTCCCGCTCCGCCACGTGGACAGGGCGGCGACGCGGGCCGCCGTCTCGTCGGCGACGAGCTCGCTCCGTTCGTAGGCAAGGGCCGTCCGCGGCTCGAGGACGACCACCGCGGCGGGGTCGCCGAGCCAGGCCGCGAGCTCCTCGGCCACGCGGTCGCCGATCTCGGCGTCGCGCGCGATCCAGGCCAGGCGCTCCCCGTCGACCACGCGGGCGAGGGTCGCTGCAAGAAACGTCTTGGCGCCGTGCGGAACGGAGCTGAGGCCGACGTGGCGGCCCGGTCGACGGATCGGATCGGCGCCGGGCCGAATCGCGGGGGCCGCCAGCCGCTCGCGAAGATCGGCGAAGGTCCCCGTCGTCGCGAGGAGCGGCGGGAGCGCCGAGAGATCCGGTTGCCGCCGGCCGGCCCCGCTGCCGCTGCCCGAAGACGCGGCGCTCGACGCGGCAAGCCGCCGATCGCGGCCGCGCCTGCCGCGCATCACGGGTCCGGCGCTCACTCGGGCTCCTCGCGACGGAGGACCTTGCGCCAGCCGGTCCTCGTTCGACGGACACCCGCGTCGTCGGGTGGCCCGTCGACGGCCCCGGGCGCCGCGAGCCGGGTCTCGTCGGCAGGCCGGAGCTCGAACATGTTGAAGCGGTTGGCCGCCTTCGACGTGCCGTGGCGGGCCCACTCCTCGACGGCGTCGGCCGCGACCTCGAGGAGCCCGTCGAGGCGCTGTCGCTCGTCCGGCTCGAACGGGGCGAGGACGTGGTCGACGAATGCCCGCTCGGGGGCGCCGATCCCGACCCGGAGTCGGCTGAACTTCTCCGTCCCGAGCTCGTCGATGATCGAGCCGAGGCCGTTGTGGCCACCGGGTCCGCCGTTCTCCCGGAATCGGAGCTTGCCGAACGGCAGCGCGAAGTCGTCAGCCACGACCAGAAGGTCGTTGAGGGGGGCGTGCTCGCGGGCCAGGACCTTGCGAACCGCGAGCCCGGAGTCGTTCATGAACGTCAGCGGCTTGACGATGGTCAGGTCAAGGCCGCGAAATCGGCCCATCGCGATCGCGGCGGCGTCGCGCGTCCGACCCCGGCCGGCCCACCCGGCGCGATCGGCGATCCGGTCGAGGACCATCCAGCCGATGTTGTGACGGGTCTTCTCGTATTGGGCGCCCGGATTGCCCAGGCCGACGACGATCTTCACGCGTTCTCCCGGCGCCCGGCGGGCGCGCCCTCCGTTCGGCGCGGACAACACGCCGAACGGGCCCGTTCCCGTCTCGGGAGGGCCCGCAAGCATGGTAGCAGCGGCGCCGGTTCGGCCTCCCGGCGGACCCGCGGACCGGCCCGACCCGCTCAACGGCGCGATCTGCCAGACTCGCGTTGGCTTCCGCGGGGGTGTCCGACGCCGGACGACCGGGGCCGAGGAGGATGAGCCCGATGCCCGACTCGACGCGCCGCCCCGGCCCCGGCCACGCGCACCAGCCGTCCTCCCACCGGCCGCTCGCTGGAGCAGGGCGGCCGACCGCGCGGGCGAGCACGATCGTCTCTCTGGCCGGTCTCGCGCTCGTGGCGTCCGGATTGTTCTCTCCGATCGTGGCCGCAGCGCCCGTTGCGGCGCAGACCGGCACGTCGCGGGCCGGCGCGGCGCCGGCGGCCGGTCAGCCCGCCGCCGCCCTCGCCGCGGCCAGGGTGACGCGTCAGGCGATCGGCCGCAGCGTGGGCGCCGGAATCTCCGTCGATCCGCGACGGGCCGCCCGCGAGGCCGTGGCCGCTCCTCGCCCCTCGGTTCGAACTGCGCGGCTGCGGGTCGATCTCGGCGCGAGGAGGGCGACCCCATTGCCGTTGTCGACGACTCCGAACGCCGCGAACTTGGCCGGCAGCAAGGCCGCTACGAGCACGGGCGGCGCGGCCCTCGTGACACAACCGGCTCCCGTTATCACGACACAGTTCCCGGGCATCGCCCAGGCCGAGGCGTGCACGTGCGAACCGCCCGACCCGTGGATCGCTGTCAGCGCGACCTACGTCGTCCAGACGACGAACGGCCTGGTCCGCATCGACAACCGGTCGGGCACCACCCTGCTCTCGATGCCGACGTGGGCGCTCTTCGCGGTACCCGTCGACCGGTTCGACTCCGACCCGCGAATCCTGTGGGACCAGGTCCACGGCCGGTGGATCGGAGTCCTCACGACGTACCGGGGAGACTTCAGCGCCAGCGGCCTTCGTCTGGCCGTGTCCGAGACGGCCGATCCGACGGCGGGCTGGATCGTCTACGCCATCGAATACGGAGGCGGCATTCCCGACTATCCCGGGATCTCGAGCTCGGCCACGCGGATCGTGCTGACCTCGGACGACTTCCGCGATGCGAGCACCTTCCTCGGACCGACCTGGATCGAAATGGACTGGTCGAACATCCTGGCCGGCACCGACCTGTATATCGGCGGTGTCTCGTACCGGGCGGCCGCAGGCAATCCGCCGCCGGCGTTCGGTCACTTCCGGCCGGCGATCACCCTCTCGCCGGTTCTCAACACGCCCGTCATCTACGAGGACGGCGACAGTCCCGGGTACTTCGAGATCGCGGGCGGCGCCCACTCGCCGCCCCCCGCCCAGAACGTCCACCTCCTGACCACGGAGTTCGGGCTCGAGAAGTTCAGCCTGCCGCCGGTTCCGGTCCAGCCGGGCGCCGTGAGCATAGCCAACGCTGCGGATGAGCGCCCGACCGACGCCGTCTACCGGAGCGGCAGCCTGTGGTTCACGTCGACTGCGGACTACAACGACGGCAGCGCCCATTGGAGCAGCGCCCGCTGGACGCAGGTGCTCACGACCGCCAACGGTCTCGATCTGACCGGCGCGAAGGACTACATCGCGGCGACGAGCGGCACTCATTACGTGATGCCGGGGGTCGGGATCAACGGCAGAGGCAGCGCGATCATGGCCGTCACTGCCATGGATCCGATCGCGATGAACCCGACGACGGTGGTCGGCGGGTTGATGGCCGGTTCCATTGCGCCGACCCCGCTGGTCGCGATCGAGACCTCGCCCGCCGCCTACATCGGCGACCGCTGGGGGGACTTCCTCGGGATCGCCGCGGACCCGTCGGGTGCCGGCTCGGTGTGGCTCGCCCACGAGCTGAGCGACGCCGACGGCAAGTGGCGAACGAGCGTGGTCAGGATCGTGTCGGACGGCACGCCGCCCGGAGCGCCCGGTCCGACGAGCCAGGTCCCCCTCATTCCGGCCACGCTCGGCTCGACGGTTCCGATCCGGGTGAGCTGGGGCGCGGCGCCCGACATCGACAGCGGGATCACGTCCTACCTCGTCGAGCGATCCGACGACGGCGGCGCGTTCTTCGGAGTCTCGATCCCCGGCACGTCGATCACCCAACCGCTCCTGTTCGGCCACACGGTCCGGTACCGGATCACGCCCACGGACGTCGTCGGCCTGGTTGGGCCGCCGACCTACAGCCCGACGTTCTACCCGGTCCTCACGCAATCGACGTCATCGACGACCCTCACGGGAACCTGGGGCACCACGTTCAACACCGGCTTCTCCGGCGGGACCGCACGCTACTCGACGAGGGCCGGCGCCAGTGCGACGTTCACCGCGACGTTCGCCCGCTCGATCGCGATCGTCACGACGAAGGCCGCGACGCGGGGCTCGTTCCGGGTCTACGTCGACGGCATCTACCGGGGCACGATCAGCACCTATTCCGCGGTGACGAGGTTCCGCCAGCTCGTCTACCAGTTCAGCTGGCCGACCCGCGGCACGCACAAGGTCAAGATCGTGGTCGTCGGGACGGCGGGTCGGCCGCGGGTCGACCTCGACGCGTTCGTCGTGCTTCGCTGACGCCGCCGGGCGAGTGGCTGCTCGGACGACGATCCCTATCGTCCGGCGGCGAGCAACCGCTGTTCGAGGGTCCGCATCTCGCCCTCCTCGATGGGATCGGCGTGATCCCAGCCGCAGAGGTGGAGCGCGCCGTGGGTGACCAGGAGCCGGAGCTCGTCCGTCGTGGACCACTGGACGTTGCCGGTCTGGCCACCGCGGCCGGAGGCGGCCTGGTCGGCGGCCCGTTCGACTGACACGACGATGTCGCCGATGTGGATCCGCCTCCCGGGCGGGCCGGTGAACGTCGCCGCATCGCCGGGCGGCGGAACCGGACCTCGATCCGTGTCGCCGGCGTGGGCTGGAAAGGCCTCGGGGGGAAGCAGCGGAAACGACAGGACGTCCGTCGGTCCTTCGTGACCGAGCTGGGATTCGTTCAGACCGGCGAGCTCCGCATCGTCGGACAGGATCAGCCCGACCGACCCGGGCGACGGCGCTCCGGCCACGTCGAGCGCGGCCGCGATCGCCCGGGCGAGGTTCGCGATCGCGATTCGATGCCGCCCGCCATGAGAATCGACGACCGCCGGGCGAACGGTCGGATCG
>Ga0070707_100000987_pt1 | contig 28141 bp, 27 predicted proteins | sample KBSK5502metaG_FD_65468 | JGI IMG/M metagenome (GOLD analysis project Ga0070707, IMG submission 65468) | Corn, switchgrass and miscanthus rhizosphere microbial communities from Kellogg Biological Station, Michigan, USA - KBS K5-50-2 metaG | ecosystem: Host-associated > Plants > Roots >... | reverse complement strand
TGATCCCGGGGGCGCTGGTCACGGCCCAGCTCGGTCAGATGTTCCCGCAGGAGGGCTCGCTCTACGTGTGGACGCAGAAGGCGCTCGGCCCGTTCTGGGGCTTCTTTGCCGGCTTCTGCGCCTGGTGGCCCGGAATCCTCGTGATGGTGGCGACGGGTGACGCTGTCGTGACGATCTGGCAGTTCGTCGACAAGGGCGGCCTCCCGAAGGCGTGGCAACAGGGCCTCGTGATCCTCGCCGTGCTCTGGTTCTCCGCGTTCGTGGCCACGCTACGGTTGCGGATGAGCCAGACGTATGCGAACTGGGCCGTCGTCTTCTACGCCGCCGGCATCTTCGTGATCGGCCTCGCCGGGATCCTCTTCCTCATCGGTTCCGGCCACTCGGCAACCGGCGGCTGGGGAACGGCGAGCAACTGGAGCATCCACTCCGGCCAGTGGACGTGGTTCGGCTTCGTCATCCTCGCCCTGCTCGGGATCGAGGTCCCACTGAACATGGGTGTGGAGATCGTCAACATGCGGTCGATCAAGAAGTACCTGCTCTGGGGCTCGATCTTCGTGATGTTCGCCTACCTGTGGGCGACGCTCGGCACGATGCTGGCCCTCCCGGCAGCGAAGAGCGTCGGCGCGACGACGGACATCCTGAGCGCCGTTCAGGTCGGCTTCTGGGGATCGCACGCGTTCGCGATCATCATCGGGCTCGTCCTGATCTGGTTCTTCGTCGCGAACACGATCGTCTACAACTACTCGTTCTCGAGGCTGCTCTTCGTCTCTGGATTGGAGCAGCGGCTGCCGTCCCAGCTCGGTCGCGTGAACGAGAAGACGAAGGTGCCGGTCTACGCGATCCTGACCCAGACGGTGCTCTCGTCTCTGTTCGTCGTAGCGATCTTCAATCCGTGGGTCAGCGGCAACAACAACCAGCGGGCGTACTGGCTGTTCCAGGCAGCGGTCACCGTGATCTGGTGTGTGTCGATGGTGCTGTTGTTCGCGGACATCTTCCTCGTCAAGCGAGCATTCCCCGCGAAGTTCGAGGAGGTGCGAGTTGCCCACCCGTACGTGCTGTACGCGTCCGGCGTGATCGGGATACTCGCGTCCGCATTCGGTGCGTACGTGACGTTCCGCTCACAGTGGACTTCACTGTTCAGCATCGGCCACTGGCGGCTGTGGCTCGCAGTGCTGTGCGGGGTGTCGATCGCCGCAGCCGTGCTGATCTATGCCATCAGTGAGTACGTGCATCGCCGCGAGGCCCCGAGGCCGACGCTGACGCCGGCGGGGTGAGTGGAGGCGCATGAGGTCGTGAAGCAAGCGGACGAGGCGGGCCTCCGCCTCGTCCGCTTCATCTGGTGTGGAAACGACGGAACGATCCGCGCCAAGTCGAGTGCGCGGGCCGGTCTCGAGGGGCGGCTCGCCAGCGGCATCGGCCTCACTGTTGCCATGCAAGCGATGAACGGGCTCGACCAGCTGCAGCCGGTGGAGGGCATGGGGCCCGTCGGTGAGATCCGGCTCGTGCCGGATCCCGAGACGTTCCGCGTGCTCCCCTATGCCCCGCACACGGGCGCGATGCTCGTCGATCACGTCACGCTCGAGGGCACGCCCGCTCCGGTCTGCCAGCGTTCGTTCCTCAGACGGATGGAGGATCGGCTCGCCGAGCGGAACCTGCGGCTCGAGGTCGCGTTCGAGAACGAGTTCTCGCTCGCGACACGCATCGACGATCGATTCGTCCCGATCGACTCCGGCCTCTGCTTCTCGACGATCAGCGCGACGGCAGCGCAGGACTATGTCGACGAGCTCGCCGCGGCACTCGACGCACAGGGAATCGTGCTCGAGCAGTACTACTCGGAACTCGGGCACGGCCAGCACGAGATCTCCACCGGCCATGCACCCGCCCTGCGCGCAGCCGACGAGCAGATCCTCGTGCGCGAGGCGATCCGCGGAGTCGCCTCGCGCCAAGGCCTCATCGCGTCGCTCGCGCCGAAGCCGTGGCCGGACAACGCGGGCAACGGCGGCCACATCCACTTCTCCTTGTGGGACGCCGATGCGAACTGGAATCGCTTCCACGACTCGTCGGCGCCGGATCTGCTTTCAACAGATGCGCGCGCGTTCATCGCCGGCGTGCTCGCGCATCTGCGCGGCCTCTGCGGGCTGACGGCGCCGAGCTTCAACTCCTACCATCGCATCGTCCCGCAGTACTGGGCGGGCGCGTTCGTGTGCTGGGGGCACGACAACCGCGAAGCACCCGTACGCGTGCCCTCGGTGTTCCGGGGAATCGAAGAGGCATCGACCAATGCGGAGCTGAAGGCCGCCGACGCCAGCTCGAACCCCTACCTCGCGGTCGGCGCCCTCATCGCTGCAGGGGTGGACGGGCTCGAGCGTGGCCTGGAACCGCCTGAGCCGGTCGAAGTCGATCCGGCGACGATCGACGCGGACGAGCGCGAGCGACGCGGCATCCATCGCCTGCCGACCACACAAGAAGAAGCGCTCAATGAACTCGCCGCCGACGAGCTCCTGCTCGATGCGCTCGGTCCAACGCTCGCGGACTCCTATCTCGCGGTCCGTCGTTCCGAGTGGGCGGCCTACTCGGAGGGAGACGCGGCATTCGAGCAGCAGGGTCACTTCTCGAAATACTGAACGCGGTCGAACTGGTCGACCATCACGCGCACGGCATCCTCCGGAGTGAGCCGTCGCTCGACGAGTTCCGCGGGCTCTTCTCGGAGAGCCCGGACCCGCGCCAGTGGCCGCACGTCGCAACCGGGGTGACGTATCGCCGCGCGATCAGGGAGCTCGCAGCGTTCTTCCACGTCGAGTCGACGGAAGGCGCGGTGTACGAGCACCGGCTCGCGACCGACCCCGCGGTGTACGCGTCCTCATTGCTGCGCGCCACGCGAACGGAGTGGCTGCTGGTGGACGACGGCTATCCGCCGCCTGGAGCAGGCACGTCGTGGGATGAGCTCGGCGAGCTCGCGAACTGCTCGGCACGGCCGGTGCTTCGCATCGAGCGCGTCGCCGAGGAGAACGGACTCGACGGAGTGCGCGGCGAGGTGGCTGCCGCACGCGAGAACGGGTTCGTCGGCCTCAAGACGATCGCCGCCTATCGCGGCGGCCTGGACTTCGAAGCATTCGGGCCAAGCCACCCTTTGACACCTGGTGAACGGGTCGAAGGCGCCGCCATGCGTGACGCGGTGGTGGCGGCGCTCGAAGCGAACGAGGAGACCGACGCGCCGTTGCCGGTGCAGGTGCATTCAGGGTTCGGCGACTCCGATCTCTTCCTGCCGCGTGTGCAGCCCGGCTATCTCAAGCCGCTGGTCGAGCGCTTCCGCGACACGCCGTTCGTGCTGCTGCACTGCTACCCGTTCGTCCGCGAGGCGGGCTGGCTCGCACACGTCTACGGGAACGTCTACTTCGACCTGTCGCTGACGATTCCGCACGTGTCGCGCCCGGCCGAGATGGTCCGACAAGCGCTCGAGCTCGCGCCGGTGTCGAAGCTCCTGTACGCGTCGGACGCAGCCCGCACGCCTGAGCTCTACTACGTCGCAGCCAAGTGGTGGCGGGAAGCGCTTGCCGAGGTGCTGGCGGAGATGCTCGAACCCGAGGAGGCCGAGGCCGCAGGCGGGCAGATCCTCCGCGAGAACGCGCGCGCTCTCTACGGCCTGTAGTGCGAAACGTGCTCGCACGATCGAGGAAGGAGACCCATGTCGGGACCGTTCATCTTCATCGCCACCAACCGGCTGAAGCCAGGAAAGCTCGACGACGAGCGCGCGAGGGTGCCGGACCTCGTCGATTTCATCGAGGCGAACGAGCCACGGCTGATCGCATTCAACGAGTACGCCAACGAGGAGGGCACCGAGGTCGCGGTCGTCCAGGTCCACCCAGACGCCGACTCGATGGCCTTTCATATGGAGGTCATTGCCGACCGCGCCGCAGCCGCATATGCGGAGACGGTCGATGCGACGACGAGCATCCAGGTGTTCGGTACGCCGAGCGACGTCGTCGTCGAAATGTTGCGACGACAGGCCGGAGCCGGCGTGCCGCTGAGCGTCAAGCCCTACCACCTGGGCGGATTCATCAGTCCGTAGCTGCTGCGCGAGTTGGCTCGTGCACCACTTCGAGCTTGATCCCATCCGGGTCGTAGAAAAAGGTGGCGTAGTAACCGGCGACGTACTGCGGAAACTCCTTCGGAGGACTCTCGGTCTCGACGCCCTGGGTGAGAACCCAATCCCAGCACTGATCGACAGCGCTTCGGGTCGATGCCTCGAAGGCGATGTGGTGGACGCCGACCCCGTAACGATCGTAAGGGACCGGGTGCGCCTCCGACTGTTTCTCGCGGAGGCCGAGCCACGTGTCCGCGGCCTGTAGGTACCAGATCATCTCGCCCCGCTCGCCCTCGAGCTCGAGCACGCCACCCCAGCCGAGACTACGAAGCAAGGCGCCGTAGAAACTCTTGCTGCGATCAATGTCGGTGACCACGAGATCGAGGTGGTGGATCCCCCGCGACTGCATGCGGCGATCCTAAGATCCGCCGGTGGTTCGCGAGGCCCCGCTCCATCCGAAGCTCTCCTAGGCGCCTTTAGTTACGCATTCGGCACGAATTCCCTGTCCGAAACGGGCATCCGTTGGGGTCAGACCCTAAGCCGTGACGCCGGTGGGACAAGACGGAGCCGGAACCGTGACTTGTCCGGACTCCCGCCGCTACTTCGTCCCACATTCGGCACGAATTCCCCGTCCGAAACGGGCATGCCTTGGGGTCAGACCCGAAAATGTGACGCGGGTGGGACAGGACTGCGCCGGAAGTCTGACGTTCGCGCTGCGCTAGATGAAGATCTCGCCCGGCGACTCTCGGTGAACTCGTGAGGGAGGAGCTGCGCGAGGCGGCATCAAGCCGAACAGCGAGAGCGCGTAGGGCAGGTAGCCGTGCGCCTCCATCTCCGTCGTGTGGCCCCACGCACCGATGAACTCGCTGACGGGGGCCGCCGGATTGAGACGGCTGATGTCACGGTAGAGCAGGCCGGACTCGTGTTGCTGATCTCTGATGGTCTTGTCGCGCGTGCTCCACCAGATCTGAAGCGGCACGCCGGTGAAGGCGATCTTCCTCGCGTACTCGAGCGGGCTGCGGACCTCGTAGCCGCCAGGATCCGTGGCCGGCGTGCCCCCGATCTCGAGGCGGGCGAGCCTCTGCAGTCCTTCTCCAAAGGGCAGGCTGTCGAAAGCGCGGTAGCGGGCCGCCATGTTCGTCGGGGCGTCGAAGGCGGCCGCGCCCGCGAGCAACCGCGGGAAGCGCGCGAGCAGCAGGAGCGTCTCCTGCCCACCCATGCTGCCGCCGAACGCGTACACCCGACGACGGTCGATCTGGAGCCACGGGAGGGCGTGCCTCACTATCGAGGGCATCCGCGCGAGATCCCGGATCTCCCCGGGATCTCCCCACGAGTAGAGCGTCAACCTGCGGCCTTGGCCTTCGGGGTTGATGACGGCGAAGCCGCCTCGTGCAGGCAGGTCGCCCCACCGGCGGACGTTTCCCCGCGCGAACACGCCGCGACCGTGCGGCGAGATCACGAGCGGTATCGACGGATGCCGCTTCGGCCCGTACCAGGCCGGCAGGATCAGGTACGCACGCCGTGGGAGACCGTCGTGAGCCAGATAGGAGATCGTCAGGACCCGCACCAGTGGAGAAGGCGAAGGCGCGCCCGCGAACGCGGCGGCGGGCAACACTGCGGCGAGCGCAGCGAGAACGCCGCCTGCGATCGCGATGCGCCTGGTGATGCTCATCCGAATAGAACGTACGCGCGTGCACAGGCCATGTCTCGGCTCGCAACAGACGCTTAACGAAACGACAACGCAGGGTACGCCTAGTGCTCAGCCGGACACGAGCAACCGGGCCGGCGAGAAGAGCTCGAGCAAGGCGTCGTCCTCCCCGAGCAGCGCGGACGCGACGAGCTCGCCGCACATGAAGCCCAGTACGTTGCCGTGACCCGAATAGCCTGCCGCGACCCACATACCCTCGTGGTCGGGAACGCGGCCGACGAGTGGCAGCAGATCCTGGGTCAATCCGAAGATCCCCGCCCAGCGGTGAGTGACCTTCGGCATGTAGCCGAGCAACTCGACGAGGAAGGCGTCGAGCGCAGCCTGGATCGGCTCGGTCGTCGTCTCCTCGTCTGTCATCTCCGTGAGGATCGAGAAGTCGCGAAAGCCGCCGAGGACGATGCGTCCGTCCGCCAGTTGCTGCCAGTAGTCGAACCCGTGCCGCGCGTAGTGCGGACACTCGAAGAGCCGTTCGCCCAAGGGCTCGGACGTGATCACTTGGCCGCGCGCAGGCCAGATCGCGTCGTCGAGCCCGGGCAGGAGGCCTCGCCCCGATCCGTCGGTGGCGATGACGATCTGCTCGGCGTTCAAGTCGTCGAGAGCCGCAACCCGGCCGTGCTCGCGAAAGGAAACCCCCTCCGCGGCGGCTCGCTCCGCAAGACGACGGACGAACCTGCCCGGCTGCAACGAGCCATCCGTCGGATGGAAGATCGCGCCGCGAAACTCGGGACGCAGATGCGACAGGTCGTCGCGCCACTCCGCCGCAAACCCGTCTTCGCGCAGCGCTTCGTACTCCGCCCGGATTTCGCCGCGCTCCTCGTCGTCGGCGGCGAGGCGAAGGCTGCCGGTCCTGCGGAAAGCTTCCCCTGCAACCTGCTCGAGCCGCTCGAGAGCCGTCTCGGTGCGGCGCCACAGTTCCTGCGCCGCGTCGGAGCCGTACGTCTCGCGAGCGACGTCGTATCGTGCCGCACCGCCGCGGAGGGCAAAGCCGCCGTTGCGGCCACTGGCGCCTTCTGCGATTCCGCGCGTGTCGTGCACGCGCACACGCAGCCCGCCCCGCGCGAGTGCGAGCGCGCACGACACGCCGGTGATGCCGGCGCCGATGATCCCGACGTCGACGTTCCCTTGCGAGCCCGAGTCGACCGGGCGGGTCGGTTCGTCAAGCCAGAATGGCGTGTCCACCGGCCCGATGCTACGCCAGCCGCCGGTAGACTCCATCTCCTTCCGCCACGAGACCCGCGACGTCGAACTCGGCTAGCACGGCAATCACCTCGCCGACGGCAAGCCCTGTCCTGCGAACCAGATCGTCTGCCGACGCGGGCAGGAGATCGAGAATTGGATGATCGAGTGTGGCGCGCGGCGGTGGTCGAATTCCCAGCGCTTCGAGCACGTCGGCCGCCGCCGTGAGCGGCGTCGCCCCCAGCCGTAAGAGCGCGTTCGTCCCCGCCGACAACGCGGAGGTGATCTCGCCCGGCACCGCGAACACCTCCCTCCCCTCCTCCAGCGCGAAGTCGGCGGTGATCAAGGCGCCGCTCCGCTCGCGTGCCTCGACGACGATTGTCGCGGCGCAGAGGCCGGCGATAATGCGGTTCCCCGCGGGGAAACGCCACGGCGCAGGTTCCACTCCCGGCTCGTATTCGGAAACGATCAGCGAGCGCTTGCAGATCGAGCGGGCCAGGCTCGCATGCGCGGCGGGATAGTCCCGATCGATGCCGCAGCCGAGCACCGCGACGGTGTGGCCTTCCGTCCCGAGCGCGCCACGATGCGCCTCGCCGTCGATCCCGCGCGCGAGCCCGCTCACGACGACCACACCGGCCGCCGCGAGCTCGCGGCCCAGCATCCGCGCGACCTGAGACCCGTAAGGCGAACAGGCGCGGGCACCGACGATCGCCACGGCGGGCCGAGCGAGCAGAGTCGCGTCGCCGTTGCCTCTTAGGTAGAGCCGAGCGGGTGGGTCGTGGATCGCGTGGAGCAGCGGTGGAAGCTTGCGCCTGCGCAAGTAGGTCATGGCGTCGCGAGCTCGCTCGGTGCGCGATACGCGAGTGCCTCGGCAACGTGTTCGGGCAGAACGTCGTCGGAGTCGGCCAGCGCGGCGATCGTCCTCGCGACGCCCGCGACCTTCGCGCGTCCGCGTCCCGAGAGCGGCAGCCGCTCGACGGCCCGCGTCAGCAGCTCGTCGGCGGCGGAGGTTCGCCTTGGTGCAGTCTCTCCGAGTCGCAAGCGGGCTGCGACGACGCGTGCCCGCACCGGATCCGACCTCTCCCCCGGGCCGCCCTGGAGCTCGAGCGCGCGGGCGCGTGGAATCGTCACGACCAGGTCGAAGCGGTCGAGCAGTGCTCGCGAGAGCTTGTCGCGATAGCGCGCGAGCCTCTGCGCCGAGCAGCTGCAGTGCGCACCGGGATCTCCCCGCGCACCACACGGGCACAAGTTCATGGTTCCTACGAGTTGGAACCGGGCCGGAAAGCGCACGCTTCCCGCGGCGCGCGCCACGACGAGCTCGCCGTCCTCGAGCGGTTGCCGCAGCGCCTCGAGCGCAGGACGCTGGAACTCTGCGAGCTCGTCGAGCAGCAGCACGCCTCGGTGCGCGAGGCTCGCCTCGCCGGGCCTCAACCGCGGACCACCTCCGACGATCGCAGCCGTCGACGCGCTGTGATGCGGCGCGCGAAACGGTGCGTAGCCGATCAGCGGCTGATCGGGGTCGACGAGACCTGCGACCGAATGTATGCGAGTGACTTCGAGCGCCTGCTCTTCTTCGAGTGGCGGCAGGATCCCCGGCAGCCGGCGGGCGAGCATGGTCTTGCCCGTGCCGGGCGGGCCTCCCAGCAGCAAGTTGTGGCGGCCGGCGGCGGCCAACTCGAGCGCGCGCCGCCCACGCTCCTGCCCGCGGACGTCGGCGAGGTCGAGCGGACGCCGCCTCGCCTTGCCGTTGCCCACGGTGTACTCCGGCGGCTCGAGCTCTCCTCGGAGGTACGCAACTGCGTCCGCCAGGTGCCGCACGCCGACAGGCTCGACGCCCGCCAACGCAGTCTCGGCGCACGCTTCGTAAGGACAGATGATCCGCTCCAGCTCTGCGCGCCGAGCACCTTCGGCCACAGCGAGGACGCCGCCGACCCGACGCAGGCGCCCGTCGAGCGCAAGCTCGCCACACGAAGCGTGTTCGGCAAGACGCGCACGTGGAAGTTGATGGGATGCGGCGAGCAACGCCAGGGCGATCGGCAGATCGAATCCGGAGCCTTCCTTCTTGAGCTCGGCCGGCGCGAGGTTGACCGTGACGCGCCCACCTGGAAACTCGAGCTCCGCAGAGAGAATGCCGCTGCGCACGCGCTGCTTTGCCTCCTGACAGGCACGGTCGGCGAGTCCGACGATCGTCAGAGAAGGTGTGCCGCCCTGGATGTGCGCCTCCACCTCCACCCGCCGCGGCTCGAGGCCGACGAGGGCAAAGGTGACCGCGCGCGCGAGCACCCCTCGACGCTAGGGCACGGCGTGTTACGCCTCCGTGCCAAGTCAGCGCCGAAACCGCTGACTAACCGGAGGGCCTCGGCGACGTATCTACTAGGTGATGGTGATCGGTGCGACCTTCGTCGCCGCGATTTCGCTCCTGACCGGGCTCGGCCCGAATCAGTCTCGAGTGTTGTGGCAGGGCCCTGGCCTCGCCGGTGACGCAGTCGTCTGGGGGGAAGCTGCGGACGCAACAGCCTCGATCCACCGCTGGACGCAACGCACCGGCGAGCGCGTTCTCTATCGCAGCGACTCGCTTGCCCTCGCCCGGCCCCTCGCGTCCTCCCGCACGCTGCTCGCGTTCGAGCGCTCGTACCCGAGTTGCAAGCCGCAGGCGAACCTCGTCTGCCCGCAAGCGGAGGACGCCCTCGTTGGTCCGCCCAGCGGGCCCTTCAGGACGCTGATCCCTCCGCGGACGTGCATCACACCGACGTCGGGCAGGACGCTCGCGCTCGACGGCGGCGTGACCGCATATCTCCAGATCGACTGCGCGGGTCAGCGGACGAGGGTCGTCGTGCGTGACATCGGGCATTCGGGGAAACCGTTGACCGTCCGAGACGCCGCACTCTCGAGCGGCTGCTGTAGCGACGTTGCGATCGCCGGGCGGTTCGTAGCCTGGACCGAAAGGAACGAGGTCGTCGTGTACGACCGGCTCGCTCGCCGTCTCGCCTACCGCGCGCGCATCGGTCCCGAGGCAGGCATCGATGTCGATCTGGGCTTCGATCTTGAGCGAGACGGCAAGATCGCCGTCTCCTATCGCCTCGTCGAGCTCGCGCGAACCGGTCCGACGACGATCGCGTGGCTCTCGCCTTCAGCTCCCCGTCTTCACGTCCTCCCTCTCCGCGGTAGCGACACGCGGATCCGCATCGCCGGCGGCCGCATCGCACTCGAACGCTTTCGCACACCGGAAACGAGCGCGCTCGTCCTCACCGACCTCACCGGCCGTGCCCGACCCGTCGCGCGTTTCGCTCCGCCGGTGAGCCTTCACGGCTTCGACTTCGACGGTCGACACGTCACGTGGGCTTCTGACCGGGTGACGTCCACCCGACTGGACTGCCCCCCGCCCGGACAAGAACGGCCCTGCGTCCGCCGCGAGACCGGAGTCACCTCGATCTGGATCCGCGCGGCCGCCGATGGCACACCGCGCCTCGTTGCACGGCTGCGATTCGACGACACGCTCGCCCGGTTCTAGCGCGCGACGAGAACGTCTTCGAAGTACTCCCCCGCGCGCCGACCCGTCCGGCGATTCACGTGACGACGCAGACGTTCTTCGAGCCGAAGACCCGCGCGTTCGAGAATCTCCGGGTAGAGCTCGCGGCGATCGTTGACCACGATCAGGATCGGTGCTCCCCGGCGCAGCACGGATCTGGCATTGAGCAGCACGTCCACGATCCCGTTGGAATAGGCCTCCAGGGCGGCGCGAGAGCTCCCCGCTGCAGCGGCGCCGACCTCGAGCTCGCGCCGGTCGTCGAGCCCCAGCAACTCGTACGCGTAGCGATGCTGCTCGTGGTAATCGATCAGACCCGGATAGGGCGGTGAGGTGAGCACGCCGTCGTAGCGGCCCGGCAACAGCAGCTCCCGCATATCGCCGTGGATGACCGAGGCGCCGCAGCCACGGGCGCGGACGCGGGAGAACTCCTTCAGTCGCACCAGCGTGTCGAGCGTGTAGCGGCGCAGGAACTGTGACGCCGTCTCCACGGGGCGGCACTCCCGTCGATGCTTGTGACACCAGTACGGCTCGAGCTGGGGCTCTTGCGGAAACTCGAGGTCGAAGTGCCTCGTTCGGCGAGCGGAGCGTGCGGCCCGGGCGAGCACCACGCGGAGAACGTCTGCGTGCTCGTACTCGTCGATCAGAGCTCTGAATCCGAGCAGCTCGCCGGCAGCCTGGGGCGCGAACCACCGTCGAACGTACGCAAAGGGACGGTCGGTGCACGTTTCTCCGACACGCGTATGGATGTCGCGCAGCTCCTGTTCCAGGACGAACGGGTTGTACGAACGTGTCTTCACGTCCATCAGCAGGCAGTTGAAGGCCGCCACGTCGACCCCGGTTGCGGCGAGCCCGCTCTCGAGCCCCTGCACGAGGGTCGTGCCCGAGCCGGCGAACGGATCGAGCACGTGTTGGCCCGGCCGGAAATATCTTCCCAGCAGGATCTCCACGAGCTGTGGAATGAACTTGCCGAGGTACGGGTGGAGCCGGTGGACGTGCTTCGTGCGCTCCCGTTCCGGGAGGTCGCGCTCGGACCAGGAGAGCGCGAGATCGATCTCGGCGTACAGGGCGTCCTGAGTCGCGGCCACCCGCGCCAGTTCGACGCCGAAGTCAGAAAGCCTGGGCCACCCGCTCCAGCTGGCCGCCGCGGATCGCGATCACGTCGAAGGAGACCTGGAGCCCGGCGGTCTCCGGATGGCGGGCAAGCCAAGCCTCGGCCGCGAGCCGCAGGCGACGCTGCTTCTCGTCGTCCACCATCTCGAGCGGGTCACCGAATCCCTCGCCCAGCTTCTCTTTCACCTCGCAGAAGATCAGCCGCCGGCCCCGGCGAACGACGATGTCGAGCTCGTAGCCGGCGACCCAGGCATTCGTCGCCAGGATGCGGTACCCGCGCACGCGGTACCACCAGACGGCGCGCTGCTCGGCGCGCTTGCCGGAACGCAACGACACAGGGCGAGGCTACGTCCTACGGCTACACAGATCTGTCACGGAACTCGAACTTAGGTGTTCTTCGTCAGGAGCGTGTGAATCTCGCGGGTCAGACCGGCGACCTGCTCCGTGAGCTCCTTGTCCTGCTTGGTCAGATCGGTGTTCGCCTCTAGCAGCGTCTGGAGCTTGTCGGTTTCTGTCTTGAGCATGGCAACGCGTCGTTCAGCATGCTGCTCTTCCTTCTCGCGGTGCTTCTCGAGCTGTTCCCCGAGCATCTTGTCGCGCGAAGCCTGCCTCGTCTGCGCGAGCAGGATCAGCGGCGCGGCGTAGGCGGCCTGGGTCGAGAAGGCGAGGTTGAGGAGGATGAACGGGTACGGATCCCAGTGCGACATGAGCGCGACCGAGTTGAGCGCGATCCACGCGATGACGATGAGCGTCTGCCCGATGATGTAGCGCGGCGTTCCGAAGAAGCGTGCAGCCCGTTCCGCGGCGCGGCCGAACGGATCCTCGCCGAAAGCGCTGTGCTCGGTCACGCCGTTGAGAGTAGGTCGTCAGGCGGACAGTGCCGCCAACTCCTCCTCGTTCAGGTAGCACATCGCCTGGAAGGAGCGGCGGTGAATCCTGGATGGTCCCCGCTCGCGCACGATCCTGGAATGACCGGGCGTGATGTACCCGACGTGCGAGGAGAACCCGTAGTGCGGGAAGAGCGCGTCCATCCTCCGCATGACCCGATCGCGCGTCACCTTGGCGACAATCGAGGCGGCGGCGATCGCGGCGCTCTTCTCGTCGCCGTCGACGACGGCCCGGTGCGGAGGCGCCGTCGGGCCGAGGCGGAACCCGTCGACGAGACAGGCTTCGGCCGGCGGCGACAGCGCATGCAGGATTTCGCGCATCGCCGCGAGATTCGACTTGTGCAACCCGTTGCGGTCGATCGCTCCATGCGGAATCACACGCACAACCACCTGCTCGGCGCAACCGAGGACCGCATGGAAGAGCTTCTCCCTGCGTTCGGGCGAGCACTGCTTCGAGTCGTTGAGGAACCCGAGCGGGCGAACCTTGTGATCGCGGAGGGAGCCGTAGTCGAGCAGTACGCCGGCTACGACCAGCGGCCCTGCCAGGCAGCCGCGGCCGGCCTCGTCCGTTCCCGCCACCAGCCTCGCTCCGAGCTGCCGGTCGAACTTCAGCAGCTTCTGGCCTGGTTTCGTGGGCGCCACGGCGCCGAGGATAGCTGGCTACTCGGCGGGCTCTACGGGCGTCGCTTCCGAATCCTCGGTCTCAGCGACTTCCGCCGGCTGGACGCCCTTCGGGACGCGACCGACGTCCTGGCGCAACTCGCGGATCCGGGCCTTCTTGCCGACCTTCCCGCGCAGGTAGTACAGCTTCGCTCGATTGACGTCGCCGACGGCGGCGACCTCGATCTTCTCGATCTTTGGCGTGTGCAGCGGGAACGTGCGCTCGACACCGACGCCGAAGGACTGCTTCCGGACGGTGAAGGTCTCGCGGGCCCCTGCGCCCTGGCGCTTGATCACGATTCCTTCGAAGACCTGGATGCGCTGGCGCTGGCCCTCGATCACCTTGAAATGGACCCGGACCGTGTCTCCCGCCTTGAACTGCGGGATGTCGTCCCGCAACTGGGCGCGCTCGAGTGTCTCGATCACCTTGCTCATAGGAAAAGGGCGGCCCTCAGACCGCCGCGGCATGCTAGCAAGCGGTCGACTTCCCCTAGTGGAAGGAGATCCGTCTCGGCGGCCAGTATGTGGCGAAGACCTTGCCGATCAGGTTCTTGCGCGGGACCAGGCCCCAGCGGCGAGAGTCGCAGGAGGAGCTCCGGTTGTCTCCCATCATCAGGTAGTAGCCCTTCGGGATCCGGGTGTAGGTGTTTCTCGGCGGAATGTCGCGCAGGGTCAGGGTCTGGGTGTCGCGCCGCCCGGCTTTGACGTAGGGCTCGTTCAGCTTCTTCCCGTCGATGTAGACGTAGCCGCTTCGCTCCTCCCACACGTCGCCGGGGACCCCGATCAGACGCTTGACGAACGTTCCCTCCGAGCCGCACTCCTGCTTCGCCAGGCTCGGCGTCAGGAAGACGACGATCTCGCCCCGCTTCGGGCTGCGAAAGTGGTAGATGAAGCGGTTCGCCAGCACCCGGTCCGACGTGGCCGCCTCGCAGCCCTGGGCGGGCCGAGCGCAATGCAGCGTCGGCTCCATCGACGATGACGGGATGCGATACGGGTTCACGATCCAGGCCTTGATCGCGAGCACGATCGCGATGGCGCCCGCGATCGTGACGACCCAGTCGATAGCGACGCGCCACCCGTGGGGCAGATTCGGGAAGAGGCGGTCGAGCGGATTGTGTGTCTTCTTCTGCGGCGTTCCGCTGGGCGGACCGAACCCGTCCCGCTGGGTGTCGTACCGTGCGCGTTCTTCCGGATCGCGCAAGACGTCATAGGCGTCTCTCAGCTCACGCCAGGCGCCGTCTTGATAGCTGAGCTCGAGCACGCTGCGACGGTAAGCGGACTCGATCTCCTGCGGCGACGCGTCCGGTCGCACGCCGAGCAACGCGTAGTGGTCGCTCACGTGACGGTCCGCCGCCGACTCTGTTCCCGTCGCCATTCCTCGATCTTTGCGTGGTCGCCAGACAGGAGGATCTCCGGCACGTGCCAGCCGCGGAAGTCGGGCGGCCGTGTGTAGTGCGGATACTCGAGACCGCCGTCGAGCTCGGAGGAGAAGCTCTCGAACGCACCCGACTCCTGCTTGATCGCACCGGGAAGCCTGCGCGCGATCGCGTCGACGAGAACCATCGCCGGCAGGTCGCCGTTCGACAGGACGTAGGGCCCGATCGAGATCGCGTCCGACGCGAGATGCTGCACCACGCGCTCGTCGAACCCCTCGAAGCGGGCGGACATCAACGTCAGCCGGTCCTCCTCTGCGAGCTCTTCCACGACGTCTTGCGTCAACTGACGCCCCTGCGGCGTCAAGGCGATGACCCGCTGGTCGGGCACGCCGTCGTACACGCTGTCCAGTGCAGCCGCGACGACGTCGACCCGCAACACCATGCCCGCGCCTCCGCCGTAAGGCTCGTCGTCGACCTGCCCGGCGCGCAGCGGCGTGGTGTCTCGGTACGAGAACAGCCGCAGGTCGAGCTCGGTGCCGAGAACGGTGGCCACCGGGCGTTGCTCCGTCAGCCAGGCAAAGGCATGCGGAACGAGGGTGAAGACATCGAGCTGCACGGGCGAGCGACCCAGGTTAGCTAGAGCCGCCAGAGAAGCCGGGCGCGACCACGATCCGACCGGTTGCAAGATCCACCAGACGGACGCAGTCCTCCACCATCGGGAGGGCGAGCCCGGAGTCGAGCTCCAGCACGTCGTTCGCGACGCCGGGGATGACGTCGGTCACCGTGCCGAGCTCGCCGCCCCCTTCCTCTTCGACGCGGAGACCCACGAGCTGGAAGACGTAGTACTCGTCGTCGCCGGCCGGCGCGAGCGATACCCGCGGCACCTCGAGCTGCGCTCCGCGGGGAACGCGACGGTCGAGGCGAATCACCGGGCGTCCGCGCGCATGTCGCCGGGCCACGATCTTCGCCGGCTCGCCCTCGACGATCAGCTCGGCTCCGACCTCGAAGCGCTCCGGCGCCTCACTCGCGTTCTCGACGACAAAGGAGCCGTCGAGGCCGTGCGACTTGCCGACACGTCCGACGACGACGGTCTCAGACGCGTTCACGGAACCGCTGCTCGGGTGGAGGGCTGATGTGAAATTCGGCCGTCATCGGAGGGCGCTCCAGACCAAGCCGGGCAGTGCGGCGGTTCGCGGTGCGTAGCGGCGCTACGTGCCGCGGGCGAGCGTGCTGATCCGGCGCCGTGTCTGGAGCGTCATCCGGCCCGGCGGAATTTCGCATCAGGCCTCCAGCCGAGCTAGTCGACGATCTCGAGCTGCACGCGGCGATGCTCCCGCACGCTGCCGGCTCGAACGATCGTGCGCAACGCGCGGGCAATCCGTCCCTGCCGGCCGATCACCTTGCCGAGATCGTCTTGCGCCACGTGCAGGCGAAGCACGACCGCGTCGGCCTCGTCGACGCGCTCGACGCGCACCGCGTCGGAGTCGTCGACCAGTTGCTTCGCCAGGTATTCCAGAAGCTCCGCCACTACTTCAGGTTCTTGATCTCGAGCAGCTTGTTCACGGCCTCCGACGGCAGCGCACCCTTGCCGAGCCAGTCCTTCACCTTGTCCTCGTCGAACTCGATCAACGAGGGATCGTGTTGCGGGTTGTAGCGCCCGACGATCTCGATGAACTTGCCGTCGCGCGGTGAGCGCGAGTCGGCGACGACGACGCGATACACCGGATTCTTCTTCGATCCGACTCGCGTCAACCTCATGCGTACGGCCAAACGATCTACCTCCTCGATTTCTGACGCTTCTTGCGTTTGTTGGATTTTGTCGCTTTTCGCTGCCCCGGCTGCGGAGCTGGAGCCGGCGCGTTTCCCGTCAGGGCGCCGAGATCCGGCAGCTTGCCCTTGCTCATGCCTTTCATGAGCTTCTCCATCTGCTTGCGCGCTTCCATCAGACGGTTGACTTCTTCCACCGTCGTTCCCGATCCGTCCGCGATCCGCCGACGCCGCGAGCCGTCGATCACCTTCGGCAGCCCTCGCTCCTGCGGTGTCATCGACAGGATGATCGCCTCGACGCGACCGAGCTGTTTCTCGTCCACCTCGTCCATTCCCTCGAGCTGCTTCCCGACGCCCGGGATCATCTTCAGCACGCCCTGGATCGGCCCCATGCGGCGCAGCATCTTGTAGCTCTTCAGGAAATCGTCGAAGCTGAACTGGCCCTTCATCATGCGGGCCTCGAGGTGCTTCTGATCGTCCTCCTCGACCGCCTGCTCGGCGCGCTCGATGAGAGTCAAGACGTCGCCCATGCCGAGGATGCGCGAGGCCATGCGATCGGGATGGAAGTACTCGAGCTGGTCGAGCTTCTCGCCGACCGAGATCAGCTTGATCGGGCGGCCGGTGACGGCCTTGACGGACAGCGCTGCGCCACCGCGCGCGTCGCCGTCGAGCTTCGTCATTACGACGCCGTCGAACGCGATCCGCTCCTGGAACGCGAGCGCGACGTTCACGGCCTCCTGACCCGTCATCGCGTCGACGACGAGCAGTACGTTCGCGGGCTTCGCTTCGTCGCGGACGCGCTCGAGCTCCTGCATCAGCTCCTCGTCGACGTGGAGGCGGCCGGCCGTGTCGAGGATGATCGTGTCGACGCCCTGTGCGGAGAGCTGCCGGAGGCCTTCGCGCACGACGGCGACCGGATCCGCGCCGTCGCCGCGATAAACCGGGACCTGAATCTGCTTGCCGAGCTGCTCGAGCTGGTCGATCGCGGCGGGTCGTTGCAGGTCGGCTGCGACGAGCCCGGGGCTTCGGCCCTCCTTCCTGAGCATGAGCGCGAGCTTCGCCGCGGCCGTCGTCTTGCCCGAGCCCTGCAGACCGGCGAGCAGGATCACGGTCGGCGGCCGGCCCGTGAACGCGAGCTGCGAGCTGCCTGAGCCCATCAGGGCGGTCAGCTCGTCGTGGACGACCTTCACGACCTGTTGTCCAGGCTGCAGGCTCTTCAGGACCTCTTGGCCAAGGGCGCGTTCGCGTACCTGGGCGACGAACTGCTTGACGACCTCGAAGTTGACGTCGGCCTCGAGCAGCGCGAGTCGGATCTCGCGCATGGCGCGGGAGATCGCCTCGTCGTCGAGCTTGCCGCGGCCCCGTAGGTCGCCGAGTGCGCCCTGGAGCCGGTCTGAAAGGGTGTCGAACACGGCCGGGAAGTGTACTTGCGGGTGTTTCTAGGCCAGACTTGGGCCGTGCCCGACCACTCCGAGCGCAAGCTCGCGACGGTCCTGTTCGCGGATCTCGTTGACTCGACCGCGGCCGCGGGCGACCAGGATCCCGAACGGACGCGCGCCCGCCTCGAGCGCTTCTACGACGCGATGAGCACCGAGATCGAGGGAGCCGGAGGAACCGTCGAGAAGTTTGCAGGGGACGCGGTGATGGCCGCATTCGGGGCGCCAGAGGCGCTCGAGGACCACGCCGAGCGCGCGTTACACACCGCGTTGGCGATGCAGCGGCGACTCGCAGCCGCCTTCGGCGGCGAACTGTCATTGCGGATCGGGGTCAACACGGGCGAGGTCGTCGCCGGACGGCCGCGTGAGGGAAGCTCGTTCGTCAGCGGAGACGCCGTCAACATCGCCGCACGCCTCGAGCAGGCTGCCGAGCCCGGAGAGATCCTCGCCGGCGAGCGAACGGTGTCCGCCGTCCGCGGGGCCTTCGAGTTCGGCGAGCCGAAGACGGTCGAGGCGAAGGGCAAAGCCGGCGGCGTCGCATGCCGGCCGCTGGTGCGCTCGCTGTCGCTCATGCGCACGCGCGGCGTCGGCGGACTTGCTCGCGCGTTCGTGGGACGTGACGAACAGCTCGGCCTGCTCGAAGCGGCGTACCACCGGGCCGTGGAACGATCGCAGCCGGTCCTCGTGACGATCCTCGGTGAGGCCGGCGTCGGCAAGACGCGACTCGTGCGCGAGCTCTGGGAACAGCTTGCCGTCGAGGAGCCCGGGCCACTTCGCCGAACGGGACGCTGTCTCGCGTACGGCCAGGGCATCACGTACTGGCCGCTGGGCGAGGTCCTCAAGGAGCACCTCGGCATCCTCGAGAGCGATTCGCCCGACACGGTGCGTCGCCGGCTGGACGAGCGCGAGATCCTTGGGCTGACCCTTGGGCTGGACGTGGTCGGCGACCTGCATCCGCTCGCAGCCCAGGACCGGTTGCACGCCGCGTGGATCGCATTCTTCTCGGAACTGACGGCCGAACGTCCGCTCGTCTTGTTGATCGAGGACGCGCACTGGGCCGAGCAGCCGCTGCTCGACCTGATCGAGCGGATTGGTCGGGACGCGACAGGCCCGTTGCTGCTGTTGACGACGGCTCGCCCCGACTTCGTCGCCGGGAGGACCGGCTGGGGCAGCCGCGTGGACAGCGAGACGATCTGGCTCGAGCCGCTCCCGGCGGACGCAGCCGGATCGCTTGTCGATTCGCTGCTCGCAGGCGAACTTCCCGGGCGAGTGCGCGAGCTGATTGTGGAGCGGGCCGAAGGTAACCCCTTCTTCGTCGAAGAGGTCCTCGAGAGCCTCATCGACGCCGGAGTCCTCGAGCGCGAGAACGGAGGCTGGCACGCGCGCGAGCTCCCGGCCGGCTTCGAGATTCCCGATTCCGTCCAGGCCGTGCTCGCGGCTCGCATCGACTTGCTGCCAGAGGCGGAAAAGGTTGCGCTGCAGGCGGCGGCGGTCATCGGTCGAGTCTTCTGGACCGGTCCTGTGTACGAGCTGGTGGCAGGTCTGGCGCCTGACCTCCACCTCCTCGAGACCCGCGACTTCATCCGGCAACGGCCGGGATCCTCACTCGCGGGCGAGGTCGAGTACGCGTTCAAACACACCCTCACCCGCGAAGTGGCGTACGGAAGCCTCACAAAAGCTCGGCGCGCGCAGCTCCACCTGCAATTCGCCGAGTGGCTCGAGCGGCTCGGAGAGGGACGCGACGAACATGCTCCCTTGCTCGCGCATCACTATGCGGAGGCGGTCAAGCCCGAGGACGTCGACGTCACTTGGCCCGACGGTGGGCCCGAGCTCGACCGTGCGCAAGCGAAAGCAGTCCAGTGGTTGCGTCGTGCTGCCGCGGTAGCGATCTCCAGGTACGAGATCGACGACGGGATCGTCCTCCTCGAGCAAGCGATTGTGCTGGAGCACAATCGACCGGAATCGGCGCGGATCTGGCGAGAAATCGGGCGCGCGTGCGCGCTGAAGTTCGACAGCGATGCTTTCGTCAAGGCGATGCAACGCTCGCTCGAGTTGACCGACGAGCCGCGGGAACGCGCTGAGACGTATGCCAACCTCGCTTTCCAGGCTTCCGGCCGTTCGGGGATGTGGAGGACGCGCGTGGTGCCCGAGCTCGTCGAGGAGTGGAGCTCGCTGGCACTTGCCGAGGCAGAGGTCGGCGGCCCGACATACGTGCGAGCGTTGATCGCGCGGGCGATGTGGGGGCTGGGTGAGAACGCGGGCCCGGAGGCGAGCGCCCTGGCAGATCGACTGGGCGATCCCGAATTGCGCTCATTCGCCTGGGACGCGCTGGGCATCTCCGCCTTCAACAGGGGCGATTACGAAACGGCACACACTTGGGAGATACGTCGCTTCGACCTGCTCGGCGAGGTCACGGACCCGGACCTCATCCACGACATGCACATCTCTGTGATTCCCACGATCGTCGCCGTAGGGCGGATTCCCGAAGCGCGCCGATTCGCTGCGGAGAATGATGACCTCGTCGCACGTCTGACACCGCATCATCGCGTGCATGGAATCGCCTGCGTCACGGAGGTGGAGGAGCTCGCGGGCAACTGGGAGGGCATTCGCGAGCTCGAGCCCCGAATCGAACTGACGGTGACCGAAAATCTGGCCACACCGTGCATCCGCAACCCGCGGTCATTGCTCGTGTGCGCCGCGGCCGCTGAGATCCTCGGAGATCCTGACCGCAGTCGTGCGCTGGAGGCGGCGGCCGACGAGCTGGCGGCCACGCGCCTCGGCGTTGCCCTTGGAGGTCCTCGAATACGTCTCGCACTCGCCCGAGCAGACATGGACGCGCTGCGGTCGCTGCTCGGCGAAGGCGACTGGTACTCACGGCAGACCTGGTTTGTGCTCCCCGGAGCCGCGGCGCGGCTGGACGCGTTGGCAGTCATCGGGAGCGAACAGACGATCGGGTCCGACGACATGCCTGCGGCGAACGGCTATCTCGAGCCCTTCATGCTCCGCGCGGTCGGCATCGTCCGCGGCGACGACGGGCTCCTCTCGCAGGCCGACGAGCGCTTCCGCGCGCTGGGGCTCGACTGGCACGCCGACCAGACCGACTCGCTCATCCGGTTGCGGACCGAGGCTGGCTAGGCGCTTTGTAGAGCGAGTCCTACACTCAGGACATGGCCGTAAGCCGGAGAACGGTCACCGTCCTCTTCGCAGACGTGGCCGATTCGACGCCGCTAGGTGAGCGGCTCGACCCGGAGACGCTGCGACTGGTCATGTCGCGGTGGTTCGAGCGGATGTCGGAGGTGCTCGAACGCCACGGAGGCACCGTGGAGAAGTTCATCGGCGACGCCGTCATGGCGGTGTTCGGCATTCCGGATCTACACGAAGACGACGGGCTGCGCGCAGTCAGGGCCGCGACCGAGCTGCGCAATGCGCTCGCTCGCCTGAACGAGGAGCTCGAGGGCGAGCTCGGCGTCCGCATCGGCATCCGTGTCGGCGTCAACACGGGCGAGGTCGTCGCCGGCGACGGCACCGGCGGCCAGATGCTCGTGACCGGCGATCCGGTGAACGTGGCGAAGCGGCTCGAAGAAGCGGCCAGGACCGGGGAGATCCTGATCGGCGACGGGACGCGTCGCATCGTCGAGAACGCCGCCCTGCTCGAGCCCCGCGACGAGCTGACGGTGAAGGGCAAGCGCGGGGCAGTCGTCGCGTGGAACGTGCTCGGGGTGATCGAAGGCGCACCGGCCTACGCGCGCCGGCTCGACGCGCGTATCGTCGGGCGGACCGAGGAGCTGCTCACGCTGCGAGATGCTTTCGCGAGCGCAATCGCCGATCGCGTGTGCCGCCTCGTTACCGTCGTCGGCCCAGCGGGAATCGGCAAGTCGCGACTCGCGTCGGAGCTCTTCCACAACATTCGCGACGAAGCCCGGACCGTCACGGGCCGCTGTCTCCCGTACGGCGACGGCATCACCTTCTGGCCGCTCGTGCAGATCGTCGGCGCGCTCGGCAGCGACAAGGGCATTCGCGAGCTGCTGGGCAGAGCGGAGGACGGGGAGCTCGTTGCGGAGCGAGTGCTGAGCGCGGTCGGTCCCACCCGCTCGATGTCCGCGGGCGGCGAGATGTTCTGGGCCGTGCGGCGACTGCTCGAAGAGGCCGCTCGCGTTCGGCCGCTCGTGGTGCTCGTCGAGGACATCCACTGGGCCGCGCCGACGTTTCTCGACCTGCTCGAGTACCTCGCCGGCTGGACGCACGATGCGCCCGTGCTCCTCCTCTGCCTTGCACGTCCCGAACTGCTCGAAGAACGTCAGGGTTGGCTGACCGCGACCAATGCAATCGGAATCTCACTCGCTCCGCTCACCGACGCGGAGTCGGATGCCCTGCTCGACGAGCTCGGCCAGGAATGGCCACTCGACGAGACGACGCGAAGGCAGATCAAAGAAGCAGCCGAGGGCAACCCGCTCTATGTCGAGCAGATGGCCGCGATGCTGGCCGAAGGTGAGCCTGCGGACACGATCCCGCCGTCGATCCACGCCTTGCTCGCCGCACGCCTCGATCGCCTCCCGCCGAGCGAGCGCGCCGTCCTGGAGCGTGCTGCAGTCGCAGGCAAGGAATTCGTCCGCAGCGCGGTGCTCGAGCTCTCCGACGACGCGCAGCGTCAGGACGTCGACGGAGCGCTGCTCACACTGGTGCGGAAAGATCTGCTCGCGGCAAAGCCCGGACGAGAAGACGCGTATCGGTTTCGACACGCTCTCATTCGCGACGCCGCGTACGCCGGCATTCCGAAAGAGCTACGAGCGAAGCTGCACGAACGGTTCGGCGACTGGGCAATCACGAACGCCGGCCGCGCGGGCGAGCTCGACGAGATCGTCGGCTACCACTATGAGCAGGCCTTCCGCTACCGGGAGCAGCTCGGCCCCCTCGACGACGACGCCCACCGGCTCGCACGACATGCGGGCGAGCTCCTCGGAGGAGCGGGCCGCCGCGCCTTCGCACGGGACGACATGCCCGCTGCGCTCTCCTTGCTCGACCGCGCGGTGGCACTGATCACCGAAGAGGAGCCTGTGCGCCTCGAGCTCATCCGCGAGCTCAGCATGGCGCTCTGGTGGGCCGGTGAGGTCGCCCGAGCCGAGCTCCTCCTCAACGGGCTGATCGAAGCTGCCGCTGCGGCCGGCGACCGCCAACAGGAATGGTCCGGCCTGATCGAACGCGCCGCGCGCAAGAACGTGTCGGGCGGAGATACGGGCGCCGACGAGTTGCTCGTAGTCTCGCGTGAGGCGATCGCGGTCTTCGAAGAGCTCGGCGACGATGCGGGGCTGGCGCGCGCATGGCGCCGCATCGCCTATGCCCATCAGATGCGCTCGCAGTACGGAGCGGCGGAAGCGGCAAGCGAACAGGCGCTCGTCCATGCGCGCAAGGCTGGGGACAGCCACGAAGAGGCGCGCATCATCGACGGGCTCTGCACCAGCCTGCTCTGGGGCCCGGCTGCGGCGTCGGAGGCGATCAAGCGCTGTGAAGAGATGCTCGACTGGTCGCGGGGGAGTCGGGTGATGGCGGCGAACATCGGCATCTCGCTGGCCGGCCTCAAGGGCATGCGCGGGGACTTCGACGAGGCTCGGGCGCTGGCGGCCTCGGCCCGGCAGACGTACCGCGAGCTCGGGCTTCGGCTCGCGGTTGCGGGCCTGACCCAGGTCTCAGGTCCGATCGAGGTGCTGGCCGGGAATCTCGAAGCCGCGGAGCAGGAGCTCCGCGAGGGCCTCGAGATCATGGAGCCGGTCGGTTCGGTCGGTTACCAGTCAGCGCTGCTCGCCGACGTGCTCTTCCGTCGAGGCGCGACGGACGAGGCCGAAAGGCTCGCGTCGATCGCAGAGGCCGAGTCAGCGGTCGACAACATCGCGGCTCAGGTCGTCTGGCGAGGCGTGAAGGCGCGCCTCGACGCCGATCCTCGGCTCGCAGAGGAAGCTCTGGAAGTTGCCGACCTCACGGATGACTTGAACCTACGCGCCGATGCGCTCGTGAACCTCGCCGAGTCGTCGCGCCTGGCCGATGCCTCCGACCTGGCCGCCGATGCGCTCCAACGAGCCGTGCAGCTCTACGAACAGAAGGGAAACGTCGTCGGAGTCGCCAGAGCGTCGAAGCTCGCCTCCGCACCGGTGCGCTAGGCGCAGAGAGAAGAGCGGGTTATCGTCCAACTTTCCGACTACAGGAGGGACGATGCCGAGGTCACTAGGAAGAGTGGACGCCAAAAGGGTTTCAGCCTCCCACGCAGATGGTTGGGACCAGGCCCTCGACCGCGCGCTCGCAGGTGCGAGCCGGCTGGGACGCAAGGGCACATTCGACGTAAAGGTCGAGTTCAGCGCGACGATCCGGGTCACGAATCCCGGTCAGATCCAGCGTTACATCGTCACGCTCACGGAGCCGTAGAAGTCCAGGCACCTAAGACAAGGAGCTGAGATGGCCAACGTTGCGAAGGTAGTGACGATCATCGGTTCATCCCCGGAGAGCTTCGCGAAGGCCGCCGACGCGGCGGTTCAGGAAGCGGCGAAGACGCTGCGCGGGATCACAGGCGCACAGGTCGTGTCGATGAGCGCAGAAGTCGAGGGCGACCGGATCAGCGTCTACCGGACGACGGTGAACATCGCGTTCGGGATCGAGGGAAGCTAGCCGGAAACAAGAGCGCGGGCAAAGTCGTCAGCATCAAACGGCCGGAGGTCTTCGAGCTTCTCGCCGACGCCGATCAGCTTGACCGGCAATCCGAGCTCGTGCGCGATCGCAACGGCGATGCCGCCCTTCGCGCTGCCGTCGAGCTTCGTCAGCGCGACACCCGTGACCCCGACCGCTTCTCCGAAGAGCCGAGCCTGCTGCAGTCCGTTTTGTCCAGTAGTCGCGTCGACAACGAGCAGGGTCTCGTGCGGCGCGCCATCGAGCTTGCCCTCGATCACGCGTCGAACCTTCCCCAGCTCCTGCATCAGGTTCGACTGCGTGTGCAGACGACCGGCGGTGTCGACGATCACGACGTCGCGTTCGTCGCGCGTCGCGACTTCGATCGCTTCGTAGGCGACGGACGCCGGGTCGGCTCCCCGCTCCGCGCCGACGAACTCCGCGTTCGCGCGGCCGGCCCAGATCTCCAGCTGCTCCTCGGCCGCTGCGCGGAACGTGTCGGCCGCGCCGAGCACGACTGAATGCCCATGTTGTCGAAGCCGCTCGGCCAGCTTGCCGATCGTCGTCGTCTTGCCGGTGCCGTTGACGCCGACCACGAGCAGGACGCTCGGACGAGCGCTGACGTCGAGAGTCGGGGGGTCGCCGAGAAGGCTCGCGATCTCCTCTGCGAGCGCGACGTTGAGATCGACGAGGTCCGGGCGAGCCTCGAGCCGTCGCACGAGCTCGGCCGTCGCGGGGACGCCGACGTCCGCGCGGATCAGCGCCTCTTCGAGCCGCTCCCACGCGGCGGCGTCACCTGGATCGAAGGCCGCCGACGCGAGCTCGGCGGTGAGAGCCGTCCGGCTCTTCGAGAGCGAGTCGCGAAGCCGAGAGAACAGTCCTGCACGCGCGGCCTCTGGCTCAGCCTGCGCGTTTTCCTCTCCGAGTAGCTGGGCCCAGCTACGAGGCAATCGCGGCGGCCTGCTCGCGTGGCAGGCGCCGGGAAACGATCTGCGAGACCCCGTCGGCGCCCATCGTCACGCCGTAGAGGATATCCGCGGCCTCCATCGTCCTCTTCTGGTGCGTGATGACGATGAACTGCGCGCGATCGGAGTAGCGGCGGAGCAACTCGACGAAGCGCCCGATGTTCGTGTCGTCGAGTGCGGCCTCGACCTCGTCGAGCAGATAGAACGGGCACGGCCGCGCGAGGAAGAGCGCGAAGAGAAATGAGATTGCGCCGAGAGCCTTCTCGCCGCCCGAGAGCAGTGACAGGCGCGTCACCTTCTTCCCGGCCGGGCGCAGCTCGACCTCGATGCCGGGATGCTCGTCTTCGTCCTCCGGCTCGGTCAGGCGCAGTCGCCCTTCGCCGCCGGGGAAAAGCGTCGCGGCGACTTCGGCGAAGTTCTCCTGCACGGATGCGAACGTCTCTGCAAAGCGTTGCTCGACAGTTCGAGTGAGATCGTCGCGCAGCGTCTCGAGCTCCTTCAGGCTCTCCTCCAGATCGGCGCGCTGCGTCGACAGCTCGACGAGACGCTCCTTCTCCTGGTCGTACTCTTCCTTCGCGAGCGGGTTGACCTGGCCGAGCGACTCCCGACGCCGCTCGAGCCGCTCGATGCGTTCGGCGAGCTCGTCGCGGTCAGCTCCTTCCGCAGGCTCGGCGTCGGCAGCCTCGAGGCGGCGGCGCGCCTCGTCGGCCTCGGCTTCGATTCGGGCGCGCTCGACATCGACTGCGCTCAGCCGCTCGCCTGCCTCGGCCGCGGCACGGCGTGCGTCGACTTCTTCGGCGCCCAGCCGGCGCAGCTCTGCAGCGAGCGCCCCCGTACGGGAAGCGCCGGCGTCGGCGCGGGCCCGCAGTGGCGCCTCGAAGCGATCGTCGCCGATTCCGTCGAGCGTCTCCACGAGTTGCGCCGCGAGTCGCGCGAGCGTCACGGTCAATGGATCGCGCCTCGCCGAGTACGCGTCCGCTGGAATCGGAGCGGCGACTCGCGCCTCGAGCTCGTCCACCTCGGCGGCGAGCGCGCGGCGGCGTGCCTCGAGCTCGAGCCAGACCGCTTCGGCCGTCTCGCCGGCGAACCAGATCTCACCGCGGTCCGGGTCGTAGCCGAAACCCTCGGGAGTGACAGCCGGAACCTTCGAGTGGAGTAGCTCCTCCTTCGCCACGACCGGCAGCTCGCGGACGAGCTCGCGCGGGTCGCGTGTGAGGACGACAACGCTGCCGAGCCCACCGGCTCTTGCGCGCTCCGCCAGCGCGAGCGCAGCCCGTGCATCGGTGGCCATGAGCGCAGGCGCACGATGACCGAGGGCCGCCGCGACCGCCCGCTCGCGTCCCGGCGCAACGTCGAGGAGCGAGAGCGCAAGGCGCTGGCCCTGCTCCGCGAGCGCACGTGCTGCAGGCGGCAGGCCTTCCCGTTCGGCGAGGGCGCGCTCGAGCGTCTGCAGACGCTCGCGTGCGACCCTTGCCTGCTCTTTGAGCGCTTCGCGCTCCGCCCGCACGCGGCTGTCGAGCACGCGCCGTGGCTGCGAGAGCTCTGCACGCAACCGTTCGAGCAGCGACTCCGCGCTTTCACGGCGAAGCTCGAGTCGCTCGCGCGCGCTACGCAGGCGGTAGAGCGTCGCCGTCGCCTCCTCGCGCCGGCCGGCCGCGTCTGCGAGCTCCTCTTCTGCGCGGCGGCGTTTCTCTAGCAGCGAGTCGAGTCGCTCGTCGGCGTGCTTGCGGGCAAGTACGGCCGCCGTGCGCCGCCCTTCACCGTCCTCGAGCCGCTCGTGCAAAGCGGCCAGGTCGAGCTCTGCGACGCGCGCCCGCAGCGACGCGAGCTCGCCGAGGAGCTTCTGGGCCCGCTCGGCGGCGGTCGCCTGGAGCGCCAGGGGGCGCAACCGCTTCTTGACCTCGGCCTCGACGTCACGGGCGCGCTCGACCTGGATCGCAACGCGCGCGAGCTTGAGCTCGGCTCGATGCTTGCGGCGCTTGAACCGGCCGAGCCCGGCGGCTTCCTCCAGCAGCTCACGCCGCTCCTCGGGCTTCGAACCGAGGATCTCCTCCACCCGGCCCTGGCCGATGATCGAGTGCATGCCGCCGCCGAGCCCGAGGTCGGCGAGCAGCTCGACGAGATCGATGCGCCGCACTGCCGTGCGGTTGAGCAGGTACTGCCCCTCGCCGCCGCGGTGCAGCCGCCGCGCGACCGAGAGCTCGGAGTACGGCAGCGGCCCGTCGCCGTCGGGATTGTCGAAGAGCAGCTCGACCTCGCAGAAGTCCTCGGGCGAACGCCCGCCGCCGCCGGCAAAGAGAACGTCGTCCGGCTTCTCGGCCCGAAGCTCAGAGGGAGCCATCGACCCGGCCGCCCAGACGATCGCGTCGGAGACGTTCGACTTGCCGGAGCCGTTCGGCCCGACGACCACGGCGACGCCCGGCTCGAGACGAATCTCGACCGGTTCAGGGAACGACTTGAAGCCGCGCAGCTTGATGGCGCGTAGGTTCACGCGGGAGGAAAGCTACCCGGCGGCGCGGACGCCGCCGGGCAGGTTCTTCCGGGTCAGGCGTCGTGCGCCATCTCCATGATCTTGTCGCGAGTCATCGTCCCGACCAGGTCCGGGTGATCGCTCTGGACATGCGCCTCGACGTTCATGACGAGCTCGTCGTCGGTCTCCCCGCGCACCGTCACGCCGCAGGGGCAATCAACTGCTTTAGCCATGATCCTCCCTTCGGTCGGGGCGGAGTCTACGTGGCCGAGACCTCGACTCCGAGCTTTGCCAAGGCCTCTTTGGCGGCCTCTTGCTCGGC
>Ga0070707_100000986_pt1 | contig 28145 bp, 26 predicted proteins | sample KBSK5502metaG_FD_65468 | JGI IMG/M metagenome (GOLD analysis project Ga0070707, IMG submission 65468) | Corn, switchgrass and miscanthus rhizosphere microbial communities from Kellogg Biological Station, Michigan, USA - KBS K5-50-2 metaG | ecosystem: Host-associated > Plants > Roots >... | reverse complement strand
GTACTGGTCGAGGGCGAACTTGATCTGGCGGGGGTTGGGGAGCTTGGCGACCGCCGGCTTGGCCTTCGGCGCCTCGAGCATCTCCTCCTCAATGATCTCCTGGCAGAGGTTGATGCATTCGTCGCAGATGTAGACGCCCTGGCCGGCGATCAGCTTCCGGACCTGCTCCTGGCTCTTGCCGCAGAACGAGCAGCGATACGGAACCTTCGGACCCTTTGACGTGCCGCTGGTGGTCACCGAGATCGAGAGCTCCCTACTTCGCCTTCTTGTCGTCCAGCTTGACGGCTTCCTCTTCCGTCGCGGGGTTGGGGATGGAGCTCCCCTCTCCCCCGGTCAGGCCGAGGTCATGTGCCCGGGCGATCAAGGAATCCCCGGTGGCGGTATAGACGTAATCGATGATGCCATAGTCCTTCGCCGCCTCGGGAGACATGAAAAAGTCCCGTTGTGTGTCCTGCGTCACCTTGTCGAGGGGCTGCTTGGTGTGCTTGGCGAGGATCTCGTGGTTGCGCTGGACGAGGAACTCCCACTCCTTCATCTGGATCACCGCGTCCGGCGCCGGGCCACGGAACCCGCCGGAGCCCTGGTGGATCATGATCCGGCTGTTCGGCAGGGCATAGCGCTTGCCCTCTGCGCCGGCCGCGAGGAGGACCGCCGACATCGAGGCCGCCATCCCGATGCAGATCGTCGCGACCGGGGCCCGGACGTACTGCATCGTGTCGTAGATCGCGAGGCCGCTCGTCACGACGCCGCCCGGAGAGTTGATGTACAGGCTGATGTCCTTCTCGGGGTCCTCGGAGTCGAGGAACAGCAGCTGGGCGATGATCAGGTTCGCGACGTGGTCCTCGATCTGGTCGCCGAGGAAGATGATCCGCTCCCGCAGCAGTCGCGAGTAGATGTCGTAGGCGCGCTCCCCACGGCTGCTGGATTCGATGACCATCGGTACGAGCATCTGGGTCTCCCGGGTTGCGTTGGCTTCTTCGCGTGGCGGCGGCTCTCGCCTGGCGCTGGCTCTTCGCCAGCCGACTGAGTGGGGCTGGTTGATGGTCAGCCGGCTCGGGCCGGCGTAGCGGTGGCGGCTGACTCGATGATGGTTCCCGGGTCCGTGGCGTCGATCGCGGCGACCGAACGGGCCTGCTCCTCGTCGACCCCCTCGGCCGGCCCATCCTCGATGTGCGGGATCGACGGGTGGTCGGGATGGGCGGCCAGCCATTCGTCGACGAGCCGCTCGACGATCCGGCTGCGGCGAAGCGTCGAGCGGATGTAGTTCCGGCCGCGCTCGCTTTCGAAATACCGGATCAGCTTCTGGTCGCCGGCGTATCGCTCGCGGGCTCGGCCGATCTCGGCGCTGACGTCCGCGTCGGAGATCTCCAGCCCCTCGGCCTCGGCGATCTTGCTCAGCACGAGGAGGACACGGACCCGCTTCTCCGCGTCCGGCCGGAAGTCGGCATGGAGCTCCTCATGGCTCTTGCCGGAGACCTTGGCGTAGGCCTCGTCGCTGATCCCCTGCCGGGCGAGGGCGCCGCGGAACTCGTCGTGCATCACCTCGACCTCCTGCTCGACGAGGACGTCGGGCAGGTCGATCGTCGAGTTCGCGACCGCGTACTCGATGATCCGGTCGGAGAACTCGTGGCGAGCCTTGTCCAGCGCGTTCCGCTCGAGCCGCTTGCGGACCTCCGTCCGGAGCGTGGCCAGGTCCGCGAAGTCGCCCATCGACCGGGCGAAGTCGTCGTCGGCGTCCGGGGGGATCTTCTCGCGGAGCTCGCGCAGCTCCACCTCGAAGTGCGCTTTCTGCCCGGCCAGCGCCTCGTCGGCGTAGTCGGCCGGGAAGGTGATGTCGAAGCCCTTGGTGTCGCCGACCTTCAGGCCGACGAGCTCGTCCTCGAACCCCGGGATCAGGCGATCCTCGCCGATGATCAGCGGCATCCGCTCGGCGGACCCGCCCTCGAACGACGTTCCGTCGCGCGTCCCCTCGTACTTGATGACCGCGTAGTCGCCGTCACGTGCGCCGCGGTCCTCGACCGGCGAGAGCGTCGCATTCTGGTCGCGCAACTCCTCGATCACCTTGTCGACCCGGGCGTCGTCGATCGTCTCGATCGACGGCTTGAAGGTGAAAGTCCGGTAGTCGCCGAGCTTGACGTCGGGACGGATGGGGACCGTCGCCTTGAAGATCAGCGGCTTGCCCTCGACCGCCTGGACGATCTCGACGTCGGCGTTGGTGAGGGGCAGGATCTCCTTCTCGATCAGCGCGTCGCGATAGCTCGACTGCACGAGGCGGTCGACCGCCTCGTCGAGGACCGCACCATGGCCGAGGACGGCTTCGAGCACTCCCCGGGGAGCTTTTCCCGGACGGAAGCCGGGGACACGGGTTCGACGGGAGAGGGCCCGGGTTGCTTCGTCGACGGCGGAGGTCAGGCGGTCGGCCGGCACCTCGACCTCGACGACGACCGTGCTCTTCGGAGCCGGCCGGGTGGTGATCTGCATCGCCGGGAAGTCTAGCCGAAGGTCCCGCCGCGGAGCCCGCGCCCCACGAAGGGTGTGGGACACTGCCGGCGGGCGAGTGGCGGAATGGCAGACGCGCCGGCCTTAGGAGCCGGTGTCGCGAAAGCGACGTGGAGGTTCGACCCCTCTCTCGCCTACACCGCGCGCGACGGGCCGAGCCTGACTCGCGACGCTAGCGACCGATCTGGCCGGCGGGCTCCGGCCGGCCGAAGAGATAACCCTGCCCGTACTCGATGCCGAGACCGGACAGCGTCTGGCGCTCGCTCTCCGTCTCGATGCCCTCGGCAACGATCCGGAGGCCAACCGAGGCCGCGAAGTGGAGCATCCCGGCGACGAGCGCCTGACGCACCGGATCGCCGGAGATCCCGCTCACCAGGCCGCGATCGAGCTTCACGTAATCGGGCCGAATCTCCACGATGTGGCGCAGGCTCGAGTAGCCCGCGCCGGCGTCGTCAACGGCCCAGTCGACGGCAACGCCCAACCCCTCGATGGCCTTGCGGAGCGCGGGGTAATCGTCGATCGCCTCCCGCTCCGTGATCTCGAGGATGATCGGTCGCGACGATCGGCCGAGCACATCGGCCATCGCGCCCGGCTCAAGGATGAAGCGGGGCGAGACGTTGAGGCACAGCTTGGGGCCGCTCGGCAGCAATGAGGCCGCCTCGAGCGCTGCGCGGATCGTGACGCTCTCGAGATCGACACCAAGGCCCGACGAATCGGCATCGGCAAACCGGCGCTCTGCGGGGCTGCCGTCGGCGAAGCGAGTGAGGGCCTCGAAGGCGATCGGCCGGCCATCGACCAGGCGGACGATCGGTTGGAAGACCGACGAGAACGCCCGCTCATCGATCAGTCGCTCGATCTCCGCCCGCATGTCCGCGTCGCGCTGTTGGGCCGCCAGCCGGGGACCGAGGAGTCCGCTCGCGATGGCGGCGAAATGCGACAGCGCCGACAGGTGCCGCTCGAGGACGTGGATCCCGCGCAGCTCGAGCGACGCGATGGCGAGGACCCCAACGGCGCGACCGGCGTGGCGCAAGGGGGCAAAGCCGACGGCCCGGATGCCGGCCGCCTTCAGGTCGCGGCCATACCGGCCGTACTCACGGCGTGCGACCCACGCCTCGGCCCACGGTCCCTCCGCTGCCCGGGCGAGGAGGCGTCGGGCCCGGGCCGCCGGCACGACCAGCTGGCGAGGCAATGCGGCACTCCGGGCCCGATCGGCCAGGATCTGCCCTTCTTCCCGCGGCCCGAAGGCGACGACGCGGGCGAAGTTGACGCCGTCGAGCGTGATCAAGGCGCTGGCGACGTTGCCTGCCAGGACGGCGATCGGTTCGTTTGGATCGAGCCGCGACAAGGTCGCCCCGATGGCCGCCTGTTGACGGAGGTCGCGGGTCAGCGTGTCAGTGAGCTCGCGCTCCTTCGTGACATCCCTGATCAGGGCGATCGAGTGGGTCACGGCGCCGTCGTCGTCGCGGACCGGCGAGACGGTCAGCTCCAGGTGGAGCCGGGATCCGTCGCCGCGGCGGCTCGACAGGGAGCCGGACCAGGCGTTTCCACCCGAGACCCGGTCGCCGATCTCATCCAGGTCGGCCAACGCGATGTCCGGCCCGATCAGCGTGCTGAAGTGACGTCCACGGATCCGGTCGACGGGCAGGTCGGCCAGCTCCGCCACCGCGGCGTTGGCGTAGCTGACACGACCGAGGGCGTCGGCGATGACGATCCCCACGGCGGCCTGGTCGATCGCCCGGACGACCGAGCGACACTCGCTGCTCACGATGGCGACGATTCGCCGCTCGCGCCGATCAGGCGAGGATCAAGTTCCGTGAACCGCCGCGGATGGCGGGGAGCCCGGTCGACCGTCGGCCGAACCTAGGCGGGTTCGCGATGTGAGCCGCCGACCGCCCGTCGGAACCGGTTCGGGGACACGAGCCGAAGGCCGCCACGGCCGATCCGTCGGATCATTCCCTCGCGTTCGAGCTCCCGCACGACGCGGCCGGTCATTTCCCGGCTGGTCCCGACCAGACCCGGCAGATGGACCCTGGACAGGACCTGGGCCTCGCCGAAGAAGAGATCCTCGTACTCGGCAAGGACCCGGAGGACCCGCCGCCGGGCGTCCTGGTGGATGAATCCGTCCAGGCGATCGCTGATCCTGACGAGGAATCGCGCCATCCCGTCGATGACGTCGAGGGCCATCCCGGGATCACCGATCACGAGCGGGCGCAGGTCATCGCCTGACCACTGGGCGACCTGGGCCGGGGTAACGGCGACGACATCGACGCCGGAGGGGCTTCCGGCGACACTCGAGAACCCGAACAGGAAGCCCGGGGGCACGATCCCAAGGACGAGCTCCCGGCCGTCGGACGTCGTTCGGCGCAATGCCGCGTGGCCATGGAGCACGAGGTTCAGGCGGATCGGATCGCCCTGCCGGAGGAAGACCTCACCGGGTCGCCTTGTCAGGATGCGGGCCGACCGCGCGAGTCGATCGTGGCTGTCCTTGTGTGCGCGCGGCAGGCCCCGGGCGATCCGGGCACGGAGCTCGATCGACGAAGCGGGCTCGCGCAGCGGTGGCCGACGTGGTACGCGTTGCCACGCTCGAGGCGGTTTCGGGAGGCTGGACGATGCGGTCATGGCTCGGGTTCGGCTGCTAGATCTTGCGTCGCTCGCTCCGGTCAGGCTATCACGAGTAGACAGACCAGTCTAACAGTAGACAGGCAGGACTCCCGGCGCTACGGTGACGCAGTTCTACCAGCTGGAGAACCATTCCATGCCGAAACGTCCGAGAGAGACGGTCGTCGACACGAGTGCGACGGCGGCAGCGGATCGCCGCTCGACGCCGTCGATCCCCCTGGCCGGTGGGAGCCTCGGACCGCGCCGACATGTCTGCGCATTGTTCGCGGGCCCGGACGAAGCAGACGCGGTCCTCGGCCCGTTCATCGCCGATGGGCTTCGGCAGGGTCAGCGCATCCTGCTGCTGGTCGGCCCCGTCGAGCATGACGGCATCGATCGGCTCCTTCCCGAAGGGATCGACGTCGACAAGGCGACGGAGAAGGGCCTGTTCGAGGTCGCGAGCTGGCAGGAGACCTACCTCCGTGGCGGCGCGTTCCAGCCGATGGGGATGCTCCTGCACCTGCAGAAGCGGCTGAACCAGAGCCGCTGGCGAGGATTCCCCGCGACGCGCGCGATCGGGTTCATGGAATGGGCGCTCGGGCTGGTCGACGGCGCGGCGGCGCTCACGATCTACGAGCGCGACCTCGACCTGGTCCTGCGCGGCGGAGCCGACGTCGTCATCTGCGCATACGACCTCTCGCGACAACCCGCAGGGATCGTCGTCGAGGCCCAGGCGACGCACCCCGTCAGCGTGATCCGAGGCGAGTTGGTATCGACGGGAACCTCGATCTCGCCGCGAGATCGGATCCTCGACGCCGCGTCGGTCCTGTTCTCCCGCCAGGGCGTGGCCCAGACCGGCGTGGACGCGGTCATCGACTCGGCCGCGGTGGCCAAGGCGACCTTCTATCGCCATTTCCCGTCCAAGAGCCAGCTGGTCCTCGCCTGGCTTGCCGACACGCGCACACGCTGGCTCGACCGCGTCCGACGACGAGCCGAGGAGATCACGGGCGGGTCTGGCGTCACGATCCCGGCAGTCTTCCAGGCTCTCGGCGAGTGGCTCGAAGCCGAGGACTTCCAGGGATGCGGATTCCGGAACACGGCGGCGGAGCTGGTCGGACCGGATCATCCCGCTCGGCGGCTGGTCGGCGACTATCTGGCCGAGGAGCGGGCGTTCCTGACGGAGATCCTGGCGAGCTCCGGTCATCCAGATCCGGATCGGTTGGCTGGGCCCATCCAGACGCTGCTCTCGGGCGCGATCTCCCTCTCGGTGGCCCGCCGGGACGCCGGCCCGGTTCAGGACGCCCGACGCGCCGCCCTCGGCTTGCTCGGCCCGGTCAACTGACGACGGCACGGGCCGGAGGACCTGCCTGGCGATACGGGCGGATCAGCGCGCTGATGTCGAGGTCGGGATTCGCGTCGGCGGCCGCCGTCACGAGCTCGCTCGCCGAATCGGTCAGCGGCGTCGACACGCCCGACGAGCCGAAGAGTTCCTCCGCGAAGGCGAGATCCTTGCGGAGGTCGCGCAGAGCGAACATGGGTTCAAAGCGGCCGTCGAGGTAGCCGGCTCGCCGCGGCCCGAGACCGGGCGCGTTCCGTTCGAGGACCCAGAACACATCGTCCGGATTCAGACCGGCGCGCTCCCCGGCGACCTGGAGCTCGGCCGCGGCTAGGACGACGTCGGCGAGCATGCTGTTGGCGACGAGCTTGAGCCGGGCGGCGGAGCCGAGCGGTCCGACGTGGCGGACGGTCCCGAGGACGCTCAGCACCGGGCTGGCCGCGGCAACGTCCTGGTCGGTACCGCCGAGGAGGATCGCGGCCTCAGCGGCCCGGACGATCGGCGGTGCTCCGAGGATCGGGGCATGGACGAGGCGGCCGTCCGCCGCCGCGACCTCCGCGCCGATCTCGGCGACGAGGTCCGGCCCGGCGGTGCTCATCTCGATGAACAGCTTGCCGGAGCCGGCGCGCAAGGCGCCGTTGGGTCCGAGATACGCGGCGCGCACGGCATCCGGGCCGGTGAGGCTGCTGATGACCATGTCGGCGTCCCGAGCGGCCGCCGCCGGCGTTGGGGCGACCGTGCCGAAGCCGAGGGCCTCGGCCCGCGCGCGGGTCCGGTTCCAGAGCCTGATGTTGAAGCCCGCTTCGTTCAGCGTCGTCGCGAGCGCCGAACCCATCTTGCCGGTGCCGAGGATCGCGACGTCGTGGATCGGTTGGGTGTTCATCGGATCAGCTCCTCGGCATCGCTTCGGGCGCCGGGCCGCCGACGGCGACCTCGCCGCGCAGGATCAGCTCGATCTGGGCCACGTCGTCCGGCGTCAACCGCAGGTCCGCCGCGGGTGCGGTCCTGCGGATCTGGTCCGCGCTCCGGGCGCCGACGATCGCGACATCGACCGCGGGGTTCGCCAGTGTCCAGGCGATCGCCAGCTGACCAACGGTCGCTTCGCGGCGAGCCGCGAACTCGGTCAAGTCGCGGACGACCGCGAGATTCCGGTGGAACGCCTCGCCGGTGAACAGGTCGCTGGTCGAGCGCCAGTCATCGGCCGCGAACATGGTGTCCGCCGTCATCCGCCCGCTGAGCAGGCCATGGGCCATCGGCCCGTACACGAGCACGCCGATGCCGTGCTCCCGGGCGAACGGCAGGATCGTCCGCTCGATGTCCCGGCGGAACAGGTGATAGGGCGGTTGGAGCGTGTCGATCGGTCGGACCATCTGGAACGCCGTCATCTGGCGAGGGTTGTAGTTGGAGACGCCGACGAAGCGAACCAGGCCCTCCTGGACGAACGCGTCGAGCGTCTCGGCCGTCGTCTCGATCGGGGTCGCCGGATCGGGCCAATGGACCTGATAGATGTCGACGTAGTCTGTGCCCAGGAAGCCGAGGCTGGCCTCGAGGTCCCGACGCAGGGCGGCCGGGCTGCTGTCGCGGACCGTCCGACCGCCGTCCTCGCGGAGCCCGCCCTTGGTGGCGATGACGATCGAGTCCCGGGCCGACCGGATCTCCGGCCACAGCGCCTCGCCAAGGAGCTGCTCCGCGGCGCCGAACCCGTACGCGCGGGCCGTGTCGAACAACGTGATCCCGAGATCGAGCGCCTCGCGGGTCGCGGCGATGGCCGCGTCGCGGTCGACGCTGCCCCAGTCCCCGCCCGCTGACCAGTTGCCGAAGGCGAGTCGTGACACTCGCGGGCCACGCTCGCCGAGCTGGGTGTACTCCATGTCAGTTCTCCTTTGCCGAAGTTGACGCAACGTTGGTGCGATCGAGGTCGAGCTCGGTGACGTCGGCGTCGATCCAGAGCTGGCCTTGCTCCCTGGCCAGGGCCACTCGGTTGTGGCCATCGACGACCCAGTAGGCGCCACCGGCCCGCACGAGCTGAACCGGCGGCAGGACGGCCAGGTCGATGTTCGCCGACCGAAGCCGCGACCAGCGGGACTGCCAGTCCGCCGGCGCCCGCCCGTCGAGGGGACGGAAGTCCCGAGCACGCGACGACCGCGTTGACGCGGTGCCGCGGATGCACTCGGTGGGGACCGTCCGCAGACCGAGCCATCGACCGCCGCCCGGAATCCCCGAATGGACATCTTCCAGGCGCGGAAGGGGTTGGTTCCGATCGGGCCCCGCCGCGGAGGCAAGCCGGCGGGTCAGGGCCTCGAGGGCGGATCGTCCGTGGAGTTGCTGGGTGCTGATCATGTCCGCGGTCTCTGGCGAGTTATCTCGATATGAAGATACTCGATCTAATACCATCATGTCAAGAGTCTTGACATCGAGGTATACTGCGGACATGGATGAAGTCGATCGGATCGTCGAGGAATGGAATCGGGTGCGACCCGACCTGGACGTGTCGCCGACCCACACCCTTCAACGGATCACTCGCCTGTCACTCCTCCAGGGGGCGAGTTTTGGCCGGGTCTTCGGACGCTACGGCATCTCGTTCGGCGAGTACCTCGTGCTCGCCGCCCTGCGGCGGGCTGGCCCGCCCTACCAGATGAACCCGACCCGCTTGTTCAACTCGGTGATCCTGTCGTCTGGCGCCATGACGAATCGCCTCGACCGCCTCGAAGACATGGGCTTCGTCGAGCGACGCCCCGACCCGGACGACCGGCGGGGTCGACTGGTCGCGTTGACGGATCGGGGTCGCGAGCTCGTCGACTCGGCGGTCGTCGACCACCTCGAGAACGAGAAGCGACTCCTCACGGCCCTCTCCGCCGAGGAACGCGAACAGCTGGCGGGCCTGCTGCGGAAGCTCCTCGCTTCGCCGGCGTTCCGCGAGCTGGATCCGGCCGCGGCCGGGGATGAGGCGGCGACGACCAACGGGCGTCTCGAGCCCTCGGTCAAGCGGCGGCGCAGGACTCCGGCGCCGGCGGACGCTCGGACGAGCTAGAGGCCCGCGTCGCCCGGAGCGCCGGGCTTTCCGCCGCGGCGCCGCTCGCGGATCCGTTCCAGCTGCTCGGTGAAGGACGCCTGGTTCGGGTCCGCCATCCGCTCGACGATCTGGCGCCCCGTTCGCATCGCGATCGGGCGCAGGGCGGTGATCGCCAGGCCCGTCACGGCCGCCACGACGCCCTCCCTCTTGCGCTCCTTCTGGCGGTCGTCGAGGTACTTGGCGAACTCGCGCTCGAGCGTGCCCCGCACCGCCTTACCGTCGGTGCCGAGCTTCCGGAGTGTCTTCTCGACCTCCTTCGGCAGCAGCTCGGACGGCAGGTCCTCGTCCTTGCCGGTCACGACGCGCTTGGCCCGGCGGAACAGGCGCTTCGGGCCGCCCAGCGCGAGGAACGCGCCGCCGGCGGCGACACCAGCGGCCCTGGCCGGGTTGGCCTTGACCTTGGACGGGATGTCGACCGCTGCGCGGCCGGCCGCCTCCAGACGATCGACCTCGTCGCCGAGGTCGGCCCGGGCGGCTACGACGGCCGCTTCAGCGGCATCCGTTCGCGTGCCCACTCGATCGTCTCCTTCGTGACCTCGATCGTCCGGTTCGGCCAGAACCGGTCCTTGAGCTTGTCGGTGTCGAACCCGCCGCCCACGAGCGATGCGCCCATGAGGGCGATCCAGGCGATCAATCCGGTCGCGACGCCGATCGCGGCGCCGACGCGCGGCCCGGGTGCCGCGGCGGTCAGGAAGCCCAACCCGACGCCGCCGATCGCGCCGGCCAGCAGGCTGCCGATCGCGCCGGGACCCATCCCCGCGGCAAGCCCGACCACGAGGCCGATCACGGCCCCGACCGCAGCCAGGGCCAGGACCGCGACGACGAGCGGCCGCGAGTCGGCAGCGAGGTTGCCGGCCATCGAGTCGGCGAGGAGGGTCCAACCGCGGTTCGTGACGTCCAGCCCGAAGATCACGCCCACGGCGATTCCGATCACGGCCGCGATCAGGAACGACCTGCCGACGTGGCCGCTCACGCTCGGTCCCAGCGCCACGATGACCGCGACAAGCGCAACGGCGCCGAGGAGGAGCAGCCCGAGCAGGATCCCCCAGCCGATCGAGCCGAACAGCCATTCGCCCAGCCAGAGCGGTAGGCCGACGCCGACGAGCAGAGCGGCGAAGATGCCCGCGCCGACGGCCACACCGGCGAGCACGGCAGCCTGCTTGATCGCGTCGCCGATGTCGGCGAACTCCGCCCTGGCCAGCTCCACGTGAGCGCCGACGAGGCGCTTCGCCGCCTCGCGGGTCGCACCGACCTGCTCGCCGAGGCCGGGCGCGGGCTCGTCTCTCCGAGGGTTCGCGCCGGGCGGGATCGCGCCGGGCGGGGTCGCGCCGGGCGGAGTTGCGCCGGGCGGAGTTGCGCCGGGCGGGCCGCCGACCGCGCCGTCGGGTGCCGGGGGTGGGAACTTCGGGTCGTCCAGGGCTGGGCTCCCGTGAGATCGTGCGCTGGGCTCGGGTGGTCGACTGGGGAACCCGCGAATGATAGCGCCCCCTCCGGGCTCGACCGCTGGCAGGAACCCCGTCGGTTCTCGCTCCGGCGTGACGCTGCGACCGGCAGATCGGGCTCAGGCCGCGAGGCCGAACGCTCGTCGGCCCAGGCGGTCTGCGGCGTCGAAGAAGCCGTAGGCCCGCCGGAAGGCAGCGTCCGCCGGATTCGGTCGACGGCCGGTCGCGGTCCGCCATAACGACCGTTCCAACTCTTCCAGCCGGTCCGACAGCTCTGCGGGCCCACGCGGGACGGCGATGTCGGCGTACGTTCGGCGACCCGACGGATAGCGAACGTCGTCGTCCGCGATACGCGGCAGCATCGCCAGCACGACCCGGGCGTGGGCGAGGGCGGCGAGGCTCCACGGCTCAGCGAGCCGGAGAGCGGCAGGACGGCGAGCGTCGTGGCTCGCGAGGATCAGCTCTGCGGCCGCCTCGGCTTCGGCGGCCCGCCGCTCGGCCTCAGTCGACGGGCCCTCGACGCGGGCGGCGGCCACGCGCCCGAGGAGGTATCGAAGCTCGTCGACGCCCGCGGCATCGGAGCGCAGCCAGCCGACGAAGCCGGCCTGGACGCTCTCGACGTGCGGCAGGGTGCGATCTGCCAGGTAGGCGGCTCCGCCCGCCGGCAGCTCGCCATCGCCGATCGCGGCGTCGAGCAGCTCCCGCGTTCGCTTCGCCAGCCCGAGCCAACGATCGAACTCCGAGAAGCCACTTCGTTCGATGTCGCTCATCGGCACCTCAGCCGCGGATGCGGACGAGGCCAGCATCCGTGTCCGGAGATTCGGCCGTCCGCCGGCGCGGCGGCACGATGCGAAGGTTCCATCACACCGGACCCGATGGTACCCACCCGCGAACGCAATGAACACGCGGTCCCTGCGCTAGGCTGCCGGGGTGGCCGCTCGCTCGACCCCGCGTCCGACCCGGCTCCAGAAGAGTCGTCGCGCTCCCAGACCGATCCTGACCGCCGAGCTGCTGAGCATCGGCTCCGAGCTGACGGTCGGCGAGACGCGCGACACGAATGCCGGCGACCTGGCCCGGACGTTGACCTCGCTGGGGGTCGCGGTCCGTCGGATCCAGGCCCTGCCGGACGACCTGGATACCGTCCGTTCTGCCTTCCGCGACGCCGCGGACCGGGTCGATCTCGTCATCTCGACCGGAGGTCTCGGCCCGACCCCCGACGACCTGACGCGCGAGGCGATCGCCGCGGCGCTCGGCGAGACGCCGGTCGTCGATCCGGCCCTGGAGCGGTGGTTGCACGAGCTCTGGGACCGGCGCGGGCTGCCCTTCCCCGCCATGAACCTGAAGCAGGCATGGCTGATCCCCTCGGCGACGGCGCTGCCCAACCCGAACGGCACGGCGCCCGGGTGGTGGGTCGAGCGGGCCGACGGCGGGCTGATCGTGGCGTTGCCCGGCCCACCACGGGAGATGACCCCGATGTGGACCGACCACGTCGTGCCGCGCCTCCGCGAGGGCGACTCGGGAACGGACGTCGCCAGCCGGACGTTGCGATTGGCCGGAATCGGCGAGTCGCAGGTCGCCGACGTCCTCGGCGAGGCGCTGCTCAGGGCGGCCGATCCGGTCGTCGCGACGTACGCCCGCGCGGACGCGGTCGACGTCCGGATCTCCTCCCGTGGCCGCGCGGACGACGGGTCGACCGCCCAGGAGCGCGTCACGGCCGCTGTCGACCGCGTCGCGGCCGTGCTCGGTGAGCACGTCTGGGCCGAAGGCGCGACGACATGGTCGGAAGCGATCGAGGCGGCCCTCGCCACCGTCGGCGGTTCGCTGGCCGTGGTCGAGGTCGGGACGGGCGCGTCGCTGGCCGCGCTGCTCGGCGACCGGACATGGCTCACCTTCAGCGAGTCGCTCGCGCCGGCCACCGCGACGGCGCGCGCTCACGCAACGCCGGCGGCGCTCGAGCACCTCGCGCGGCGCGGCCGCGAGCTCGGTGAGGCGACGCATGCGGTGAGCGTCCGCGCCAGGCCGCGCGGCGCCGACACGGCCGTGTCCGTCGTCGTGGTCGGACCCGAATGGGTTCACCGCGAGCGCCGGATCGTGTTCCTCGGCGGGTCGAACGGGCGGGTCCGGGCGGCGCTCGCCGCCGCGCACATCGTCCTGTCTGCGTTGCGCGGTGAGAACGACCGCGGCGCGCTCAACGATGCGCCGCGTGCAGCAGCCCGTCGAGATCCAGGACGACGATCCGATCGCGCTCGAGCCGGATCAGGCCGTCGTCCGTGAACATCCCGAGCAGCTTGTTCACGCTCTGGCGAGTGCAGCTGATCATCGCCGCCAGGTCACCCTGGGTCAGCGGGCCGGCCAGCCGGATCGATCCATCGGGCTGGGCCGTGGCTCCGCTCTCGCCGGCGAGCCGCGCCAGCCGCGATGCGAGCCGGCCGGTGATGTCGAGGAAGTGCAGCTCCTCCACGTGGTGGGTCAACCGGCGGACCTCGGCGGCCATCGTCGCCAGCAACGCGTCGCGCATGACCGGCTCGGTCGCGATCAGGGTTCGGAACCGGTCGCGTGGGAGGACATACGTCTCGGTCGACTCGATCGCGATCGCCGTCGCCGACCGCGGGGCTCCGTCGAGGAGGGCGAGCTCACCGAAGAAGTCACCCGGCCGGAGCGTCGCCAGGATCGCCTCGTCGCCGGTGTCCGCCGGCAGGGTGATCTTGATCGAGCCGGACATCACGATGAACAGCGCGTCGCCCGGGTCACCGACGTGGAAGACGGTCTCGCCGCGCCGGAACCGCCGGATCCGCATCCCCCGGATCAGGTTCTCGAGGCCCTCCTCGTCGAGGCCGCCGAACAGCGGGACTGCAGCGAGGGCATCGCTCATCGACCGGACATCGATCATGGCCGGGATCGTACAGCGCCGGGGGCTGTCGAATCTCCGCCTATCCCGAGGTTCGAAACGGAACCGTTCGCGCGGCCGGCCGAGATGTCGGCGGCCGGACAGGCGTCACGTCCGTGGTCGACTCGACGGCCGTCCCGGACTTTGCGACCATGCGCGGATGCCGATCGACGTCGGGCTGGTTCTGTGCGCCTGAAGGCTCGTTCCGTGGGCCGGAAGAAACCAGGCGGATGAGGATGCGATGCGCCTGACCGTCATCGGCAGCGGCACCTCGCAGCCTCAGGCGGAGACCGCTGCGTCGGGCCTGCTCGTCGAGAGCGACTCGACCGCCCTCCTCGTCGATTGCGGCCAGGGCGTCGTCCGCGAGCTCCTCGCGGTCCGCGACCCACGCGAGCTCGACGCGATCGTCGTCGGCCACATGCACGCCGACCACTACATCGATCTGGTGTCGCTGCGCTATCTCCTGCCTTGGGAGGGCGTGGCCGGCGCCCATGTGCCCGTCCTGCTGCCGCCGGGCGGCAGGGCCCGTCTCGACGCGCTGGCTACGGCCATCAGCGAGCGGCCGAAGTTCTTCGACGACGCCTACGCCGTCCTCGAGTACGACCCCGCCCACCGACTCCATGTCGGCGACCTCACCATCACCTTCGTCCAGGGCCGTCACTACGTCCCGGCGTGGGGCTGCGTGATCACCGACGAGGACGGGGCGCGGATCGCCATCTCCGGCGACACCGGCCCGAACGAGGCATTCGTGAGCGCGGCGCGCGGCGCCGACGTCGTGGTCGCCGAGGCGACCCTGACCAGCGCCGAGTTCGACGATCCGCGCCGTGGGCACCTCACCCCCGAGGAGGCGCTCGACATGGGCGATCGCGCCGAAGCCGGACAGATCGTCCTCGTCCACTTCCGGGCCGAGCTCCGCGATAGGATCGACGGGGCATGCGCCAAGCGACCGGGCGCCGTGGCCGGCGTCCCCGGGCTACGGGTGGAGGTCGTCGCCGCCCACCGTTGGACGGATGTGGCGAGGCCCGCGACCGCCCCGACGCTCGCGAAGGCGCCGCTGAAGTAGCGCCGCGACCGCGGCGCCCTGCACCGGCCGATGCGGGCGGTCAGCCGACCAGGGCGGTGCCTCTCGTCTCAGCCGCACGGTGCCAGAGCCGCGCCGCCGCTTCCGTGTCCCGTTCCAGGGCGGCCGCCGTCTCGAGGTAGCCGGCGGCCTCGGCCGAGGCTCCGACGCTCTCCGCCTGTTCCGCGGCCCGGAGCAGCAGCGGGATCGCCCGCTCGGCGTCTCCCGCGGCCGCCCGGTGGCGCGCGATCGTCGCGACCGGCCCGTCCGGCTGGCGGGCCTCGATCCGGTCAGCCACGCGCGTATGGAGAGTCGTCCGGTCGGTGGCGAGGAGGCTCCGGTACGCGGCGTCGTGGATGAGCGGGTGGCAGAACCGCCAGCCCCCACGGGCGTCGATCGGCACGATCATCGCCGCTTCGGCCAGGCGCTCGAACAGCGACGGCCCGACGGCCTCGCCGAGAACGTCCTCGACGATGGCCTCGCGGAACGTCATCCCGATCACCGAACCCACCCGGAGGACCGTCCGGCCCATCGGGGTCAGGGCATCGATGCGGCCTCCGAGGAGCGCTCGCAGCGTGATCGGCACCTCGGCCCCCGGCGTGCCACCGATCGAGAGGTGGCCATCGGTCGTGACGGCGCCTTCGTCGACGATCGCCCGCACCGTCTCTCCGATGAACAGCGGGTTGCCGCCGGTCCGGAGATGCAGGCGACGAGCATCTTCCGAGTGGACGGCAACCCCGGCAACGGCGGTCGCCAGCTCACCCGTCTCCGGCTCGTCGAGGCCACCGAGGGAGACCCGCACGACGTCCTCCCGCTCGAGAGCCGGATGGACCGGGCCCGACGGTCGGCTCCCGACGAGGGCAAGCAGCGGCCGGCTCCGGCCGACCCCGACGAGCTCCTCGAAGATCCCGGCGCTCGACGGGTCGAGCCAGTGGAGATCGTCGACGACGATGACCCGCGGCCCGTCGAGGTCGAGGAGATGCTCGAGATAGCCACGCGCCAGTGATTGCACCGCCGAGGCGACGTCAGCTGGGTCCGGCGGGACCAGGGAGGCCTCGGCTTCCCAGCCGGAGAAGGCTGCGTCGCGGGCGATCGCCGCGACCGCCCCTGCCCAGCGACGCGCATCATCCGGATCCACGTTGGAGGTGAGGAGGAGTCGCCGAAGGAACGAGCCCGAGTCCGTACTGTGCTCGTCGGCGATCGTCTGGGCAAGCGAGCGGCCGAAGCGGTACGGGTCACCGGCGCCGTACGAAACGTTGTCGACCCACGTCCAGGCCAGCCCCGCGCGGCGCGCGTCGGCCTCTAGGTCGGCGAGGAGGCGCGACTTGCCGATCCCCGGATCACCCTCGACCAGGGCGATCCCACCCTGGCCATGCGTCGCGAGGCGGCTCACCAATTCGGCCAGCGCGGCGCGCTCCGCCCTGCGACCGATGAACCGCCCGGTCGGCGGGCGCCACGGCTGGAAGCCCGCCTCGCCGATGAGTCGGGACAGGCGGACGGGTCGGCGCTGGCCACGCAGGACCCGCTCGCCGAGGTCGTCGACGTCAAGACCCTTCCGAGCCGCCCGGCGGGTCGCCTCGTCGAGGAGGATCTCGCCCGGCGCCGCTTCGCCCTGGATCCGGGCCGCGGTCGTGACCGCCGGACCGGTCAATGACCAGTCGAGCGAGCCGGAGACGTCGCGCGGGGCGGCCACGACCTCGCCAGTCGCGAGGCCGATCCGGACCTGGAGCGCTTCTCCGGCCGGATCCTCGAGGTTGGCGAGGCCCTCCCGGATGGCGAGGGCGCAGTGCGTCGCCCGAAGCGCGTCGTCGTCATGGGCGACCGGCCAGCCGAACACGGCGAACACCGCGTCGCCGATGAACTTCTCGCGCGTGCCGTCGTAGCGCTCGATCGCGTCGACCATCGCGGCGAGGGCCGCACTGACGCGTCGCCGGACTTCCTCCAGGTCGTGCTCCGCCACGAGCCGGACGTAGTCGACGAGATCCGCGAACAGCGCGGTCACGATCCGGCGATCGCCGGCCGATCCCGCCGCGGCCGAAGCCGGCGCATGACCGTCGTGGTCGGCTCGCGGCCGGCGGGGATGGGCCCGACGGCCGGCGTCGAGGTCGCCCAACGACGGCGAGGCGGGCGGCCGCTGCCGGGCGCCGCAGTGCTCGCAGAATCGAGCCGCCGCGCCGACCGTGGCTCCGCACGCTCGACAGCGCACCGAAGGACCTCCCTCCACGTCGTGGGCCATCGATGCGAGTGGCCCGCTCACCGAGTCTACCCCGGTGCGATCCGTCGTTCGAGGGGGCGCCCGGCCGTCGAGGCCGAGCGTTGTAGCCGAGCTAGCTGATCGAGAGGAGCGGCTGCTGATCGGCGGCCGCGGCGCGGACGCTCATCCGCGCCGCCACGGCGCCGGCGATCGACGTCAGGGCTCGCGCCGCAGGCCCCGGCTCACGCTGGGCGACGGCCGGGACTCCGACGTCACCGCCTTGACGGACCGTGACGTCGAGCGGGACGCCGCCGAGGAAGTCGACGCCGTGGGTCTGGCAGAACCGTTCGCCGCCGCCGCGGCCGAAGATCTCCGTCAGCTCGCCGCAGTGGGGACAGGCGAAGGCGGTCATATTCTCGACGAGCCCGAGGATCGGCACCGACAGGCGCTTGAACATCGCCAGGGCCTTGCCAACGTCGCTGAGAGCCACCTCCTGGGGCGTCGTCACGAGGACGGCGCCGCCGAGGGGAACCGACTGGGCCAGTGTCAGCTGCGCATCGGAGGTGCCGGGCGGCAGGTCGACCACGAGATAGTCAAGATCGCCCCATTCGACGTCGCGGAGGAACTGCTGGATCGCGCCGCCCACGAGCGGCCCGCGCCAGACGATCGGCTGGCCCTCGGGGACGAAGAACTGGATCGAGATCACCTTCACGCCGTGCCGTTCGAGCGGGGTGATCTTGTTGTTCGCGCTCGCCTTCGGCTGGCCGTCGACGCCGAGCATCATCGGGATGTTCGGGCCGGTGATGTCTGCGTCCAGGAGGCCGACGGCGGCACCGGCCTGGGCCAGGGCGACGGCGAGATTGACGCTGACCGTGCTCTTGCCGACGCCACCCTTTCCGGACGCGACGGCGATGACGTTCTTCACGTTCGGGAGCAGCTGCTCTGCCGTGCGCGGCGCGGCCCGTCGGACCATGGCCCCCCAGGTGATCGCGACGTCCGTCGCGCCGAGGGCGTGGATCGCGGCGCGGGCGTTCGACTCGATCTCGTCCTTCAGCGGGCAGGCCGGCGTCGTCAGCTCGATCGTGAAGGCGACGTTCGTGCCGTCGATCGCGATCGACTTGACCATCTCGAGGCTGACGATGTCGCGCCCCAGCTCCGGCTCCTGGACGTGCCGGAGGGCATCGATGATCGCGGCTTCGGAGAGGGTGGGCATGCGCTTCGGTCCTCGGACTGGACGGCGACGGGTCGACCGGCTGATCGAACGAGGTCCTTCTGACGGGACGTGCGTCGATATCCGCATCGTACCGCGGGTGTGCGCAATGGGCCGCCGGCCAGCTCCGGCGCCGGCCCACATCCTCCTCGCGATGATGCCTGTCAGGTATTGATTTCGACGTGAACGCCGAGCGAAACGGCCGCAAGCGGCCAAATCGATGCCTGTCAGGTATCGCCGCCTTCGCTGAACAGCTCTGGGGGACGCTTCGGCCCAGAATCAATGCCTGTCAGGTATCAGCCGGGCGTGGGACGAGTAGGCTCGTGCTCAGCGGGGCCACGATTGCAACCGACATCGCTGGCGTGGTGCGAAATCCATCCCGGAAGGCTGCAACACGCACGAATCTCGTACGATCGGAGCGGGTGTACTTCCGCACCTCGCGTTCTTGACACCCCCGTTCGGCGACACCTATTCTCGGCCTGCCGTCGGCGGTCGGAGGAGGATCGTCGGGTTCGGCATCCCCGGACCGCCTCACCGGCCAGCTGGTCGGTCGAAGTGATCCCGTCTCTCGGGAGTGCGCCACTTGCCTGAGGTCGACGTCCGCCTCGTCGATGTCGTCAAGAAGTTCGGCGACCAGGTCGCGGTCGACCACATCAACCTCGAGGTGCGCGACGGCGAGTTCTTCAGCCTGCTGGGGCCGTCGGGCTGCGGGAAGACGACGACGCTCCGGATGATCGGTGGGTTCGAGCAGCCAACCTCCGGCCTGATCGAGCTCCAGGGACAGGACGTCACCTGGCTGCCGCCGTTCAAGCGCAACGTCAACACGGTCTTCCAGAACTACGCCCTGTTCCCCCACCTCTCGATCTTCGAGAACGTCGCCTTCGGCCTCCGCCGGAAGGGCGGCCTCAAGGCGTCGGAGATCAAGAGCCGCGTCACCGACATGCTCCACCTCGTCGAGCTGCCCGGCTTCGAGAACCGCAAGCCGAACCAGATCTCGGGCGGTCAGGCCCAGCGCGTCGCCCTGGCCCGGGCCCTGATCAACCGACCCGCGGTCCTCCTGCTCGACGAGCCCCTCGGCGCCCTCGACCTCAAGCTCCGCAAGCAGATGCAGGTCGAGCTGAAGCGGATCCAGGGGGAAGTCGGGATCACGTTCATCTACGTGACCCACGACCAGGAAGAGGCGATGACGATGTCGGATCGCATCGCGGTGATGAACAAGGGCCACTACGAGCAGCTCGGCGATCCGGAGAGCCTCTACGAGCGACCGACCACGCGATTCGTCGCCGGCTTCCTCGGCGTCAGCAACCTCCTGCCGGCGACGGTGGTCGGCCGGGAGGGCACGTATGCCAGCGCCCGCCTCGGTGACGACAGTCGGATCCGGGTCCCGACCAACCTGGTCGACGGCCAGGAGAAGGTCAGCATCGGCGTCCGGCCGGAGAAGATCCGGCTGAGCGAGCCGTCTGCGGACAGCCCGGCCGGCCACAACCGACTGACCGGCGTCGTCCGCGACGCCTCGTATCTCGGCGTCAGCACCCAGTACATCATCGAGTCGCGGGGTGGAACCCTGACGGTCTACGAACAGAACGTTGAGCGCGCCACCCGGGCCGAGCTGTGGGCCCGCGGCGACGAGGTCCAGCTGACCTGGTCGCCCGATCACAGCTTCGTCGTCCCGGAGTCGTCAACCGACGACGGCATGCCCGAATCACATCCCGGCGCGGGGGTGCCGGCTACCACCGCGAGCGCCTGACCGGCGCCGCATCGAGGAGGACCCGATGGCCAACGAGCCGCAGCGCTTCAATCCCGACCTGACCCGACGCCGGTTCCTGCAGGGCACGGCCTTCGCCGGCGTGGCCGCCTTCATTGCCGCGTGCACCGGTGGCGCACCCGAGTCGCAACCGCCGGCCTCGATCAGCATCCCGACGCCGCCGCCGGTCCCGTCGGCGACTCCGGTACCGGCCTCCCCGACCCCAGTCCCGTCGCCGACCGGTCCGCTCAAGTTCGCGAACTGGCCGGCCTACATCGATCTGGCGGGCAAGGCCGGCGAAGCCGGCGAATACGCGAAGGGCTCGTCCCCCACGATCGAGCAATTCAAGAAGGCCATCGGGGTCGACGTCGACTACGTCGAGGCGATCGAGGACAACAAGACCTTCTACGCAAAGATCCAACCGCAGCTTCAGGCCGGGACGCCGACCGGCTGGGACCTGATCGTCATCACCGACTGGCTCGCGGCCAAGGTGATCTCCAAGGGCTGGGCCGAGCAGATCGACCACAGCGCGGTCCCGAACGCCGTGAAGAACCTGCAGGACGACCTCAAGAACCAGGTCTGGGATCCGAACAACGACTTCCACTATCCGTGGCAGTCGGGCATGACCGGCATCGGCTTCAACACCAAGGTCCTCGCGAGCGCCAAGATCGCCGAGCCGAAGAGCCTCAAGGACCTCTACGCGATCCAGTCGGGCAAGGTGAGCTTCCTGACCGAGTCCCGGGACACGTTCGGTCTCGGCCTCCTGAAGCTCGGCAAGTCGGCCGATCCGAGCTCTCCCACCCTGATCGACGACCTGCAGGCGGTCCACGACGACATCAAGCCACTCGTCGAGAAGGGCCTGATCTTCGCCGACAACTCCTACCTCAAGAACTTCGCGGCGAAGAAGACCTGGGCGGCGATGGTCTGGTCCGGCGACCTCGCGTCATCAGGCACCGAGGGCGACACCTTCCAGGTGCCCGACGAGGGCGTGATGATCTGGACCGACAACATGGTCATCCCCAAGGGCGCCGCCAACAAGTACACGGCGGAGCTGATGATCAACTTCGTCTACGACCCGAAGATCGCGGCCCAGATCGAGGCGTACGTGTACTACGTCTGTCCGGTCAAGGGCGCGGATGTCGAGATCAAGAAGCTCGACGCAACCGCCGCCACGAACCCGCTGATCTTCCCGACCGCTGACATCACGGCGAAGTACCACAACTTCCAGTTCCTGACGGACGATGCCGAGGCGAAGCTGGACGAGCTCTTCCTCGATCTGACGGGCGGCTGAGCGCCAGCGGCGTCGGGACAAGGCGATGACGACCGTGGGAGCGACCGCCACGCCGCCGGGAGGGTGGCGACGGCGATTGTTCGCCGCCGCTCCGTACATCCTCCTCGCGCCGGGACTGCTCTGGCTGCTCTACTTCTTCATCTGGCCGGCCGTCCAGATGTTCCTGATGTCGATCTCGAGCGGCAGCCTCGACAGCGGGTTCCGGGTCACCGGGACGCTCAAGCCGTACACGGACGCACTGACCAAGTTCTCGACCCAGTGGGGCAACTCGCTCCTCTATGGCGCGATCAGCACGACCCTCGACTTCCTGATCGGCTTCCCAGTCGCCTACGCGATCGCCTTCCGCGGCGGCCGCTTCAAGAACCTCCTGCTGTTCCTCGTGATCGCCCCCTTCTTCACGAGCTTCCTGATCCGCACGATCAGCTGGCAGATCCTGCTCGGCGACGAGGGGCCCGTCCTCGGGTTCCTCAAGCACGTCGTCGGCATCCTGCCGGTCGACTTCTCGATCCTCTACAGCCCGGTCGCCGTCATCGCCGGCCTGACCTACAACTTCCTGCCGTTCATGATCCTGCCGCTCTACGTGGCGCTCGAGAAGATCGACATCCGGACCCTCGAGGCGGCGGGTGACCTGTATGCGAACGGCTGGCGGACGTTCTGGAAGGTGACGTTCCCGCTTGCCCTCCCGGGCGTCTTCGCCGGCACGATCCTGACGTTCATCCCGACGATGGGCGACTACGTGAACGCCGAGCTGCTGGGCAGCCCGAAGACCCGGATGATCGGGAACGTCATCCAGGGGCGATTCCTCCAGTCGAACGACTACCCGACGGCCTCTGCCTTGTCGTTCGTCCTGATGGCCGGGATCCTGATCGCCGTCCTGATCTACGCTCGGGCCCTGGGCACCGAGCAGCTGACCGGCTGACGATGACAGCGGCGTCCGCGGCGGTCGCGCGCTCGGGGAACCGGACCGACCGGGTCGGCCGATCGATCAGTCACTGGGCGCTGCCCGCCTTCACGATCCTCGCGATCGGCTACCTGCTGATCCCGATCGTCGTGATGATCGTCTTCTCGTTCAATGACTACCAGGGCAAGTTCAACTTCATCTGGCACGGGTTCACGCTGAACGCCTGGGAGGAGCCGCTCGCCTGGCCGGGGCTGCCCGACGCGATCCGGATCAGCCTGACCGTCGCCTTCCTGTCGACGCTGTTCTCCACGATCCTCGGGACGATGATCGGGCTGGCCCTGACGCGATACCAGTTCCGGGGTCGAGGGGCCATCAACGGCCTGATCTTCCTGCCGATGGCCTCCCCGGAGATCGTCCTCGGTGCCAGCCTCCTGACCCTGTTCATCAACATCGGACTGCGCAACGGGGTCCTGCCGCCGGGCCTCACGCTGCTGCCGAAGAGCGCGCTGTCGCTGGGCTTCACGACGATCCTGATCGCGCACATCATGTTCAACATCAGCTACGTGGTCGTGACGGTGAAGGCACGCCTCGCGGGCTTCGATCGGCGGCTGGAAGAGGCGGCGATGGACCTCGGGGCGAACGAATGGACGACGTTCTGGCGGGTGACCTTCCCGCTGATCCTTCCGGGCGTCGTCGCGGCTGCACTCCTCGCGTTCTCGCTCTCGATCGACGACTTCGTGATCACGAACTTCGTGTCCGGGACGACCAACACGTTCCCGATGTGGGTCTACGGCGTGATCCGGAATGCCCTGCCGGCGCAGATCAACGTCATCGGGTCGATCGTGTTCCTATCGGCCGTCGCGTTCGTCGCAGCCACGACGCTCCGGTCGGGCAGGGCGATCCGGACCCACTGACCGGGACGAGCCAGGAGACGGGATGACGTCGTCACTCGTGAAACCGACCCAAGGGGCCGCCGCACTGCCCGATGTCTCGGTCGTCCCCCCGGTCTGGGGTCGGATCACGAACCTGGTCGTCGACCGCGGCGAGGGCTCCTGGCTGGTCACGACCGACGGCGAGCGCTACCTCGACTACAGCAGCGGGATCGGCGTCGCCAACACTGGCCACGCCCACCCGCGGGTCGTCGCGGCGATCCAGGCCCAGGCGGCCAAGATCCTCCACGCCCAGCAGAACATCACCTACCACGAGCCGGGGCTTCGGCTGTACGAGCGGCTCCGCCACGTCCTGCCCGGCGACGGCTGGGGCGCCTTCCTGTCGAACAGCGGCGCCGAGGCGGTCGAGGCGTCGATCAAGCTCGCCCGGATCGCGACGGGGCGGCCGGTGATCCTCGGGTTCCGCTACGGCTACCACGGCCGGACCGGCCAGACGATGGCGCTGACGACGGCGAAGGACGTCTACCGGGGCCACTTCGAGCCCTTGCCCGGCAGCGTCTATCACACGGCCTACCCGTACTGCTACCGATGGCCAGGCGGTGCCCACGCGCCGGACGAGCGCTGCATCTGCGACTGGGAGGCCCAGCTCGACCTGACCTTCCACCAGTACGTCTACCCCGAGCACGTCGCGGCCGTCATCGTCGAGCCCGTCCTGGGCGAGGGCGGCTACCTCGTCCCGCCGCCGGCCTTCCTGCCGCGGCTCCGCGAGATCACGCGCCAGCACGGGATCCTGCTGATCGCCGACGAGGTCCAGACCGGCTTCGGGCGGACCGGGGAGCTGTTCGCGGTCCGCCACTGGGACGTCGTCCCGGACATCCTCGTCATGGCCAAAGGCATCGCGTCCGGGCTGCCGCTGTCGGGAATCGTTGCCCAGCGCTCGGTCATCGACCAGCTGCCGCCCGGCTCCCACGGCGGGACGTACGGCGGCAACGTCGTCGCCTGTGCAGCGGCGAATGCCACGATGGACGTGATCGAGGACGAGGGACTCGTCGCCAATGCCCGCGAGCGAGGCGCGCAGTTCCTCGCCGGGCTCCGGGCGCTCGCCCCCAAGTACCGCTCGATCGGCGACGTCCGCGGCCTCGGACTGATGCTGGCCCTGGAGTTCATCAAGGCCGGCGAGGGAGACGGTCGGGTCCCCAACCCCGACCTGACCAAGCGGGTCCAGGCCGAGGCACTCGCGCGCAGGTTGATCGTCCTGACGGCCGGGACCTACGTCAACGTCATCCGGATCATCCCGCCCCTCGTTACGACCGCGGATGAGGTCGAGCTGGCGTTGCGGACCCTCGACGAGAACCTCTCCGCCGCCGGCGCATGACGGAGGCGGCCCAGGTCGCCGACGCCCGCATCGTCGTCGTCCCGGCGACGCCCGACCGATGGGCCGACGTCGTCACGATCCTCGGTGGGAACGGCGACCGCGGCTGCTGGTGCCAGGCACCACGCGGGCGGGCCGTCGGCTACGGCAAGACGCCGATGTTCGAGAAGGTCGGCTTCCGAAGCCTCCTCGAGACCGCGGCCCACAGCGACCGGCGGCCACGCTGGCTGTACCGGCTCGACTTCGAAGAGGCGGGTTCGCCGGGCGCATGACAACGGCCAACGCTGCCATCTGCGCCGAGATCGTCCGAGTCGCCCGGCTGCTCCGGGAGCGCGGGCTCGCCGTCGGGACCTCCGGCAACGTCGGCGCACGCCTGGAGGACGGCCGGATCGCGATCACCCCGTCGACGATGGCCTACGACGAGATGACCAGGGTCGACGTGGTGATCGTTGAGGCGGATGGGTCGCCGTCAGAAGGCCACTGGCGGCCGAGCTCCGAGCTGCCGCTCCACGTGGCGATCTTCGCCGCGCGTCCCGACGTCGCCGCGATCGTCCACACCCACTCGCCGTTCGCGATGGCCTGGTCCGCGGCCCGCCGAGCGATCCCGGCGGCACACTACGTCATCGCCCCTCTCGTGGCGGCGGGCGGAGACGCGATCCGCGTCGCGGACTACGCGACGTTCGGAACGGAAGAGCTGGCGCGGAACGCGGTCGCCGCGCTCGGCGACGACAACACCGTCCTCCTCGCGAACCACGGCGCCGTCGCGGTCGCGCGTTCGCTGGCGAGCGCGTTCGGGCGCGCGGAGCGGATCGAGGAGCTGGCGACGATCGCCTGGCGTGCGGAGCAGATCGGCGGCCCGGTGTGGCTCGACGCGAATGAGCTCGATCGGGTCCGCGAGCAGATGGCGCGGTTCCCGCCGCAGCGCCCGAAGTCATCGGCGTGATCCGGCGCTCGCAGCGCCGCGAACCCGAGATCGACGATGGCTGACGCCGCTCCCCTGCTCGCACTCGCCGGCCTGATCCTGATCAAGGAGGTCGGCGTTCCGGTGCCCGTCCCCGGCGACCTGGTCGTGATCGGCGCGGGTGTCGCCGCGTCGCGGGGCGAGCTCGACCCGATCGTGGCACTCGCCGCGCTGATCGTCGCCAGCGTCGTCGGTGGCTCGGTCCAGTTCGGCCTGCTTCGCTCGGTCGCCCGGCCCGCCATGCTCCGACTCCTGGAGCGGTTCGGCGCCGCGGCGCGGATCGAGGCGCAGACCGAGCGGCTCCGTCGGAGCGGGGCTCGCGGGGTCGCCGCCGCCCGTGTGACGCCTGGCGTCCGGATTGTCGCGATCGCAGCGAGCGCGATCGCCGCGGTCCCGGCGCCGGCCTTCTTCGGCGGGCTCATCGTCGGGAACGCGCTGTTCATCGCCGCCCACTTCGGCCTGGGATTCGTCGTCGGCGAGCCGGTCGTCCGAATCGTTGGTGGCGCGCTCGGACCGCTGGCTTTGGCGTTCCTCGGCCTCGCCGCGATCGGGCTCGTCGGCTGGGCCGTGCTCCGCCGGCGTCGAGCCGGTCCCCCTTCGACGATCGCCGCGATCGGGGCGTGGGCCGACGCCTGCTGCCCGGCTTGCCTCTCGCTCGCGGTCGCTCGGGACTGAGTCGCGCTTAGGAGCCTCGTTGGGTCAGCCGGCCGAGGACCTCGTCGTGGAGCAGCCCGTTCGTGGCGAGGAACGTCCCCGAGTCGATCGCCCGCCGGCCGTCGAAGTCCGTGACGCGCCCGCCGGCCTCCTCGATGAGCACCGTCGGCGCGGCGGCGTCCCACGACGACAGCTCCACCTCGACCATCGCCTCCGCCGCGCCCTCGGCGAGGAGGGCGTAGCCCCAGAAGTCGCCGAAGCCCCGCTCGCGCCAGACGTCCCCGAGCAGGGCGTGGAACCCGGGGGCGAGCCCTGACTCCTCGATGTCGTGGCCGGACCCGTAGAGGACCTGGGCATCCGCGACCGAGCCCACGCGCGACACCCGGATCCGGCGCGGCGCGGGCTCGTCGGCGCTCTGTGCCCACGCTCCCCCGCCTCGCCGCGCCCACCATCGCTCGCGGAGCGCCGGTGCCGAGAGCACCGCGGCCTGGAGCTCACCGTCGCGTTCGACCGCCAGCAGCGTCCCGAACAGCGGCACGCCCCGGATGAAGTTGTGGGTCCCGTCGATCGGATCGATGTACCAGCGGGTGGCCGCGTCGCCAGCTTCGGTCCCGTACTCCTCGCCGACGAGCCCGTGGTCCGGGTGGACCGCGTGGATCCGGCTCCTGATCGCCCGCTCGATCGCCGTGTCCGCTTGTGTGACGAACGTCCGATCCGGCTTGGTCGAGATCTCCAGGTCGCGCCGGAACACCGAGCGCGCGATCCCGTCGGCCTCGTCGCACGCCGACTGAGCGAGCGCCAACCAGGCGTCGAGCTCCGCCACGGGTGCGGACGCGAGGGTCGCGCTCCAGTCAGGACCGTGGCGTCCGGTCTGGTCGCGCAGCCCGCCGGCCGCAGGCTCGCTCACGCCTTGATCCGCTCGTTCGACGGGTCCCACAGGGGCTCTCGAACCGCCTCGAAGCCGATCCACTCCCCGAAGATGTCGATCTCGCCGCGGGTCCCGATCGGCGCATCCGGCGGCAGGTAGGCGTAGGCGATCGACTTCTCGACGGCGAAGCCGTAGCCGCCCGACGTCACCCGGCCCACGATCTCGCCGCCGATCCGGACCGGCTCGTTACCGAGGCAGACGGAGCTGGGATCGTCGAGGACGAGGCAGCGCAGCCGCTTCCGCGGCCCGGCCGCCTTCGCCGCGACGAGCGGGTCGCGGCCGATGAAGTCGACCTCTTTGTCGAGCGCGACCGCGAAGCCCAGTCCGGCCTCGAATGGCGTCTCGTCAGGCGTGATGTCGGTCGACCAGACCCGGTAGCCCTTCTCGAGGCGAAGGGCGTCGATCGCGCGATAGCCGCCCGGGATCAAGCCGTGCTCTCGCCCGGCGGCCATCAGCGCGTCCCAGAGCGCGACGCCGAACTCGCTGTGGGCGTAGAGCTCCCAGCCGAGCTCGCCGACGTACGTCACGCGCAGCGCCAGGACCGGAACGCGCCCGAGCGTGATCGGGCGGGCGGTCAGGTACGGGAACGCGTCGTTCGACAGGTCGTCGGTCGACAGCGGCGCGAGGACGTCTCTCGCGCGGGGTCCCCACAGCCCGAAGCAGACACGGCCCGAGGTCAGGTCGTTGAGCTGAACCGAGCCGTCGTCGGGCAGATGGCTTCGCAGCCAGGAGACATCGTGCTGGCCGACCGCGGTCCCGGTGACGAGGAAGTACCGGTCCGGGGCGAGCCGGGTGATCGTCAGGTCCGCCTCGATCCCGCCCCGCCGATTGAGGAGCGAGGTGTAGACGATCCGCCCGACCGGGACGTCGACCTGGTTGGCGGCCATTCGGTTCAGGAAGGCGCACGAGCCTCGGCCGACCACCTCAATCTTGGCGAACGAGGTCTCGTCGAACAGGCCGGCCGCCTGGCGGGTCGCCAGAGACTCCGCGGCGATGGCCGGGCTCCAGTGCTCGCCCGCCCAACCCCGCGGCCGCAGTGCCTCGAGCGCCTCGCGCCCGCCGAAGCGCGGGTCGTCGGCATTCGGCTCGAACCAGTTCGGGCGCT
>Ga0070707_100000985_pt1 | contig 28162 bp, 28 predicted proteins | sample KBSK5502metaG_FD_65468 | JGI IMG/M metagenome (GOLD analysis project Ga0070707, IMG submission 65468) | Corn, switchgrass and miscanthus rhizosphere microbial communities from Kellogg Biological Station, Michigan, USA - KBS K5-50-2 metaG | ecosystem: Host-associated > Plants > Roots >... | reverse complement strand
ACGACATCCTGAACGGCGGCACCGACGTCGGTCGAGACAAGCTCGGAAGCCGTCTCGGGCGCGACCCGGACCGAGGCGAGGATCGAGTCGACGAGCCGATCGAGTCGCTCGACCTGGTCCATCGCGGCGTCGTGCCAGGCCTGGCGCTGGGCGCGCCGGTCCGGGTCGCGCGACTCGCGGCCCTCGAGCGGCGGATCGTCGGCGAGCAGCTCGGTGTAGGCGCGGACGACCGCCAGCGGCGTCCGCAGCTCGTGGGTGACGACCGCGATCAGCTCGGACCGGGCCTCGTCGATCTGACGGAGCTGCTCCACCCGCTCCTCCGCCTCCGTCTGGCGACGGCCCTTCTCGACGATCCCGGCGAGGAGGTCGGCGATCGCCTGGAGCTGGGCGACGTCGGCTCGACTGAACCGTCGCTCCCGCTCAGTCTGGACGTTGAGGACCCCGACGACCTGATCGTTCCAGCTGAGCGGCACGCTGAGCATCGAGGCGACGAACCGCTTCTGGTCGATGCCCCGGACCCAGAGGAAGCGGGGGTCGGACCGGACGTCCGGCACGACCAGCGGCCGACGGCTCGCGGCGACGCGGCCGGTGACACCCTCGCCGAACGGAACCCGCGCCCGGCCGATCTGGTAGCGGTCGAGCCCGTTCGTCGCCGCCAGCGTCAGGTAGGCTCCGTCGCGATCGAGCAGGTAGAGCGAGGAGACGTCCGCGTGGAGCGCGTCGCGAGTCCCGTCCACGACGGTCTCGAGCAGCTCGTCCCACGTCCGCGCCGTCGTCGCCAGGCGCGCGACGTCGCGAAGGAACCGGAGCTGATCGAGTTCCGGGCTCTCACGCGCGTCGCGGTCTCGCACGCCTCGCGTGTCGGTTTCGGGTGCCGCCATGTCGATCACGATACAAGCCTAGGAGCGGATCACCGCCGGAACCGTTGCGGCGGCGAAACGGGACGGCTGCGGAACGGTGGCGGCCGATGGTGACGACCCGCCGACATGGACCGAACGAGGCGGTCCGCGCAGAGCCCGCCACGATCGGAACCGGCCGTGTCCGCGATCCGTTGTCGACCGAGGTCCGGCTCCTCGGATCCCTCCTCGGCCAGGTGATCGCGGAGCAGGCCGGGCGGGACCTGCTCGACCTGGTCGAACGCGTGCGCCGGACGACGATCCGCCTCCGCCGAGGCGACGATCCATCGCTCCGGGCGGATCTCGTGGCGGAGCTCGCCGGGCTCGATCCCGACCGGGCCGAGATTGTCGTGCGCGCTTTCAGCCTCTACTTCCGCCTTGTCAACCTCGCCGAGGAGCGCGAGCTCGTGCGGGACGCCCGGCGGGCGGAGCGCGACCGGCGGGCGGTGAGAGGCGCCGGGCGTCGGCGGCCCGCGCTCGCCCCGGCGGATCGCCCCGACGACTCCCTCGCTGCCGCAGCCGCCTGGCTCCTCGCCTCCGGAGCGTCCGACGACGACGTCGCGGCGGCATTCGCAGCGCTGCGGATCACCCCCGTTCTGACGGCACATCCCACGGAGGCCCGGCGCCGGACCGTGCTCATCGCCCTTCGTCGCGTGGATCGACTGCTCGCCCGGCTCGCCGAGCGCGACATCGGCCCGGCGGATGACCGCGATGTGCGCCGCCGCCTGCGAGAGGAGATTACGCTCCTGTGGCGAACCGCCGATCTCCGGGCGACCGCCGTGTCACCGCTCGACGAAGTCCGGACCGCGCTGGCGTTCTTCGACGAGACGCTGTTCATCGTGGCGCCGCGCCTCTTCCGCCAGGCGGACGCGGCCCTCGACGCCCACGTGCCGGCGGGCGGCGAAGCGACCGACGCGGGCCGGAGCGGGACCCGGCCGCCGCGGGTCCATCCGTTCCTCGCCTGGGAGTCGTGGATCGGCGGCGACCGCGACGGCAACCCGTCGGTCACCTCGGATATCACCGAGCTGACGCTCCGCATCCACACGGACCACGTCCTCCACGGCTACGAGGCGGTCGCGGCTCGGCTGTCCCAGACGATCGCGGCCGCCGTCACGGCGGAGAACCTCGGGCGCGGGCTCGCGACCCGGCTGGCCCGCGACGCGGAGCTCTTGCCGGACCTGGACCGGACACTCCGACGCCGATTCCCGGATGAGCCGTACCGGCAACGCTTCGGGTTCATCGCCGAGCGCCTTCGGCGGACACGCGCCCATCTGACCGGGCAGGCCGCGCCGCTGACCGGCCGGTACCAGGACGCCGCCGAGCTCGACGCCGAGCTCGGCGAGATCCAGGAGGCGCTCGTCGCCGACGGCCTCGGCCGCGTCGCGTGGGGCGAGGTCGCCGACCTGCGCTGGCAGGTGGCGACGTTCGGGTTCCACCTCGCGGCCCTCGAGGTCCGCCAGCACAGCGGCGCCCATCGAGCCGCCGAGGCGGCGATCTCGGCCGGAGCGCTGGACGCGGAGGTGGTACCGGGCGTGGCCGCGGGCGAGGTCGTCGAGACGTTCCGGGCCATCGCCGCGGCGCAGGCTCGGTTCGGACCGGCCGCGGCCGGGCGCTACGTCATCTCATTCACGTCGAGCCGGGACGACGTCCTCCGCGTGCTCCGGCTCGCCCGGGCCGCCACGTCGACGGGCGGCGGTACGCCGCCGATCCTCGACATCGTTCCGCTGTTCGAGGACGCGGCCACGCTCGAGGCGGCGGGCGAGATCTTCGACGCAATCCTGGCCGACCCGACCTATCGCCGCCACCTCCGGACCCGCGGCGATCGCCAGGAGGTCATGCTCGGCTACTCCGATTCGAACAAGGAGTCGGGTTATCTCGCGGCTAACTGGCTGCTCCACCGGGCGCAGGCCGCGCTGACCGACGTCGCCCGCGATCGAGGGGTCGAGCTGACGCTGTTCCACGGCCGGGGCGGCGCCATCGGCCGGGGTGGTGGGCCGGCCAACCGGGCGATCCTCGCGCTCGCCGGCGGCGCGGTGGCCGGCCGGCTGAAGCTGACCGAGCAGGGCGAGGTCATCGCCGCGAACTACGCCGATCCGGGGATCGCGCTTCGCCACCTGGAGGGCCTCGCCGCGGCGACGCTCGTGGCGTCATCGCCGGCGCACGTCGCGTCGCTCGAGGCCGCCGAGGCGGCCGGCGGCCCGATCCTCGACGAGCTCGCAGCAACGTCGCGCGCCGCGTACGGCGCGCTCGTCGAGGCGCCCGGGTTCGTCGATTTCTTCCGACTCGTCACCCCCATCGACGAGATCGCGACCCTGCGGTTGGGCTCCCGTCCGGCTGCGCGTGGACGGGTCGGCGCTGAGCGTCGTGCCGCCGCGACCTCGATCTCGGACCTGCGGGCGATCCCGTGGGTCTTCGCCTGGTCCCAGGCGCGGATCGAGCTGCCAGGCTGGTTCGGCCTCGGAACGGCGCTGGAGGCACACGGCGCGGCGCACGGCGCCGGGGGCACCCGGCAGCTCGCCCGTCTCTATGCCCGGTGGCCGTTCCTCGCAAGCGTGATCGACAACGCGGAGCTGTCGCTCGCCCGTGCCGACCTCGGCGTCGGCCGCCAGTACGCTGCCCTGGCCGGGGATCGCGGCGCGCCGTTCTGGACGGCCATCGAAGCCGAGTACGTCCGGACGGTTGCCTGGATCGGCCGGATCACCGGGCGGGACCGGCTCCTGGACCACGACCCGGAGCTGCGCCGCCGGCTCGGGTTGCGCGACCCATACGTCGACTCGCTCTCGGAGCTGCAGGTCACGTTGCTGGGCCGCCTCCGGGCGACTCCGCCGGATGAGCCGGGGCGGGACCGGCTGCTCCGGCTCGTCCAGCTCACCGTGAACGGGATCGCCGCCGGCCTCCAGCGAACTGGCTGACCTCGGGCCGATGGCGTCGCGGAGCTCCGCCTCGGACCTCGGTGGGCCGGCCGCAGGCACCGCGTCGCAGACACGTGGTCGGCTCGTCAGGTCGCCGGCACGACCACGAGGTAGGCGACCGTCCCGCCGGCGTCGACCTTGCTCATCACGAAGACCTCGTCGCCGACCTTGAGGTCCCCGATCGCGGCCTTCGCGGCGTTCTTGCGGACCCGGGTCTCATCGCCAAGCGTCACCGACGCGGTGCCGTCGCCCGCTTCCTTCACGGTCAGCGACGTGGCGCTGACGGCGGAAATCGTCCCGTGATCGAGCTGAACGGTCGTGAGCCCGAGGTTCGGCAGGTCGACGACGACCGTGGCGTGAACGAGTCGTCGGGCGGCCGCGAGGCGGCGAAGGCCGCGGACGGCGGCGTTGATCCGGGTCTTCGTGGGCGCGGCGGCGGTCGGCGCTGACGACTGGTCGGCCGCCAGGAGGGCGTCGATCTCCGCGGCAAGGGCCGGATCGGCGTTCGACGAGGAGGCACCGATGGGAGCGGAGCCCGGCGCGTTCGAGCCGATCGCCACGCCGGACTCCACGAGTCCGACGGCCGCGAGGCCGAGGAGGAGGACGGCGGCGGCCGTTACGGTGATCCGGCGGAGCGTCGATGTCATCGTCGTGACCCTCGAGAGGTGGATGTCGGTGGTGGTCGGGCCGGCCCCGAGTCGAGCCACCTTCGAGTCTCCCCGTCGGCGCCGTCCACGGCGCCGTGTAAGCAGTAGGTAAGGACTGTCCCATGCCGGCGCGGCAGCCTAGATCGGGAGGCGCAGGACCTCTCCCGAGTGGGCGACGAGTGACTCGCCGCCGCCCCGCGGGAACCACCACGCCGCACCGGGCCCGGAGACCACCCAGCCTCGGTGCCCGTCACGCTCCGGCTCGGCGATCACGCCGGTCCGCTCGTCGAGGCCGAGGTAGCCGATCCCACCCGGCGCCAGCCGATCGATCGTCTGCTGCCAGGTGGTCCGACGGATCTCGTCGTAATGCGGAACGACCGCCAGGCCGTGAACGAAGCCCAGCCCGTGCATCCCGCCGTCGGGCGTCCAGGTCCATTCGGCGAGCGCCATCGCCCCGGCGCTCGCGCCGGCGACCACCGCTCCGCGGTCCCAGGCGCGGCGGATCGCGGCGAGAGCCGGACTCCCGTCGAGGATGGTCGGGACGAGGTCCGGATCGCCGCCCGGGAGGTGGACGAGGTCGGCGGCCTCGATTAGGTCGACGATCTCGGCGTCGGCAGCGGAAGTGGCGTCGACGACCCGAGCGGAATCGACGCGTGCGACCAGGCCGCTCGTCGCGGCGCGACGCTCGAACGCCTCGATCCCCGTGGACGCCGCCCGATCCGGCAATCCGCGGCTGGCCGCCGTCGGGACGACCACGACCCGGATCGTCGTCGCCGGCGCGCCGATGGAATGACCGGTGACGTCGAGATCGGCGGCTCGTCCCTCGGCGGACCGTGTCGCTGCCGCGAGCAGGGCGTCAAGGAACGGCTCGTCGCCGGCGAGGTACTCGCCTCCTCCGTGCAGCCCGATCGGACCGCTCATACCTACCCCCGAACGATCAACTGCGCACGGTCGGTTCGAAGCCGGGCCGTGAGCACGTTGCCGTTCGAGCCAGGCACCGCGCGATGATACGACGGGGTCGTCTCGAGGCCGTCGCGCCTACGATGGCCCCCGATGCGCGTCCGTCCGGGCCAAGTCCCCGCCAGGATCGCCGCCTGGGCCCGCCGCTGGGAGGCGATCCTCCCGCTCCTCGCCGCGGAGCTGATCGTCTGGCTCGGCTTCGGGGCGCTGCTCCCGATCATGCCCCTGTACTTCACCGCGCACGGCGTCGAGCTCCAGACGCTCGGGGTGGTCGTCGCCGCGTGGCCCGCCGCGCGCCTGCTCGGCGAGCCGATCTTCGGCTGGCTGGCGGACCGCACGAGACGGGTTCCGCTGATGGTTTTCGGCAACGTCTCGGCCGGCGTGTTCATGTTCCTGCCGCTCGTCTTCGTCGGCGTCGTCCCCTTCGCCATCCTGCGAGCGGCCGCGGGCCTCGCGACCGCCATGTACGACCCGGCCGCGCGCGGCTACATCACCGACGCGACGCCGTCCGACCGGAGAGGCGAGGCGTTCGGCCTGTACGGCGCGGCGCAGATGGGCGGCCTCCTGCTCGGCCCGGCGATCGGGGGCTTCGGCGCGAGCGTGTTCGGGGGCGTCGCGTTCATCTTTGTCTTCGGGGCGCTTGCGTCATTCATCGCGGCGGCCGCCATCGCGATCCGCGTCCGCGAACGCCCGCACGTCGCGGCTGAGCGATCCCGGCCCCTCGAGCTGACGGAGATGGGCGCGCAGCCCGATCACCTTCAGGCCCGATCGGCGCAAGCCTCGGAGGCCGCCAGCGCGGCGTCCGACAGTCCGGCCGCCGCCCCGGCATCGCTCGTCAATCGCTGGCTGGTCGCCGCGATCCTCTTCACCGTCGGCGGCTCCTTCGCGTTCGGGACGTACGAGGTGATCTGGTCGCTCTATCTCCAGCGGCTCGGCGCCGGTCTCGGGCTGATCGGGCTGACGTTCGCGATGTTCGCCCTGCCGATCCTCGTCCTGTCGCCGTGGTTCGGCCGGCGGGTCGATCGGAGTGGCCTGACCCCGTTCCTCGTCGCCGGGACGACCCTGCCGGTCGTCGCGGCGCTGGCTTACACGCTGATCCGCGATCCATGGCTGTCGGTGCCGCTGATCCTCGTCGAGTCGACGGGCGCCGCCGTGGGCAGCCCCGCCGTCTATACCGTGATCGCTTCGGGCAGCCCGATCGGGCAATCGTCGACCGCGCAGGGCATTGTTGGGGCATCCGGCACGCTGGCCTTCGTCGTTGCCTCGCTCGCGGCGGGCGCCGCGGCGGAGATCGACATCCGGCTGCCGTTCTACCTGTTCGCGGTGGTGATGTCCGTCATGTCGGGCGCGGCGTTCCTCGTCGCCTGGCCGCGACTCCGAGAGAGGGCCGCGACGATGGCCGCGGCCCCGGCGTAGGTCAGGTCGCGCTCAGGCGCCGGTCGAACCGGCGATGGTTTCGACGATCGAGGCGCGCGCGCAGGCCGATCGACGGCGACGCCGCCAGCCGACCGCGCAGGTTGCGCGGGTCGATCCGCGGCGGATCGGTGCGGCGGGTCACCGCCGACCGGGCGAGGCCGTCGTGGAACGACTGAGCCACGACAGCGAGGTCCTGGTCCGGGGCGGTGCGGTGGCGTCCGAACATGTCCGGCACGGTGCGCCACCCGGTGCGTCCAGGCAACCCGATCGTTGGTCCGGGCGGCAGAGATGACTTCCGTACCCCGGTCGGCGTCCATGGCGACGGTCTCCTGGGCGGCGGCGCTCCGACCGCAGCCGCCATTTGACCGAGGTGGCGTCCGGCCATACCATTGGCGGTCGCGGGGTGGAGCAGCGGCAGCTCGTCGGGCTCATAACCCGAAGGTCGGCGGTTCGAATCCGTCCCCCGCAACCATCGCATTCACCAGAACCCCGGGTCCGACCGCCCGGGGTTCATCCTTTTCGGTCGCACTCCGGCGCGCGCGGTCGTCATCGTTTGCTGATGGCCCAGAGCCATGGAAAACGGTGGCGCGCGGGTGCGGCAGAGCGGTGCCCGCATGAGCCGGGATCCAGATCGTGTCATCCATGGCGTGGAGCCCTGCCTGAGACGACGATGCGACCAGCACGTCGTTTGCAAGGCGGTGAGCCGTATCCAGCAAGACGCGGCTCCGGGCGCCGCGGGCTACTCCCAGCGGAACGTCGCGGAGGCGGCGGCAAGAGCTCCGATCGCCCACGCGCCGAGCAGGACCAGCGAGCCGGCGGGGTCCGCGCCCGTTCCCGTCGCCGTGCCAAGGGCGAATCGCAGAACGTCCGACAGTGACGCCGCCGGCAGCGCCGCTCCGACGGCGGCGAGCGGTCCGGGCAGGCGCTCGATCGGGACGATGACGCCGCCGACGACCAGGAAGCCGAGGAACAGGACGTTGGCGACCGCCAGGACGGTCTCCGCGCGGAGCGTGCCGGCCAGCAGCAGGCCGAGGCCCGTGAACGCCGCGGTGCCGAGCAGGACGGCGACGACGGCGAGGGGCGGCGACGAGCCCGGGCCCGGACTCCAGCCGAGGACGACGACCGCGGTCCCGATCAGGAGCGCGACCTGGACGGCCTCGACGACGAGGACCGTCAGGACCCTGGCCACGACCAGTTCGGCCCGGCTGAGCGGCGACCCGCCGAGCCGCTTGAGGACGCCGTACGACCGGTCGTACGCCGTCGTGATCCCGAGGCTGACCAGGCTCGTCGCGATGATCCCGAGCGCGATCGCGCCGGGAAGCAGGAAGTCGACGGGCTGACCCGTCCCTGTCGGCAGGATCGACACCGACGAGAACAGGACCAGCACGATCGTCGGAATGACGATCGTGGCGAACAGGTTCTCGGGCCGGCGCAGGACGAGGCGCAGCTCCATCGCGGTCGTCGCGGCGATGGCCTGAGCCGCGGGAGCCGCGCGCCTCACGTCGCGTTGCCTGCGGTGCGGTCCCCGGCAGCAGATCCGGTGAGCTCGAGGTAGCGCTCCTCGAGGCTCGCGCCGGCCGTCCGCAGCTCGACGATCAGCGCGCCACGCACCTCGCACCAGGCGCCGAGCGCGGCGACAGCGGCGGGCGACGGGAGCAGCCCGTCGACGCGGTATCGGCCGGCATTGCCGTCGGGAACGACCGTCACGTCACCGGGACCGCCACTCGCGACGTCGCCCGCGCTGTCCGCCAGCCGCGCGGCGAGCGACGCGCGATCCGCGTCCGCCAGAGGCGCCGCGAGCCGGAACCGGATCAACGGTGCGGAGCCCGCGGACAGCTCGTAGGGACGGCCCAGCGCGACCAGCCGGCCGCGGTCGAGGATCCCGATCCGGTCGGCCAGCCGCTCGACGTCGGTCAGGTCGTGGCTCGTCAGGAGGATCGCGACGCCGTCCGCTCGGAGCTGGCCCAGAATGTCCCTCGTCGCGGCCCGGGCCTCGACGTCCATGCCGGCCGTCGGCTCGTCAAGGATGGCCAGGTCCGGCCGGCCGACGAGCGCCAGGGCGAGGCCGACGCGCTGCCGCTCGCCACCCGACAGCCGCCGGTAGCGGGTTCGTGCCGCCGCCTCCGTCAGGCCGACGAGGCGGAGCGTCTCGTCCGGGTTCCGCGGCCGGGCGTGGAACCCGGCGTGGAGGCCGACGACCTCGCGAGCGGTCATCCGTGGATCGATCCCGCCGCCACCCTGGAGCATCAGCCCGACCCGCGCCCGGCCGTCGCGGCCCGCTCGCCGCGGATCGACACCAAAGACCGCGACCGAGCCGGCGTCGGGCGCCCGGTAGCCTTCGACGATCTCGACTGTCGTCGTCTTGCCAGCCCCGTTCGGACCGAGGAGGGCGAAGATCTCGCCAGGGTCGACCTGGAACGTGACGTCGTCGACGACCCGCCGGCCGCTGTAGCCCTTCCGGAGGCCGGCGACCTCGACGACTGGCCCAGCCCGGTCGACCGACGCTGTCACGAGCCTCCGGCGATCAGGGCGAACTGGCGCTCGAAGTCGGCGTCTGTGAGCGGGCCCAGCTGGATCGATCGCAGCACGCCGGTCCGATCGACGAAGAAGCTCTGCGGCCGCCCGACGACGTGGTAGGCAGCCTTGATCTTCGCCCCGGGGTCGATCACGGTCTGCCACGTCCCGCCGTACTGGGAGGCGAACGCCTGGGCGCCGTCGACCGGGTCGTCGGTCAGGACGCCGACGATCACGAGGCCGTCGGTGGCGTGTTCCCGCGCCTTGCTTGCCAGCAGCGGCATCTCCTCGCGGCACGGGGCGCACGTCTGCCCCCAGAAGTTGACCAGGACTGGCCGACCGCGGAGGGTCGCCATGTCGACCGCCGAGCCGTCGAGCGTCGTGCCGCTGAACTCGGGGACCGGCAGCCCCCTGGCGATGGTCGGGCCGGGCGGTTTGGTCAGCCAGATGAAGCCGACCAGGAGACCCGTCGTCGCGAGCGCGATCCCCAGGAGGACGGCGATGCGGCGGTCCGGCCGCCGCCGTTCGAGGGCGGCCGGCGGCGCGGCGGGTTCGGTCATGGATCGCCGCCCAGGCTCAGCTGCCGACGGTCAATTGCCCGTTCATCAGGGCCGGATGGATCGAGCATTCGAATTTGTATGTGCCGGCCTTCAGGGCCGGCACCTCGTAGGTCTTCTGGGCGACGCCGGGGAAGTCCTTGCCGTCGAATACCTTCGCGCCCGACGCGTCGAGGATGTCGATATCGTGAGGTGTCCCGGCGTCCTCGTTGTCGAACAGGATCGTGAAGGCCTTGTCGGCGGTTGCGGAGAGCGTCTTGACGTCGAACGACACATTCTTCGCGACCACCTTGAGGCCGACGGGCCCGCCCGAGCCGGCCGGAGCGCCCGACGGCGCTGGAGAACCGCCGGCTGTTCCGCCGACCGCCGAGCGCGGCGGGAACCAGCCGTTGGTGATGAAGATCGCCGCGATGACGAGCAAGGCGAAGATCGACACGAGCGCCTTCGGCCAGCCAGGAGCCGGGCCGTTTTCGAGATGCCCGGTCGAGTCGGCCTGAACGGTTCGGATGTACTCCTTGCGGGCGTCGTTCAGCCAGCCGAGGAGCGCCGCGATGATCGCGATCAGGCCGACCGCCAGCAGCCAGCCGGGGAACACGAGGCCGGCGAACAGCAGGAAGAGGCCGAGCGCGGCCAGGATCGGCCGGAACGATGGGCCCGGGACGTGGACGCCCGGCGGCGGACCGGGATGGATGACCGCCGGGAGCGCGGGATGGTCGCCTTCGAGGTGGTCGTACTCGCGAAGCCCCTCTCGGCCCCAGAACAGGAGGGCGAGGATCATCGAGACGACGCCGAGGGCGAGCAGCGGGCCGGGGAACACCAGGCCCAGGAACAGCAGGAACGTGCCTGCTGCGCCGAAGAACGGGGCGTACGTCGGGCCGGGCATGTGGATACCCGAAGGCGTCATCGGGGCGACCCGTCCGGGCCGGCGGCGGCGGGGGTTGACGCCGCGATACCTCGCGACCGCCCACAGCAGGAACAGGATCAGGACGACGCCCATGAAGACCGGCAGCAGGGCGATGAGGGCGCCCCAGTCCGGGATCACGAACTGCTTCGTGATGTCGAGGATCGTGTTCCAGAGCTTCTGGAGGATCTCCATGGATCAGGGGCCGCGGTCTGGCTTGCTCGACCTAGTCGTCGCTGGAGCCCGCGACGAGGACGTAGAACATGATCCCCATCGCGACGCCGAGGACGGCGAGCATCGTCACGCCGGCGTAGTCGATGTGGAAGTGGTCGAGCGGCGGGAGCGCCCAGTACAGGACCGCGATGACCATGAAGATGATCCCCACGAGCGCGGCGTTCCGAGGGTGCTGGAGCGGGTGCATGGCGTCTTCCTGCCTACAGGATGTAGAGCGTCGAGAACAGGGCGATCCAGACGACGTCGACGAAGTGCCAGTACAGCGAGACGGCCTCGACCGCATCGTGATGGCGTGAGCTGAACTGGCCCGCGAGGCCGCGGTACAGGATCACCGACAGCATCACCGCGCCGCCGAAGACGTGGGCGCCGTGGAACCCGGTGAGCGTGTAGAAGGTGGTGCCGAACGGCGTGTCAGACAGGCCGAAGCCGAGTGTGGCGTAGTCGTACGCCTGGCCGATCAGGAAGACGATCCCCAGGACGAGGGTGACCCCGATCGCCCGGGTGAGCCCGGTCCGGTCGTTGCGCCGGATCGCCCAGACGCCCATCTGGCAGGTGAACGAGCTGATCACCAGGATGATCGTCAGGCCGAGGGCGTAGAAGGGCTCGGCGTGCAGGTTGAAATGCTCGTTGAGCCCGGCATCGGCGCTGATCTTCGGCCAGTTCGAATACGACGCCCGGACGCTGAAGTAGGCGGCGAACAGGCCCGAGAAGAACATGACCTCCGAGCAGATGAACAGGATCATCCCGAGGATCGGGTTGCTGATCCCGCCACGAGCGTCGTGGGCCAGCCCGCCGACGGGGCTGTGGTCGACGGAGGCGTGACCGGTCGAGGTCAGGGCCCGGGTGTCGGCCGCCATCAGTGAACCACCGTCCGGCCGTGGCGGAGGTCGAACAGCGGCCGCTCCGAGCGGATCTCCGGCAGGTGGTCGAAGTTGTACGGCGGCGGCGGCGAGCTCGTCGCCCACTCGAGCGTGTTCGCCTCCCACGGGTCGTCACCGGCCGGCTTGCCGGCGCGGAGCGACGAGAACACGTTCCAGATCAGCGGCAGGGTGCTGGCGGCGATCGTGAACCCGCCGATCGTCGCGGCGAGGTTGAGGTCGTTCCAGCCGGCGTCGCTGGCGTAGTCGGCGATCCGCCGGGGCATGCCGGCCAACCCGAGCTGGTGCATCGGGAAGAAGGTCAGGTTGAAGCCGACGAACATCAGCACGAACTGGACCTTGCCGAGCGTCTCGTTGAGCATCCGGCCGGTCATCTTCGGGAACCAGTAGTAGAGCCCGGCCATGACCCCGAAGACGGAGCCGCCGAACAGGACGTAGTGGAGGTGGGCGACGACCCAGTACGTGTCCTGGAGGGCGAAGTCGACCGGGACCGCGGCGCTGAACGCGCCGTTGATCCCGCCGATCAGGAACATCGACAGGAAGCCGAGGGCGAACAGCAGCGGCGTCGAGAACGTGAGCTTCCCGCGGAACAGGGTGAAGATCCAGTTGAACATCTTCACCCCGGTCGGGACGGCGATCAGGAACGTCATCAGGCTGAAGAACGGCAGGAAGACCTGGCCGGTCGTGAACATGTGGTGGGCCCAGACCGAGAAACCGAGGGCGCCGATCCCCGCCGTCGCGAAGACGAACGCCTTGTAGCCGAAGAGGGGTTTCCGGCTGAACACCGGCAGGATCTCGCTGATCATGCCCATCGCCGGCAGGACCATGATGTAGACGGCCGGGTGGGAGTAGAACCAGAAGACGTTCTGCCAGAGGATCGCGCTGCCGCCCCCGCCGTTCGGTCCACCCGGATCGAAGAAATGACCGCCGTAGTTGCGGTCGATGAACAACATGATCAGGGCGCTCGTCAGGACCGGCGTCGCCATGACGACGAGGACGCTGGTCACCAGGACGGTCCAGACGAGGATCGGCATCCGGAACATGGTCATCCCGGGCGCCCGCATCTTGAAGATCGTCACGAGGAAGTTGATTCCGCCGAGGATCGAGCTCGTCCCGATCAGGAGAAGGGCCATGATCCAGAGGTCCTCGCCCGGCCCGGTCGACGCCAGCGGTCGATCCTGGGCGAGCGGGCTGTAGCTCGTCCAGCCGGCCTGCGCCGCGCCGCCGGTCAGGAAGCCCATCAGCAGCAGGATCCCGGCCAGCGGCAGCATCCAGAACGACAGGGCGTTGATCCGCGGGAAGGCCATGTCCGGCGCCCCGATCTGGAGCGGGGCGACGTAGTTCCCGAAGCCGACGAGCATCGGGATGATGAACAGGAAGATCATCACGGTCCCGTGCATCGTGAAGAGCTGGTTGTAGAGCAGCTCATCGTGGACGAACTGGAGGCCCGGCTGCGCCAGCTCCGTCCGGACGCCCAGCGCGAACAGCCCGCCGATGAAGAAGAAGATGAACGAGTTGACGATGTACAGGATCCCGATCTTCTTGTGATCGGTCGTCGTCAGCCATTCATAGAGCCCGGTTCGGTAGGCGGAGGCGGCGGGCGTCAGCGTCGTGGTCGCCATCGGAGCTCCCTTACTGGACCGTGAGTGTGCCGAACATCAGGGTGGGATGGATCGAGCACTCGAACTTGTAGGTTCCGGCCGGGATCGGCGGGACCGGGAAGTCGGCGACCTTCGGTCCGGTGATCGTGGGGCTGCCGTAGACCTTGGCGCCGCCGTTGTCGAGGACGACGAAGTCGTGCGGTGTGCCGTTGTCCCGGTTGTCGTAGTGGATCGTGAAGCCGCTTGCCGGCGCGGTCAGGGTCGTCTGGTCGAACTTCACGTTCTGCGCGACAAGCGGGATGCTCGGTCCGGCCGCGGCGCCGGACGGCGCGGGCGGCGGCGTGGCGTTGGCAGCGGCGATCTGTTTGTCCATCCACGTCTTGAAGTCCGCCGGGGACACGGCGTGGACCTCGAACAGCATGATCCGGTGGCCGACACCGCACAGCTCGGCGCACTGGCCGCGATACGTCTGGCCGGCGTCGCTCGCCGGAATGTCGAGGTCGAACTGGTTGATCAGTCCCGGAACCACGTCACGCTTGAACAGGAACTGCGGGACGTAGAAGGCGTGGATGACGTCGGGGCTCTTGAGGTAGAGGTGGGTCACCTCGCCAGCCGGCAGGACGAGGCCGCCGTCTGGGCCGACCGGGGCGGTCACGGTGAACAGTGCCTTGGTGTTGCCGTCGGCGTCGGCCGGGAGGTAGTCGAACGACCACTGGAACTGGCCGGCCACGGCGCGGACCTTGAGGCCGGGATCCGGCGAGACCGCCTCGACGCTGTTGAGGGTCTGCCACGACACGACGAACAGGAACAGGACGATGACGGTCGGGATCAGCGTCCAGGTGATCTCGGCGAGGTTGTTGCCGTGGGTCTGGGGCGGGAGGTCGTCGTCGCCTGGCTTCCTGTGGTAGCGGATGACCGACCAGATGATCAGCCCCTCCACCACCGCGAAGATGACGACGGCGAAGATGAAGACGATGTCGTAGAGGTTCCGGATCTCCTGGCCCTCGACGCTCTTCGCCTCGGGCGGGAAGAAGCTGTTCCAGATCGTCCCGGCATGGAGGACGACCCAGGCGGCGAGGACGATCCCGATCGCGGCCGCGACCAGCCAGCCGACGATCGCGAGCGAGGAGGGCCTGCTCCTGGGGGCGGTCGACATCGACGGTCCTCGAACTCGAGCGGCGCGCCGAAACCGGATTGGCGCCGGCGCCGGATGGAGATCGGAGTCGGCCGGGGACGGCCGTGCCCAACCACGAGGGTTGAAGCCCATCCATGATAGCGGGACCTCGCGCGTCGGCACGCCGTCGCGGCGCTCCCGGTCGATCCGAGGCGCGGGCATTGCTCCGAGGCGGCGGCGTTGGGCTGATCGCGGGGTTCGTGCGACGATGGGCCGCGATGCGTCGTTCCGCCGCCGCTGCCGCCGGAGTCGTCGCGGCACTGACCGTCGCCGGTACGGCGAGTGCGCACGGGCCGGTCCCGCCAGTGCCGCCGGACCCCGTCAACCTCGCGCTCGGGTGGACGATCGAGCCCGCCGTCCTCCTGCCGCTGGCAGCCGCGGCGATCGCCTGGGTCCGGATCGTCCGGCGGATCGACCGGGCCCATCCGTCCAACCCGGTCCCGCGCCGGCGGACGGCGTCGTTCCTCGCCGGCCTCGCCGTGATCGCCGTCGCCCTGATGTCCGGGATCGACAACTACGACACGACGCTGTTCTCGATCCACATGGTTCAGCACCTGCTGCTGACGCTCGTGGCCGCTCCGCTGATCGCGCTCGGCGCCCCGATCACGACCCTCCTCCGCGTCGCCTCACCGGACGTCCGACGGCGGCTCATCCTGCCGATCCTCCACTCGCGGGTGATGCGCGTGCTGAGCTTCCCGGTGGTCGCCTGGATCGCGTTCGCTGCGGTGATGTGGGGGACGCACTTCTCGCCGCTGTTCGACGCATCGCTCGAGAACCCCGTCATCCACGACTTCGAGCACGCCATCTACCTCGCGGCCGGGCTGCTGTTCTGGTGGCCGGCCGTCGGAGTCGACCCGAGTCCGTGGCGGATGACCCACCCGGTTCGGGCGATGTACGTGGTCCTGCAGATGCCGCAGAACACGTTCCTGGCGGTAACGATCCTGAGCTCGACCGTGCCGCTGTATCACCACTACGCGACGCTGGTCAGAACGTGGGGACCGAGCGTCCTCGAGGATCAGCAGGTCGCCGGCGGCGTGATGTGGATCGGCGGCGACCTCCTGTTCCTGGCGGCGATGGCCGCGATCATCGCCGGGTGGATGACCCACGAGAAGCGCCAGGAGGCGGCGGTCGACCGCCGGCTCGACGCGGAGTGGGCCGCCATCCGCGTCCGCGAGGCCCAGCTGGCTGAGCGACTCGCGACCGAGCGAGAGCGTCGGTAGAGCGCGCGCGTCCGCCGCCAACGAACTTCATCCGCGCGGCGGGACCGGCGCCTCCAGGTACGCCCGGTACTGCTCGGGGTCGACGTTCCCTCCTGAGACGACGGCGACGACCGGGCCCACCAGGCCGGCGACCCCGGACTCTCGCGCTCGGAACGCCAAGGCGGCGATCGACACGGCGCCCGACGGCTCGACCACGAGCCGGCTCTCTTCGGCGGCGAGCCGGACCCCCGCCGCGATCTCCGCTTCGGAAACCGTGACGATGTCGTCGACGAGGGCCGCGATGTGGGCGAACGTCCGGATCCCGACCGCCGCGGTGCGGGTGCCGTCGGCGATGGTCCGCGACACGTCGGCCGGGGACCAGCGGACGATCCGGCCTTCGCGCAACGACTGCCGCGCGTCGGCGGCCAGCTCGGGCTCGACGCCGATCACCCGCGCGCCCGGGACCGTGGCCTTGATCGCTGCGGCGACGCCGCTGATCAACCCGCCGCCGCCGATCGGAACGAGGACCGCGGCCAGGTCCGGGAGGTCCTCCCCCATCTCCAACCCGACCGTTCCCTGGCCGGCGATGATCCGGTCGTCGTCGAACGGCGGGATGATGGCCAGGCCGCGGTCCGCGGCCAGCTCCTCGGCGACACGCTGTCGCTCGTCACTCGACGGTCCGACCACGATGACCTCGGCGCCGTCGGCCTCGACGCGAGCCTTCTTGAGCGCCGGCGCGTCGGATGGCATCACCACGACCGCGTGCGTCCCGAGCAGCCGCGCCGCCCGGGCGACGCCCTGGGCGTGGTTGCCGGACGAGTAGGTGATCACGCCGCGAACGAGCTCGTCGGGCGTGAGCGACGACACCGCGACGTAAGCGCCGCGGATCTTGAAGGCGCCGATCGGTTGGAGAGACTCGGCCTTGAGGAATCGTCGGTCCGCCGTCGGCCCGAACGGGACGAGCGGGGTCCGCGTGGCGACGCCACGGAGCGTCGCTGCGGCGGCCCGGATCGCCTCGATCGTGACGAGGCCGGCGGCCGCGCCCACGCGCGCCGGGCCCTCGGCGACGTCAGCCACCGCGGCCCACGATCCGCTGGCAGTCGATGCAGTGAGCGGCCCAGGGAAGCGCCGCGAGGCGCTCGGACGCGATCGGCTTGCCGCAGCGCGCGCAGGTCCCGAACGTGCCGTCGTCGAGTCGCCGAAGCGCCGCCTCCACCGCGACCAGCTGGTGCTCGTTCCGCTCGCGAAGGGCCAGGTCGCGCTGCTGCTCGAAGACCTGGGTCGCGGCGGCCGCCTGGGACCCGTACGTCATCGGGTCGGGCGCGACGATTCCCTCGGCCAGCTCGGCGCGCAGGCGATCGCGCTCCGCGACGAGGGCCGCGCGAGGGTCGAACGGAATCTCGGACACCGGCTGATCGTACAGGCGAGGTCGAACGGGCCGACGAAGGGCGGCGACGTATACTCCGGGGGAGTACCCGGTAACGGAGTTGTCCACAATGGCGATCGAGACGGATCCGGTCTGCGGGATGGAGGTCGACACGACGGCCACGGACCTGAAGATCGAGCACGACGGAACGACCTACTGGTTCTGCGGACGCGGCTGCTACCTCGAGTTCCGCGACGACCCGGAGCGGTTCCTGGACCCCGACCACACCCCGTCGATGTGAGTCGCGGATGGCCCGGCGGTGAGTCGCTGGTGAGCCGCAGATAAGCGCCGTCGGCGACACTGCACCCGGCGTCCTCCGACCGGGCACTCCTCGTTGGGGTCGGACGTCGCGGATCACCGGCGCCGGGACCGGAGGAGTGCCAGGCATGCTCGAGCGTATCCGTACCGGTCTCAGGATTGCGATCCCGGTCGTCACCTTGGCGGCGATCGCCCTTGCCGGACAGGCCGGCATGCGCTGGGATTAGGGGCGACCCGGAACGAAATCCCGGGGCGTGAGGGCGGTCGTCAGGTCCGTCCGATCGCGCCCGTGTCCCGCGTCAACCGGGTCGCGATGTAGACCGGGATGACCGACAGGAGGATCGCCACGAGCCCGGCCACGTTGACCAGCGAGACCTGGTTGGCAAGGCGGAAGCTCTGGAAGATCCAGATCGGGAGCGTCTTCACGCCGCCCGCGACGAAGATCGTCACGATCACCTCGTCGAACGACAGGGCAAACGCGAGCAACGCGCCGGCCAGCATCGCCGACCGCAGCGCCGGCAGGGTGATGAATCGGAACGTCTGCCAGGAATCGGCGCCGAGGTCGGAGGATGCCTCCTCCTGGCTGGCCGCCGTTCGCCGCAGCCGGGCGATCACGTTGTTGTAGACGAGCACGATGCAGAACGTCGCGTGGCCGACGATGATCGCGAGCACGCCCAGCGGCAGCCCGATCGTCGCGAAGGTCGTGCTCAAGGCCATGCCGGTGACGATGCCCGGGAGGGCGATCGGGAAGATCAGGACGAACGACACCACCTCGCGGCCGAAGAAGGCGTGTCGCGCGACCGCCAGGGCCGCCAGCGACCCGAGCAGGAGGGCGATGACCGTCGCCCCCAGGGCGACCGCGATCGACGTCAGGAACGCGTCGCGCAGGCCGGTGTTGGCGACCGCGATCTCAAGCCACTTCAACGACAGCGATGTCGGTGGCCAGGCGGTCGTCCCGGTGTCGCTGAAGGCGTAGATGATCACGAGGGCCAGCGGCGCGTACATGAAGAACAGGACCGCGCCGGTCGCGATCCGGAGGAGGGCCCGGCCCAGGGCTCCGCTCGTCACAGCGCCTCGAACGCCCCGAGGCGCCGCGCGATCAGCAGGTAGATCGTCACGATCACCAACGGGACGAGCGACAGGGCCGCCGCCAGCGGCAGGTTGGGGACGCCGAAATTGGCGAGGATGACGTTGCCGATGAACTGCGTCGTCGTGATGAGCGACGGTGCGATGTAGTCGCCCAGCGTGAGCGAGAACGTGAAGATCGAGCCGGCCACCAGCGCCGGGAACACCAACGGCAAAGTCACCCGCCGGAACGTCATCAGGCCGCGTCCGCCGAGGTCGGCCGACGCCTCGAGGAGCGACGTCGGGATCCGTTCGAGGCCGGCGAAGACCGGCAGGATCATGTATGGCAGCCAGAGGTAGGTCAGCACCAGCCACAGCCCGACCTCGTTGAGACCCGGGCCGTGGATGCCCAGCGGCGAGAGAGCCCAGTTCAGGACGCCGTCGTTCGACAGGATCTGGCGCCACGAGTAGGCCTTGATCAGGTAGCTCGACCAGAGCGGCATGAGGACCGCGACGACGAGCAGGCCCCGGACGCGAGGCGACGCGACCCGCGCCATGTAGTAGGCGACCGGGAACGACAGCAGGGCGCACGTCACGGTCACCGCGATGGCCATGCCGACCGTCCGTAACGCCACCGTGCGATAGATCGGGTTCGTGACGAGCTGGCCGAAGTTCGCGAGCGTCCACTCGCGGTGCACGAGCCCGGTGAACGGATCGCGTGACCAGCCGGCGTTCAGGAAGAGCACCGCGAGGGAGCCGAGATAGGCGATCACGAGCCAGCCGGCGGGACCGGCCAGGAGCAGCCCAAGCCGGAGCCGCGGCCGGCGCTGCAGCGCGGCGGCGACTCGCCGTCGGGCCGACCCGGTCGGAGCCGGCGTGGGATCGGTGGGCGTCGCCCGTGCCCCGGTGGTCATGGCAGTCGACGACAGCGCCGAACGCCGCCCGAGCTCACGCTCGGGCGGCGTCGTGATCGCGTGGGACGATGGATCAGCCCTTGATGTCCGTCCAGGCCTGAGACCACGCGTCGAAGTCCTTGCACTGGACGTCGGTGCGGCCGTCGACGCAGGTCGCCTCCGGCGTCTGCCAGTACCAGATGTTCTGCCAGAAGGCCTCGTCAGCGGCGTAGAAGACGTCGCAGTTGGCCTGATCGGCCGGTGTCAGCGCGCAGGCCTTGCTGTTGCCCGGTGCCTCACCGAACCACGATGCAACCTGGGCGTTCACCGACGGCGACACGATGTAGTCGAGCCACTTGTACGCACAGTTGAGGTGCTTGGTCTTCGAGTTGATCATCCACGTGTCCGACCAGCCGGTCGCGCCCTCGGCGGGCTTGATGACCTTCACCGGAGCCGGCGGCGTCTCGGCCTGGAGGAGGTTCGTGATCACCTGCCAGGTCGTTCCGATGACCGCGTCGCCCTTGGAGAACGCCTGCTGCTGCAGGGCGTAGTCGGTCCAGTACTGGCCGATCATCGGCTTCTGCTGGCGGAGCAGATCGGTGACCGCCTGGAACTGGGTGTCGTCCAGCGCGTACGGGTTCTTGATGTTCAGCTCGGGCTTGGTCTTCATCAGGACGACCGCGGCGTCGGCGATGTAGATCGGGGCGTTGTAGACCGAGACCTTGCCGGACCACGGCTTGGACGGGTCGAACATGTCGGTCCAACTCGTCGGGTCAGGCTTGACCACGTCGGTCCGCCACATCAGCAGGTTGGAGCCGCGGCCGTGGGGGATCCCGTAGTGGACGCCGCCGACGGTGTTGTACGGCCTGTCCTTCAGGGCCGGGAAGATGTCGGCGTAGTTCTTGACGAGGTCGACGTTCACCGGCTGGACGTAACCGGCGCGGACGAGGCGCAGGCTCGCGTCGCCCGACGCGGAGATCACGTCGAACTTGTCCGGGTTCGTCGTGAACAGGCTGAAAGCCTCATCCGAGGTGCCGAACACCTGGACGCTCGTCTTGCAGCCCGTCTGGTCCTCGAAAGGCTTGACCCAGTTGACCTTCGGGTCGGTCGACCCGTTCTCCGCATAGCCCGGCCACGCAAGGACGGTCAGCGCGCCCTCGCCCGCGCCCACGGACGTCGGCAGGTTGACGCTCGGGCTGGCCGCCGCCTGGCTCGCGGGCTGGCTGGCTGCCGACTGGCTCGCCGGCGGCTGGCTGGCGCCGGTCGTCGGCGCCGCTGAGCTGCCGCCGCTGCAGGCGGACACGACGATCGCCGTGATGGCGACCGCCGCGAGGATCCTCCGATGGTGCATCTGCTCTCCTCCTCCTCCGCGCCACGCACGGCGAGCGCGGTTCACGCAGCCGAGTCGGCGACTCGGTAGTTGTGGGTTCGCTTCCAGATCAGGCGGACGGCCTTGCCCTCCAGGGCGAGCGCGTCCATCGACGAGGTCACCAGGTTCTGCTGGGTCACGACGAGCTCGGAGCCGGCGTCGAGGGCGACGACGTAGCGCGTGTCCGGCCCGAGGTAGACGACGCTCCGGATGCGCCCCAGCGCCGATGTCTCGTCGACGCCGACGGGATCCTCAGGCTCGGCGAGCCGGATCTTCTCGGGTCGGACGGTGAACGTCCCGCCCTCACCGACGATCGTCCGGGCGACGTCGCCGCGGAGCAGGTTCGAGGTGCCGACGAACCCGGCGACGAACGCGGTCGCTGGACGCTCGTAGACCTCGGCCGGCGCCCCGACCTGCTCGATCCGGCCGCGGTTGAAGACCGCCAGCCGGTCGCTCATCGTCAGGGCTTCCTCCTGGTCGTGGGTGACGTAGATGAACGTGATCCCGACCTGCTGCTGGATCGCCTTCAGCTCGATCTGCATCTCCTCACGCAGCTTGAGGTCAAGGGCGCCGAGCGGCTCGTCGAGGAGGAGCACTCGGGGTCGGTTGACGAGCGCCCGCGCCAGCGCCACCCGTTGCCGTTGACCGCCGGACAGCTGGCTCGGCCGGCGCTTGTCGAAGCCGGTCAGGCGGACCATGTCGAGGGCCCCCCCGACGCGCCGCTGCCGTTCCGCCTTCGGCACCTTCCGGACGACGAGCCCGTAGGCGACGTTGTCGGCGACCGACATGTGCGGGAAGAGGGCGTAGTCCTGGAAGACCGTGTTGACGTCGCGCTGGAACGGCGGCTGGCTCGACACGTCGACGCCGTGGAGCAGCACGCGGCCCTCGGTCGGCAGCTCGAAGCCGGCGATCATCCGGAGGGTCGTGGTCTTGCCCGACCCCGACGGACCGAGCATCGAGAAGAATTCGCCGTCGCGGACGTCCAGGTCGATGTGGTCGACCGCCGTCAGCGACGGCGTCCCAGTCGCCTCGGCGGTGCTGCGCGCGGCGCGGCGGCCAGCCGCGTCATTGCCGAAGATCTTCGTCAGGCCCTCGAGGCGGACGGCGGGCGCGGCCGCCGACACGGCCGCGGTCGCGGCGGCTGGCCGGCTGTCGGGGATCGCGATCGGGCTCTGAGCGGCCAATCAGGACCTCGCTCTGTCCGGTGACGGCCCGCGCGGGTGGCCGGCGGGCGAGACGCGGTGACGCCACGCCCCCGCGTGGACGATGCCGCACTGTGCGGTCCGCTTCGCGCCAGTGTCAAGACAGGCGCAGCCGTCGTCGCGCGGGACGGTAGCCGCCTAGACTCGCCGCCGTGATCATTCCCGTTCGGAGGCTCGAGGGGCCGGCGCTTGCCCTGGTCGTGCTGCTCGCGGCCCTCGGCGGATGCGAGGCCAGCGGCCCGCCGGCGACGCCACCGATCGTTCCCGGCTCGTCGGCGACGCCACGCGAGGTCAACGTCGTCCTGAAGGACTGGATCTTCCTGCCCGATCCGGTCGACGTCGTGCCCGGTGAGACGGTCCTGCTCCACGTGGTCAACGGTGGACTCGAGATCCACGAGCTCGTCATCGGCGACATCGCGGTCCAGGACGCTTGGGAGGCCGCGGAGCTCGCGACGCTCAACGCACCGCCGGGCCCGACGCCGGTCGTGAGCGTCCCGCCGGGGCTCGCCGGGATCCGCGTCGTGGTCCCGTCGGGCCAACGCGTCGACCTGACCTGGACGGTCCCGTCGTCGGCCGCCGACGTCGGACGACTGCTGCTCGGCTGCCACATCCCGAGCCATTGGGCGAAGGGGATGCGGGCGAGCTTCGTCGTCGCCGGGGCGTCGGCCCCGCCGGTGGGTTCATCGGCTCCTGGATGACCGGGGGGCGATCGGGCGCCATGCTCGACGATGCTAGGATTCGAACTCGTCCTCGGCGGGTCGCGCCGAGCACACTGACCGCGGGTCGAGGAGAACGAACCCAATGGCCTATGTGATCGCCGAGCCGTGCATCGATGTGCTCGACATCTCGTGTGTCTCGGTCTGCCCGGTCGATTGCATCCACTACGAAGAAGGCACCGACCGGAAGCTCTTCATCGATCCCAACGAGTGCATCGACTGCGGCGCCTGCGAGCCGGAGTGCCCGGTGAACGCGATCTTCCCCGAGGAGTCGCTGCCGGTCGAGTGGGCCAACTACACGAAGATCGACGCGGTCTGGTACACGGACAAGGCCGCCGCCCGTGCCGCGGTCGATGAGGCCAAACCGGCGAGCTGATCGCTCGGACGGGTCGACCCGACCCTGATGCGGATCGTCTCCCTCCTCCCCTCGGCCACCGAGATCGTCTGTGCCCTCGGGCTGCGCGACGAGCTCGTTGGCGTGACCCACGAGTGCGACTGGCCGCCGGACGTCGTGGGGTTGCCCGTCATGACGCGCAACGCGCTGGACCTCGCCAGGGCCACGAGCCGCGAGATCCACCAGCGCATCGGCGACGCGGTCCACGGCGGGTCGGCGATCTATGAGCTCGATGACGAGGCCCTCGAGGCGGCGGACGCCGACCTGATCCTCACCCAGGAGCTCTGCGCGGTCTGCGCCGTCGGGTATCGCGAGGTCAGCGAGACCGTCCGCGCCCTCGACATGGACGCGACGCTGGTCTCCCTCGAGCCCACGACGGTCGAGGGCATCCTCAACACGATCACGACCGTCGGTGCAATGGCCGACGCCGAGGACGCCGCGGTCGAGCTCGTCGGCAGCCTCCGCGAACGGCTTCGGGCGATCGAGATGACGGCCCAGGAGCGACGCGAGGGCGGGTTCGTCGGACCGCGGGTCGTCGGCCTGGAATGGCTCGACCCGCCGTTCGCGGTCGGCCACTGGGTGCCCGAGCAGATTCGCCGCGCCGGCGGCTGGGACCTCCTCGGCCAGGACGCGCAGCCAGCCCGGCCCACGACCTGGGACGCGGTCGCCGAGGTCGACCCGGACCTGCTGCTCCTGATGCCGTGCGGCTACCACCTCGGCCAGACGGTCGACGAATGGGCGGCGACGCCCCGGCCGGACTGGGTCGACGACCTTCCGGCGATCAGCCGTGGTCATCTGATCGCCCTCGACGGTTCGTCGTACTTCTCGCGTCCCGGGCCGCGCGTCGTCGATGGCATCGAGATGCTGGCCGAGATCTTCGATCCGGAGGCGTTCCGCGACCTGTCACCGGCGACCGGCTGGACGCCGATCGGCTGACGATGGTGGGACCGGCGAGCGGTCGCGAGGCGACCGAAGGCGGCCCTCGCTCACCGTTCGTGTGCCTGTGGTGTGGACGATCGTGGACGGTCCGCTCGGCCGACGATCTCGAGGGCTTCGCCCAGCTCTGTCCGGACTGCCTCGGGAAGGCCGGCGACAACCCGTTCCTCCGGTTTCGGCTCCGGTCGGCCCTGGCGGCGCGGGCCGCCGCTGGTTCCGTGGCCCAGCCGCCCGCGGAGCAGTCGCCCGCGGACGCGCCGTCGATCGACCGAAGGATGGTCGACTACTACGAGGCGCGAGCCGCCGAGTACGACGACTGGTATCTCCGCCGCGGGCGGTACGCGCACGGCCCGATCCACGACGCCGCGTGGAACGCTGAGCTGGACGCGGCCGGCCGCTGGCTCGACGGGCTGCCGCTCGGCGGCCGGATCGTCGAGCTCGCCGCCGGCACCGGCTGGTGGTCGCCGCTGCTCGCCGGCAAGGGCGAGCTGTGGCTGTCCGACGCTGCCGAGGCCCCGCTCGAACGGGCCCGCGAGCGGCTGCTCGCCCACGGGCTGCGCGCCCACCTCCACGTCCGCGACGCGTGGGCCGAGCCCGAGGGCGAGCCGGCCGGCGCCCTGTTCGCCGGCTTCTGGCTGAGCCACGTGGAGCGAGGTCAGACGATGGCGTTTCTGGACCTGGCTGCCCGGTGGCTCGCACCGGGCGGGCGGATCGCACTGATCGACTCGCTGCCCGATCCGCAATCGGGCGCCACGGATCACGACCCGCCGGCCGAGGACCGATCGGTCCGTCGTCTCGCCGACGGCCGGTCGTTCGAGATCGTCAAGGTCTACCGAACGCTGGCCGAGATCGAAGGCGCGCTGCGCGCCGCCGGCTTCGCCGACGTCAGTGCCTCCACGACTGGCCGGTTCTTCGTCCTCGCGACCGGTGTCAAACCCTGAGCCACGGGCCTCGAAACGGGATTTCGCGTGCAATACTCGGCCCGATGACCCCACTCAGCGACCGAACGATCGCCACGGTCGGCTCAGGAGTGATGGCGGAGGCGATGATCGCCGGCCTGCTCCGGGGCGAGCTCGTCGCGCCCGATCAGATCGTCGCGAGCCACCCGCGCGCGGAGCGGCGCGACCATCTCCGGTCCGAATACGGAATCCGCGTCGTCGCCGACAACGCTGGCGCGATCGAGGGAGCCGACGTCGTCCTCCTCGGCATCAAGCCGCAGATGCTCGGCAAGGTCGGTCGCGAGATCGGGCCGGCGCTGCGCCGCGGCCAGCTGCTGCTGAGCATCCTCGCCGGAGCGACGACGACGGCACTCGTCGGGACGCTCGGCCACGACCAGGTCATCCGGGCCATGCCGAACACTCCCGCCCGTCTCGGGAAGGGCGTGACCGTCTGGTACGCGACGCCTGCCACGACCGACGAGCAGCGCGCCCAGGCGGCATCGTTGCTCGGCGCGCTCGGGACCCAGATCGAGGTCGACGACGAGAAGATGGTCGCGATGGCGACGGCGGTGTCGGGCACCGGTCCGACGTACGTCTTCCTGTTCATGGAGGCGCTGATCGACGCGGCCGTCCACCTCGGATTTCCGCGCCAGGTCGCCCACGACCTCGTCGTCGAGACGCTCGAGGGCAGCACGCTCTTCGCGAAGCAGTCGGCAATGCATCCTGCTGAGCTCCGCAACATGGTGACGTCGCCGGGCGGGACGTCGGCAGCGGCCCTCCACGAGCTCGAATCGGGGCGACTCAGGACGGTCCTCTCGGAGGCGGTCTGGGCGGCGTTCCGGCGAACCGTCGAGCTCGGCGACCAGCTCGAGGCGAGCGTCGGCCGGCCGACGCCAGCCCGGGACGAGTGAGCGTCCTCGCGGTCAACCGCAAGCTCGATCTGCGGCGAGCGCCGCTCGCCGACCTCCGTGCCGTCGACTTCCGCGCCCCGGCACGCGACTACTGGGCGGACGAGGCCGCCCTCCACGATCGACTGACCGCCGTCTGGGCCGGCCTCGACGACGCCGCCTGGCGATTGCCCGGCGCGGCGCCGTCGGATGCAGGCGGTCCAGACTGGTCGCTCCTCGACCACGTCGGCCATCTGGTCGACTGGTGGGAGATGGCGGCCGACTACATCGCGGTCGCGCTGCGCGGCGGACCCTGGCCGTCGGCAGATGACTACGACGGCGGCGACTTCGATACCTACAACGAGGGTCGTCGAGACCGGTTCGCCGCCATCCCGTCCGCGACGTTGCGTGAGCGCGGTGCGGTCGCTCACGCGCGAGCCGTCGCGGTCGCTCGGCAGCTCCCCGGGACGACGCTCCGGAGCGATGCCGCGTGGGGCTGGGTCCACCAGGTTCTGCACGGCCACGCACTCGACCACCTGACGGTCCTCGAGCCGTGGGCGGACATCCTCCGGACACGCCAGATCGGCAACGATCCCTTTGGCCCAGACCCCCAGCCGACGCGCCGGACACTGACCGCCGCGAGGGCCCGCTTCCGGGCCGACGACGCCGAGATCCTCGCCGCGTTCCGGGAGACGATGGATGGCGTAGCGGATGCGGACTGGACGCGTCGGGACGGCGACGCCTGGTCGTTCGCGGATCACGTCGCGCACCTCGCCGGCTGGTTCGACGAGGGCGCGCGCGCCCTCGAGACGCATCGCGCGAACGGCCGCTGGATCGAGATGCCAGCCGAAGGGCTGGACGCGTTCAACGACCGACAGGTCCGGGAGGCACGTGGCACGCCGCCGGCGGATCTGCGCTCGCGGTTCGACGCGGGTCTGGACCGGTTGCGGGCAACGATCCGCGCCATGACCGACGAGGAGTGGCTCGATCCGGAGGGCTTCAGCTGGGCATACGAGGACCTCCACGGTCACGTCCGCGCCCACCACGCGATGGTCGGGCCAGCGACGGCCCGTCTCGCGTGGCCCGAGGCGACGCCAACGACCTGACAGGCGAGGAGGACCCGATGACGCGAGCGGGCGGCCCGGCGGGCCGGGCCTCGGGCGCGCCGCTGGGCGGGGCGACCGGCGGGCTGACGATCGAGCGGCTCGTCGCCGTGGATTCGCCGCGCGAGATCCGCGTCCACCCGCGTGACCGCGTCATCGCCTTCACCCAAGAGGCGTCGGGCGGCCGGCAGATCTTCGTCGCGCCGCTTCGCGGCGGGAGCCCCGTCGCGATCACGGCGTCGGAGAAGGACATTGGCGATCCCCAGTGGTCGCCCGACGGGCGGCGGCTCGCCTACACCCGCGGCGACGAGATCCGGATCGTCGACGTCGACGGAAGCCGTGACGTCCTGGTCGCGTCGCACCCGGCCGGCGGTTCGATGCCGCGCTGGTCTCCGGACGGCCGGCTGATTGCCTTCGTGTCGCGACGACGTGGCTGGTCTCAGGTCTACGTCGTCGACGCGCCGGTCCCGCGTCGCGGCCGACCCGCCCGCGATCCGAAGCCACCCGAGCCGCGCGCCGTCACGGCGACCGGCTTCGACGTGGAGGATCTCGCCTGGTCCGTCGACGGCGACTCGATCGCGACCCAGTCGTTCCGGGCCCCCGACTTCGCCCTGTCGGAGCTGCACGTCGTCGATCTCGACACGGGGAAGGAACGGCGCGTCGCGGGCGGCGGGAAGGAATGGGCAGCTGGTCCGCGCCCGGTCCCGGACGGCGGCTTCCTGTATCTGTCCGACGCCGACGGCTGGTTCCAGGTCTTCCGGCTCGGGGCGGACGGCCGGACGAAGACGGCGCTGACGAGAGGCAAGCGCGACCACGGCGAACCGAGCGGCGGCTACGGCTACGCCGCCCTGCCGGCGCCGGACGGGGCCAAATTCGTCCACTCCGAGGTTCACGACGCCCTGATCGACCTGATCGTCGCGCCGATCGGCGGGACCGGGCCGATGAGGCGGCCGCGTGGACGAGCGCCGAAGAACCCGCCGCCAGCGTCCACCCCGGGAGCCGGTCAGGTCGTCAACCCGTGGCCCGGTGTCTGGCGATCGGTCGGCTTCACGGCCGACGGGACGACGCTCGTGGCCATCGGCGAGA
>Ga0070707_100000982_pt1 | contig 28218 bp, 22 predicted proteins | sample KBSK5502metaG_FD_65468 | JGI IMG/M metagenome (GOLD analysis project Ga0070707, IMG submission 65468) | Corn, switchgrass and miscanthus rhizosphere microbial communities from Kellogg Biological Station, Michigan, USA - KBS K5-50-2 metaG | ecosystem: Host-associated > Plants > Roots >... | reverse complement strand
TCCCAGACGGGAACCAGGGGCCTTGTAGCCCCCAACGTGTGTATAAGTGTATCAGGGAATGCCAGGGAAGTTTCAATCCCAGACGGGAACCAGGGGCTTTTTAGCCGGAAGCAATGGCTATTGAGTATGCTTCACATTTCGGGTTTCAATCCCAGACGGGAACCAGGGGCTTTTTAGCCCCTGTCTTGGGTTTAGCGCAGAAGAGTTAAGACTAGGTTTCAATCCCAGACAGGAACCAGGGGCTTTTTAGCCGGTGCGTATTGTTATTAACGGCATTGACTCTCTCGTTTCAATCCCAGACGGGAACCAGGGGCTTTTTAGCCCCAACTCCGGTGAATGGGGTAGCAATGGTCAATGGTTTCAATCCCAGACGGGAACCAGGGCCTTTTTAGCCCTCATACGACGACAAATTCGGGCAAATTCTGGTAGTTTGGTTTCAATCCCAGACGGGAACCAGGGCCTTTCAGCCTTTACATTCTGTTTGAGTCGCTGCGCCCGCTTCTGGAGTTTCAATCCCAGACGGGAACCAGGGGCCTTTCAGCCCTAATCATGCTCACTATCAATCTCTCAGCGCTGAGTCGTTTCAATCCCAGACGGGAACCAGGGGCCTTTCAGCCTCAATTGCAACCTCAAGCTGGTTGTCTCCATCGCCAGTTTCAATCCCAGACGGGAACCAGGGGCCTTTCAGCCCTGAGTATTTCAGGATTTTGGAGGGCAAACAACTATGTTTCAATCCCAGACGGGAACCAGGGGCCTTTCAGCCACGGCAATGCCGAAAGGAATCCCAGTCGCAATCCAGTTTCAATCCCAGACGGGAACCAGGGGCCTTTCAGCCTAGAGCCATGCGCGAACAACGCGGGGTAACTCAGGACGGTTTCAATCCCAGACGGGAACCAGGGGCCTTGTAGCCCTCGAAAGGATAGAAGTCTATTCAGAGCATATCGCAGTTTCAATCCCAGACGGAAACCAGGGGCTTTTTAGCCTTAGAGCACGCCCAATGGGGTGACTGGCGGGGATCGAACCCGCGATCTCCAGGGCCACAACCTGGAGCTTTACCACTCAGCTACAGCCACCATCGAATGTTTCAAGCCCAGACGGGAACCAGGGGCCTTGTAGCCCCGGCAGCCGATGGTATCTTCCGGCCTGAGCTGCTGTTTCAAGCCCAGACGGGAACCAGGGGCCTTGTAGCCTGCCACCTTCATACTATAGCACCAGAAGCCAAAAAACGCAAGCATGTGCGAGAGCCTCTTTTTAGCAGAGCTTTTCAGGGCGAAAAATGAGGACTCCACTTCATCTATTTTCCCCTAAAGCGGCTTATAGAGCCATGCGAGTACCTATGCTCAGAAACACGATCGCTCCCACGAGATGCGCAACGAGTTTTTTTAACTGAGTCCCAAAAAAGAGCGACCGAAGAGGGACAAAGAGAGATCTCTCGATGTGAAGGGGTGCTCGGCCAAACAGCATCACGGAGGAAGGGACAAGGATTCCGTGCTCAGCAAGCGGGCGAGAGCCGGTCAGGCAGCGCCACTTTGGGAATCTTCCCGGCGCTCATTGAGCATGGGAAGTCAGAGCTGACCGGCCTTTTTTCGAGGCCTTGACCGGCTCTCTAGCAGAGTGCAAACCCATAGATCTGAGCAAAAGCAGCGGGGAGGCCATGAAGCGTGATCGTCATCGGGGGTGCAGAGGCGAGCCGGGCATTGCGAGCGAGCCGCTGCTCCCACGACAAGCGCCAATGAGCCCGTTGGGGGCGAGTGCACTGGTTCGCAGGAAGATGCTGAGACGGATTTGGCGGAGATCCCATCCCTCTCGTGATTTCCACCATTTGGGATCGGACGATCTTCATCCACTGACGCCTAATAGAGCACCGGGGCCAATCACGCCAAAGAACCGGAGAAGCGGCAGGAGGAGGGTGCAGGACAGGAAGCGAGGGGGATGACAGAGGCCAATACACCGCGCTCACCCGTCGGGCCCGGTGGGTGCGACGGTTTTGACAGTGCGCCCGTAATGGACAGGCACGGCAATCATCCAGGCACGCGGAATACGACACCCGCACCGACCCGGCACGTTCTTGTCGGCATTCGACCAGGGTCAGCACCTGTCCCGCCGGGCAAAGCAGCGTCCCATCGGGTTGCGGAAGAAACGCTGATCCCGCAAACCCACCGGTAAACGAAGGGTGTGCCCATTGCGGAGGACCATAGACGAGTTCGCTGTCCCACACCGCTTCGCTGACGCCCGCCGGACGACTCACCGGCGCGGGTTTGCTCTCTGAGCGCGCCTGGTTGCCCTCCACCGGTTCGCTTCCCGGCGTGGGGTCGTGAGCCTCAGCAAAGGCCGTGGTGCGAAGCAGGGTGGGAGAGCACTGTTGCCCGAATTCCAGGCGAAGATTCCAGACCCATTGGGAGAGAATTTGCCAAAATTCCTGTCCACAAGGGGTATGAGAGCACCAGCGGTCAGGATCTTGCTCCCCATCTTCATCCGCTAAGACCGTTTCAAACGACCCACGATGCAGATACAGATCCAGCAGATCGTTGGCCGTCATCGCCGGGGCCAGCACGGTGCTGACAAAGAGTTCGTAGACCACGCCGTTGCGCTGTTGCCCCACCTTGGGGGGATCATCTGTCGCGGGATGCGTCGCAATGACCACACGCACACACGGTCCCCCACGGAATGCACGGATCGAGGGGCAATCATACAGGTCCCGGATCATCCCGCTTTCTGGATGGGTACCACGAACTGCGGGAGGACGCGAAAGCACCGCCAGCACTTCGGGACGGCCCAGCAGGGCATAGTCCCGACTCCGCGCAATCACGCCCAACCCCATCGCCAGAACATCGCTGAGCACCGCGGTATCCCCATACCCGCCATCTAAGCGGAGCAGGATCTGAGAGGGGAGAAGCTGATGGGTCGTCGCATAGGCGATGGCTACCTGGCAAGCACGCTGGAGTCCTCCACGCAGATCCCCATTGCCTGGTTCCCCGAAGGTCCCGAGCCATTGATGGGTATGCGGAGGCCTCGATCGTGGTGCGCGTCCGTACCACTTCTCCGCGTTTGTGGCCTGTGTAGCCAGGTGCAGCCACCTGAGCCAAACGACGATGCGGGTCCGGCAGCGTCGGAAGGTGAGGAAGAGCACGTTGGCGAGCCGCTTGTCGGGTTCCATCCACATCCACCACCACGTATTGCTGATCGCGACGATCCCACAATCCGCCAGGGCTGGAAAAGGGGGTCGCTCGCTCAAACAGATCAGAGAGAAACTGCGTGCGCAACGCCTCAAGCGTCTTCTCATCGAGAGCGGCGAGAAAGCGCGAAAGAGCGGAACGTGAGGGAAGTCGTTGGCGATGAAAGAGCGCCGCAACATCGTCCGCAAAAGGAGCCAGACGATCATAAAAAGCGGCGATGGTGGGTTCCCCACTGAGCGCATAGCTCACCAGCACGATCACGAAATCGATGGTGTCATACGTTCCAAAGCGGGCACGGGCAAATTGCACCTGCTCTTCAAGTGCTGAAATGATCCCGGTCTGGCTGAGCATGTGAGCCACGGCTGCCACTTCCTCCATCCATGAGGGCAGGGAAGGAACGGATGTGGGGTCCACTTGAAATCGCACAGGGGAATACGTCATACTGGTTGGTGTCCTCCTTGTAGGAAAATCTCTATCCAGAGCATTTCCTTACAAGGAGTCACAGGTCTTCGGCCTTCGCCAGTTTTTCCCCTTTTTTCTTCAGTTAAAAAAACTCGTTGCGCATCTCGTGGGTCACTGCGCCTCTCGCACAGTTGAGTTTATAGAAGTAATTGTCCGTGTTGCCTGGAACCTCACTCCTTGCCAATTTGACCGGACTCATGTACACTGCGAGGGCGAGAGAGAACGCAGGTTCATTGAACGACCATCCCAGAACAAACAGCGGCAGGAAGGAGAGCTGAAGGCAGTGAGCGATGAGCGGTAGGAGATGTATGGGGGCCGTGAGAAAAGCAGCGTCAGTTCTTTGATCCGTCCGATGGATGGCAACGGAAGAGGGCGGAACAGCCAATTACCACTGCTACTCCGCAGGAGAAGCATTTGTTTGCCGCTTTTCTACATTTTTGCAAGCGTTTCTGGCTCTATAGAACGATCTTGCCCTTCATGTCATCGACGTATGTAGGAGGCCTATCAGCCAGGAAGCATATGATTTTGCCGTTGCGAACGGCTACTTCATCAGCGCCCGCTTCGTGTTGAGCGACTTACTCTCCTTTCTTGGGTAGCTTCTGTAGCCTGATGACATTAGGAGCCACCCGGGCACAAGCCCGGATGGCTCCTGCTTTACGCCGTAATAAATGCCAGGCTCTACATGTTGCCCGGTGTGGTGTTGATCACACCTGGGAAGCTCGGGCTGACAGGGTGAAACTCGAAGTCGTTGCCCGGCTTCGGCGACAGGAAGCCGGCCGCCGTAACCGCAGCCGGTACCTGGGTGAAGTGGTCAAGCACCACCGGTCCAAAGCCCCAGTTTGGGATCGGGTCAACGCCCAGGAGTACGCGTCCGAACACCCGGTGGCCGCCCTCGACCTGCATGAGCTGGCCGCCAAGCTCCGCCAGGCGCGGTCGCCCCATCGACGCCATGTCCTTGATCCACGCCAGCAGTGCGCCGTTCGTCAATTCCTCAGACAGTTGCTGGGTTTGCAGGAAGAGATCGCGGTCCTCGAAGGTCTGATGGCCGTGGGGCATGCTGAAGTGAGTTGTGGCAAGGGTTCCCCCCTGGGACACGGCAAAGTTCAAGTGGAGTTGCTCTTCGGCCCGAATCGCCTTCAGGCCACCCAGCGCGGAGCCGAACAGACCCAACTGTTGGTGGTGGGCAATGGCGTTGCTATAAAAGGTGACGAACAGCGCCTCGCCGGTTGCCAGGATGCTGAAGAACTCTTTGAGGGTTAAGCCACCAGATGCCGCCTCGGCATGGACCGCATGCGCGTTCAAGCGTGTGGCCGCGGCAACTCCCGCTACAGTTGCCCCAGCCACCCCCGCCGCCGCTCCTTGCAGCAATCGTCGGCGCGACATGGAGGCAGGGAACGAGGCCATCAGCTCGGAAGTTGCTGTGAGTACCTCTTCTGCTACCTCCTCCGAGGCCTTGCGAATTTCCGGGATATGCATGCTATCCATTAAATCCTTTTAAGTTTATCAAAACAACGTGAATAGAGACGGTTCTATGAAAAGTTATACAAGAAATGTATGCTACAGACAGGAAGAAGATGGTTGTAACTGGGTTAAGATCGAGTTGTGATTCTGCCATAGGAGTTACGATATGAGCATGTTACATGCGGCACGATGAGGCATATGAAATTCCCGTTGGCATGGTCAGAAAACGCATGCTAAAAAGCAAAAGACGTAGGTAGATCGTAGTCGTAACTCGCTCGCGCCCCAGCAGCCGTACCGTTTGCTTTCGTGCCCTCTCCAGCGTAACGCCCAGGCTGTCCAGCACCGCTGCTGCTATGCCTTGATCCTCGCGTACCGGCCCCAGCAAGATATGCTCGGTTGCGATGTAGCGATGTTGAAAACGCTGAGCTTCTTGCTGGGCGGATTCCATGACGCTTCTCGCTCGCACGCTGAACGTATCAAACCTATCCGTTTGACCTGGAATTGCTTCAAGCGGACGATCATCTCCACCCTGCAGCGGCTCCAGGTTAATCGCTCTATCTTTATCTTGCCCTTCATGTCATCGACGTATGTAGTAGGCCTATAAATGAAAAATAACTGGTCCCATTCCTATCTCCTGGTCACTCACTCCACCTCTGGGGGGCGTGAACAGGCAGGAGCGTGACAGTAAAGTTGACAGCAACGAAACTGAATAGTTGTGAATGAACTTGAATGAATAGCAACAAAAAAGGGATTTCACGCTCACCGTGAAATCCCTCTAAAACGGCCTGGGTGTGGGTGTGAGCAAACCATAAGCCGAATTCTGTACCCGCGTTGCCTCCCGGCCCCGCAGGCGGCAATCATCTATCTGGGACGCCAGTTACCTGGCGCCTCAAGCGACCAACCCGAAGATTGACAGACGAGCAGCCTGCAAGTGCATCACCAGGTGATACACCACCTCCTCTGCTTGGTCTTGCTCCGGATGGGGTTTACCCAGCCAGCCAGTCACCCGGCTGCTGGTGAGCTCTTACCTCACCATTTCGCCCTTACCCGGCTAACGGACTTCCCTGACCGAAGCCCTACATCTTGAAACTGCCGGGCGGTATGTTTCTGTGGCACTTTCCTTGAGGTTACCCCCACTGGACGTTATCCAGCATCCTGCTCTATGGAGTTCGGACTTTCCTCGAGCTTTGCAGCTCGCGATTGCCTGTTTTGCTCAAACCCACGTTATCAAGCTTAACACACTGGCGCAACACTTGTACACCCGTCCAGCGAGTTGACGCTCCCGGTGAAAACGCGCTACAATGTCCACAATTACCGTATACGATAACAACACTGGATCGAGGAACATTCCATGACCACAGGTCGGCAAATCCGCCTGACATCACTGGCAAGTTGCGCTGGCTGAGCGTCGAAGATGGGTCCAGAGACCCTGGCGCAGGTTCTGCGTCCACTGACTTCTCAAGCAGCTCCGCCTGAATTGCTGGTCGGGCTGCAGGCTGTCGATGATGCCGCTGTCTACCGCGTGAACGATCAACAGGCGGTAATTAGCACTGCGGACTTCTTTCCGCCTGTCGTCGATGACCCGTATGCTTTCGGGGCGATTGCTGCTGCCAACGCCATGAGCGATGTGTACGCTATGGGAGGCCAGGTGTTGATGGCTATCAACCTGGTAGCGTGGCCTGATGACCTGGAACCAGCCATACTCAGCGAAATACTGCGCGGCGGTGCGGATACCGTTGCTCAAGGGGGTGCCGTCATCGCCGGCGGCCATACAGTCACCGATAAAGAGCCGAAATATGGCCTCGCCGTCACCGGCATGGTACACCCGGATCACATCTTGACAAAGGGCGGCGCACAACCTGGCGATTATCTCGTTCTGGGAAAGCCCCTTGGCACCGGTCTCATTACCACGGCCCACAAATTCGACAAAGTTGAAGCCGGTGACCTGGATGTGGCCCTCCAGTCCATGAAGCAGTTGAATCTCAGGGCCAGCCAGGCCCTTTTACAGCTGCGTCAAGGGGTTCACGCGGCCACCGATATCTCAGGATTCGGCCTGCTCGGCCACGCCTGGGAAATGGCCTCGCAAAGCCTGACGGGCATGCGTTTCCAGTACGACGCGCTGCCACTGCTGCCTCATGCGCGGCACTATGCCGAACTGGGCTGCATCACAGGCGGTGCGCGTCGCAATGAAACGTACCTTTCACCTCATGTACACATTGATGAGCGACTGGATCAATTTGACCGGGAGCTGTTGTGGGATCCTCAAACTTCGGGAGGACTCTTCGCAGCCATCGATCCAAAGTTTTGGCCGGCGCTGGTCGCCTTAGCGCCGGAAGTTATATTCTGGCATATCGGCGAGGTAACAGAACGAGTGGGAGATGAGGCCGGGGTGGTATTGGAGGTATACTGATGTACGAATCGCTGGAAGCAGCTCTGGGCATACACTTCCAGAATCCGGACCTGTTGCGTATGGCCCTTACCCATCGCTCTTACATCTACGAAAGCGCCGGGGCAGGATTAAACTCTAACGAGCGGCTTGAGTTTTTGGGCGACTCAATTCTCGCCTTTATCAGTGCGGATTACCTGTATCACACCTTTCCCGATCTGAACGAGGGGGGATTGAGTGACTTGCGTGCCGCACTCGTCAGGAGAGAAACACTGGCAACTTTTGCGCTAGAGATCGAGTTGGGAAACTTCCTGCTCATGGGCAAAGGAGAACAGGGTAGCCAGCGTGTACTTGCATCGGCATTCGAGGCCGTTCTCGGGGCCATGTACTTAGACCAGGGGCTCGAGGCAGTGCAGCATTTTCTTATGCCTCGTATAGAGCCGCTGGCACACAACATTGTCGCCAGGAGACTGTTCAAAGATCACAAGTCGCTCTTCCAGGAACTGGCGCAGGCGCATGATAGCATCACGCCATCCTACCGCCTCGCCAGTCAAGAGGGACCATCTCACAACCGGGAATTTACGGTGGAAGTGCTCTTAGGTGAAAAGGTGGTAGGCAGAGGCCAGGGTCGCAACAAACAGGCCGCAGAGCAGGAGGCTGCACATGAAGCTCTACTCGCCAGAGGTTGGATTTGACGGCAACGCAGGCAGGGAGATCGTATGCGACTGGAACCAACACCGAGAGTAGATCACATCCAACGAGTCAGCGCCAGGCTTATCACAGCAAGCACGATTCTCCATCTCAGCTCCGATGAATTGGAAAGTGCAGTTGCGCAGGAGCAGATGGAGAATCCCGCGCTTGAAGTGAACGAACAACGCGTCTGCCTCTACTGCGGCTCACCCTCGCATAGTCAAATCTGCGCCTCCTGCGGGTACTCCGCTCAGTTGACACAGCCAGCTTTTACCACGAGCGAGTATAACATCGATGATTATAGCTCCGTTGAGGCCGAGGACGACGAAGAGTTCGATCCCCTGGCACGTCTTCCGATGGGCCAGACACTGGCAGAAGTACTGCTCCAACAACTCGAAGCTCTTATCCCGGCAGGTGATGCCCCCATAGCAGAGCAACTGGTAGGCAATCTCAATGAACGCGGCTATCTGGAGATAAGCGTGCAAGAGATCGCTGAGCATTTGGTGGTGCCAGTCGAGCGCGTTGAATACGTACTGAGCCAGTTGCAAACACTGGAACCACTGGGCATTGGAGCGCGGGATCTGCGCGAATGCCTGCTGATCCAATTAAAGGCGCTCAGCGAGCAAGAAATGCCCCATCCCCTGGCATACGTACTGATTGATCGCTACCTGGACCGGCTTGGACGCAGCCGGTCGCAAGAGATCGCCCGTGAATTGAAGGTGACGGAACAGGAAGTACACCAAGCTATCCAGTACATCCGCAAGACACTGCATCCATACCCTGCACATACCTACCAGGCGACAGAAAGAACAAACCAGGCGTTTGCAGCGTACACCCGTCCAGATATCATCATTCGCAAGGTCGAAACGGGCTTCGAGATAGAACTGATCGAGGAGAAACGCTATCGTTTCTACGTCGGTCCAGGCTATGGCACGCAACTATTAAGCCTCGATAACGAGACAATCAATGAAGATGTCCAGCGTTACCTGCGCCATCACAGCGACCGCGCAAAGTTTTTTATAGTCTGCGTGCAACGCAGGTGGCACACGCTCAAGCGCATTGCAGAGCTGATCGTGGACTACCAGCGCGAGTTCTTGGAGAGAGGTGTACGTTACCTGCGTCCCTTGACTCGCGCAGAAGTAGCCAATCGCTTGAGCCTGGACGAGGGAACGGTCAGTAGGGCAACCGCGAATAAGTATGCATTACTCCCCAATGGCCGGCTCATGCCCATTTCAGACTTCTTCGACGGCTCCCTCGGCATCAAAGATGTGCTTCGCGAACTTATCTCCACCGAGGAGCCACGTCACCGTTTGAGCGACGAGGAACTCGCGCGCCTGCTCACAGTTCGCGGCATCCCTATGGCCAGGCGCACTGTGACGAAGTACCGCGAGGAGATGGGGATAGCTTCGTCACGAGAGCGGTAGAGACGTGGCTTACGCTCCTGCTGCCAAAACGCGCTGCCTTCGCCTTACACAAGAGAAGAACCGGCCTTTACCCTCCGTTAACGGCATCAGGAGGGTGAACATCGGGCGGGGGAGTTGGCGGATGAGCATTGAGTGGGGTAATTGGCGCAGCAGCCGGAGGCATCTGCCAGAGCTGCAATTCCTGCTCACGGTATAGCCATAGGCCAATGCCAAAATAGGCCAAAAAGCCAATCATGAGGCCGATTGCGAACCAGCCGAATAATACATCGTTCCTGAGCAAGGCGATGACCGCTGCGCTACCCACAACCGCGATGACGATAGCAATGGCCGAAAGCACATTGGTGCCTGCCGCCAGTCGCATCACCCGATAAGAGATCCAACCGATTATAAGACCGAAAAAAACTGCCCCCAGTCCTGCGACAAACATTGTATTCCTCCTTGTGCGAACAAGTTAGTAAGACGATTAATGAGAAGCCCACCAAATTGAGAGATGGACTGGCTCTCAGGCTAGTGATGAGGAGTAGGTGTACTGCTCGGCTTCCCATGGCCATTCCCATGGCTGGTATCATTCGCGTTCCCCAGTTCGAAACCAGGGATATTCGTTTTCAGGCACGTCACCAGCGGAGTTGTCCCGCAACTCTGGACTGCTTCCGCCAGGAAGCCCCGCGCGTTGGCATCGGTCAGCTTTCCGCCCGCATTGGCTGTATCATGGCTTGCCAGGAACTGCGCATAGGTCAGCAGCGCATCGATTTCGCCGTAGCCAAAGACCCGCTTGGAAGAAACCGGAGCACCATTGAGTGTTGTGCCTGTGAAGGTCCCCTGGTGCAGCGCACACATCGCCTGTATATCATCACTAGTGCTAGCGGTGCCCAGTGCAAACTGCCCTGCCAGTCGCTGTGCATCGGGGAGTCCTGGACAGGTGCTCTTGTTGTCGTTGTTCGTCTGGTGGTTGTTCGCATGGGGATCACCAGCCTGGCTATCCACGGTCGATGTGACTTTAGAGTGTGCCGGGCCGGTGAGTGTGTGGACCAGGTCCTGTCCGGCAGGCGTTGCAGCGAATGCCGCCGTCGCTCCCCCCACGATGACAATGCCAACAATCACAGCCGCTACAAGCTTTCCTCTTAAGAAACGAACGAACTTCATACTACCTCTTTCTTTCCTTATCGAAATGATTTTTGATTCCATGCAGACTCAGTCGGTAAGAACAATTGACATGTCTCATGCTCAGGAGGATAGTTGCCTTTCGCCAGCAATTGGTTACGGTCTCTGGCCTTTCGGCAGACAAAAGGGCCATGTGCATTGTTTTTTCGCGCACCCGTAACTACAATGAACCGTAATGCAACTATAGAAGAGAGATAATGGAGGCCATCATTTAATGGAGGCGATCGACCGCCAGCTTGACCGAGCGCGGCGCGGCGAACCCGAGGCACTGAGCGCACTTTACCGGCGGTTCCTGCCCGGGGTATTTGGCTATATTGCTGCCCGCGTGCCCGATCGTGCCACAGCGGAAGACCTGACCTCCGACGTATTTTTGCAGATGGTCGAGAGCATCAGCCGGCTCAGGGCCACCGATGAGGCCAGCGTTGCCGCCTGGATCCTCCAGATCGCGCGTGTCACCGTCGCCGGCTATTATCGCAAGCGCGAGCATCAGCCAGCGTTTGTCTCGCTTGAACCCAGAGGGTGGGAAGAGGAAGAGTCAGGAGCAAGCCGGGTGATCTCCGACAGCAATCCCAACCTCGACCCTGTACGGAGTGCCGAGGCACGTGATGAATGGGCTACCGTGGTCAAGGCGATCAATACGCTGACGGAAGACCAGCGCCAGGTGCTAGTTGGCCGGCTGATTCTGGGCTATGATGTGGCAACAGTTGCGCGCATGCTGGGGAAAAAGGCGAACGCGGTCAAAGCGTTGCAATTTCGTGCGTTGCAGCGCTTGCAACGTGTGCTCGGAACACAACGTTCGCCTGAGCATGCGTATGCTTTCCATCTACACCGCAAGGAGGACACGCTATGAAGCCACTCCCTGAACGTCTCAATGAGCGGCTTGAGCAACACAACGCGCGCTCCAGCTCTGGTGAGGGAGCACCGGACTGGCTCCTGTCACCTGTCCATGCCCCCAGCCAGGACCCAGAGGCGGATGAGTTAGTTGCCCTTGCACTTCGCTTACAATCTGCGCCTCCCTTGCAGGTAGACCCCGACTACGCCTGGCAGTTGGAGCAGCGCATCCTGACACGCAATGCCGCGCTGCACCGGGAGCAGCCTGTACGCGGCTGGTCGTTTCCGCGCCTGCTGCATGCGCATCCTGTCTTTCGGGTGGCACTCAGTCTCTGTCTCCTGCTGCTGCTCCTGGGCACAGGGGTGCTGGTAGCGGCAGCGCAGATGACGAATCCCGACAGCCCATTGTATGTTGTGAAGCATTGGGAGCAACAGGTGCAGGTCTCGCTGGCCCATTCGCCGGAAAACCAGGCCCAATTGGACCTGCAATTTGCCCAGGATCGACTCAAGACGCTGGTCACGCTTGCGGATGCAGCGCACGCGCAGGCGTACAGCGAGGCGCTTGTAGAGCTGGATCAGCAGTTCAGCGCCGCCGCCAGAGCCAGCAATGCCCTCCCTGCCGGGGCGGAGCATGACCGCGTGGAAAGCCAGCTTGCGAGACTGCAAGCAGATGCACGTCACACCTTGCGGGGACTCCTGCCCCAACTGGCTCTCCCAGAACGCCTGCTGACGACTGACGAACTGGGGCGCCTGAGTGATACCGTCCCGCACCTGGTGAGCGCTGAGATTGTTCTGCCCGCGCATCCCAACGGGCAAGCTGTCATCAGCATCGCTGGCGAGGATATACAGCCAGGAGCGCATTTGCTGGTAGATAGCAGGCTGGTGGAGGCTACAGGCTCTCTCCAAAACGGCAGGTACGTCTTTATGACTAACTGGGATGGCAAGCAGCATCCGTACAGCATAGGCATTCTGAACCCCGACGGCACTGCCGCTCTAACAACCACCATTACGCTGAACAGCTCAGACGACCATGGGAATAGCAACCATGGAGGGAATGGAAATAACAAGGGGAAGCCGTAGAGCACTTCCGCTTCTGATGCAGGACTCACCCCCTCTCCATCAAAGATGGAGAGGGGGCCAGGGGGTGAGGCTCTGCGAATATAGTCCTTTCACGCTCGTATACGACCATGCCAGGGCCACCGCCTTTCATATGCCGTACATAACGCTGCAAGGTATAATCAACGGGGACGCTGGTGCTGCCCCGTGCCTGGCTGTAGTAAGCGGCGAGACTAGCCGCCTGCTCGATAGTGCTGCGTGGAATATCACGCCCGCCCGCTTTGATGATCACATGCGCGCCAGGCACGCCACGTGCATGCAGCCAGGTGTCGCTGGCCGCTGCCTGGCGAAACGTCACCTCTTCGTTCTGGCGGCTGTTCTTGCCAATCAAGAGCGTAAATCCGTCACGACTCTGCACATGCAGGGGCACGCCGCCTCCCGGTGGAACGGGTTTGCCCTTGTTCTGTTTGCTGCCTTTGCCCTTGTGTGACTGCTTACGGGACTCCCTTTCTTTAGCACCGCGCATGTAGCCAGCAGTCTGCACCTCGGCCTTGACCAGCGCTACTTCAGCAGGCGTCTCAGCCAGCATCAAGTCAGCAAGCAACTGTTCTATCGTCGCCAATTCGGTCGCATTTTGCTCGATCTGGCCGGGAACAAGCCCGAGCGCACGCTGTAACTTGTGATACTTGCGGAAGAGACGATTAGCATTGCCTACCGCGTCAAAGCGTGGATCGAGGGGAACAGTCACCTCCGGTGGATTATCCTTACCCTCAAAAATGTTTGGCAATACAACGCTGCTTTGTCCTCGTTTCACCTCATGCTGAAAAGCCAGCAGTAGCTCGGCCTGCAGGCGATACCGGCTGGCCTCTTCCGAGACGGCTAATTCCTGCTGCAGCAATTCAGCCTTGCGTTTACAACGGTCGCGCTGTGTCTGCAAAACCTTTCTTACAGGTGCGCGCAGGCTTTCCAACGCATCACGCCACTCAGCACTGGCATAAAATTCGTCGATCAGCACATTGATCGAAGCGGATTCTCGTATGCGTACCCCAGGCATTGCAGCATACTGCTCTAAAACATAGGGAGCAAAGGCTAGAGGAACCGCCTGTGAAGCTGAGTCCTGAGCCTGGCCAGCGTCGCCTCCCATACGCTCTACGAGTTGTGGCTTCCATGCATGCGTGTCGTATAGCGCAGCCAGTTCGCGTACATTCCACGCCAGTTCTTCCCAGGGAGCAGCGCTGGTTTCAAGCAGCGATTCCGCATCACTGGTAGTACGATAGACAGCTTCACGAGCTAGCAGCGGACTGAAGCCAAGCAAATTTCTTGTCAGCAGTTGCCACAGTTTTGGCTCCTGGGTCTTTGCACGTTTCTTCCCAACCTGGGAGGATACCCCTCCTGCAAGCTCTGTATCCTCTGCCGCACATAGAGCCAGTTGGTCAGATGTAATTGTCGCAGGCTCTAAACGTGGCAAGGACTGGCCCAAAACTATGCGCCGTTGTGGAGGTGGTGGAACATACTGCACATTTGCAGCAATGACGCGGTAGCGATTTACATCCGCGCCTACATGTTTGAGGCTTCCCAGAATCAATCCTTGCTCATCGCATAAGATGATATTACTCATCCGGCCCATCACTTCAACGATCAAGCGATAGTGAGTGCTTCCCTCAGAGCCAGGAGCACTGCGATAGCCAGCGATAAGCTCTATGACACGTTCCCAGCGTGGTTGCTGGATAGCCTCAAAGCGAGCACCCTCCAGGTACTTCCGCAGCAACATAACAAATACAGGTGGCTCGCTGGCGATCTTAGAGGGTTTAAGCGCGGTAAGGTGTGCCCGCGCCAACTGTGGATGAGCCGAGACATAGAGCCAGCGGTTCTGACCGCCCTGTCCCTGCGTTATCGCTGGCGCATAGCACTGCAGCGCGATGGAATGCTCTGTTGGTTGAATGATGGTATCAATACGGGCCCCAATCAGCAGCATGCGCCATTCATCGGCGACAGCCGCGAGGGTGATGGCATCGATATGCATAGCTCTGTTCTTCCAATCTCAACTACCATGATTCCCGCAAGCCTGGAGACCGTGTCCACCTTACTAAGTTGCCTGCAGGTGTTGTACAATATTGATTAGAGTAGCTTCCACAGTATAACAAAGAGTGGCTTGCTCGTACACTAGCCTTCTCAATTCCAGTAACGTAGGTAAACAGCATGCAACTTGAGATGGAGTCGCTTGTGTCCCAACAGCACCGGACCACACAGTCCTCAACACGTCAGGCACTCCTCTTCGTGCTTTCAGCGCCATCCGGGACGGGGAAAGACACGGTCATTAACGCGCTCAAACAACAGGGCATGGATTTTTACGTGGTTCCATCCGTCACCACCCGCGCACCACGTCCCGGCGAAAGCGAGGGTAACCCCTATCATTTTGTGAGCCAGGAAACCTTTGACCGCCTGATCGACCAAGGTGAACTGCTCGAGCATGCAAAAGTGCATGGCAACTGGTATGGTCAGCCGCGCAAACCGATTCGAGATAACTTGGCCGCAGGCCGCGATGTGCTGCTTAAGATTGACGTAAAGGGGGCAGCAACTATTCGCAGCAAGGTACCCAATGCTATTTTTATTTTTCTCATTCCTGGTTCACTAGAAGAACTGGCCCAGAGACTGGCTGCTCGACAAACAGAGACGGAAGAGGAACTCCAGAGAAGGCTGGCCGATGCCCACGCAGAATTAGCCGAGCAGCACTGGTACGACTACGTGATCTACAACCAGCAGGGTCACCTTCAAGAAGCCGTGGATTACTTGCGCGCCATCATGATGGCCGAGCACTGTCGTGTTCACCCTCGCAAATTCGTAATTTAGAGTCACCAAGGCAGGAGGTTTGCTTATGTCAGAAGAACGTTTCGAGCAATCTGGTACCAAAGAACGCAACCTGGGTATGGAACTGGTGCGTGTCACCGAGGCTGCGGCTGTAAGTGCCGGTCGCTGGATGGGTAAAGGCGATAAAGAGAAGGTTGACCAGGCAGCTGTTGACGCCATGCGCCATGCCCTGGATGGAGTCGATATGCACGGTGTTGTGGTTATAGGTGAGGGAGAAAAGGACGAGGCTCCCATGCTCTATATCGGGGAGGAAGTAGGTAATTTTACCCCACCCGAAGTCGACGTAGCCGTCGACCCGGTTGACGGCACCCGCCTGACCGCTCTTGGCCTGCCGGGAGCAATCGCAGTTGTGGCAACTGCTGAAAGAGGAACGATGTATTCCGCCCCTGCAGGTGTGTTCTACATGGAAAAGATCGCGGTCGGGCCCGTCGCCAGGGATGTGATCGATATCAATGCGTCTGTGACGACGAACCTGGAACGTATTGCGCAGGCACGCGACGCGCTTATCGAAGATCTGACTGTGATGATCCTGGATCGTCCACGCCATGCAGGCATGATCAATGAGATCCGCCAGGTAGGCGCTCGTATTCGCCTGATTACGGACGGTGATGTGTCAGCAGCAATCCAGGCTGCCATGGAAGACTATAGAGGTGTCGATGTGCTGATGGGTGTTGGAGGGGCACCTGAAGCCGTACTGGCAGCCGCAGCTATTAAATGTATTGGTGGGGAGATACTTTGTAAACTCTGGCCGCTTACAGTCAAAGAGCGCGAAAAGATCGAAAAAGAGGGCGGCAACCTTGACCAGGCTCTCGAAAACGAACGCGCACGGCTCAAAGATCTTGGTGTGGATGCTGATAAGGTCTATACCTCCGATGACCTGGTGCAAGGCAATGATGTATCATTTGCTGCAACTGGCATCACAAGCGGCGAGTTGCTCGACGGTGTTCAGTATTTCGGTTGGGGCGCACGTACTTCCTCGGTAATGATGCGTTCTCGTTCTGGCACAATACGCTATATCCATGCGCGTCATAAGTGGCGTAAAGCTGGGCATGGCCCTGGCAAACCGCACGTATACTGACCACTTCAGAGAAACGAACGGGGTAGCCGGAGGCGTACTTCATTCGTTTCTCTAAATCCTCCACAAAACGCCAGCGCTCCTGCAAACAATCATTAGAGCTTCAGCAACTTTTCAATCACAGCGTCCGCGACCTGCGAAGTACCGGCAGCGGTTGGATCATCAGGACGGGGCTTGAGATCGTACGTGACATGCTTGCCCTCGGCAATGACCTGGGCAATAGCCTTCTCCAGGCGATTGGCAGCATTCTTCTCACCCAGGTGGCGCAACAGGAGTACCCCTGAAAACATCATAGCCATCGGGTTGACCTTGTTCTGCCCTGCGTACTTGGGCGCGCTTCCATGTACCGGCTCAAATACAGCATATTGATTGCCGATGTTCGCACCTGGCGCGACTCCCAGGCCGCCTATCAAACCTGCGGATAGATCAGAAATGATATCCCCGTACAGGTTAGGTAAGACCAGCACATCATACTGTTCGGGCTTCTGCACAAGCTGCATGCACATATTGTCTACAATACGATCTTCAAACTGGATCTCTGGATATTCTTTGGCAACTTCATGAGCAGTAGCCAGGAACAGCCCATCAGAAACTTTCATAATGTTGGCTTTGTGAACCGCAGTGACCTTACGCCGTCCATTCGCCCTGGTATAGTCAAATGCGAACTTAACGATCCGGCGCGTCGCCATTACGGAAATATATTTGATACTGATTGCGGAGTTATTATCGAGACGCGTTCCAGTAGTACGAGCGATGGTCTCAATGATTTCTTGTTGTTCAGGCGTCCCTTTTTGGAACTCCACTCCAGCATACAAATCTTCCGTATTCTCGCGCACAATGATCATATCGATATTTTCATAGCGCGAGCGAAGGCCTGGATAGGTTTTTGCCGGTCGCAGATTAGCGTAGAGGTCGAGCTTCTTGCGCAGCGCCACATTTGCGCTACGAAAGCCTTTGCCAACTGGAGTAGTGATCGGACCTTTCAGGCCCACGCCTGTACGTTTAATCGACTCAATCACCTCGTCGGGTAATACTGTACCATACTTCTCTAACATCTCCGACCCGGCCTGATGCAGGTCCCAGGCGAATTGAATTCCAGTTGCTTCGAGAACGCGGCGTGTTGCTTCAGTAATTTCCGGTCCAGTACCATCACCCGGAATAAGCGTTACCGCATATGACATGAAATCCTCCATACAGGCAGAGTCTAAATAAGATTGTGTACATTATTTCATCATCCAACTCCTGATTATAGCACATGAACTATCCCAAAACGTTATCGGGTCGGTGTTCATGATATTCCCTTCGATGAACCTGGGAAAGGAAGAAAGTGGGGCAAGTAAACCATCTTGGCTTACCTACCCCAAACCCGCTTAAAAGGCCTAAACCTGCTTAGTGGATTTCACCGCCTTAGCTCGGCCGGTAGTACTTTTTTTCGTGGTGGTACTTTTGCTCCTGGCAGTAGTCTTTCTGCCTTGCGCCGAACGCGAGGTGATACTTTTTGCCCTGGTCGTCTTTGCTCGCGTTTTTCTGGCTACAGTTTTCTTTACGGTTGTCGACCCGCGCCCGTTAGTTGATGGCGCTTCCGAGACAAGTTTGGCATCTTCCTGCCTGGTAACCCTCCTTCGAGAAGCTTGCCGCCCGGCTGCGCCATTCTGCTGGGGTTTTTCCTCGGCGCTTCGCTGTGCAGCGATGACTTCTTGATAGCAAACCGGGTCCTGCCCTACACGTGGCACAACCATCAAACCACCACAAGTGGGACAAAGTTCGGGCACCGGTTTCTCCCAGATGGCGAAGTTGCAGGCCGGGTAGTTGCTGCACCCATAGAAGATACGTTTCTTCTGCTTCGTCTTGCGTTCTACCAGATCGCCCCCACATACCGGACATAACGCACCGGTTTTATTCACAAAAGAGCGGCGATAACGGCACTCTGGAAAACCTGAACAGGAGATAAAGCGCCCAAAACGACCCGTACGTATAACCAGGTTGCGCCCGCATTCGGGGCAGACTTCATCTATCTCCTCTACTGGCTTCTGCACACGGTCCATCTCCGCTTCGGCCTTATCCATGGCAACCTTGAAATCACCATAGAAGCTATGTAGGAACTCCGTCCATGATTGCCGCCCCTCTTCAACTTCGTCCAGTTTGCGTTCCATCGCAGCCGTAAAACCAGTATCTACAATCTCAGGGAAATGCTTATTCATGACTTCGTTGACCGTGATGCCCAGCCAGGTTGGTACAAAACGCCGCTGTTCCTGGTTAACATAGCCACGGTCCTGGATGGTGCTGATAATTGGTACATAGGTGCTGGGACGACCAATACCCTGCTCTTCAAGCTCCTTGATTAAGCTCGCCTCGGTATAACGCGGAGGGGGTTGGGTGAAATGTTGCTCTGGTTTTAAGTCGTGCAAGTCAAGTACCTCGCCCGCACCTAGCTCAGGAAGCAATTTCTCTTCTTCCTCCCGCTGCCATACCGCGTAAAAGCCCGGGAATTTGAGATGAGACCCGGTAGCACGAAAAACATACTGCCCCGCGACGATGTCCACACGTACCGTATCAAAGACGGCAGGCGTCATAAAACTGGCCACAAAACGCCGCCAGATCAGGTTGTAGAGCTTAAACTGGTCGGGGGAAAGATACGACTTGACAACCTTGGGTGTCAACGTAACATCCGTTGGACGAATCGCCTCGTGCGCGTCCTGCGTGGTTGCCTTGGCCTTCGTTGTACGTCCCTGCCCAACATAGGGTTGACCAAATTCCCCCGCGATATACGCCTTCACACTCGCCTGCGCTTCATCAGAGACGCGGGTGGAGTCCGTACGCATGTAGGTAATCAGACCCTGCTGGCCGCGCTCACCGAGTTCAATCCCCTCGTAGAGCCCCTGAGCCAGGCTCATTGTCTTTTTGGGTTTAAAGTAGAGCCGTGACGAAGCATCCTGTTGCATGGTACTGGTGGTATAGGGCGGTAGAGGTTGGCGGCGTTGCTCTTTCTCTTCCACCTTTAGCACCGTGTATACAGCACCCTGCAACTCCCCCAGAATCGCATCTGCCTCTGCCTGAGAGGAGATTTTGATACGACCTCGCGGTTTTTTCGCGCCATTTTGCCCGTTAGACAAGGCCAAGGCAATCGCCTGTTCCTCAGCTTCAGAAGCGCCCTCCGCGCCGTTGAATTCAGCTATATCTTTGAGACGTGTGATCAGACTCGCTTCGAAACGCTCTTTTCGGCCGTGCTTACTGAGCAAAGCCGTAATACTCCAGTACTCTTCTGGTATAAAAGCGCGAATCTCGGCCTCTCGATCACAGATCAATCGCAGTGCAACCGATTGGACGCGTCCGGCGCTTGTGCCTGACTGAATACGCCGCCAGAGCAATGGACTAATCTTATAACCGACGAGCCGGTCCAATACACGACGCGCTTGTTGTGCATTAAAAAGATCCTCATTAATGTCGCGAGGTTTGTTAATCGCTTGTTGAACCGCTCCCTTGGTGATTTCGTTGAAGACCGCTCGACGAGGATTCTTTAGTCCAAGCGTCTCTTTCAAAGACCACGCAATAAATTCGCCTTCACGATCAGGGTCCGGGGCCAGGAATACCTCATCAGCACGCCTGGAAGCAGCTTTCAGTTCATCAATCAACCTATCTTTTTTCTCAATGACTTCATACTTCGGGGTGAAATCTTTGCGCGTGTTTACACCAAGACCCTTCTTTGGCAGATCTATAATATGCCCCATGGACGCACGCACTTCAAAGTCACGCCCTAGAAATTTTTCGATTGTTTTGGCTTTCGCCGGTGACTCTACAATTACAAGTTTTTTCGCCATCACCCTACCTGATTCTCTTATTTTGTCAAGATATAGCAGGCTTCTACTGGTCCGCGCGATATATCCGACTTTACTCAAGTAAATGAGTAGTTTATCTCAAACCATAGGATAGCACATGTTGGCAAGGGGGCTACATAATCCATCCTACCAGGAAAATCCTATGCAAGATAACACATTGCGTCTGATTCCTATTCCCCAGGACCTCCACGCGGTCGGAATGAATCCTTGACACGCGAGTGGTTTCCTCGTTATACTACAGATAAATCAATGAACCGCTAGCACCTGTACAACCAAAGATGCACAGCATTATCTGCTCTCATCAAGAGAGGTGGAGGGAAACGGCCCTGTGAAGCCCGGCAACCCGCCTGCCTAAGTCGCAGGAAGGGTGCCAATTCCGGCGGAGCGATCCGCAAGATGAGGGGGAATGAGCCACAACTCTAAAACCCCTGCAATCCAGGGGTTTTTTCGTATCCTGCATACCCCTACTTCCATCGGCCGGCGTCCCTGACCAGAGTGTTTTTTCCTTGTCTAAGAAAGGAGATTAATCATGAGCAATTTTATGAAAAACCCGAAAACGTTTTTTACAAGCGAATCGGTAACTGAAGGACATCCCGACAAACTGTGCGACCAGATTTCGGATAGTGTGCTCGACGCGATTTTAGCGCAAGACCCTATGGCTCGCGTAGCCTGTGAAGCAGCCACGACCACAGGGCTGGTACTTGTCGCAGGCGAAATTACGACATCGGCCTGGATCGACATGCCCGCGGTCGTGCGCAAAACTATCGAGCAGGTGGGCTATATCAACGCAGATTATGGCTTCGACTACCGGACATGCGGCGTCGTGACCTCTATTGGGAAGCAATCGGCAGATATCGATATGGGCGTCAGTCATTCGCTGGAGTTAAAAAGCGGCGTGGTACACCTGAGCGATGATGAGTTAGAGCGTATTGGCGCTGGCGACCAGGGTATGATGATCGGTTTCGCCTGCAACGAGACCCCTGAGTACATGCCGCTGCCAATTAGCCTGGCCCATAAACTCACTCGTCAACTCTCACAGGTGCGCAGGAGATCCTGGGGTGGTATTGGACCTATGGCCTATCTGCGCCCCGATGGGAAGAGCCAGGTAACTGTACAATACGAGTACGGCCGTCCCGTGCGCGTCGATACAATTGTCGTCTCGACGCAGCACGCCGAGTACGTTGATCATGAGCAGATACGCCAGGACGTACTCGATCATATCATTAAGCCAGTTATCCCGGTGCACCTGCTCGACGGGCATACAAAGGTTCTTGTAAACCCTACCGGGCGTTTCGTCACCGGTGGCCCAATGGGCGATGCGGGACTTACCGGGCGTAAGATCATCGTTGATACCTACGGCGGCATGGCTCGACACGGGGGTGGCGCTTTCAGCGGTAAAGACCCAACCAAGGTAGACCGCTCGGCTTCCTATGCGACACGCTACATTGCTAAAAATATCGTGGCCGCTGGCCTGGCCGATCGCCTGGAATTGCAGGTTTCTTATGCAATCGGTGTAGCCCGCCCACTCTCGCTCTTCGTAGATACATTCGGTACAGGCAAAGTCTCAGACGAGGAGATCATCCGATTGATCAATGAGCATTTCGACCTGCGCCCTGCTGGCATTATCCAGACACTGAATCTGCGTCGCCCCATCTACCAGCCCACCGCTGCATTCGGTCATTTTGGCCGCACCGATATCGATGCACCCTGGGAAGCGCTCGACAAAGTACCCATGCTGCGCAAAGGCATCGGGGCCAATGTAGAGAGTAATAGCCAGGCCCTTATTCAAGGCGAAATGCTGGATTGATTGAGGGCTGCCTCTGGACGCTGATTCATGAAGCAGAAGACCCAGGCCTTCTGCTTGGACGCCAATGTGAGCACGTTTGGTTCACCATAAACAGAACAAAATATGGTATACTACTACAAGATAGTGGTAATGTTGTTCATGTACCATAGTCGCCCCTCGATCTCACCGGCCAAACTGTTAGTTACTACAGAAGGAGCATTGCATGGCCGATAGTTTCGGTATTCCCCAACTTTTGGACTACCTGGCCCACATGGGATTGCATATCGGCAATGTAGATCAGCAGCAGGAGTTTATCGAACTCGCCTTTCATGGCAACAATGGGCAGTGGCGGATGATTCTCAGCGTTCAGCAGAATGATGAGATACGGAAGTTAATGCTGATCGTTCCCCATATCAGCACAGTCACTACGAAGAAGCGCTTGGAATGCCTTGAAGCCTTGCTGGCCGTCAACTACCGCATCGCTATGGGGAAATTCGGTGTCGATCTAGACGACGGCGAGGTACGTTTGGAGGAGGCAGTGCCGCTTGCTAACGGTAGCATCACACAGGAGCAGTTTCAACTTGTTTTTAAGGCAATGATGCAGACGGTGGCAATGTATCATAGTCTGATCCCCCGTATCATCTACGGTAATCTTACCACTCAGCAAGCGCTGGATGCGTGCGAACAAGATTTTCTCCAGGAAATTGAAGGGGCGCAAGAGACAGCGGAAGCCATCAAAACGGACGCACCAGCAGAACCTCACAGTCTATCAGAACTGGATGTACACGATGTGCTAGCAGAAGTAACACGCATATTCGAGGAGCACAACGAGTAAGGATAGTCGTTTTCTACAATCACAGCGACTTCGTGCTCTCTGAATAATGTCCATTTTGCTGCGCCCGCGTATGTATATCCGGCTCAGGCGCATCTTCCCGCTCGCTATCGCTGTCTTCGTCTGGCAATAATTCATCTACATTTACATCACTCGCTCGAGTGGAATCGATCTTGATCCAGGTATTCAGCGCCTCCACATCCTGCTTCCTCTGACGAAAGAACCTCCTGTTCAACTCCACGACAGCCCAACCAAGGATCAGAGCGGCTACAACAATTCCGATATATTCCACTACTATTGGGTCCATCGATGCAAGTACCTTTCGCACATCGGCCAAAGTTTCACTAACGTCACTATTCTAGCAATAGATAGGATTAGCGTCAAGCAGTGTTTTCCCTTGCAAAAGTCTACCTGCTATATAACTATATGTCAATCAAAAGTCTGCTTAGCGGGACTTGTGGATAACACAATGTATGAGCAGTGATGGAAAAGGAGAAAACCTGCCTCTCCCACCACAGCGGTCGGGAGGGGGAGAGGGGGATTTCACCCGACCGCCAGCGAGAGGTTAACAAGAGGGCAGATAGGGGTTGAGAGAGCATATGTAGTTTTGAACTTTTGTTCTAACAAGACAAATGTTACCACAGGAGAGGCGAGGTTGTCAAGATTTTTTGGAACAAATTTTCTATTTCTCCGGAAAAAGGGAGGATTGCTGGGGATCCTCCAAGGTCAAGCTGACAACATAAAATCCTCCCAAGCGTGGTAGAATGAGTACCAGTTATATCTACCAAAAAATCATCGAAAGTAAAGGAATACCTGATTATGGCCGATGTTCAACTCCTACGTGCAATACGCTATGCCAGCGAAGTCGTAGGTGATCTAGCACAGGTTGTGACGCCACCCTACGATGTGATCTCAGAGGAAGCCCAGGCACGATATTACGCCCGTAGCCCTTATAATAGTATTCGTCTCGAACTGGGCATGGAGGAGCCTGGAGATACAACGCTCAATAATCGCTACACACGGGCAGCTTCAACATATGCTGAGTGGCGTGCAAGTTCTATTTTGCAACAGGATGTCGCCCCCTCTTACTACATGTACCAGCAAATTTTTACTCACAACGGTCAGACCTATACACGTACTAGCTTGCTGGCGCGGGTGCGTCTGGAATCCTGGAGCGCACGAGTCGTGTTGCCACATGAACATACAATGGCTAAACCGAAAGATGATCGCCTGCAGTTGTTACGAGCATGTGCTACAAACTTCAGTCCGATTATGAGTCTGTTTGACGATCCTCAGGGCCGGATACGCAGATTGCTCAACCTCTATGCTGCTAACCCCGAGGTACAGATCACCGACGAGGCGAATGAAGAACACCGCCTGAATCCTATCACCGATGAGAAGCAAATTGAACTGCTCCAAAACTTCTTCTCTGAGCGTCAACTGTATATTGCCGATGGACATCATCGCTACGAAACGGCGCTAAATTACCGCGAAGAGCTGCGTGAAACACGTCGACAGCTAGACCCTCAAGACGCTGCCAATTTCGTGCTGATGGCCCTGACCGATGTAGACGATCCAGGTCTGCTGGTATTACCAACGCACCGCTTACTCTTTGGCCTGAGCCGGGACGCGCTCAGTTTGCTGACAAGCCAGCAGTTGACACAGTATTTTACGGTGTACGAGTTAGGAGCGATAGAAAACGCGCAAGAGGCACTTTTACAGCTCACACAGGTAGATGCAACAAGGCCATCGTTTGTTATCACCACAGCCGCGCAGAACTGGTTACTGAGTCTGAATGATGCTGGAAGGGCGCGCATGGCAGAGAGCGGGCATTCAGATGCCTGGAATGAACTGGATGTAGCGGTGGCACATACACTAGTATTGGAGTCGCTACTTGGGCTAAGGAGAGAAGATATAACAGCAGGGAGCCACATTCGCTATACCAGGGACGCGCAACAGGCGTTAGAAGCGGTACGAAAGGGTGAGGCGCAGGCTGCACTCTTACTGAATGCTACGCGAGTGAGGCAGATCTGCAATGTAGCGAAGGCGAATGATCGCATGCCACAGAAATCCACATACTTTTACCCGAAGCTGATCACTGGGCTAGTTTTGAACCCGGCTTGGTAGTGTGACAAGCAAAGACAATTTGCAGATGCCTTTACAGGTATAAGGGGGGCGGCGAACATGGCATCTGTTCGCCTCACCTAAAAGTAATCATCATCTTTTTCGGAGAAAAGATTCAGCGATAGAGAGCCTAATGGGCCCCCCTCCAGAGCCTCGGCCATCATACGCAGCAGGCCATTTCCAAGTGAACGGTGCATGAAAGCTCGCATGAAAGGTTGCTCTTGCACCGCCAGGCCGGAATCGGGACGAAGTGCAGCGGCAACAGCGCTTACCAGCAATGCATCATCAGCACGTTCCACGAACTTGTAGAGTGCTCCCTGCCGGCGTAAACGAGCCTCATACAGCAGGCGCCACTTATCATCCACGACCTTCTCAAGTACTTCGCTCACTATTGCTTCCTGGTTTGTCTTCTGCTCCTCCATGCTCTGTCCCCCTCTACGCTTACGCCCTTTTGAGGAATTGATAGGGGAGAGAAAAGACCCGATGTAGGGATGGACATATGGCTCTATACTTGCAAACGGCTCGAATGTCCAGGATTCAAATTCTGGCAACTGCAGTAGCTCATCCCCACGCCGAGCTAACTGAGCAAGAGCCTGGTTAAAAGGAACAGACTCCAGCAGGATTGAAGGAGTTCCCACCTTTGAAGATTCACTACCCTCGATGAGAGGCCGCCAAACAGCATAGGCGACAGGCAACTTATGGCGTGTGCGTTTATTCAGAACACGAGCATCAGCAATTAATGCGCGGCAGTAGTCCAGCGAAACTTTAAAACTGCCAAACCCTTGCTCCTCCATGCTCTCCACAAGCTCCGTCCAGCGATCTACCTCCATCTCATCGGTCCCATAGCAATCCTTGATACCCCAGTCATCTCGGTAAAGTACATTTACCCCTTTGAGCAGTCCATCGCTACGCATCCAGGACAGCATAATCATCTGAGCGCCCGATCCATCAACGAAACTCACTCGCGCCTCGTAGAGAGGTTGTGGCTCCTGCATAGCCTGTTGCATGGCAGAATCTTCCATGCCAGGCACCGATTGCATAGTCAAGCGTCCCAGGGCAGCCCGTGCTTGCTGTTTTAATTGGCGATTCGAGCTGTTGGTAAGCAGGTAATTCAAAGCAGGTATCGTTTGCTGCGCGGCAGCAGCGCCTAATTGCTCTAGTGCATCAATTGTCGCCGCCACAACTTTGCTTGATTGATTCTCAAGCAAAGGAATAAGTAGTTTGGCGGCCCGGGGGTCCTGGCTACTCCCCAGCCAGTTAATGAAACCCAGGCGGCGCTCCATTGGCATAGTGAGGGTATCTTCGAGCACCGATTCTACGCCAATTTCGCTCTGTCCCACCATCTCGAGCAAGCGGATCTGCATCTGAAGCATCGCAGTTTCAGGATCGTTCAGGTATTCGATAATGCCATCGTCGGCCATTTCTGAGCCTAGTTCTTTAAGCACGGGAGCCAGTGTAAGTTTTGCCATATCCCCAACGGTTGGATCTGCTACCAGGTCTTCCAGCTCTTCCAGATCAAAATCAGTAGCCAGTTCGGAAAGAATCAACACAGCGGCGGCATGCGCAGTAACATCGTTCGTGCGAAGCAAGTGCAGTACCTTATCTCGTGCTCCATCCGCCCATTCTTCATCCAGACGATCAAAATAATGCGAAAGCGTATCCGAATCGATATCGGTGCGGCGGCTCAATGCCAGCAAAATACTATCTATGCTATCTTGTGGAGGCCCTTTACGTCCTCGTGGCATATATGTTCTCCTTGTTCATTTTAGGAGTATAGAAGTGCGACCCATTCCAACGCCCAGTTGCAAGGCATTGTACCACGAGGAGACATTCAAGTCTATGGAAAAGGCGATGGTGTTGAAAAAAGTGGTGTTCCAGGCAAGACCAATTGCCTGGAACACCACTTCGAGAAGATTCTTGACAGCCTTCTAGAGCAACCACTACTGGGATATAGCGATAAAGGAGGTATACGTCGCGACTGCGCCGTTTTGGACAAGCATACGCAAGCCGCAATATCCTGATTGGAGTGCGCTATCCGTTACTGCAACCATCCAGTTTGCTGGTTCGGGGCTGCCAGTCTGCCAGACTTTGGCAGAAAGTGTCGAGCCGCTCACGCTGAAACGCAAGGTATACGACGTTCCAGCAGCGGCAGTAAATGGAGCTGTCCCCAGGATAGTGGCCGAACCCTTTACCTTTTTTTGCACGATCAGGTTGCTGCCGTCAATATAGGCCTTATACCAGTTATTGCCATCCGTCCAGCGCAACACGGCTCCCAGGTTGTTGTTACTGTAGCTACTCATTGATCCACTGAACAGGACTTCCGCATTCGTGGCCGTTGGGCCGAGGACGGCGTTGTAACTGGCAGCACTATTGAATACCTGCCCTGTGTTATTGACAATTGAGAAGGCGCTTACCGTATTGGCGTCTCCACCCCAGGGATGGCCATCAGAAGCCTTACCCCACAGTGCCTGATTTGGCCGCTGGAAGGTGTCCTGCGCCAGGATTGTCCCAGGTGTTGGGGAAGGGGAGGGCGTCACTGTGACCGTTGGCGAGGGCGATGGGCTCGGTGATGGTGAGGGCGAGGGCGATGGGCTCGGTGACGGACTTGGCGATGGTGATGGGCTTGGTGAGGGTGATGGGCTTGGTGAGGGTGACGGGCTTGGCGATGGCGTTGGAGTTGGTGTTCCTCCTGGTACGGTTGCCAGGAACGACATATAGCTGGCTGTGACACTGCTTGATACCTGCATGCGCAGGCCGCAGAAGCCGGATGAGAGCGAGGTGTCAGTCACTTTAATCATCCAGTTGGTTGGCTCAGTTGTTCCTGTTTGCCAGACCCTGGCGTACAAGGTGGTGCCAACCACCCGGAAGCGCAGAGTATAGGAAGTTCCCGCTGTCGCTGCAAAGGACGCTGACCCAATACTGGTGCTCGCCCCATTGACTTTCTTCTGCACAACCAGCGAAGTACCGTTGATATACGCTTTATACCAGTTATTGGTATTACTCCAGCGTAGAACCGCGCCCAGGTTCGTATTACTGTAGCTACTCAGTGA
>Ga0070707_100000979_pt1 | contig 28257 bp, 22 predicted proteins | sample KBSK5502metaG_FD_65468 | JGI IMG/M metagenome (GOLD analysis project Ga0070707, IMG submission 65468) | Corn, switchgrass and miscanthus rhizosphere microbial communities from Kellogg Biological Station, Michigan, USA - KBS K5-50-2 metaG | ecosystem: Host-associated > Plants > Roots >... | reverse complement strand
AAGAACTGGAATCAGGCGTTGCAACAGTTCGCGATTGCTTTTGAAGGACGGCTCGAACTAGCTTAACAGGGTGTCACATGGAAGAGGCCATTTACACAAAACTCTTGACACCCTCGCTCTTCCAGCTTTATCTACCTTCAAGCTTGTTCTATGATAGATGATCAAGTGCTCTACCACTTGATGTTGTTAAGAAGACGAAATGTCTGCAACCATCTTTCAGTCTGCAAGACATTGCTTTTCACGCATCAACCGGCAATGTCGTGATTGGAACACCTGGCGACAACCTGACGTTTTACGTGTCAACGTCATTTGGGGAATCCAAGCTCAATCAAACCAATTCTCAGCGAGCTTTTCATTCTTTGGTAAGAGTGATTCAGCTTGCAGGATTCTCTTGGATACTCAGGTGAAAACGCTTTTGAGTTTCTAAACCCTGAAGGAGGTCAATGCACCATGCGAGTCGCTGATCTGTTTACGATTACCAATCAATACTCTGAGGAGGTCTGCTTTTGGATCGCCCTGACGAGTGATGACTCATACCGCATCGCCTACCAGGATAAGCTCGGGTGGCTTAAGAAGGGGGAGTCAGTGAGGATCGAGGTGGACTTGGAGGAGGTCAAGATCGGCTTCCGCCAAGGCCGCCTCCCGATCTCAGGCTGGTATGCCGAGCCGGTCAAGGTGAAAACCAACCGCTCGGTCACTCTCACTGAGGAGAAAAAGATAGAGCAGCCTGGCGAGGAGTTCGCCAATCCGGACAAAACCAGGGCTGTCAACTTTCTGGACGAGACCATGATTCAGATGCACGACATCGGCCGCCAGATTGTCGTCGCGGCCCTCGGCAAGATTCCCAACGTGGGCGGAGCAGTCGCCGGTATCGTCGGCGCCATTTGGCCGGAGATGAAGCCGAAGGTGGAGGATTTGATTCAGGCGTCGGAGGAGCGGATGAAGTCCTGGGTCCATGGCCGCATCCAGGAATACGATCGTTCCTTCCTTGAGAACACGATGGGAGGACTACGTGAGAACCTGACGGAGTACTTGAATGCTCGGAGTCCGGCGCAGCGCGGTCAAAAATTCAACATCTGCCTCGCGGCCTTCAACGCGGCCAAGGCTCACTTTGTGAAGAAGAACTATACCCCAGGTACGATCAGCCTAACCTTCGACCTCGCCACGATGCACCTTGCGCTGTTGCGCGAGCGGGTGGTTCATCCCCGCGAAATCTTAGGCGACGACACCGACGTCGAGAACCACAAGAAGACGCTCAAGAACACAATCCAGACCTATCAGGACTTCATCAAAAACATCGCTATTCCTGGCGAGATGAAGTGGCGCGAAAAAATGATGGCCATCACGCACGGCGGCCCCGATATAATCGGCCAGGCCTTCACTGTTGTCCGGGATCACGCCACTCGCGAGGTGCACGTCTTTACCAAAAGCGCCAACCGGGGCCAGGGAGGCAATCATACCGTGCTCTTTGAGTACTACAAGTCGCAAGCGCTCACCAGCTATCGCCTGGCGCTTGAGGCCAACATCGGAGACCCGGCCCAACTCTGGACGCTGCTTGACCCCGACCAGGCGAACACCCAGCCGATTCCTCTCAATCGGGTCGTCTGGGTTGGGCCATGCACGGGTTTGGTGAACAAGGCAAATAACGAGCACGGCGCCAGCGGCCATCTCGTTAATGAGGATCGCCCAGGCTTGGTCAAGAAGATTCTCGTGCGCGAGTACAACGAGATTGACTACATACAACTCTTCTACGATGACCATACCGGCGGCGGGGTGGGCAACCAGAAGGGAGGCGAAGAGCACGTGATTGATCTCCCGGATGGCGTGTTCGTTCATCGCGTCGAGTCATGGTGGGACTGGGAGCTGAGCGGCATCAAGTTTCATTTCACCAATGGCAAGGACACCGGCAAGCTCGGGGACCGAACCGGCATGGGCCAACACTATCAGGTTGCTTCGTACCCAGGGCATCGGTTGAGCACGATCCGCGTTGATGATAGGAAGAGCGCCATGTGGTTCGGCTTTTCGCCATTGCTGGACTACTACAAGCCGAAGCAGTTACAATAAAACCGCTGCAAAGCCCTGGAAAACGCCGGGACGGGTCAGGCTTGACATTGTTGATATTTGTCCATCCCCGCGATAGCCTCCGCTCCAGCAGGCCAAGCAACCAAGGCGAGTGGAAAGGGGGTGAGTCTGTTCAATGCTACCTCACGCGACCAGTCTGTCTGCGCAAAGGCAGAAGCCGCGCTGACTCCCATCTGGTCTTTGATCACGAGAAAACTTGATTTAGCCATCCTTAGCAGAGAATGCAGATGACAGCCGCAGTTTGAGCTCACGCTGCAGAGGTTGACCATGCAACTGTCGTATGCTCAAATTCCTCGTCGTCCGGTGAATCTTATGGATCTCAAAGAGGTGTTTCGCTTCGTCGCGCCCCAAGTGCGTGAGGCGGCAGTCAAAACCGCCGGCCAGTTGAATCATCTAGGCATTCGCTATGCGTTGGCTGGGGGACTGGCGGTCGGCGCTCACGGATACATTCGCGCGACAACCGATGTGGATTTTTTAGTGGGAGAAGAGGCGTTTGAACATCAGGGATCGCTGGTGGCCTTCAAAGCCGGTGTTCCCATCGAAGTGGATGGTGTCCGCATAGACTACCTCTCGCCCATTTCGCTCGGTCGGCAATTGGAAGAGGTCCTTGACCATCCCCCAATGAATGAAGGCTTGGCCATCGTTCCGATTGAGGTCCTCATTTACATGAAACTCGTGGCGAAACGGCGCAAGGATCTGGTAGATGTCATCGAGCTGGTCAAAGTCGGAGCGGATGTCAACCGAGCGCGGGACTACCTCCGGCAATATGCCAATGATCTGGTTCCATTGTTTGAAGAGTTGGTCACCGAGGCACTTGCCGACTGATACATCCCATTCCAAATCACGGCGGTGAAGAAGTAGTCTGCGGCCCCAACGAGCATAGCCAGCTTCGCTCGATTGTGGCCAAAGGAAAAATATAAACATGAAAAACTTTCTGATGTTCGCCATGGCCGGCCTTCTCTTGGCCGCTCAGAGTCGCCCTCCTGCGCCCCCAGCCGGACAACCATTCATCGTAGTTGAAGCAACCATCCGTGAGATGCAGGCGGCAATGGCACAGGGCCGCACCACCTCGCGCGAGATCGTCCTCCAGTACCTCACGCGCATCGCGACTTACGAGGACAAGCTCAATGCCGTCATCACGGTCAACCCTCACGCGCTTGAGGAAGCAGAAGCGCGGGATCGCGAGCGTGCGCAGGGCAGGGTTCGGGGGCCGCTGCACGGCATTCCGATCGCCCTCAAGGACAACCTCCAGACGACCGACATGCCGACCACCGGAGGCGCTCTCGCCTTCGAAGGATTTACACCGCCCTACGAAGCCACGCTCACGAAAAACCTGCGTGACGCGGGCGCCATCATCATCGCCAAGACGAACCTGACCGAACTCGCCAACTGGGTGGCGACCGGCATGCCGGCCAACTACAACGCCCTCGTCGGCTACGGTTTCAACCCGTACGATCCGCGCCGCGATCCGCGCGAGGCGACCTTCGATGGGCGACCGGCGCTCAGCACGGGCGGGTCGAGCTCGGGCGTCGGCACCGCCGCCAACTTCTGGGCGGCCAACGTGGGCACCGAAACCTCGGGCTCGATTCTGAGCCCGTCGAACCAGAACATGCTGGTCGGGATCAAGCCGACCCTCGGCCGCGTCAGTCGCCACGGCGTGATCCCCATCACGGCCGACCAAGACACACCTGGCCCGATGGCGAAGACCGTCGCCGATGCCGCGATTCTGTTGGGCGTCCTTGCAGGCGCGGCAGCCGATCCCAACGATCCGGCGACCACGAAGTGCTCGCGAGTTCCGGGCGGTGACTACACCAGGTTCCTCAATCCTTCGGGGCTGAAGGGCGCGCGCATCGGCATCCCTCGGGCATTCTTCTACGAGAAGATCACGCCGCCGGGCGCCAAGGAGCCGCGTGGGGGGATTGATCCCGCACAGGCCAAGGTCATGGCCGAGGCCATTGCGGTGCTCAAGCAGCAGGGCGCGATCATCGTCGATCCAGTAGAGATTCCGAGCATCGTCTCCAGCGATCCGCAAGAAAACTTCCTGCTCTGGTCCACCTGTTCCGGCCTGGATAATGCCAAGGGCAAGGACGCCGGGTGTTCGGTCGTCTTCAAGTACGGTATGAAGCGCGACTTCAACAAGTGGCTGGCGTCGCTCGGGGCGGCGGCTCCCGTTAAGACGCTCACCGAACTGCGCCAGTGGAACGTGGCGCACCAGAAAGCGGGGGCCATCAAGTATGGCCAGGCGCTGCTCGACATCTCGGACGAGATGGATGTTGAGGCCGACCGCGCAAGGTACCGGGCCGACCGGGAGAAAGACCTGCGGCTCAGCGCCACGAACGGCATCGACGCGGTAATGAAAAAGTATCAGCTCGACGCCCTCCTGTTTCCGGGCCCAAGCGGTGCCGCCATCGCCGCGAAGCCGGGGTATCCGACCGTGATCGTGCCGTTCGGTTTGGTGCCGAACGGGCCGACGCCACCGTTCCCTGAGAGCTTCGCCGCGAAACCGGGGCCGTACGGCGTGAGCTTCACCGGGACGGCCTGTAGCGAACCGCGGCTGATCGAGCTGGCGTACGCGTTTGAGCAGGCGACGAAGCGGCGCGTACCGCCACCATCGGTGCCGTAGTGTGACGAGCGGGAGTGTAACGTCAACAGGTTTGGGGAGGGAACGACGCCTAATGGTAGAGATAGACCCCAAAATAATGTCGCTGGCTGGGATAAGGGCTAATAGAAAGGAAAGGAGATAATTACAATGAGCAACCAAGAGGAGGATCGCGAGCTATTGTTCAAATGCTCAGAAACAGGAAACAAGTTCCGCGTTACCTTCCGCCGACGCAGCACATCACATAAATTCCGGATAATAGAAATATCAGATGACATCACAGCCTCCTCAGATAGAATGTTTGGTGAAGCGATCAAAATGCCCTCAAGTTCAACACCTCAGCTTCCCCAAGGCAGCGATGCCCGCCATCCGACCACATCAGGCTCTACCAGTTCGATACAAGATTTCGAAGTCACTGATTTTGACTTTTCGGGCTGGTACTGTCCGTGTTGTAAGTTCGCTCATCCTTATGATACCAGACCAGTCTATCATCAGTTTGTATATTGCTATGGATGTAATGAATATGTCTGCGGGGCAAGCATGCGCCAAATTGGCGATGGAGTAATTCTCTTTGAATGTTGTGGCGGATGCCCAGGCGGTGGCGTCGTAAAAGGAGAGATTACCTCCTACACGGGATTAGAGGTTAAGCCGGATACACGACTCAGTTTTCCCTCTGAAAAAAAGGAGATAGAGCGCCCAGCAACAAGCTCTCAACAAATCCGATCATCGGAAAGACCATTTCTTTTGCCACCAAAAGAGGAGTAGCTTGATGGAAAGGTAAAGTGAGCGGTATTTGCTGCGATAAATATATACAGTGAAGCGCTAATTCAACATAGGGGTTAATATATGGCTTGCAGAACGATTTGGGTATGTAATCACTGTGGACACCACGTTAAGTGGTCTAACGATATTATCCACTGTACTCGCTGTGATACTCCGCATTCAACTGAGCTTAAGAAGTGGGAATGCTGTAAGTGCGGCAAGGCCAATAAATGGGATGATTATGAATGCTATAACGCTAATTGCTCACATAGATATGATGGATAGGACTATTGAGTGAGCATAACAGGTCATATATCGGACGGTTCCGCTTACCCTGGGGCAGCCTAACGGCGGTTAGTCGCACTCACTCGAAGTAAAAAGGAAGAAGCGGATGGAGAAACAAGAAGAAGGCAAGACGGCCCACGACGAAAGCCGGGGAGTCTACCTCAAGCTTCCCGGCATGAGCCTCTCGCTCACCGGCCCCTGGGCTGTGATTGCACTGGTCACATCATTGGCGCTGATCCTCGCTATCACTTACCTGGTGATTACGAAAACAGAGCCGAGGCTATGGGCATCGATTGGTCTGTGGATGCTGTTCATCGCTTATTGGAGCGCGGCGGCGAAAAACGCCGCGCCGACGAGGAGTGCGGAGTCCCCGGCCTCGCGCCAATTACATCAGCTCTTGATGTATGCGGCGTTCTTACTTGCCTTTCTCCCAGTACCCGGGCTGGATCAACGGTGGTTACCGATGGCGCCCTGGATTGAGGTGCCGATTGGTCTCGCCGTGCAAGTGAGTTCAGCTCTCCTGGCCGTCTGGGCCCGGCGGCACCTCGGCCGGAATTGGAGTGCAGCCATCACCGCGAAAGTCGACCACCAACTGATTCGCACCGGTCCGTACCGCCTCGTGCGGCATCCGATCTACAGCGCGATGCTCGGCATGTTCCTCGGCACCGCTGTCGTCTCCGGCAGACTCCACGGGCTGCTCGCCGTGGTCATCATGGCGGTGGCCTATTGGCGCAAGGTCCGGCTCGAAGAAGAATACCTCCGTCACGTCTTTGGCGCCGAGTATGATGACTATCGACAGAGGTCGTGGGCGTTGATTCCGGGATTGCTGTGATGTTGGAGTCTTCCGCTGGAAAGCCGGGCGCCATCTGACAATTGCCTCTAGCGGGCTGGCGACGCTCGCCACTCAAGGCCGCTCGTTAGGCGGAGCCCAAGAGCGGCGAGCACGGTTGATGAATAAGCGCCTCTTTGCCCAAGTCTGCTGAGAATCTACGGCCATGCGGTCCTTATTGAGACACCTGACAACCTGGCGCCGCATTTATAGCGGTTTTCAGATGGATGCGACCTGTGGTTTCAGGGTCTCCTTGGTATTTCTTTGCGCCTTTGCGCCTTGGCGAGAACCTACCTCTCGCCAAGGCGCAAAGGCGCAAAGGAAAGAAGGGGTCGTACTCAATTGCAAACCGCTATATGTATCCCTTGCCCTGTTCATCTTGCCCTGGCTTGCCTGGCAGCGCACCTCTCACCCGGCCGCGGTGGCCGTCACGGCATTCACCAGTTCATCGTCACTCCGGGCGGCCGAGGCTGCGACGCGGGCACACGTCGCGGCGTCGTACCTGAACCTTCCGCTGCGCTTCGAGGCTAATCGTGGTCAGGCAAATTCACAGGTCAAGTTCCTCTCACGCGGCAGCGGCTACAGCTTGTTTCTGCTTGCGACCGAGGCCGTGCTTGCACTGCGCAGCGCTGCCCCCGGGACGGTGAACGACGAATCGGAGCCCCGGCGTTCGGCCTTCAGCCTCCGGCCTTCCTCATTCAGCGCACTGCGCATGAGGCTGGTGGGCGCTGGTCCCGCGCCTCGGATCGAAGGGCTGGGTGAACTGCCCGGAAAGAGCAACTACTTCACCGGCCGCCATCCTGAGCAGTGGCGGACCCAGGTCCCCGCCTACGCCAGAGTCAAGTACCAGGCGGTCTACCCAGGCGTGGACGTCGTCTACTATGGCCACCAGCGCCAACTGGAGTATGACTTCATCGTCGCTCCCGGCGCTGACCCCGGAGCGATCAGACTCGCGTTCACCGGCGCCAATAAAATTACCGTGGATGCAGAAGGCAATCTCGTCCTGCGGACTGGCGCGGGGCAGGTCCGGATTCACAGGCCGAAGGTCTATCAGGAGGCGGGCGGCAAGAGGCGGGAAATCTCCGGCAGCTACGTGCGGACCGGCAGGCACGCCTTCGGCTTCCGCGTGGGCGATTATGACGTGACCAGGCCTCTGGTCATCGATCCTATCTTATCCTGGTCAACGTACCTCGGCGGGAACGGCGAAGACATTGGCCGCGGCATTGCGGTGGACGCTTCCGGCAACGCATACGTGACGGGCAGCACCACCTCAACCGACTTCCCGACCAGGAACCCTCTGCAGCCGGTTTACCGCGGCGGCGGTGATTTCTTAGGCGATGTCTTCGTGACGAAGGTGAACGCGGCCGGCACCGCGCTGCTCTACTCCACATACCTGGGCGGCGCTGGCGAAGATAATGGCCTCAGCATCGCGGTGGACGCCTCCGGCAATGCTTACGTCACCGGAGACACTTCATCACCCGACTTCCCGACCAGGAACCCTCTGCAATCGAGCCTCAACGGGAGAGAGGATGCCTTTATCGCCAAATTGAACCCGGACGGCTCTGCCCTGGTCTACTCCACCTGGCTCGGCGGGCGCTTCAGTGAGTCGGGCTATAAGATCGTGGTCGACGCCTCGGGCGGTGCCTACGTGGCCGGGTACACCACCTCGCCCGACTTCCCGACCGTCAATCCGGTGCAGTCCACCTTCAGTGGCTTCCAGAACGGCTTCGTCGCCAGGTTGAACCCGGCGGGCACGGCGCTCGTCTACTCGACTTTCCTCGGCGGCGGCGGTGATGAATCCGCCGTGGCGCACGGGATTGCCCTGGACGCGGCGGGCAACATGTATGTCACCGGACTGACCAATTCGACCAGCTTCCCGACCAGGAATCCGGTGCAGGCCACTTACGGCGGCAACCAGGATGCCTACGTCACCAAACTGAATCCCAGCGGCTCAGCGATCATCTACTCCACATACCTGGGCGGGAACGGCGAAGACATTGGCCGCGGCATCGCAGTGGACGCGGCGGGCAACGCTTACGTGACGGGCCTGGCCGCTTCGCCAGACTTCCCACTGGTGAATCCTCTCCAACGCACGCCCGGCGGCGGTTTCGCGGCGAAGTTGAATCCGGTCGGCTCGTTGATTTATTCCACCTACATCAACGGCATCGGCCGGAGAGTCGCCGTGGATGCGGTGGGCAACGCCTGGGTGACGGGCCTGGACTATTCAGGCGTCAACCAGGACGCTTTTGTGAGGAAGTTGAATGCCGAAGGGTCGGCATTGGTCTATTCCACCCTTTGGGGCGGCAGCCGGGATGAAAGCGGCCTGGACATCGCGGTGGACGGGCTCGGCAATGCCTGGGTGACCGGGTTCACCAGATCGTCGGACTTCCCAACTGTGGGTGCCCTACAGTCCGGCTTCGGCGGCGGCAATAATGACGCCTGGCTCCTCAAACTGGGCGCCGACGTGGTGACGACCTCGGCTGCCAGCTACAGCACTGCGGCGCTCACCAGCAAGGCGATTGTGGCAGCCTTCGGCCAGAACCTGGCCACCACGACCCAAGCGGCTTCGGTCCTCCCGCTCCCGACCTCGCTGGCGGGGACTCAGGTCAGGGTAAAGGACAGTGCGGGGACGGAGCGGCTCGCCCCACTCTTCTTTGTTTCGCCGGGCCAGATCAATTATCAAATTCCGGCGGGGACGGCGGCGGGGGCGGCTGCCGTGACGGTGATCAATGGCGACGGCGGCGTCTCGACAGGCATCATCCGAATCGTCGCGACCGGGCCGGCTCTTTTCTCGCTCGATCAAAGCGGGTCGGGGGCCGCGGCGGCAGTTGATGCCTTCACCGGTGCGGGCGGGCCATTCGCTGCCACGCGAGCGAACGGGGAACCCAACATCATCGCGTTCTTCGGGACGGGTCTCGGCGAGGATGCGACCGATGTCGATGGTAATGTCGGCGGGAGCATGGAGGCGAGGATCGGCAGAGATCCGGCGACCTCGCCGGGCGATCCCATGATCGTGCTCTACGCCGGCCGTGCGCCGGGCTTCGTCGGCCTCAATCAACTGAATATGGTCTTGCCGGTCGGCATCCTTCCGGGGACGTATCTGGTGGTCGTCAGGCGCAACGGCGTGCAAAGCAATCCGGTCACAGTTATGATCAGGTAGCGGCACGGAATTCAAGCTCGCAAGAATGCAGAGAGGATCAACACCCGAGATGAAAAAGCTGAAAGGAGGAAAAACGCATGAAACAAGTTCTTTCACCTGCGATGGTCGTGCTGATGCTGGCGCTCGGCCTGCACGCGCAGACCTCGCCGGATGCCGCTGAACTGACCAAGCTGCTCAAAGATTTCTTGGTCGGAGCTTCGCGCAACGACGCCGCGATGCACGACCGTTTCTGGGCCGAGGACCTCGTCTACACCGGCTCCTCCGGGCGGCGGATCGGCAAGGCCGACATCTTACGCGACGTGCGCTCGGCGCCAGCCTCTAAGCCCGGAGATCCGACCACCACTTACACTGCCGAAGAGATTCGCATTCAGCAGTACGGAGAGACCGCCATCGTCGCCTTCCGTTTGGTCGGCACGACCGAGCGGGGCGGAAACAGGGAAGTCGCGAACTATCTGAACACCGGCACCTTTCTCAAGCGTCACGGCAAGTGGCAGGCCGTGAGTTGGCAGGCGACCAGGATGCTCCGCCCGGAAGCAGAAGCCAAGAAAGAAGTGGCGGCCACCGAGGCCGCTTTGCATCAGGCCATGCTCGCCGCTGATGTCAAAAAACTGGCATCGTTGCTGGCTAACAGCTTCATCTGGACGCATCGCACCGGCGAGCAAATGACGCGGCAGCAATTGCTCGATCAGCTCGGGTCAGGGCAGTTGAAGTATTCGAAGCTGGAGACCAACCAGGTGACTGTCTCCGTGTCTGGTGAGACGGCGGTGGTGCGCGGAGTTTCGCCGCGACAACGCTCCGCGTTCCCCGGCTCCGAGGGCGCGGGCGATGCCAGCCCCTTCACGGCTTTTTACACGCTGACGTTCGTCAACCAAGGTGGCGCTTGGAAGGCGGTGGCGATGCATACGAGCCGGCCCTAAACCTTCAGAGCCAAGGGATGGATTGCTTGAGATCAGGACTTACGTGATCACAGGTAAGCCATCAAGTCAATCTCCTTGGCGAGGTCTCATCCGGTCTCCATCATGATCCCACTATATCTCAGGTTTATTTCCAGATCCCCAGGAGCCGCCGCAGCGCGAGCATCTGCCCCGTGTGGTACGCATTATGGTCGGCGACCAGCAACAACTCGCGCAGATAGGTCTGCCCGGTGCCGTGCGGGATGGCAGCAAAGAGGTCGCATTTCGGATCCGCCGCGAGCTGCTTCAGAGCCTCGCGGTCACGGTGGAAGCTGGCAATGCTCTCGTCCCAAGCCTCGGCCGTCGGCGGCGCCGCAGCCTTCGGCCAATAGTCCTCCGGCGCAAGCTCTTGATAAGCGGGGTTGCGGCAGAACTCGAGAATGTCGAGCTGGCACAGCCGCAGATGTTCGAGGAGCTGCCAGGCCGAATAAGGCAGCCCCGCAGGCTGTCGGCCACGGAGTTCGGGCGGAATGCCCTCGACCGCCGCGTCAAAGTTCACGTGCGCATCCTGCCAGTCGAGCAGTCGCTGCACATGGGTGCGCAGTACATCATTCTGGTTCATCACATCCTCCCTCACTCAGTATGTAGTCTGGCCTTACTCTATCGCCCCGCGCAAGACCTTGACCAACGTCCAGAGCGGCGTCCCGAACAAATCCTCAGGCCCTTCGTCGCTCCGACCAAAACCACACTGCTCATAGAGCCGGATCGCGGATGTAAGAAAAGGAGTGGTGCTCAGCAACAAACGTTCGAATCGGTGCTGGACGGCAAACTCTTCGGCGTACTCCAAGAGCTGACGCCCGACTCCCTTCCCTCTCGCCGTTGGGGCGACGGCCATGCTCCGCAGGTAGAGCGCCTCGCCCTTGGAGACGGCCGAGACGGTCCCGACGACGGTCTCCTCTGCGAGGGCCACCCAAGTGGGCCCCTCGTTCAGGCGGCCTTGAATCTCATCAGGTGTGAGCGTCGTGGCGCGAAACGCTTCCGGCGTATAGCAAGATTCGTACTCCGCGAATGACCGGGACAACACTGAGGCGATTGAGGTGGCGTCGTCCGCTGTGGCCCTTCGGATCCGCATGCCTGGCTGTCTATCTCCCTGCTGTGTGCCCGGTGGCATCAGGTTCATCGCCCCTCGGCCGCGATTGGCAGCCCCCGCGTCGTCAGCTCGAAGCGTGATCTCGTGGTCGCCGGCGCGCCTGGCGAAGCGATCGCTTTCAATTTCGGCGCTTGAGCCGTGCGACGTATCTGGCGGCCTCCTGCTGGTGCTCTTCCGATCTGAGTCTTTCACTGATCGCCGAGCACATGCGCCCAATCGCCGACGCGGTATCCAGCTCGATCAACTCGCGGCTCAAGCGTTTCGTTTCAAACAACGCCTGGCGCGGCCGGCTCGCGAGCGTCGCGGCCAGTTTCAATGCCTGATCAAGCAGTTCTTCCGCCGGATAGATTCGATTCACCAACCCAATGCGGTAAGCCTCTGCGGCCGAGATCGCCTCACCTGTGAAAGCCAACTCTTTCGCCCGGCCCAGCCCGATCACTTTGTAGAGCGGGTAGATAATCTGAGTGATGCCCAACAACACTTCGGTCTGCGCGAAGGTGGCTTGTGGCGCGCACAGGCGCAGATCGCAAAACGCCGCGAGATCAAAGCCGCCGGCTATGGCCGGGCCGCCCACCGCCGCGATGACCGGTTGAGGCAGCGTGTAGAGTTGCTCGAAGAGCGCAAAGGCAGTGTGCAGATAGGCGACCTTGCCTTCGGCGCCCAGGCTGAGCAGATGGTTCAGGTCAAGTCCGGCGCAGAAGCTTGGCCCGGCGCCGGTGATGACCACGACGCCCACAGCTTTGTCATTCGCGGTTTGCGTCAAGGTCTGCGCCAGATCACGAATCAGGTCGGGGTGCAGCGAGTTTCGCTTCTCGGGACGGTTGAGCGTCAAGAGCAAAACATCGTCTCTGCGTTCGGCAATCAGCATGATTCCTCACATCTGTTGATAGAGGCGTAGTGAATGCTCAGGGTCGAAGACCACCCACTAATCGATCCGGCCCGGACCCAGCACGACGGCGCTGTAGGCGACCGCCTCCTGCCCGCCCCGGTTCGCGTACGAATGTTTCTGATCCCCGCGAAACACCACCACGTCGCCGGGCGAGAGGCTATATTTCTCCCCCGAGACGACCAGCTCCACCCGCCCTGACTCACAGGCCAGATACTCCCGCGTCCCCATGCGGTGCGGCACCCCAGTCATCTGTGCACCGGGCGGCAGCTCCATCCGGTCCAGTTCCAGGCCCCGGAGATGATCCGGCAGTAGTTTTCGGATCAGCACGCCCCCGCGCCGCTGCCGAGGAATGGCAGCGGCCGGATAAAATCTGGCCACGGCTTTCGGCGGGCTGATCAGCTCTTCCACCGGGACCTGCAGCGCGGCCGCGACCCTGGCGAGCACGGCTACCGTCGGGTTCGCCGTGCCCGACTCAAGGTTGGACCACGTCGGCCTCGGCACGCCCGAGAGCCGAGAGAGTTGTTCCTGAGTCAGGTTCCGGCTCTGCCGCAGTTGCCTGATATTCTGGGCGAGGTAGCCCGCGATCGCGTCTTCCATACCACTCTATTAACATTCCGACAATATATTGTCAATCGCGACGACATATCAGCGGGCAGTGCGTATGCTGCTGGTGTCAGAATAAGGAGGTAATCGATCATGTCTGACTTCACAGGAAAATCCGCCCTCATCACCGGCGGGAGCCGGGGTCTGGGCAAGGCCCTGGCGCTCAGCCTCTCGTCACAAGGCGCCAAAGTCGTCCTCGTCGCCCGTCATCAAGCGGAACTCGACGAGGCCGTCAGCGAGATCAGGAGCAAGGGCGGCACGGCCTTCGGGGTCGTGGCCGATGTCGGCGACAAGGAGAGCGTCTACCCCGTAGTCGGTCAGGCGGCAGCCCTGGCCGGCCCCGTTGACATCCTGATCAACAATGCGAGCACCCTCGGGCCCACTCCCCTGCGGCTGATTCCGGACACGGACTGCGAGGACTTTGAGCGGGCGCTCGAGGTCAATACCGTCGGCCCGTTCCGGCTCATCAAGGCGGTGGTCGGCTCCATGGCCCTGAGACGCACCGGGGTGATCGTCAACATCTCGTCCGACGCGGCCGTTGAAGCCTACCCGGCCTGGGGCGTCTACGGCGCTTCCAAAGCCGCCCTGGATCACCTGACCCGGATTGCGGCGCTGGAGCTGGCGGGCACCGGCGTGCGCTTCTTGAGCGTCGATCCGGGCGAGATGGATACGCGGATGCATGCTGACGCGATGCCCGAGGCCGACCCCGGGAGTTTGCCGGACCCCGCCGCGGTTGCCGGGAAAATCATGTTGATGATCCGGCATGCCGGCGAGATTGAAAATGGGGCGCGGTTGGTCGCCTCAGACTGGGCAGGTGCCTGATGAAAGCAGCGCGCGCTCCCCGCTCGGAGAAAATGAAGGAAAGGTTGCTCGTCGTCACCGCCAGCGAAATCGAGGACAGCTCGATTGCCTGGCTGCCCGCTCACCTGCGGGCGGGCGACCTGCTGGTGGTCAATGATGCGGCCACGCTGCCAGCCTCGCTTCACGGCCGGGACGGTCAGGGTCATCAGCTGGAGGTCCGGCTGTCGGCGCAATTGGAGGACCGGGTCTGGCGGGCGGTCCTGTTCGGCGCCGGGGATTGGCATACTCCGACCGAGGCGAGGCCGTCTCCGCCACGCCTCAAAACGGGGGAGGAGATCATTTTCGAGAGGGACTTCAGGGCCAGAGTCGTCAGAGAAGATGAGCTGTCAGCAAGACTCATCGATCTCCAGTTCAACCTCGCGGGCGAGGATCTCTGGCGCGGCATCTACCGGCACGGGAAGCCGGTGCAATACTCTTATATGAGTGAGGAACTCAACCTCTGGTCGGTGCAGAACGTCTACAGCAGCCGCCCGTGGGCGGTCGAGATGCCGAGCGCGGGACATGCCCTCACCTGGCAGACCCTGTTGCAACTCATCAGCCAGGGAGTGCAGCTCGTCGCCCTCACACATGGCGCGGGACTGTCGTCGACGGGTGAAGCGGAGCTTGACCGGGCGCTGCCGCTCGCCGAAAGATACGAGATCCCTGTGGCGACGATGGAGGCCGTCAGGCAGGCTGGAGCCGTGGGTGGTCGCGTGATCGCGGTCGGCACCTCGGTGGTTCGGGCGCTTGAAAGTTCGGGCCTCGGTCTGACGGGCTTTACCGACCTGAAAATCGGCCCCGGACATCAACTCAAGGTCGTCTCCGGCCTGCTCACCGGCACGCACGAGGTGTCGGAGAGTCATTATCAACTGCTGCGAGCCTTTGTGCCTGAGTCCACTTTACTGAGAGTCAGTCAGCATCTTGAGGAAGAGAACTACCTCACGCACGAGTTCGGTGACGCCTGCCTGATTTTAGCCAGCGCCTGAGTAACACCGGCTGATGCGTCTCGTGCAGGACGATTCCGGTCCGGGGTTGAGCGGTCACCACCCCGGCCGGTTTCTGCATGATCGCAAGTATTGAAGTGAAGCTCTCCATTGAGAAAAATTGCATTGCCACCAGGTGAGGAGTAGACTAGCCGCCGGTGCGCAGGCGCCATGGCCGCGTGCCTTGCCACGTCCGGCACTGAGACTGAACACTCATCTGAGAAAGGAGCAGCGATGCGATCAGCAGAGAGACCTTGGAGGGTGTCGGTTATCTCGATTCTGTGCTTCCTCAGCGTTGGCTGCTACGTGATACTCCTGAGCCCCGCCATCACCGCTCGCCAGGGAACTCCGCAGGATGATCGGACTGCGTCCGGCGGCTGGGATCGGGAGGGCGCCGCGAAATACTTGGACGAGCGGATGGAAGTCTGGTTCGCCAAGGCCAAAAAGCTCCGGACGGGCCAGGCGGAGACGGCCTGCGTCTCCTGTCACACGACCGTCCCGTACGTGCTCGCCAGGCCAGCCCTCCGGCGGGCGATGCAGGTGAAGACCGCCACGCCCCAGGAGCTGAGACTGATCGAGGAAACCACCCGACGCGTGGAGAGCTATGGCGCTCACCAGCCCCTCTACGACCACAACGAGAGTAAAAAGACGGAGTCGCGTGGGACCGAGGCGGTGCTCAACGCGCTGATCCTTGGGAGCGGTGACGCCGCGCAGAATCGGCGCGAGCCGAGCGCCACCACCCAACAAGCCCTCAAGCGGTTGTGGGAGACACAACGGCCCGATGGGGCATGGGACTGGCTCGATTTTGGGCTGGAGCCATTCGAGACCGTGGACGGCACCTACTTTGGTGCTACCCTGGCGGCCTTAGCGATTGGCATCGCGCCCGGCTCCTCCAAGAGCTCCGCCGCCGAGACGAGAGCGGGGCTAGAGAAGCTGCGTGGATATTTGAAGGAAAAGTACGCCGCGCAAAGCCTCTTCAATCGGACTTGGCTGCTGCTGGCCTCGACTCGTCTGCAGGACTTGCTGACCAAAGCGCAACGCGAAGCGCTCGTCACAGAGCTTCAAGGTCGGCAACGCGACGATGGGGGATGGGCTCTGGAGGCGCTCGGTCCCTGGAGGTGGAGCAAGACGGCGGCGCCGTTTCGGGCACCCGGCACGCTGGATGCTTCACTGCTCGCGCAGTCGGATGGCTACGGGACCGGGCTCGCCGTCTACACGCTCAGGCAGGCCGGCTTGCCAGCCGGTCATCCAGCGGTGAGCCGGGGCTTACACTGGCTCAGGGCCAACCAGCACCAGGTGCAAGTCGGTGAACAGGCATGGCCTGGGTGGCGCGCCCATTCGCTCAACTTTGACCGCGAACACGGAGGCGAGAAAGGGGAAGCCTGGCGCCGGATGTTTATGTCGGACTCGGCCACGGCTTTTGCCGTGCTGGCGTTGGTCGCCTCAGAGTGAGCGCTCTTTCAATACCCCCTTCGTTGATCTAGGGCAAATTTCAATTGCTGCCTAGCGCACTGCTATTGCTTTCAAGAAAATAGTGTAACCGCGAATGAACGCGCATGAGCACGAAGGAAGAGCGAAAACCAATGCGGTCTTCGTCGATCCGATTCGTGCTCATGCGCGTTCATTCGCGGTTGAAAATTCTTTTTTCCTTCTCCTTAACTGTCGGCGATGTTCGGGCCGGAGGCGATAGCGAGCTCGTCATCGGCTAGCGCCCGCACCCATTCGCCTTTGGCAGCCCAGGCGTTGCCGCGGTCGAGGTAAGAGGCTGCGGTAGTGGCCCGCGAAGTTTGTGCATGCACGGTGGTGGCGAGCAGGATGAGGAGCGCCAAGACCGTGGTAAAGATTCGCATAGTTCTCCGCCTCAGAAACGAGCGCAGGGAGTTCAGGCTTGAGCCTACAGCCTCAGCGTCACGAATAACGAAGCCACAAGCTAAAGTCTGATCTCTTCGTCGGTTAAGTGCCCCGACCAGCCGTAAGCAGCAAACACCGCCGCATCGGGGAAGAGAAATCTACCGCACACTATTGCGGCGTGTGCGGTAGAGCTTAAACCTGCCAAAGAACAAACGTGGGCGGGTGCTGAAGCCCGTGGCCCACTACCTCACCTTACGGCCCTGGCTCGGCGTGGGGGATGACGCTCAGATACGCGTAGATGGCGCACAGCTCACGGTCAGACATCTTGCCGTAGGCCGGCCACGGCATCACCTGCAACAGCGGGCCGAATTGCGGGTGGAGCTTGTCGTGATCTTCACCCGTGCGCAGGGTGTGGATGAACTCTTCGAGGGTCAACCCCGCCGGCAGATTACCTTCCTGTGGGTCGGGCGTCAGGTTGCGCGAGGTGAAGGGGCCAAACTGCCGCCCCCCAGCCAGGTAGTGCGCGGCATTGATCTTCTCCGGCTGACCCGCAAACGGGTTACCTCCCGGCGCAAATTCCGGGTTGGTATGGCAACCGCTACAGCCGCTCTGCGCATTGACGATGTAACTGCCCAAACCAATCACCAATCGGTTTCTTCTGCCGGTCAGGGAGAGCGGAACCGGCGACATGGCGATGCCGATTTCGCCCCGTTCTTGCTCCTCCTGGCTCAAGGCTTGATCACTACTCGCACAGTCAAGGGACTGTCCCACGGTGTTACCTCCGGCTATCGTCTCAGGGCCGTGTTTCGAAGCACGCGTCACACCCAGGCGACCAGCGAAAATCAGACCCGCGAGCAAGACGACGATCATGAGATTTCTTTTCATTGTTGCACCTCCTTGATACTGCCTGTGAATTGTTAGTGAACACTGGCCTCTCGTCGCCTAGGAAAGCACGGCGGGTGACCGAACATACAGCCGCGGCTTGAGTTGCCCGCGCCGTGAATGGCTCTGGCCAAAAGCCACGCCCTCACCGGAAGCGAGCCAGACGGTGATGGCCGTCGCATTCCAATCAGTGACCGTGTCGGCCCTGGCCGAATGGCACGCGGCAGCCACACCATCTTGGCCCGCTCTGGCAGGCTTGGCTGTGAGTCCAAGGCTCATTGCTTATTGAGCAGCGATGCAAACTATCTCAGGCTCCACCGCGTTCTTGGCCAGATGATTCGATCGGCTCTTAACCAGCTCTCGCTCCGTGCGAGACTGCCGTAGCTCGCGCCCGTCGCTATCTCCCGCTGTCCAGACCTGGGCGAGGAAATACTGGTCGCCATAGCGGTGGAAGACGAGTTTCGTTTGACCCTGTTCCTGCTGAGCTGGCATGCCGCTAGTGATGACCATCGCTGCCGTACGGCCATCTTCATGTCGAATCAGGAGCGCACCTGGCGTGGTGAGGGGCGCGACCGTGTAGGCGCCGGCCGGCAGAGTTTTATTCCCGACTGAGAAATCAAAGGGGATGTGCGCCTTGATCGAGCCGGTCGGTGTGGCAGAGACGGCGACAACCGCGAGCATGACCGAGAGACTCAATAGCGAGAAAACCTTGAGAGCTTGCTTGTTCATATGACCTCCTTATGGTCTGGATCAGGTGACGGCCAAAGCGGACCGGCCTTCAGGTTTGACTGGGGTGGCCAGGGTCTCGCGACCACTTGCTGCGTCACCCGTGGGGGCCAGCCGCTGGCTGCCCTCACCTTCATAAGCGGAATCGGTGGGAGAAAGCCGCAGAGCTGGGGAAAATTATTTTCGCCCCTCGAACAGTGGTGAAGAGGTGCTGGATCTGGTAATTTTCTCACTTCCACAGACCGCCTCCCTTGGAGGAGCCGATGACCGCACCTTCGCCGAAAGAGGTCACGCAACTGCTCATCGCCTGGAGTGCAGGGGATCAGACGGCCCAAGAGAAGTTAGTCCCCCTCGTCTATCAGGAACTGCACCGCCTGGCCAAGCGCTATATGGGGCGGGAGCGCTCAGGCCATCCGCTGCAGACCACCGCCCTCGTCAATGAAGCCTACCTGCGGCTGGCAGAGGTGAAAGACGTGCGCTGGCAGAATCGCGCGCACTTCTTTGCCGTCTCGGCCAACGTGATGCGGCGGATCCTGGTCGATTTCGCGCGGGAGCGAACCAACCTCAAACGCGGCGGCGGGGCAGAGCAAGTTTCACTCGACGAAGCGCTGGTGGTCTCGCCGGAGCGGAGCGCGGACTTGCTCGCGCTGGATGAGGCGCTGGGGAGGCTTCAGGCACTCAATCAGCGGCAGAGCCAGGTGGTGGAGCTGCGTTACTTTGGGGGCCTCAGCGAGGAAGAGACCGCCGAGGTGCTCAAAGTGTCGCTCCGGACGGTCCAACACGACTGGCGGTTGGCACGGGTCTGGCTCTATCGAGAATTAAGTCAAGGAGCAGGCCATGACGCCTGAACGGTGGGCACAAGTCGGTCAACTCCATGAGGCGGCGCTGGAGCTGAAGCCGGAGGAGCGGGCGGCCTTCCTCAACCGAGCTTGCGGCGAAGATCAAGCCTTGCGCCGGGAGGTGGAGTCATTGCTCGCGGCCGAGATGCGGGCGGGAGACTTCCTGGTCGCCGGGGCGATGAAGGACGCGGCTAAGCTGCTCGCGGAGGAGAAAGCGCTCTCGCTGGTGGGGAAGAGACTGGGCCATTACCAGATCCTTTCGCTCGTCGGCACGGGCGGGATGGGCGAAGTCTACCGCGCTCGCGATGCCAAGCTCGGCCGCGAAGTCGCGATCAAAGTCTTGCCCGCCGCCTTCTCTCAGGATGCCGACCGGCTGCATCGCTTTGAGCAGGAGGCGCGCACGGCTTCGGCGCTCAACCATCCCAATATCATCACCATTTATGAAATTGGGCAGGCGGAAGATGTGCGTTACATCGTCACCGAGTTCATTGACGGTCAGACGCTACGGCAGCAGATGAAGAGGGCGCGGCTTGGGCTCAGCCTCGCGCTCGAGGTCGCGGCTCAAACGGCGAGCGCGCTGGAGGCGGCCCACGCGGCGGGCATCATGCATCGCGACATCAAGCCCGAAAACATCATGCGGCGGCGTGATGGCTTGGTCAAAGTCCTCGACTTCGGCCTCGCCAAGCTGATCGAGCGCCAGGCGGTGGGGGTGGATACCGGAGCGCCAACCGCGGCCAATCTCAGCACGGAGCCGGGGACGGTGATGGGCACGGCGCAGTATATGTCGCCGGAACAGGCGCGTGGACTCGATGAGGTAGATGCTCGGAGCGACATCTTCAGTCTCGGCATCGTGCTCTACGAAATGATTACAGGCCGCGCCCCATTTGAAGGGCCAAGCGTGAGCGACGTGATCGCCGCGATTCTCACCCAGGAGCCGCCGCCGCTCTCACGCTATGCGCCAGAAGTGCCAAGCGAGCTAGACCGGGTTGTCACCAAGGCACTAGAGAAAGACCGCGAGGAGCGGTATCAAAGAATCAAAGATTTACTCCTCGATTTGAAACGGCTTCAGCAGCGACTAGAGTTTGAGGCTGAACAGGCACGCTCTCGACAACCCGACGCGACTGATGAAACACTAGTGACGACCAGCAGCAGCGGGCAGGCAGTAATTGAGACTGCGGGGAAGTCATCGGCAAGTGCCGCAGAGGTCGGGGCAGCGCCCGCTCCATCAAGTGCCGAGTATCTTGTCAGCGGAATCAAACAGCACAAACGCAGTTTTGCCTTCGCGCTGGCGGTTCTGCTGCTGGCGGCAGTTGGCTTCGGCTATTGGTTCTTCGCCCGCCCTTCAGCGAACACCTCGCAAATCGAATCTATCGCCGTGATGCCGTTTCAGAACGCGAGTGGAAATGCCGATGTCGAGTATTTGTCGGACGGGATAACGGAGTCGCTCATCAACAGCCTGTCACAATTGTCCCATCTATCGGTTAAAGCGCGCAGTTCTGTGTTTCGCTACAAAGGCAAGGAAGTTGAAGCCCAACAGGTCGCGGCGGCATTATCGGTGCAGGCAATCTTGAATGGGCGTGTCGTGCAACGCGGCGATGACTTGACCTTGTACATATCGTTGGTTGATGGACGCAACGGTAATCAGCTTTGGGGTGAGCAGTACCATCGCAAGCTGACCGACCTCGTGACGCTGCAAAACGGGATTGCGCGTGAAGTGTCACAGAAGCTGCGAGCGCGTTTGTCGAGTGCGGACGAGCAGAAGTTGGCGAAGACCTACACGACGAACACCGAAGCCTATCAGCTTTATCTCAAGGGACGTTATCACGCGTATAAATTAACGCCGCCGGAAACACAGCGAGGAATTTCATACTTCCAGCAGGCAATTAAAATTGACCCGTCTTACGCGCTCGCCTACGTTGGACTCGCGGACGCATATCGCTCGCTTCCCATTGCTGGCGAGATGCCTTCCACCGAACTTCTTCCGAAAGCGAAAGAGGCAGCGCAAAAGGCCATCGGAATTGACGACACTCTCGCCGAAGCCCATGCCGTTCTCGGTTTCATCATCTTTTGGTACGACTGGAATTGGAATGCCGCCGAGAATCAGTTCAAACGAGCATTAGAGCTTAATCCGAACAGCGCCGACACTCATCTAGCTTACGCGCATTTACTCTCCAGCACCGGAAGGCATGCGGAAGCACTCACCGAAATAAAACACTCCAGAGAAATTGATCCACTGAACGTAAGAACCAACGCATTAGAAGGGCAATATCTTACTCACGCCGGACGAACCGACGAAGCGTTAGCCGTATTGCAGAAAACTTTTGAACTAGAACCAAACTTTTGGCTCGCTCATCTGTTTGCCTCAAGTGCTTATATCGAGAAAGGAATGTTCGCCGAAGCTGCTGCCGAAGCTCGCAAGGCGAGAGCACTTTCCGGTGTTAGTACTCACCCGCTCGCATTCCTCAGTTACGCTTTGGCGAAGTTGGGCAAACAAGCGGAAGCGCGAGCCGTGCTTGAAGAATTATTGAAACTATCAAAGGAGCGTTACGTTTCGCCGTACAACATAGCGTTGGTTTATAACGGCTTGGGCGAGCGCGACGAAACGCTTGCCTGGCTGGAACGAGCTTATGAACAGCGAGATGCGCGAATGACTTTTCTGAAAGTCGAACCGAAATGGAATAATTTACGCGACGACCCGCGCTTCCAAGATTTGCTGCGGCGCGTCGGGCTCACGCCTTGATCGCTCAGTGAGCCAAACCTGGTGATTACGGCGCAGGTTGACGACCGATCCGGGAATGGAGATGGTGCAGCAGGTGGAGGCAGGAGTTGACAAGACGATTGAAGAGGCGAAGGCATAGAAGAGCGAATGCGTCGTGACATCAACGGTGTGGCTCTTGAAGGTGCAAATTCTTTTGTGTAAGTAATCCTCAGAATTGGCGTATGGTTGCCATTCCAACGGAGGCTCGTATAGAAGACATGATGAAAGAACTTCGTAATGCCCTGATCATCTGCCTGGTCCTGACTTCCCTGGCCTCCGCGCAACGTCCCGCGCCAGGCTCGGCCCAGACCACTCAGCCGGCCGCGGCCCAGGCTACCCCCGGCGCTGAGGCAGCGCCCGGCGCCGCCTTCGTCCGCGAGAACTACTCGAAGTACGAGTACCGCATCCCCATGCGCGACGGGGTCAAGCTGTTCACCTCCGTGTATGTTCCCAAGGACGTCGTCGCTGAGGGCAAGACCTATCCCATTCTCATGCAGCGCACGCCTTACAACGTCGCGCCCTATGGCGTAGACAAGTATCGGGCGAGTCTCGGGCCGTCCGAACTCTTCGCCCGCGAGAAGTTCATCTTCGTCTATCAAGACGTCCGTGGCCGCTTCATGAGCGAAGGCACTTACACGATCATCCGCCCGCACAAACCGGCGAAGGGGCCGAAGGAGACCGACGAAAGCACCGACTGCTACGACACCGTCGAATGGCTCATCAAGCACATACCTGGCAACACGGGGAAGGTGGGCATGTGGGGCGTCTCGCAGCCGGGCTTCTATGCGGCGGCTGGGATGATTGACGCGCATCCGGCACTCCTCGCGGTGTCGCCGCAAGCCCCGGTGACCGACTACTACCTGGGCGACGACTCCTACCACAACGGGGCGTTCATGCTGGCGCACCGCTTCCGCTTCTATCAAGGCTTTCGCCAACGCGAGGGCGAGCCGGCGCCGCCGCCCGCCGCCCTCGCCTTCGACTACGGCACGCCGGACGGTTACGAGTTCTATCTCAACATGGGATCCTTGGCCGACGCCGACGAGAAGTACTTCAAACACCGGCAGGTATTTTGGACGCAGAATATCGAGCATCCGACGTACGATGCATTCTGGCAGGCGCGCTCGATCTGGAAACACTTGAAGGGGATCAAGCCGGCGGTGATGATCGTCGGCGGCTGGTACGACCAGGAAGACCCGCAAGGGCCGCTGCGCCAGTTCGACTTCATGGCAAAGAACTCGCCGCCGCAGAACCTGATGCTGGTCATGGGACCCTGGAATCACGGCGGGTTTGCGCGCGGCGATGGCGATAAGCTCGGCCAGGTGAACTTCGGGTCGAAGACCGGCCTCTACTATCGCGAGAAGATCGAGTTCCCGTTTTTCCTCTACCACCTGAAGGGCAAGGGAGACGGGAAGTTTCCGCAGGCCTGGCTCTTTGAGACGGGCATCAATCAGTGGCGCAAGTTCGATGTGTGGCCGCCGCCACAGGCGCAGTCCAAGACCATCTATCTCGACGCCAAAGGCAAGTTGTTGATTTCCGCGCAGCCGCTCGCCGCGCAAGTTTTTGACGAGTATCTGTCCGATCCGAATCGGCCGGTGCCCTATGTCGGGATGGTGTCGATGGCGGTGCGCAACGACTACATGGTCGAGGACCAGCGCTTTGCGGCGACCCGCCCCGACGTGCTGGTCTACCGGACCGAGCCGTTGGACCACGACATCACAGTCTATGGTCCGATCGCGATTGACCTGAAAGTCTCGACGACGGGGACGGACGCGGACTTCGATGTCAAGCTGATCGACGTCTATCCGGGCGACTATCCGGACTTCAACAATCCTCCGCCGGCTCCCGCTCCAGGTGCTCCAACTGCCCCGCCGGTGATTTCACAGCTGGGCGGCTATCAGCAGTTGATTCGCGGCGAGCCGTTCCGCGGCAAGTATCGCCAGAGCTTCGAGCACCCGGTGCCCTTTGAGCCGGGCAAGCCGGATCGGATTCGGTTCAAGCTGCCGGAGGTGGCGCATACATTCCGCGCCGGCCATCGGATCATGATCCAGGTGCAAAGCTCCTGGTTCCCGCTGACCGACCGCAATCCGCAGAAGTTCATGGACATCCCGAAGGCGCAAGCCTCCGACTTCGTGAAGGCGACGCAGCGGGTTTATGTGGGTGGAGCGGACGGATCCAGGATTGAGTTCCTCGCCGTGGAGTAAGTTCGCCGTGCGCCCTTTGGCTGTTGACTCCCTGGGAGCACGGGCGTCTCGCTCGCTAATGGCGATGTTTGGCTAAGGCGCAGGATCAGTGATTCCGGCCAGCGGGTTTGGCTCGGCGATCTTCACTCGCACGACTACCTGCTTGCCGCTCTTAATCCGTCTACGAATCGGCCACCAGAGCAGGAGCATCAGCAGGGGATGAGTGCGCCAGTAAGCTCGATAGACACGCCACAGTTCAGCCGGGTCAGTGACGATTTCAGCGGTGCCTGCCACAGATGGGCCGTCTTTCGACCCGAGGTAGCAAATCACACGGGGATCACGCCGCACCCGCTTGACTTTGTAAGAGTCAGCCGGGGTGAGGAACTCGATCTGCCCTCGGTTGAGCGTCAGCCAAACGGGGACCGTGACGAGTTCTCCTGACCGCTTGTAAGAGCCAAACCACTGGCGATACTGTTTGATTGCCTGCTGAAGCTGTGGTGTCATCGCTTCCTCTATGGTCCAGGCGGATCAGGGGCAACGCACGGGTCGGCCGGTTACAAAGCCCTCGTGATGATGTACTGGATGCCTCGCTCTCGGAGCAGATTGTTGAAGGCCGTCACATCTCGGCTGATCAGCTCGTCGAACTGCCGCTGGTAGCTTCTGATCTGCTGCTTGAACTGCGCCGCCACCTCCCGCTGCTGCGTGGTCGGCGGGAAGTCAGAGCTTGAGACGCCGCTGGCGAGGTAGGTGAGCTTGCTGATGAGTTGGGCCGGCCAGCGTGTCCCGTCTTGCCCTTGGCCCGTCAGCTTCCGCTGAATCAGCTTCTCCTCCACTTCGATCAACTTCTTGTCGAGGTCGTCGGCCGCCGATCTGACCGCCGCCGCCTCGGCACTGTTCTGGAGGAGCGCGCGGATACTGTCGAGCTGGCTGCGAATGATCTCGATCTGATTGACCATCTCGACGGCCGCTTCGAGATCCTTGCGCAGCTCCAGCAGCATCGCGGTTTGCGTCTCAATCTCGGCTTCGCTTCCGCCCGAGTGTGGGTCCTTCTTGATGGTCAACGGCTGAGAGAGTTCTTGCCCGCCGGCCTGGAGCTTCACGGTATAAGTTCCCGGCGGCAGGAGCACAGAGACTCGCCCTCCGTCTGGCGCGGGTCGCCACCCTTCAGGCCCGAGGCGAATCTCGGGGGCATAGGCCGGGCTCGTTCTGAGCCGTGTCTCCTTCGACGGCTCGCCCCGCAGGTCCCAGGTGATCCGATTGATCCCGGCCTGCTTGGTGCCCGTGAGCGTCCGCACGGGTTGCCCTTTGGAGTCCTCGAGGCGAATCTTCACCTCGCCGCTCGGCGCGGACTTCAAGTAATAATTGATCGTCGCGCCATAGGGTGGGTTCTGTCCGGCCGTCGCGTCCTCCGACTGTGAGAAAGGCACGATGGCGTTCCGGAAGCGATAGGCCGCTCGCGGAGGGAAGAGGTAGGCATTGGCCTCCGTCACGCTCTTCTTCATCTGCTCGAGCGGCGTGAGGTCATCGAGAATCCAGAAGCCGCGTCCGTAAGTGGCCACGACCAGATCGTTGAAATGTTCCTGGACCACCATCCAGTAGACCGGCGCGTGCGGCAAGTTGGCCTGCAGCGGCTGCCAGCCGGCGCCATCGTCGAACGAGACGTAGAGGCCACCTTCCATCCCGAGATAGAGCAACCCCTGACGCACCGGGTCTTCGCGGATGCAGTGCGCATAACTGAGCATGCTGCGCGGGATGCCGCCTGTGATCGCCTGCCACGTTTTGCCGTAGTCCGCGGTCTTGTAGACGAACGGATCACGGTTGTTAACCTGGTGGAAGTCCACGGTGAGATAGGCGGCGCCGGCCGCGTAGCGTGACGGTTCAATGTTGGCGACCGTGCCCCACGGCGGCAGGTTGGGAATATTCTTCGTCACATTCGTCCACGTCTTCCCGCCGTCGCGCGTGATCTGCACCAGGCCGTCATTGGTCCCCGCCCAGATCAGGCCGCGCTCCTTTGGTGATTCGGCGACGGCCATGACGACGGAGGCATATTCGACGCCGATGTTGTCGCCCGTCAGCCCGCCCGAGAATCCCTGCTTGCTCTTGTCGTTAGTCGTCAGATCGGGGCTGATCACCTGCCAGCTCTGACCGCCGTCCGTGGTTTTGTGCACGTACTGGCTGCCCACGTAGACGGTGTTGTGATCGTGCGGCGAGATCGTCAGTGGCATGGTCCAATTGAAGCGATACTTCAGTTCGGCGGCCGGCCATCCATTAGTCTGATCGGGCCACACTTCGACATTGCGCGCCTGCCCGGTCCGCAGGTCATACCGCTCGACGATGCCGCCGACGCTGCCCGACCCGGAGGCGCTCGACCAGATGATGTTGCTGTCGACCGGGTCCGGCGTGGACCAGCCACTCTCGCCGCCGGCCACCGACTGCCAGGCGCTTCTGGGAATCAGGCCGCCGCCAAAACCACCGCCGCCAAAACCGCCAGTGCGGCTGTTGCTCGGCCCGCGATATGACGGCCCGTCCTGCTTGTTGCCGTAGACGTAATAGGGAATCTGGTTATCGACCGTGACGTGATACATCTGGGCGATGGGAAGCTGAACTCTTTCCCACGTCCGCCCATGTGTCACTGAGATGGAGACGCCGCTGTCGTTAGCGACCGCCATCCGGCTGCTATTGGTCGGATCGATCCACAGGTCATGGTTGTCGCCGCCCGGGCTGCTGGCAAACGGAGCGACTCTGGCGGTCTCGCCGCCGTCCAAGGAGACAGTGAAGGCCGCGGTCAAATAGTAGGTTTCGTTTTCATTGTCCGGCGCAACCGCCATCCGGAAGTAGTAGTGCGTCCGGCCGCCGAGGTTGCGGTCATAGCTCACCAGTCGCCAGTTCTCACCGCCATCATCGGATCGCCACAGCTTGCCGCGGTCAGTCTCCTTGCCGCCGAGCGGCACGCCGTCGCCGGTCTCGACGAGCGCGTAGACGCGATTGGAGTTTGAGCGTGCGATGGCGATGGCGATCTTACCTGTCGTGCGGGTCGGCAATCCATGACCCGCGAGACGCTTCCACGTGAGGCCGCCGTCCGTGGACTTGAAGAGGCCGCTCCCCGGTCCGCCGCTCGCCCTGCCCCAGGTGTGAATCTCGAATGGCCACATCCCGGCAAAAAGCAGGCGCGGGTTATTCGGGTCCATAGCGAGGTCAGAGCAGCCGCAGTTCTCGTCGACGAAGAGCACTCGCTCCCAAGTCTTGCCGCCGTCGGTCGTCCGAAAGACGCCGCGTTCGGCCTGTGGGCCATAGGCATGCCCGAGCGCGCAAGCCAATACAATGTCGGGATTCTTCGGATCGACGACGACGCGACCGATCCGTCCCGTCTTCTCCAATCCCACGCGCGTCCACGTCTTCCCCGCGTCGGTGGACTTATAGATCCCGCTGCCGACTGAGATGTGGCTGCGGATCCAGGCTTCACCGGTGCCGGCCCAAACGACATTGGGGTCAGACGGAGCAACGGCCAGAGATCCGATGGATGAGACCGGCTGATCGTCGAAGATCGGCTCCCAATGGACGCCGCCATCGGTGGTCTTGAAGATGCCGCCCGAGGCCGCTCCGGCGTAGTAGACATTCGGCTGCCCTGGCACGCCGGCCACGGCGCTGACCCGGTTGCCCACCGGTCCGATGTAGCGATACTTGAGTGAGTCAACAATCTGAGGGTTGATCTGCTGGGCGGATGAAAGCACAAGCAACCCAGCCAACCACCACAGGATCACCGCGACAAGCTTGAAGACAGGTGGCTTCCTTCTGAACATAATCGATCTCTCCATTGAACTGATGATATACCAAGCACGGCCACAAATGGAGCTTCTCCAACACAAAGGTTCAAAGGAGACCGCTTAAAAAGTGCCTGTAACGTATCGCATATTGTTTTTACGCAACGCGACCACCACTACATATG
>Ga0070707_100000975_pt1 | contig 28289 bp, 27 predicted proteins | sample KBSK5502metaG_FD_65468 | JGI IMG/M metagenome (GOLD analysis project Ga0070707, IMG submission 65468) | Corn, switchgrass and miscanthus rhizosphere microbial communities from Kellogg Biological Station, Michigan, USA - KBS K5-50-2 metaG | ecosystem: Host-associated > Plants > Roots >... | reverse complement strand
TCGCCGTCCTTCCACTCCCCCACCTCGTTGGCGACGTTGATCTTGTTGTCGTAGGTGCGGCCGTCGGTCCAGGCCTGGATGCTGACCCAGAGGTCGCGCGGGACCGAGGTCTGCACGACGCGCTTGCTCCCGGGATCGATGGTGACCGCCATGATGGTGTCGCTCAAGTAGGGGGCGTCGTTCTCCTGGCCCCCCACGCCCAGGATCAGGACGTTCACCGGCTGGTTGTTCTGGAGCTTGTAGGCCACGCTCCCCGGAGGTGGCTGGATCGCCTGCTGGACGATCTTCACCACGTCGGTGGGGCTCTGGCCGGTGAGGCTGTGCACGAAGTTGACGGTCCGGACGACGACGACGCTGGCGCCGAACAGCACCCCGAGCAGGAAGACGGCGACGATCAGCGAAACGGACCTGGACAGGCGGGTGGTGAAGCTGTAGCGCGAGCGCCGTGCCCTCGGGCGGGCGCGAGACATGCGAGGCAGATTGTAGGGGAGGGGCTTGCCCCTCCCTCAGGCTAGCGCGGCCGGGTCAAGACCCGGCCCTACGTCTGGCCGGTCCACTTGATGGCGTAGTCCCGGCCCAGCACCACCACGACGCCGTCCCCGCTGATCGCGGTCCCCGGCGGCGGGGTGGCGACCGTGGCGCCGAAGTAGGTCGCCAGCCACTGGGCTGTCTTCGGGTACTTGCCCCCCGACAGGTCGTACACGTAGCTGGCGCTCTGGGCCCGCCGCCGCACCGGGCTCTCGACCTGGAAACCCAGCGGCTTGAGCACGTTCTCCACGCGCTGCCCAAGGTCTTCCACGCTAAGGCTGGCGTTGTCGATCCGCACCGGCGCCTTCTCGGCAATGACCGTGGGATCGACGAAGAGGTTGGCGAAGAACGCCTGGATGGTCTTGAAGGTGGGATCGAGCGGACAGAGGACGTCGGCGTAGAAGTCGCCGCAGCTGCCCCGCTGCATGTAGAAGCGCTGGACCAGGTCGTCCTGCGTGATCCCGAAGTGGCCGACCGCGGTGTCGGGCAGCTTGCCGGTGAAGCCGTAGAGGGCGTTGATGTCGCTGAAGTCGAGGCTGCTCACGAAGTTCTTCTGGAGCGCGTCCATCAGCTGGGGCGCCCGCTCGAGGGCGTTGACCGCGGTCGCCTTCTTGCGCATCGAGTTCAGGAGCATCTGCTGGCGGCGGGCGCGCCCGAAGTCGGTCGCCTGGTCCTGCTCGATGGCCTTGCGCGAGCGCGCGATCTCCAGCGCCTGCTCCCCGTTCACCGTGTAGCAGCCGGCCGGGAAGTGGATCCCGCCCTTGATGTAGCCGTCGTGGTAGTCGGGGTACTGCAGGTCGTCGAGCGGCGTGTCCAGGCAGGCCTGGACCCCGCCGAGCGCGTTCACGACATCGCGGAAGGCCTTGAAATCGACCGCCACGAAGCCGTCGAACTGCAGCCCGGTCACCCTCGAGAGGGTGGCCATCGCCAGGCGGCCGCCGCCCGTCTTGCCTCTGTACTCCGGGCGTTTCCCGGGCCAGGACGCGTCATCCTCTCCGATCTCGTAGGCGACGTTGACCTTCTGGTAGACGATCTTGCCCTGGCCGTATTCGACGTTGACCATCAGGTCGCGGGGCACCGACACCTCCATCATCCGGTGCTGCGCCGAGTCGATGGAGACCACCATCAGGGTGTCGGTCAGGTAGGGCGCGTCGTTTTCGGCTCCGCCGTAGCCCAGCAGCAGCAGGTTCACCTGCTCCCCGTGCTTCAGCTTGTAGGGGATCGAGCCGGCCGGGGGATCGACCTGCTTGGTGATCGTGCCGGGCGAGAGATTGCCGACACTCTGGAGGAAGTCGGCCACGCGCAGCCCACCGAGCATGATCCCGATCAGGATGCCGCCCACGAGGACGGCGCCGAGGACACCCCGCCAGGGGCGGTGTGAGGCGTACTGCGAGCGGCGCGGGCGCATGCGGGCGCGCTCCGCCGCGGACTGTGAGCTCACGAGTTGTTCAACGGTGTCTAGTACAAAAGGTTATGACGGTGCTACAACGTTTGCTGGGGCGGACCGGCAGCCGCGCGGGTTAGCTTAACCCGCGCGGCCGCCCCGGGGTGGCCTAGCCGCTGCTGTGCGAGCTGGCCGCCGCCGCGATGATGACGACGATGATGTAGAGGATGCCGAGCGCCAGCTCGACCATCCCCACGATGCCGAGAATGAACCCGGCCGTGGCCATTCCAGAGCCGCCCAGCGTCCCGCCGCTGGCCTTGATCCGGTTGCGGGAGGAATTACCGATGAAGAAGGCGACCGGGGCCAGGAGTCCGCAGCAGACGATGCCGAGGATGCCGAGGACCAGCGCCAGCGTGGCCTGGGAGTCGTTGGGCGGGGCCATCCCGCCCGCGTAGCCACCCGGCGGCTGGTAGCCGCCCGGCGCGGGCGGCGGCGAGTAGCCTCCACCAGGGGGCGGCGGGGGCTGGTAGCCACCGCCCGGGGGCGGGGGCTGGTAGCCACCGCCCGGGGGCGGCGGCTGGTACCCACCGCCCGGCGGCGGGGGCGGCTGCTGCGGGGGCGGCTGCGGCGGCTGGTCGCCTCCAGGGGGTTGCCAGCCGCCCTGCGGCGGCGGCGGGGGCTGTTGGCTCATGCGTTACCTCCTGTCTGAGCTAAGCCGGCGGTGCAGCAGGGTAGGCCGGGGGCATCGGCTGGGGCACGGCCTGGCGCTCGTACACGGACACCACGCCGGCCATCACCGCGTAGCCGTAGGCGATGGTCAGGTAGATGCCGACGCCGCACAGGATGCTGCCGAGCGACCCGATCAGGTGTCCGACCAGGATGAACAGGCCGGCGAACAGCGTAGACGAGGGGTTCACGCGGGCCATCGCCAGCACCTGCGGCAGGTTGATGCCGGCGGCGAAGCCGCCCCGCTCGGTGGCCACGATGATGGGCGCCATCAGGAAGTAGAAGGCGATACCGGCCAGGATCGCGATGCCGTACGCGAGCACCACCAGCAGGGCGCCGAGAGCCGAGAGCGGGCCGCCCTGGCCGTTGTTGCTCCCGGCGGCCGCCAGCGCGATGCCCAGGAAGAAGAGGATCACGAACACGCAGGCGATCGCCAACCCATAGATCAGAAACACGAAGAAGAGCGTGGCCCCGCGGCCCAGGCCGTTGAAGCCGGCGGAAGGCAGGTCCCGGCGGCCCTGGCGAAGGTTGTCGAGCGCCGCCAGCATCCAGCCCAGAAGGGCGATCCAGCCCACGATCGGGATGATGTAGATCAGGCTCTGCACCACGACCTTGCTGATCCACTGAGGGTCCTTGGTCGGCCAGCCGATACTGTCGCTGTAGTCGTTCAAAGCGAGCGCATGTTATCGGCTGGAGCGCTATCTGAGGAGAGCCCTGCTGATGACCACTCGCTGAATCTGGTTTGTGCCCTCGTAGATCTGCGTGATCTTGGCGTCACGCATATACCGCTCGACCGGATAGTCGGTGATGTACCCGTAGCCGCCCAGGATCTGCACGCAGTCGGTGGTGACGCGCATCGCCATGTCCGAGGCGAACATCTTGGCCATGGCCGCGATCTTGGTGAGGTCGTCGGCCTTCTGGTCGACCTTGCTGGCGGCCAGGTAGACCAGGTGCCGCGCGGCCTCGATCTGGGTCGCCATGTCGGCGAACATGAACTGGATGCCCTGGAAGCCGGCGATCGGCTGCCCGAACTGCCGGCGCTCCTTCGCGTAGCCCAAGGCGAAGTTGAAGGCGCCCTGGGCGATGCCCAGAGCCTGGGCGCCGATGCCCGGCCGGGAGCGGTCGAGCACCGCGAGCGCGATCTTGAAGCCCTGGCCCTCCTCGCCCAGCCGGTTGGCGGCCGGGACCCGCACCTCGTCGAAGGCCAGCTGCGCGGTCGGCGAGCCGCGGATGCCGAGCTTGTGCTCGATCTTCAGCACCTTCCAGGGGCTCTTCTCCTTCTCGAGCACGAAGGCCGAGATGCCGCGCGATCCCCCGTCCGCGTCGGTGCGCGCGAACACGACCAGCGTCTCGGCCACGCCGCCGTGGGTGATGAAGATCTTGCCGCCGTTGATCACGTACTCGTCGCCGTAGCGCTTGGCGGTGGTCTTCATGGCGCCGGCGTCCGAGCCAGAGCCGGCCTCGGTCAGCGCGTAGGCCGCCACGCGGCCCTGCGCGAGCGGCGGGCACAGCCGCTTCTTCTGCTCTTCGCTGCCGGCGAACAGGATCGGGTAGGAGCCCAGCGCCTGCCCGCCCAGGATCAGCGAGGAGGTGGTGCAGGCCTTGGCGATCTCCTCGGTCGCCATGCAGATGGCGACGCTGGAGCCGCTGACCCCGCCGTACTCCTCCGGGAAGGGGATGGCCAGGATCCCGTTCTGGGCGAAGAGCGTTTCGATGTCCTTCGGGTATTCGCCCTTCTGGTCGATCTCCGCCGCGCGCGCCGCGACCTTGTCCTGCACGATCTCGCGCACGCCGTCGCGCAAGGCCTGGACGTCCTCCGGGAACTCGAAATTCACGGCGCGCCCTGATTATCTGTCGCGGCCCCGAGCGGGATCGCGAGCAGCGCCCAGAAGGCCAGCGACTGGTCGTTCTTGAAATACGGCACGTCGCCGATGCCGTGGATCACGAAGGCGACCAGCACGCCCAGCATCCCGACGCCCAAGGCCCTCCGCCAGGGGTCGCCGCGCAGGAGCGGTCGGGCCACCCGCACCAGCTGGACGCAGATCCCGGCGAAGGCGGCCAGGCCGAGGATGCCGGTCTCCGACCACAGGTTGAGGACCAGGTTGTGCGGATAGATCAGGTCTTCGTGGTAGCTGGGGTCGCGGAAGGGCTCGATCGACTGCCGGAAGCCAGACAGGCCGCCTCCGAACAGCGGCCGGTGGGCGAGCATGTTCAGCGTCGATCGCCACAACGAGGCGCGCAGCGCCAGCGTGTTGCGTGGGTCCTCGGGCCGGAACTCGACCAGGATCCGCTCCCGGACCGAATGCGAAAGGGCGAAGGCCAGCGCCGACCCCACGGCCGCCGCTCCATACACCCACCAGCGGCGCGCGTGGAAGGCGGCCACGAACAGGCACAGGGCACCCAGCGTGATCCAGCCCAGCCGGGAGTCGCTGAAGAGATCGGCGAGCGCGAAGAGGGCGGCCAGCGCCCCCGCCAGATAGCGCTCGCGCGGCGCCTGGGCATAGAGCGCGATCGCCAGCGCGAACGCGATCAGCGGCTCCAGGAACAGCGCGGTGGCGTTGGCGCTGTTGTAGATGGCGACGGGCGGGGTGACGTTGCTGTAGTTGTGGGCGGCGAGCGCGCCGGCGTCGAGGCCGAGGTTGGAGAGGGCCGAGACCGTGCCGGCGACTGCGAGTCCGGCCAGCAGCAGCCGGGCGTCGAGCCGGGCGCGAGCCATGGCCGCGATCACCAGGCCGGCCGCGATCGGCTCCACGAAGTACGCCTTCCAGAGCCCGAGGGCGGCCCGCCGGTCGGGCGCGAAGACGGTGTCCAGGCTGGCCGCGGCCAGGAACAGCAGCGCCGGCCAGGTGAACGGGTTGCGCCAGGGGAGGTCCGCCCAGTAGGCGGCCAACCCGAGGAGGATGGCCGGGACCAGCAGCAGCTCGAGCGCGGTGGTCGGCAGCGGTCCGACATGGGGCCGGATCACGTACGCGGGCGAGGCGGCCAGCGCGATCGCCATCAGCCACGCGGCCGGGCGGCGCCAGCGGGCTATCGCAGGAGCTCCCGGGCGATCACGACGCGCTGGATCTGGTTCGAACCTTCGTAGATCTGCAGCGCCTTGGCGTCCCGGAAGTGACGCTCGAAGGGGTAGTCGCTGACGTAGCCGTAGCCGCCCGCCAGCTGGACGCAGTCGGTGGCGATGTCCATGGCCGCGTCGGTGGCGAAGAGCTTGGCCATCGAGGCCTCGCGCGTGAAGGGCTTGCCGGCGGTGCACAGGGTGGCCGCGTGGTACGTCATCTGGCGAGCCGCCGTGAGGCGGGTCGCCATGTCGGCGAGCATGAAGCCGACCCCCTGGAAGGTCGCTACGGGCTGGCCGAACTGCCGGCGGTTCTTCGTGTACTCGAGTGCCTCGCCCAGTGCGGCCTGGGCGATCCCGATGGCCTGGCCGGAGATGCCGATGCGGCCGGAGTCGAGCGCGCGCATGGCGACCTGGAAACCTTTCCCCTCCGCGTGGAGCAGGTTGGCGACCGGCACCCGGACCTCCTCCAGCACCAGCTCGCCGGTCGGCGAGCCGTGCAGGCCCATCTTCTCGAAGACCTGGCCCACCCTGAGGCCCTCGGCGTCGGCGGGCACGAGAAAAGCGCTCACGCCGTCGGCCCGATCGGTGCTGCCGGTGCGCGCGAAGACGATGTACAGCCCGGCGTGCCCGACGTTGGTGATGAAGACCTTGGCGCCGGTCAGCACGTATTCGTCCCCGTAGCGCCGGGCGCTGGTCTTGAGGGCGGCGGCGTCCGAGCCGGATCCCGGCTCGGTGAGCGCGAACGCCCCCAGCGCCTGGCCCGCGGCCAGCGCCGGCAGCCAGCGCCGCTTCTGCTCCTCGCTGCCGAAGAGCAGGATCGGCTCGCACGCCACCGAGTTGTGCACATCGACGATCACCGCCGTGCTGGCGCAGGCCGCCGCCAGCTCCTCGATGCAGATCGTGAAGGCGAGGTGGTCGAGGCCGGCGCCGCCGTACTCGGCGGGGATCAAGATGCCCAGCAGGTCGAGCTCGCGGGCGCCCTCGATGGCGGCCTCCGGAAAGCGATGCTCGCGGTCGACGGCGGCGGCTTCGGGCTTCACCACCGACTCCGCAAAGTCCCGCACCGCGGCCCTCAGAGCGGCGTGCTCGGGGCTCAGATCGAGTTGCAAGGGCCGACTTAGAATAGGCACTCGAACTGATGCAAGCTGGCCCGCGCTACCTCGAGGGGACGACGGTGGGGAGCGGCCGGGACATCATCGGAGTCCGCCGCGACCGGATCGCCGCCATCATCGAGCAGGGGCGGGAGATCATCGCCCGGGCCAAGCTGGAGAAGATCCTTCCCGACACCATCACGGGCGCCACGGCGGCGCTCCTGGTGACCATCGCAGGCTACGGTGAGCCCCTGTCCGAGGGCCAGTGGCGGGAGCTGGCGGGGGTGGTCGGCGGCATCATGCGCGACCCCAACTACGCCGACCTGGCCCGCCTGCGCGGGCTGGTGACCCAGGAGCAGTTCCTCAACGTGGCCCGCAATGCGGGCTACTCCCGGTTCATCCGCCGCCTGGACGACGGGCGCTGGGTGTGCGAGCTGGCGCCCAAGCTGGAAGACGTACCGGACGAGTAGCCGCTCGCCGTAGGCATCAGGCGCCGGGCGCCGCGGCCTCCGCCATTCGCTCGATTCGGCTCAGGGCCGTTCCTATCTCCTCGCAGGAATAGCCGTGGCGGTGCAACAGCGTGACGCTCTCGGCGACGGCACGCCGCGGACGTCGTAGGACCCTGGCCACCCGGGCGGCCGCAGCCAGGCATGGATCCCTGGTGGGGATCGCGCCGTCCGTCGGCAGTCCGAGCACCGACGCGACCTGCGGGCTGATCTCGCGCAGGCTGAAGCGCAGGCCCATGACCAGGACGATCTCCCGGAGGTCGACCAGACGCCTGGGTGCTCCAGGCAGCGAGAGGTCGGAGATCCAACCTTCGTGGGCCCAGCGCCGCAGGGTGGCCTCGGATCCACCCACCAAGCGGGCGGCCTGCCCGACACTGACGAGGCGTCCGCGGGGCGATCCAAGTGTGGTCAAGGCAAGCGGGGTTCCGCGATGTGCCGAGGGCCCCGTGTCGGCATGGTGCCGCTTCTTGTAATCGTCTAGCAGAACCGAGACGCGCGCCCGGATGATCTCTGGTGCCATCGAGGACGAATAGATGTAGTCGACGGCTCCCATGGAGTAGGCCCTGACGACGTCGACCTCGCTGGCTTCGAAGGCGGTCACGAAAATGATCGCGGGCGAGCTTCTCCCCTTCTGGCGCTTGACGGCTTCAGCCAGGTCGTAGCCGTCGAGGTCGCTCATGCGGATGTCCAGAAGCGCCACGGCGAAATCCTCTCCGAGCAGGCGTCGCAGGCCGGCCCCGGACGATGCCGCGGTCACGACCTCTGCCCCGAGCGAGGACAGGACCGCCTCCAGCGCGGCCAGCTTGGCAGGGTTGTCGTCGACGACCAGGATTCGCGGTTGCGCGCCGTCAGGTCTGGCATCCTCTTGGGGGGGAGCATCGTCGAGGCTCATAGCCGCCGGTTCGGGCCCGGCTGCGACCACCCTCTCAACCACCTCGGCGACCGCGGTGGGACTGGTGTGGCTCTTGACCAGGTATTCCAAAGCACCCAGTTGGCCAGCGCGACTCACCGAGTCGGGGTCGTCCGAGTTCGACAGGATGACGACCGGCATCCGCCGGCCCTTAGGCTCCGCCCGCAGCCTCTGCAGCACGCCGATCCCATCCAGCCGGGGCAGATCGAGATCGAGCAGTACGAGGTCCGGCGTCGAATCCAGAGCCATCGACAGCCCGGTCTCGCCGTCGGCAGCGGTCGCAACCTGATGGCCTTCAAGCTCTAGCCTGATCCGATACATCTCGGCGACGCTCGCATCGTCTTCGACGATGAGAACACGTCCGCTGCGGGCTGGCCTCCCGAATGGCACACCTTCATCCAACGACGCTCTTGGAGCGCTGGGCACCAAGAGGCGGCAAAGAAGTGTCAAGAACGTTCTGCGCCCAGCTGCAGCGTCGATGCCGACCCGCACTCGGCGCTAGGGGGTCAACCGGCTCCGATCTCCCGGGCGATCAGCATCCGCTGCACCTCGCTGGTGCCCTCGCCGATCTCGTTGATCTTCACGTCGCGCCAGTAGCGGGCGACCGGGTAGTCCTCGATGAAGCCGTAGCCCCCGTGGATCTGCACCGCCTGGTCGGCGCAGCGCTTGGCGGTCTCGGACGCGAACAGCTTGGCCATGGCGGCCAGCTTGCGCACCTCCCCCGAAGTCTTGCGGGCGCGCTCGTACTCGGCCGCCGCGCGCCAGACCATGGTCCGCGCCAGCTCCACCTCCATGGCCATGTCGGCCAGCTTGAACTGCACCGCCTGGAACTGCGTGAGCGCCCGCCCGAACGCCTTGCGCTCGAGCGCGTAGGCCAGCGCCGCGTCCAGGCAGGCCTGCGCCAGACCCACCGAGTGGGCGCCGATCGCGATCCGCCCGCCCGTCAGCGTGTGCAGGAACTGCCGGTACCCTCCACCCCGCTTGCCGAGCAGGTTGGCGCCTGGCACCCGGCAGCGATCGAAGGCCAGCGGGTGGGTGTCGGAAGAGTGCCAGCCCAGCTTCCGGTACGGCTCCAGCACGCTGTAGCCCGGGCTGCCGGTGGGCACCAGCAGCGCGCTGATCTCGCGCGGCCCGGTCAACGCGGTGATGGTCACCCCGGCTGAGATCCGGGTCCCTGAGTTGGTGATGAACTGCTTGGCCCCGTCGATCACCCAATCCGTCCCGCTCAGCTCGGCGCGGGTTCGGGTGGCGCCGGCGTCGCTGCCGGCCTCGGGCTCGGTGAGCCCGAATGCCCACAGCTTGCGTCCGGCGAGCAGGTCCGGCAGGAGCTCGGCTTTCTGCTCCTCGGTGCCGAAGTCGTGGATGGGCGCCGCTCCCAGTGAGACCGCCGCCTCCAGGGTGATGCCGACCCCGGCGTCCGCCCGCGCGATCTCCTCGACCGCCAGGCAGTACGTCAAGAAGCCTGCGCCGGCTCCTCCGTAGCGCTCCTCGAAGGGCAGGCCGAAGAGCCCCATCTCGCCCATCCGGCGGACGATGTCGTAGGGGAACTCGTGCTCGCGGTCGAGCCTCGCGGCCGCCGGCGCGACCACCTCGTTGGCGAAATCCCGGCACAGCTCGCGGACGGCGGCCTGCTCGTCGCTGAGCTGGAAATCCATCGCCGGAATGGTAAGTAGCATCCGTCCGTGGACCTCTGGGAGGCGTTCGCGCGTCGCGACCAGGGCCTCGACTTGAACCCGGTGTGCGCGTCGCGCGCCCTGCTGCACGAGGGCCGCAGCCAGCGCTGCACGGTTCTCCTGCACGGCATCACCAACTGCCCGCAGCAGTGGGTTCAGATCGCCGGTATCCTCCACGGCGACGGCCAGAACGTGCTGCTGCCGCGCTACCCGCACCACGGCCTCCGGGACCGCCTCAACACCGACATCGCGCGCCTGACCGCCGCCGAGCTGACCGAGACCGCAGAGGCTGTCCTGGCGGCCGCGAGCGAGCTGGGCGAGAAGGTGACCGTGATCGGGCTCTCGTTGGGCGGCGTGCTGGCCGCCTGGCTGGCGCAGCGGCACGCGGAGGTCGACGTCGCGGTCCTGGTGGCGCCCCTCTTCGGAATCAGGCGCGTCCCGGCCTGGGCGCTGCCGCTGGTGCGCGCCGCGGCGCTGCGCGGCCCCAACCGCTATCTCTGGTGGGACGCCCGCCTCAAGGCCAGGCTGACGCCCGAGCACGGCTACCCGCGGGTGGCCACTCGCGCCTTCGGCGCCCTGCTCGAGCTCGGCCGCCGGGTCCAGGCCGAGGCGCGCGGCGCGGCCCCCAAGGCTCGCGCCCTGGTCCTGGTCACCAACGCCGCCGACCCCGCCCTCGACAACCGGCCCACGGCCGCGCTGGCCCGGCGCTGGCGCGCGCAGCGCGCGGACGTGACCGAGTACGAGTTCCCGAAGAGCCTGGGTCTGCCCCACGACCTCATCGACCCGGCGCACCGCGCCACCGGCGTCGAGCGCGTCTACCCGGTGCTTCTCGACCTGGTCAGGACGGCAGAGGCAGGAAGATCAGCCGGAACAGCCACGCGCTGAGCAGGACGCCCAGGGCCGCCAGGTAGGCCCGCTGCTCCCGGCCGCGGGCCGGCCGCCAGCGCAGGACGCGGCCGCTGGCGATGAGCGCGGCCAGGCCGGCCGCGCCGAGCAGGGTGAGGACGAACAGCGCCGGGCCCAGGGGGTGATAGCGCACGGCCCCCACCACGTCGCCGTCCCACATCTGCGCGAAGGACCGGGTGCCGCCACAGAAGGGGCACGGCTGCCCGGTCAGGAGCAGGAAGGGGCAGGCCGGCAGGGTGGCGTGGACGCTGTGGAGGCTCCAGAAGACCCGGGTGTAGAGCAACCACGCCAGCAGGCCGGCGAGCAGGGCGGCGTAGCGCTGCCGGTCGGCCGCCTCGGCGCGCGCGAGCGACAGGTTCCAGGCGTCCACGGCTGGAGTCTAATCTGCGATCCGTGGACGAGCAGCTCGGGGAGCGGCTGGTGGAGGCCATCGCGTCTCGCTACGGGGTCACACCCGGCCGCCGCGCGGCCCACACCCGGGGCCTCTGCTGTGACGCCGTTTTCACCCCGGCGCTCGCCGCCGCCGAGCTGACCGCGGCGCCCCACATGCAGGGCGGGCCGGTGCCGGCGGTGGTCCGCTTCTCCAACGCGTCCTCCCACCCGAACCCCGTCGACGCGCTCCAGGAGGTGGCCGGCATGGCCGTCAAGTTCCTCCTACCGGACGGGCGCGAGACCGACATCGTGGCCCTCAGCCTCCCGATCTTCTTCGTGCGCGAGCCGGAGGACTTCATCGAGTTCAGCCACGCCCGCGCGTCCAACCTCCGCCTCCTCGGTTACGTGCTCCGCCACCCCGAGTCGCTGCGCGCCCTCGTCTACGCCGGCCGCCGGCGCGGCCGGATCATGGCCTCCCGCTGGCAGGCCGCCTACTTCGGCATCCACGCCTTCCGCTGGTCCGCGCCGGATGGCGCGCCAACCTACATCCGCTACGAGCTGAGGCCGGAGGCCGGCGTCAAAGAGGTACCGCGCCGGGAGGCGCGAGGCAAGGACCGCGATTTCCTGAACCAGGAGCTGGCCGCCCGGCTGCGCCAGGGCCCGGTCGGGTTCGAGCTGGTGCTGGAGGTCGCTGAGCCCGGCGACGCCACCGACGACCCCACCCGCCCCTGGCCCGCCGGGCGGCGCCGGGTCGTCGCCGGCCGCCTCGAGATCAACGCCGTCACAGCGGACCAGGAGGAAGGATGCGAGCGACGCGTCTTCGATCCCACGCACGTGATCGACGGGATCGAGTGCTCCGATGACCGGATACTGGAGGCGCGCCGGCTCGCCTACTCGGCGTCGATCAAGCGCCGGTTGGGGCTTGACTAGACGCACTTCGCCTCAGGTAAGGCCCGGCTGCGCCGGGCCGTATGAGTCCCTGATCCAGGCGTTGGTGACGGCGCGCGGCGTCGTACTGCGGAAGGGGGCACGCGGGGGGAACCGGCACGGTTCCAGCCCGCGAAAGCGAAGCGGTAGCGAGCTGACCGGATACTGGAGGCGCGCCGGCTCGCCTACTCGGCGTCGATCAAGCGCCGGTTGGGGTTGAGCTAGTTTGAAACTCGCTGCCTGAATCGCCAGAGCGCCAGGCCCAGTCCCGCCCCCAGGACTATCGCCAGCGGCGACAGGACCAGGTAGGCCGCCACCGCGTCGTCGAAGAGATCCATCTCCACCCTGCTTATACCTACGCCGGCCCGTGACGGTTCCGGGGCGCAGGTCAAGCCTTTGTAAGAAGCTCCACGATCTGGTCGGTGGTCTCCGCGACCGCCACACCGGAGGCCCGGAAGGCCTCCTCCTTGCTCCGGGCCGTGCCCCGGTTGCCGGACACGATGGCGCCGGCGTGGCCCATGCGCTTGCCCTCGGGCGCCGTGCGGCCCGAGATGAAGGCCACCGCCTTCAGGCGGCTCCCCCTACCCAACAGCTCGGCGGCCCGCTCCTCGTCGCTGCCGCCGATCTCGCCGATGATCGCCAGGTGCGTGGTCGCGGGGTCCTGCTCGAACATGGCGATGACGTCGACGAAGGCCGTGCCGTTGACCGGGTCGCCGCCGATCCCCACGATCGTCGACTGCCCCATGCCGGCGTCGGTCAGCGCGGCCATGGTCTCGTAGGTCAGCGTCCCCGACCGCGACACGATCCCCACCGGTCCGGGCGTGGAGAAGCGCTGGGGGATGATGCCGATCTTGCCCACGCCCGGCGTGAGCAGGCCCGGGCAGTTGGGACCGATCAGGCGCACATCCGGGTAGACGCGCAGGAAGTCTTTGACCTTGATCATGTCCTGGATCGGGATCCCCTCGGTGATGCAGGCGATCAGGGTGACCCCGGCCGCGGCCGCCTCCAGGATGGCGTCGGCCGCGAAGGGCGCCGGCACGAAGATGCCGGAGGCGTTGGCTCCGGTCTCCCGCACGGCCGAGGCCACTGTGTCGAAGACGCGAACGCCCTCGTGCTCGGTGCCGCCGCGGCCCGGCACCACGCCGCCCACCACCTGGGTGCCCATCTCGCGCATCTGCAGGGCGTGGAAGGAACCCTCGCGGCCGGTGATGCCCTGGACCAGGACGCGGGTGTTCCGGTTGAGCAGGATGCTCACCGGGTGATGGCCACGATCTTCTCAGCCGCTTCCCAGCCGCTGGTGCCGGGCTCGATCCCGTTGTGCTTCAGGATCTCTCGACCTTCTTCCTGGTTGGTGCCGGAAAGGCGCACCACCAGCGGCAGCTTCAGGTTCAAGTTGTCACGCGCCTGCACCAGCCCCCGGGCGACCTCGTCGCCTCGGGTGATGCCGCCGAAGACGTTGATCAGGATGCCCTTGACGCGCGGGTTCATCGTGATGACGTCCATCGCGTTCTGAACCACCTCGGCCCGCGCCCCGCCGCCGATGTCGCAGAAGTTGGCAGCCTTGCCCCCGGCCCGCGCGACCAGGTCGAGGGTGCCCATGCAGAGGCCGGCGCCGTTGCCGATGATCCCGACCTCCCCGTCCAGAGAGACGTAGGTCAGGTGGCGGCGCTTGGCCTCGGCCTCCAGCGGGTCGGTCTCCAGGATCTCGCCGTACTTCTCGACCAGGTCGCGGTGGCGGAAGTCCGCGTTCTCGTCGGTCTCGAGCTTGGCGTCCCCGGCGATCACCTTGCCCTCGCCGGTGATCACCAGGGGGTTGATCTCGGCGGTCAGGGCGTCGTGGTCGGGGATCGCGCGATAGAGCTTCTTGATGAGAGCGGTGAGCGCACGGGCGTGCTCTCCCAGCCCGCTGTCGAAGACCAGCTGTGTGAGCTCGTAATCGAGCGGCCCCCGCCAGGGGTTGGGGTAGAGGCGGGCGATCGCCTCTGGCGACTCCTCGGCCACCTGCTCGATGTCCATGCCGCCCTTGGCCGAGAGCATCAGGATGTTGGCCCTCGCGTCGCGGTCGACGGTGAACCCCAGGTACACCTCGCGGGCGATCTCGAGCGCGGTCTCGCAGTAGACCAGGGGCACCTTGAAGCCTTTGATGTCCATGCCGATGATCCGCTCGGCGGCGCTGCGGGCCTCGTCGGGGTCGTTGACGACCGCGATGCCGCCGGCCTTGCCCCGGCCGCCGACTGGCACCTGGGCCTTGACCGCCACCGGCCCCAGCTCGCGGCAGGCGGCCGCGGCCTCTTCCGGGTTGCGCGCGACCCGGCCGGCCGGGATCTCGATTCCGAGCGTGGCCAGGACCTCCTTGGCCTGGTACTCCAGCAGCTTCACAGTTAGGTAGGGTAGGCGGCCTGAAGAACCGACTCCTGCTCACCCACACCGATCTCGATGGCGCCGGCGCTGCCGTGGTCTGGTCCTTGGCCACCGGCGAGCCCTACCGGCTGGTCGAAAGCGGCGACGTGGACGCGGCCGTGAGCGCCGCGCTCCCCGAGGCCGAGGAGGTGGTCCTGGCCGACCACTCCATCAGCTGGGACCTGGTCCCGGTCGTGGAGGGCCACCTGGCCCGCGGCCGCCGCTTCACCATGCTCGACCACCACAAGTCGGCGGTCGCGCTGGCCGTGCAGCCGTGGGCGACGGTCGACCTCGGCCGCTCGGCCACGGGCCTCCTGTACGACCACCTGGGCCGGCCGCCGGAGCTGGCCGAGTTCGCGGCGCTGGTGGAGGACCACGACCTCTGGCGCCACGCCGACCCCCGTTCCGCCCAGCTCTCGTCGTTGCTCGGGCTGGTGGGCCACGACCGCTTCATCAGCCGCTTCACGACCGACCCCCGGGTCGAGTTCACCGAGGGCGAGCTGCTGCTGATGGAGGTCGAGAACCGGCGCCGAGAGGACTACCTCGCCCGGCGGGTGCCGCAGGCCGAGCAGGTGGTGATCGGCGGCCGCCGCTGGGCCGTCTGCTTCGCCGAGCAGTACCAGTCCGAGCTGGCCGACGAGCTGATGAAGCAGCTAGGTGTGGAGGCGACGGCCATCGTCAACGCGGCCCGCGCCACCGTCTCGATGCGGGCCCGCGACCTCGACGTCTCCCAGATCGCGCGCCGCTTCGGGGGCGGCGGCCACGCCCGGGCGGCGGCCTTCACCGCCGCCGGCAAGCCGTTGGAGGAAGGCCTGCGGGACTTCAAGCGCGCCCTGGCCGAAGCCCTAGGCCAATGACCCCCCTCCTGGCCTCCCCCCGCGTCGCGGGGGGAGGATGGTGGGGGGTTACAGGGGAATGTTTCCGTGCCAGCGGGGGGCGCGCGTGCGCTTCTTGCGCAGTGCCACTCGCAGCGCCTTGATCAGCGCCGGGCGCGTGTGCGCGGGCTCGATCACGTCGTCGACATATCCGCGCTCGGCGGCCGCGTACGGATTCGCGAACTGCTCGCTGTAATCCGCCACCAGCTCGCCCCGGCGTGCGACCGGGTCGGACGCCGACTCGATCTCGCGCCGGAAGATGATGTTCACTGCGCCCTCCGGGCCCATCACCGCGACCTCGGCCGTGGGCCAGGCGACGTTGAAATCGGCGCGAATGTGCTTGCTGTTCATGACGCAGTAGGCGCCCCCGTACGCCTTGCGCGTGATGACCGTCAGCTTGGGCACGGTCGCTTCGCAAAACGCGTACAGGAGCTTGGCGCCGTGGCGGATGATCCCGCCGTACTCCTGCGCGGTGCCGGGTAGAAAACCGGGCACGTCCTCGAAGACCACCAGCGGGATGTTGAACGCGTCGCAAAAACGAACGAAGCGCGCGCCCTTCACGGAGGCGTTGATGTCGAGAGCCCCCGCCATCACTTTGGGCTGGTTCGCGACCACCCCCACCGGGTGCCCGTCCAGCCGCGCAAACCCGACGACCAGGTTCATCGCGTAGAAGGCCTGCACCTCGAGGAACTCCCCGCGATCGACCACGGCATGGATGGCGTCCTTGATGTCGTAGGGCTCCTTGGGGCTGTCCGGGATCAGGCTGCCGAGCTCGGTCGCCAGCCGGTCGGGGTCGTCGCCGATCGCCACCACCGGCGGCTGCTCGCCGGAGTTCTGAGGCAGGTAGGACAGCAGCCGCCGCGTCTGCTCGAAGCATTCGTCCTCGCTCTCGGCGAGGAAGTGCGCGACGCCCGACTTCACGTTGTGCACCTCGGCGCCGCCCAGCGAGTCGAAGGTCACCGCCTCGCCGGTGGTGACTTTGATCACCTCCGGGCCGGTTATGAACATGTAGCCGACGCCGTGCACCATGAACGTGAAATCGGTCATGGCCGGCGAATAGACGGCCCCGCCGGTGCACGGTCCCAGCACCAGCGAAAGCTGGGGGATGACACCGCTCGACTCGACGTTGCGCCAGAAGATCTCGGCGTAGCCGGCCAGCGACACCACGCCTTCCTGGATGCGCGCACCGCCGGAGTCGTTGATGCCGATCACGGGAATGCGGTCGCGGTACGCGAGGTCCATCACCTTGCACACCTTCTCCGCGAAGACCTCGCCCAACGAACCGCCGAACACCGCCGCGTCATGGCTGAAGAGCATCACGTCGCGGCCGCCGATCCGGGCCAGCCCGGTCACGACCCCGTCGCCGGGTGGCCGCCGCGCGTCGAGCCCGAAGTTGTGCGAGCGGTGACGCGCGAAGACGTCGAGCTCCTCGAAGGAGTTGCGGTCGACCAGGCGCTGGATGCGCTCGCGCGCGGTGAGCTTGCCCTTCTCGTGCTGGCGCTCGAAGGCTTCCTTGTCGCCGTGGCCGGCCTCATACTTGAGCGCGCGCAGGCGGTTGAGCGGATCGACGCGGCGGTTGGCCATGCTCAGGAAATACTGCTCTAGCGCGAGGTGTCGGGCGGCTCGTACTCGCCGAAGACGCCGCGCATGACGTCGCAGCACTCGCCGATGGTGGCGTAGGCCGCGAGCGCTTCTTTCAGCGGGTACATGAGGTTGCCGGTGCCGCGGGTGGTCTCCTCCAGGCGGAGGAGGGCCGCGTCGACGGCCGGCTGGTCACGCTCCGCCCGGACCTTGCGCACGGCCGCGACCTGCTCTTCCTGGCCGCGGGGGTCGAGCTTGAGGATGTCGACGGCGCCGTCGCTCTGGACCTGGAAGCGGTTCACGCCCACCACCACCCGCTCCCCGCTCTCGATCCGGGTCTGCATCCGGTAGGCCGACTCGGCGATCTGGCGCTGCATCCAGCCCCTCTCGATGACCTCGACCGCGCCTCCCATCTCGTCGATCTCGGCCAGGATCCGGCGGGCTTCCTCCTCGAGGCGGTCGGTCAGGTTCTCGACGTAATAGCTGCCGCCGAGGGGGTCTGCCACCTCGGCCAGGCCGGTCTCGAAGGCCAGGATCTGCTGCGTGCGGAGGGCCAGCTCGGCGGCTTCCTGGGTGGGCAGCCCCAGCGCCTCGTCGTAGCCGTTGGTGTGCAGGGACTGGGTCCCGCCCAGCACCGCGCTCATCGCTTCCAGCGCCGTGCGCACCACGTTGTTCAGCGGCTGCTGCGCGGTCAGCGTCACGCCGCCCGTCTGCGTGTGGAAGCGCAGCGTCCAGCTGCGCGGGTCCTTGGCGCCGAAGCGGTCCCGCATGACCTGCGCCCACATCCGCCGCGCCGCGCGGAACTTGGCCACCTCCTCGAAGAAGTCGGTGTGGCAGGCGAAGAAGAAGCTGAGCCGGGGCGCGAAGCCGTCCACCGCCAAGCCGGCCGCCAGTGCCGCCTCCACGTAGGCGATCCCGTCCGCCAGCGTGAACGCGATCTCCTGGGCGGCGGTCGAGCCCGCCTCCCGAATGTGGTAGCCGGAGATCGAGATCGTGTTCCAGTTGGGCAGCGCGTCCTTGCAGTAGGCGAACAGGTCGGTGGTCAGGCGCATGGAGGGCCCGGGCGGGTAGATGTAGGTCCCGCGAGCGGCGTACTCCTTGAGGATGTCGTTCTGCACCGTGCCCGTGATGCGGTCCGGCGCCGTGCCCTGCTTCTCGGCCACCAGCTGGTACAGGAGCAGCAGGAGCCCGGCCGTGGCGTTGATGGTCATCGAGGTCGAAATCCGGTCGATGGGCAGGCCCTCGAGCAGGATCTCCATGTCGCGCAGGCTGTCGATGGCGACGCCCACCTTGCCCACCTCGCCGCGCGCCATGGGATGGTCCGAGTCGTAGCCGATCTGGGTGGGCAGGTCGAAGGCCACGCTCAGCCCCGTCTGGCCGCGCTCCAGCAGGTACTTGTAGCGCCGGTTGGATTCCGCGGCGGTGCCGAAGCCCGCGTACTGGCGCATGGTCCAGAGGCGGCCCCGATAGCCGTCTTTGCGCAGGCCTCGGGTGAACGGGAACTCGCCGGGCGGGGGCTCGGGCGGCCGCGCATCGGCGGGCGCGTAGAAGGGCTTCAGCGGCAGGCCGCTGTCGTTGGTGACCTCAGTCTCGGCGGACATCCTCTTCGAGCTCGGTGAGCACGCCCATCGTGCTCTTAGGGTGCAGGAAGGCGACGCGCGTCTTGCCGTCGCCGCCCCGGCGGGGCTGCTTGTCGATGGTCTCCACGCCGGCCTGGGTCGCGCGCTGGAGTGCGTCGGCGACGTCGTCGACCTTGTAGGCGACGTGGTGAATGCCCTCGCCGCGCTTGGCGATGAACCTGGCGATCGGAGAGTCGTCGGAGGTGGGCTGCATGAGCTCGATCTCGACGTCGCCGACCTGGAACGAGACCGCCTCCATGCGGTCGTCGGTGGCGTGCCAGCGGTGGAGCGGCCGCAGGCCGAAGACCTCGTGGTAGAGCTTGACCGCGGCATCGAGGTCCTTCACCGCGAAGCCCATGTGCGAAAGCTTCCGGATCATCTGCCGTCCCCGTACTCGTACCAGCCTTTTCCGGTCTTGCGGCCCAGCTCCCCCTTCTCGACCTTCTCCTTGAGGCGCGGGCTGGGCTTGTAGGCGGGGTCGCCGGTGGTCTTGTAGATGTGCAGGCGGGCGTTGTAGGTGACGTCGAGGCCGGTGAAGTCGCCCAGCCGGAAGGGTCCCATCGGCCAGTTGAGGCCCTTCTCAACCGCGGTGTCGATGTCCTCGAAGCCGGCCACCCCCGCGTCCAGCAGGCGGTAGGCCTCCTGGGTGGCGGCGTGGAGCACTCGATTCACGATGAAGCCGTCGATCTCCTTGCGCAGGAGGACCGCTGTGCGGCCCATCTCATGCACCAGGGCCAGGCAGCGCTCGGCGGTCTCTTCCGATGTCTGGGGCCCCATCACGACCTCGCAGAGCTCCATGACCAGCACCGGACTGAAGAAATGCATGTTGGCGCAGCGCTGAGGTCGCCCGGTGGCGCCGGCCAGCTTGGAGATCACGATCGTCGAGGAGTTGCTGGCCAGCACCGCTTCGGCCGGAGCCAGCTCGTCCAGCTGCCCGAAGACCTGGCGCTTGACCTCGAGGTCCTCGACCACGGCCTCGATCACGATCTCGGCGTCGGCGACCGCCTGCGCCAGGTCGGTGGTGGTGCGCACCCGGGCCAGGGCGGCCTCCAGCTGTTCGAATGTCAGGCGACCCTTGTCGACCCTGCGCTGGAGGTGGCCGCGGTTCAGGGCCATCGATTTCTCGAGCTGCGCCTCGGAGACGTCCTGGAGACGCACCTCGATCCCATGCAGGGCCGCCTGGGTTGCGATCTGCGAGCCCATGAAACCGCCGCCGACAACCGAGAGCCGCGTCAAATCAATTTTCGTCAGGCCACTCGACCGGGACCCGGGTCGTGGCTTTGGTCAGCTCCTGGGCCGCCTTCGTGTAGCGGACGATGGTGGGCAGGTCGCCCTTCAGCTTCAGCTTGCCCTGGAGCATGCCCCGGGTGGCGTCCAGCTTCTCGGTCGCGACCTCCTTCCAGCGCGAGTAGCTCGCCGTGATCGCGAAGTTGCAGCTTTTGGCCTCGTCGGCCGAGACGACCTTGACGTCGCGCGCGGTGCCGTCGAAGAGGTCCATGTAGATCCCCCTCGACTCAGGGAAGTTCTTGTCCGGCTCGGCCTCGACGACCAGCCCGACCGTCCACTTCCAGCCCTTGGCCGCGTTCTTGTAGGGCTCGCTCCGGTTGATCTCGTCCTTGAAGGCCTGCGCCCACTCGTCCGAGAACGCTTTCAACGCCATTTGCTACCTCCTCATCCGATCGGGAACACTCTTATTGTTCCTGCTCATGAGCTTCAACCTCGCCACCATGCTGCGGGAGTCGGCCCGCTCGCGGCCGGACAAGGTCGCCCTCATCCTCGACCAGTTCCGCCTGGACTACAAAACCGTGGAGGCGCTGTCCAACCAGGTGGCAGGCTCACTTGCCGCGGCCGGCGTCCGGCGCGGCGATCGCGTGGGCCTGATGCTGCCCAACGTGCCCCAGTTCGTGATCGCCTACTACGCCATCCTGAAGGCCGGCGCGGCGGTGGTGCCCATGAACGTGCTCCTGAAGGCACCCGAGGTGGCGTTCTATGTGGGCGACTCGGAGGCGAAGGTGCTGATCACGTGGGAGGACTTCGCCGAGGAGGCGCTGAAGGGGCTGTCCGAGCTCTCGGGAGTGACCACCTACGTGGCCAACCGGCCGGGGTCGGAGGCGGTCCCGCCGGGCGCGCGGCCGTTCACCGAGCTGATGCAGGGGTCGCCCGCGTTCGACATGGTGAGCACCGACCCGGACGACACCGCGGTGGTGCTCTACACGTCCGGCACCACCGGCAGGCCCAAGGGCGCCGAGCTGACCCACTTCAACCTCTTCATGTGCTGCCAGGTCGGGGCCGACCGGCTGGTCGAGTTCGCGGACGACGACGTCGCCCTGGCCGTGCTGCCGCTCTTCCACTCCTTCGGCCAGTCGAACGTGATGAACACCTCGATCTACGCCGGTGGGACGATCACGATGGTGCCCCGGTTCGAGGTCGACAAGGTGCTGGAGGTGATCCAGCGCGACCGCGTGAGCATCTTCGCGGGCGTGCCCACGATGTACTTCGCGCTCCTCCATCACCCGTCGGCCGGCGACTACGACACCTCCTCGCTGCGGATGTGCATTTCGGGCGGGGCGGCCATGCCCGGTGAGGTCATGAAGGCTTTCGAGCAGAGGTTCGGGGCCACCATCCTGGAGGGCTACGGCCTGTCGGAGACCTCGCCCTCGGCCAGCTTCAACCGCTCGCAGGAGGAGCGCAAGTTCCTGTCCATCGGCAAGCCGATCTGGGGCGTGGAGATGCGCATCCACGACGAGGACGACCAGCCGCTGCCGCCCGGCCCCGACCACGTGGGCGAGATCGTGATCCGCGGCCACAACGTGATGAAGGGCTACTTCAAGAAGCCGGAGGCCACCGCCGAGGTGATGAAGGGCGGCTGGTTCCACTCCGGCGACATGGGCTACGTCGACGAGGAGGGCTACTTCTTCATCGTCGACCGCAAGAAGGAGCTGATTATCCGGGGCGGCTTCAACGTGTATCCGCGCGAGGTCGAGGAGGTGCTCTACGCGCACCCGGCCGTGCAGGAGGCGGCGGTGATCGGGATCCCCGACGAGAAGATGGGCGAGGAGGTCAAGGCGGTGGTCTCGCTGAAGGCCGGGCAGTCGGCGAGCGAGGAGGAGTTGATCGCCTGGACCAAGGAGCGGGTCGCGGCCTACAAGTACCCGCGCTCCGTGCAGTTCGTCGACACCCTGCCCAAGGGCCCGACCGGGAAGATCCTCAAGAAGGAGCTGAAGCAGCAGCTGGAAGCCGCCGCCCGGTAGGCCTCGCCAAGTGCCGGCACTTCAGGCCGCGCGCCGCCCCTTGGCGCGCGAAGTGCCGGCACTCGAGCGTTGTCTGTGCGCGGCAGACACGATCGCCACCACGTGGTCGGGATTCCCGACCACGTCGCCGTACGTGAACCGCAAGAGCTCGATGTCGGCGCCGAGGAGCGCGTTCTGCCTGCGGTTGTCGGCGGCCAGGCTCTCGCGGTGCGTAGCCCCGTCGTACTCGATTCCGAGACGCTGCTCCCGGTAGAAGAGGTCGATCCGGCCAAGGAGGTGGCCGTACCGGTCGCGAATCTCGGCCTGGGCCTCGGGCCGCGGCAGCCCACTCTTCACGAGCAGCACCCGCAGCACGCTCTCCATCGCTGACTCGGTCTTCGGCTCGGCCATTGCCGCGGCGCGCCGGAAGCGCCGTGCCCATTAGGTGCCGGGGTTGGACGCGATGTACGCCGCCAGCTCCTCCCCCGTCGCCAAACCCCGGTGCAGAGCCATGTCGATCGCGACCACCGCCTCCACGAGCGAACGCCTCTGTGCGATGTCGGCCAGCGTGCGCACCATTGACAGCGTCTTGTACCCCCGGCGCTCCACTACATCGCCGGGGTAGAGCACGGCCCGTCGCAAGGCCATCCCCGCCCGGCCGCTGACCCCACCCCGCAGCCGGGCCGTTGCCTCGATCGGATCACAGGGTGGCAGATCGAGCCCATGCAGCCAGGCGGACGTGTAACCGGAGAAGCCCGCGCCGGGCGGAAGACGCTGCGCCGCCTCCATCAGCCGCGAGTCTGCGGTTGGCACGGCATATGGAGCACCGAGCTGCCGTCTGGGAACTCGCATGCCCGTACGATGCCGGGCCGCCGCGTCACAGGCCAACTCCGCTCGTTAAGACGGCAAGTGCCGGCCCTTCCGCCGGGCGCCGCCGCTTAGCGCGCCAAGTGCCGGCACTTGGCGGACCTCGTCAGTCTGGGAGGAGGTGCCTCCCGAACCAGGAGGCGACGCGCGCCAGCCGCTCCACGCGGCGGTCGGGCCGGCCGCCACGTGAAAGGTCGTGCGACTCGCCCGGGAAGCGCACCAGCTCCACCTCCCTGCCCAGGAGCCGCAGCGCTCCGAACATCTCCTCGGCCTGCGAGATCGCGCAGCGCAGATCCATCTCGCCGTGCGTCAGCAGCAGCGGCGTGGTGATGTCGCGGACGTAGCGGATCGGCGAGCGCCGCCACAGCTCGTCCTGGTCGGGCCACGGCTCCGGCCCCAGCTCGTTGCGCCCCCAGGGCACGATGTCGTGCTGGGCGTACTCGGAGACCAGGTTGGAGATCGAGCGCATGGCGACCGCGGCCTTGAAGCGCCGGGTCTGGCCGATCGCCCAGTTGGTCATGTAGCCGCCGTACGACCCGCCGGCGATCCCAAGCCGCTCGGCGTCCACGAAGTCGGTCGTCTGGATCAGGGTGTCGAGGGCGCTCATCAGGTCCTGGTAGTCGGCGCCGCCCCAGTCCTGGACCACCGTCCGCTTGAACGCCTCGTCGCGACCGTCCGAGCCGCGGGGGTTGACGTAGAAGACCAGGAACCCCATCCCGGCCAGCACCTGGAACTCGTGGAAGAACGCCCATCCGTACTGGGCGTGGGGCCCACCATGGACCTGCATGACGAGCGGGTGGCGCCGGCCGTCGACGAAGCCTGGCGGCTTCAGCAGCCAGCCCGCGATCGGCAGCCCGTCGGCCGCGGTGAAGGAGCAGCTCTGGGGGATGGCCAGGTCGCGCTCCGCCAGCCAGGGATTGAAGTCGGAGAGGCGGGTTTCGGCGCCGTCGCGCCAGAGGTAGAGGTCGGCCGGCGACCAGGGCGTGCCCGCGATGAAGGCGATCACTCCCTCACGCACGTCGAAGTCGAACACGGCCCGGTACTCGCCCCCCACCTCCAGGCGCACGTTGCCCTGCAGGTCGACCGAGTAGATCTGGGAGCCGCCCGGGATCGAGGCCTGGAAGTACACGCGGTCGCCGGCCCGGTTCCAGACCAGCCGCGTCCCGTGCCCGCCGCGCATGTCGGTGATCGCGGTGCCCCCCACGTTCTGGTCGAAGCCGGCCGTCAGGCAGCGCGGTTCGGAGTCGCCCTCAGGGTCGACGACCCAGACGCGCTCGTGGCGGCCGCCGTCGGGCTTGACCGGGGACACGAAGGCGATCAGGTCTCCGCGGGGCGACCAGGCCGGGGCCGAGGCGTTCAAGCCCGAGGTCAGCTTGTGACGCGCGCCGGCGCCGTCCACCACGTAGACGTGGCTCTCGGTGGAAAGGTCGCCTTCAGGCTCAGCGTTGCCGGTGACCGCCCAGTGCGCGCTGTCCGGCGCCCAGTCGAAGCCGCTCACGTCCCAATCGCCGCGGGTTACCGGCGCCGCCTCGGCGCCTTCGGCGGCGGGGACGACGAAGAGGTGTTTGCGACGGCCGTCCGCGTAGCCGGCGCCGTCGTGCTTGTAGTCGAGCCGGCGCACGATCCGGGCCACGGGCGCCCGCCGCGGCTGGTCCTCGACCTCGGGCGGGCGGGGATCGTCCACCACCGCGTCAGCGCCGGCGATGACGCCGCCCAGGTATGCGATCCGGGCGCCGTCGGATGACCAGCGGGGCGCGCTCGCACCCTCCTCCTGCTCGGTCACCTGGCGGGCGTCACCGCCGCCCGCCGGCAGCACGAAGACCTGGTCGCGGCCTCCGCGCCGGGACACGAACGCCAACGAGCCGCCATCGGGCGACCACTCCGCGCCGCGGTCCTGCTTGCCGGCCGTCACTTCCGCCGGCCCGGTGCCGGCGTCCAGCTCGGCCCAATGAACGCGGGCGCGGTTCTCGCGCGCATCGGCGTCGGGGCGCACCAGGTGGAACGACAGGCGGCGGCCGGTGGGGTCGAGCCGCACGCAGTCGACCCAGGCGAACAGGTACAGGTCTTCGGGGGTGATGGGGCGGGCCACGGCCCGAGCTTACTGGGGCTGGCGCTCCGGGCGCGGGCGCAGGAGCTCCGCGAAGCCGCTGGTCCAACCGGCCAGCACCTCGTGGACCTGCAGCATCTCGTCCGCGCTGATGGGCTCAGCGCTCGGCTCCTCGGGCGCCTCGGCCGGAGTGTTGCGCGCCGCCTCTTCGTAGATCTCGGGCGTCAGCTCGATCTCGCCCCCGCCCTCGAATACGCAGAAGCGGCAGCGGAAGTGGAGCTGGACCTTGTCGACACCCGAAAAGTGGGCCGAGATGTCGGCCTGGCGCAGCGGCTTGTTGCAGCCCGGACAGCGCCGGCGCTGCACTTCCGCCGCGAGGACCCGGAGGATGACCTGATCCACGCTCGGAATGGTGCGGAGGGGCGGAACCCAAAACGCCGACGGCCATGTAAATGTGTTTCAGGGCGCTTGTCGGCGGTAGGGGTTACGTTCTGACCATGAAACGGGGCGCCTGGGCCGGGGCGATCGCCGGCACCGTCACCGCCGCGGCCATGTACGTGGCGGCGCTGCTCACCGGCATCAAGCCCCTGCCGGACCTGCTCGCGGAACCGGTCCTGGCGCTGCTGCCGGGGCCCGTCTTCGGCTTCCTGATCGATCGCCTGCAGCACCTGGGCAAGGTGCTGGAGGAGGCTGGGCTGCTGGTCGCCATGGTCGTGGCGCTGGCCGTGCTCGGCGCCGGCTACAGCGCGCTCGCGAGCCGGCGGCGCGTGCCCCAGCTGGGCCTGCTCGCGGGCGCCGTCGCCTGGGTGGTCACCTGCCTGGTAGTGCTGCCGCTGGCCGGCGAGGGGTTTTTGGGGCTGAACGAAGGCGTGGCCACGCCGCTGGTGTGGGCAGTGCTCTACGTCATCTACGCGGTCCTCCTGGAGACGGCGGCCACCCCCTTACCCGAGGCCGCCGACACCGGCCGCCGCCGCATTCCTCTGGTCCTGGCGGGAGTCGGCGTCGTGGTCCTGGGCGCCCGCCTGGTCCCGACCTGGTATCGCACCGTGCTGGGCGCGCCCGAGGCGGGGCTCTCCGGTCCGGTACCCGAGCTCACGCCGGCCGCCAACTTCTACGTGGTCTCCAAGAATTTCAGCGACCCCCAGGTGTCGACCAACGGCTGGTCGCTGCAGGTGACGGGCCTGGTTGACAGCCAGCTCCGGCTTTCCTACCAGGACCTGCGAGCGCTGCCGTCGCACACGCAGTACACGACTCTCGAGTGCGTGTCCAACAACGTCGGGGGACCGCAGATCAGCACCGGGCAGTTCACCGGGGTGCTGCTCAAGGAGTTGCTGGACAGGGCCGGCCTGCGGGCGGCCGCGCAGGCGCTGCTCTTTCGGGCCCGGGACGATTACCAGGAGAGCATCCCCGTCAGCCTGCTCGACGACGGGCTGGAAATCCTGGTGGCCTACGACCTCAACGGCGCGCCGCTGCCCGCGGCGCACGGCTTCCCGGCCCGGATCCTGATCCCCGGCCACTACGGCATGAAGGGCCCCAAGTGGCTGGACGGCATCGAGGCCGTCCCGCACGTCATCAACGGCTACTGGGAGAACCAGGGCTGGAACCGGGACGCCGTGGTCAAGACCATGTCCCGGATCGACTCACCCGGGGACGGCGCCATCCTCAAGCCGCCCGTCACCCTCGCGGGCATCGCCTTCGCCGGCGTGCGCGGGATCCAGCGGGTCGAGGTCAGCACCGACGGGGGCCAGTCCTGGACCGAAGCCGAGCTCAAGCCGCCGCTCTCGTCATTGACCTGGACGCTCTGGTCGTTCCCCTGGAGCGCGTCACGCTCGGGCCAGTACGCGCTGCAGGTGCGGGCGACCGACGGCGCGGGCCAGCTGCAGAGCGCGGATGGCCGGCCCAGCTACCCGGACGGCTCCAGCGGCTATCACACGGTCCGCGTCAGCCTGGGAGGCTGATTGGGTTCACCATCGTAAGACGTGGCAGGTTTGCGGCTGATCGGGCTGACCGGCGGCATAGGCACTGGCAAGAGCACCGTCAGCGCACTTCTGCGCATGCTGGGCGCCACCGTGATCGACGCCGACGAGGGCGCCCGCGCGGTGGTGGAGCCGGGGACGCCGGGCCTGGAGGCGGTCGTCGAGGAGTTCGGGCCTGGGGTGCTGGGCCCCGGCGGCCGCCTGAACCGCGGCGCGCTGGCGGAGATCGTCTTCAAGGACCCCGCGAAAAGGGCCCGCCTGGAGGCCATCACCCATCCCCTGGTCCGGGATTGGATGGCGGCGCGCACGGCCGAGAGCCGTGGCGTGGTGATCCACGACGTGCCGCTGCTCTTCGAGGGCGGCCGCCGGCCCGGGTACGAGCAGACGATCCTGGTGTACGCGCCGGACGAGGTGGCCGTGCAGCGTCTGCTGGCCAAGGGCATGAGCGAGGAGCAGGCGCGAGCCCGGATCGCGGCCCAGATGCCGATCGAGGAGAAGCGGCGGCTCGCCGACCACGTGATCGACAACTCGGACGGGCTGCCGCAGACCGAGCGCCAGGTGCGCGACCTCTGGCGGACGCTCAGCAACCCCTTCGACGGCCTGCGCAGCCAGGCGCTGCGGACCGCCGATCCCGGCGGCGGCTCGGGTGGGCAGGTCTACGGGGGGCTGCTGGACTGGAACCTGGGGTCGGGGCTAGCCACGCTGTTCGTGCTCAGCGACGGCACCGCGAGCCTCTATCTGAGCGGCAGCGGCGGCGTGTTGGGAGGCCAGTCCCACCTGGCCGTGCGAGACGCCGGGCGGCGGTTCCTGGCCACGCTCGAGCAGCTTCTGCCGCGGATGGGCCCCGACCCGACCGGGCAGAAGCCTCCGGACGGCATGACCGATCTCCGCGCCCTGACGCCGCGCGGCCGCTACGTGGCGCGCGTCGCGACCGAGCTGCTGGGCCGCGGACAGCACCCCATGGCGGCCGGCTTCCACGCCGCCCAGGCCGTGATCGCCGAGCTGCGGAAGGTCGCCGGCGGCTAGACGGCTCCCTCGGCGATCAGCTCTTTGAGGCGGTGCTCGTCGACGCCGACCTCGGCCAGGATCTCGGCCGTGTGCTCGCCCAGGCGCGGCGGGTCGCGCCGGCGCCAGTCGGGGCCGATGGGAACCGCCGGAGCTACCTCCAGGCCGGTCTTTTGCTCGCTGAGCAGGTTGCGGGCGCGGACGTGGGGATGCATGGCGACCTCGTCCAGCTCGAGCACAGGCTCGCAGCACACGTCGCGGTCGCCCAGCAACTCCTGCCACTCCTCCCGAGTGCGGCCGGCGAAGATCGACTCCAGCTCGCGCTGGAGATCGGCCTGCTCTTCCCCTTCGACGTACTGGCGCGCCACCAGGTCGGGGCGCTGCAGCACCGAGCACAGCTCCTCCCAGAACTTGGGCTCCAGCGCGCCCACGCTGTAATACCGGCCGTCCCGGGTGAGGTACACGCGGTAGCAGGCGTAGCGGCCGGTCAGGCGGAGAGCCGCCCGCTCGGGCAGGGCTCCCTCCTCGCGGACCTGCGACAGGGGCACCGCCAGCCAGGAAAGCGCTCCGTCGGTCATGGAAACGTCCAGGTGGCGGCCCTCGCCGCC
>Ga0070707_100000971_pt1 | contig 28355 bp, 30 predicted proteins | sample KBSK5502metaG_FD_65468 | JGI IMG/M metagenome (GOLD analysis project Ga0070707, IMG submission 65468) | Corn, switchgrass and miscanthus rhizosphere microbial communities from Kellogg Biological Station, Michigan, USA - KBS K5-50-2 metaG | ecosystem: Host-associated > Plants > Roots >... | reverse complement strand
CGACCTCTTCCTCGTCCTGCACCTGATGATCGCGGGGCGGCTTCACTGGAAGGAGGCGGGGGCGCGGCTGCCGGGCAAGGTCGGGCTCGCGGCCTTCGACTTCTCCACGGGCACCCTCACGCTCACCGAGGCCGGCACCAGGCGCCGCGCCGCGATCCATCTCGTTCGCGGTGAGGCCGCCCTCCGTGAGCACAACCCCGGAGGGCTCGAAGTCTTCGACGCGAACCTGGCGCAGTTCGGCGCCGCGCTCAGGCAGGAGAGGCACACCCTCAAGCGCGCGCTCACCGACCCGCGGCTCTTCAGCGGCATCGGCAATGCCTACTCGGATGAGATCCTCCACCGGGCGCGGCTCTCGCCGGTGAAGCAGACGCTGCAGCTGAACGAGGAGGAAGTCATCAGGCTCTTCGAGGCCACGCGGGCCACGCTCACAGACTGGATCAAGCGGCTGCGCGAGGAAGCGGCGGGCGAATTCCCCGAAGGCGTCACCGCCTTTCGCCCGGGGATGGCGGTGCATGGCCGCTACGGCAAGCCCTGCCCCGACTGCGGCGCTCCGGTGCAGCGCATCGTCTTCGCCGACAACGAGACGAACTATTGCCCGCGCTGCCAGACGGGCGGCCGAGTGCTTGCCGATCGCGCGCTCTCGCGGCTGCTCAAGCGGGACTGGCCGCGTACGCTCGAGGAGCTGGAAGAGAAGCGGGGCGGGCGCGCCGAGGCGACGGGCGGCGCTTCCAGGTCAGGAGGCCGCCGCCGTCCAAAGGCGCCGTAGCTCGCCGGCCACCTCGTCGGGACGCTCGAGCTGCCACCAGTGCGAGCAGCCCGGAAACGAGACTGAGCGCGCCCCGGTTCGCTCGGCGAGGCGGGCACCGAACCGGGCCGCCGCATACGGATCGCGCTCGCCCCACAGCACGAGCCCCGGCGCCGTGACGCGCCCGAGATCCGGCTCCCACTCCGACCCGGTGTTCACCGCGGAGCGATACAGCGCGAGGATGCACCGCTTCATGGTGGCGTCCACGTGCTTGACGGACTCGGCCGCGTCGGCTTCCGGCACGCCGGCGGTGACGAGCGCCCGCCTGAGCGCCTCGGGCGTCATGGCCTCCATCACGCGCTCGCCCACCTCGGGCGTCTGCCAGAGCCGCGCGGCCTCATGCCACTCGTACTCGGAATCGACCGGAGCGCCACCGGCCGCCCAGCTCCGCGCGAGCTCGCGCCGGAGCGACACGGCGCGCACCACGAAACCAGCGCCCCAATCATGCCCGATCAGGTCGATGGGTCGCGGCAGCGCCGTCAGCCGATCGAGCAGCCAGTCCACGTAGGCCTCTTTCGTGGCGCTGAATCCTTCCGGCGCGGGGCATGCGAATCCGGGCAAGGACAGCCTCACGACATCCCGGCGATCGAGCCGCGAGATGACGGCGTCCCATACGCGCGCGGTGTCCGGGACGCCGTGGACGAAGACCGCGGTCATCGCTCGGCGGCGCGGTCAGGTGCCGGGAGCCACATCGGGACGGTCGTGGAGCGCCATCATGGTGGCGAGCATGGTGGCGACGGCCTTCTCCTCGCCGTCCGCGACCGCGACCACGTCGGCGGTGCAGACCGTGAGCGTGCGACCGGGCTTGGCGACGCGCCCGCGCGCGATCAGGAGCGCGCCGCGGGCGGGCGACAGCAGGTTGACCTTGAACTCGACGGTGAGGACCGAGGCCTTGGGCGGCATCAGGCTCAGCGCCGCGTAGCCGCAGGCGGTGTCGGCCAGGGCGGTCACGATGCCGCCGTGGATGAAGCCGTGCTGCTGGCAAAGATCGTCGCGGAACGGCAGCTCGATCTCGATTTGGCCGGGCGCCACCCGGCGCAGGCTCGCGCCGATGGTCTTCATCACGGTCTGGCGGGCGAAGCTCGATCGCACGCGTGCCTCGAAGTCCGGATCGAGCGCGGCGAAGGGCGCGGACGATGGGCTCATGGGCGCCGCCCCGGGGCGATTTTCGCCGACACGGGCACGGACGCTCCTGGTATGGAGCGGCGTCGGAACGCCGGATACCATCTCGAAAACCAGAACGCCACCACCAGCGCCAAGATCGATACCGCGACGTCGACCCACAGCGGGATTGCGGGCACCAACTCCGCAAAGGTATCCGCCGCCGTCAGCAGGGCGAACGCCCCAGCCCATACTCCGGTGATGGCACGGTTGATGGACATGAACAGCGGAGTCGCCCAAAACTGCTCCGGCACTCGCTCACGCGCGTATGGCAGCGTGAAGGGCCGGCGAATCGCGAGCGACACGACAATGATCGCCGTCAGGCCGGCATCCACCACCAATCGAACGCCCGCGACCGACCAGTGCGGCCAGACGGCAACCGTGTAGAGGGCGAGCCCGGCGAAGAGGATCAGGCTTCCGACCTCGAGGATCTTGACCGACTCGCCCTTCCACCACATGCGGCCGCAGAGGAGCAGGGAGACCGTGGCGGCCGCCCAGAGTCCTCCGGCCGGCGACACGAGCCGCATGAGCGCGAAGAAGGCAATAAACGGCGCGAACCCGACGAGGGCGTTCATGATAGCGATCCTCTACCCAGCGTCCTTCCGCCCCGAGGCGATCTTCGCCGACACGGGCACGTCGAAGCCCCCGCGGACTTCGTATACCTTCGCGAGACGGTCGAAGATCTCGCGGACCTTCCGCTGGACCTCGGGAGGCTGACCGTAAATATTGGCCGAGGCACGGGCCAGGCTGCCCAGCCCGCCGTTCCACCAGTAGTCGAGATCGGGGAGCCGGTGCGTGAAGCTCACCGTCCGCACCGCCACGTCCGTCATGCCCGCCGCGCGCAGCAAGACGGCGAATTGGTCGTCGGCCGAGAACCGGAACGGCGGCGGACCCGCCGGCACGGTTGACGGCGGAGTGGCACCAGCCTCGGTGGCGGCGTCGTAGAAGATCCCGTTGACGCGGGCGCGCGCCGGCAAGTCCCACCAGGACAGCGCCAGCATGCCGCCGGGAGCCACGACGCGCGCGAGCTCGGCGAGCGCGTGCGAGGGGCGCGGGAAGTGGCCGAGGCCGAAGTTGGAGACCACGGCGTCGAAGGCGCCGTCCGGGAAGGGCAGCGCTTCCCCGTCGGCCTCGCGGAAGTCGAGCCCCGGATGAAGCCGCGCGGCCAGCGCCACCATCTTCGGCGACAGGTCCACGCCGATCGCCGAGCTCACTCCGCGCGCGACCGCGCGCGCCACCACGATCCCCGGGCCGGTCGCGACGTCGAGGAGCCGCGTGCCCTTGCCCACCCGCGCCGCGTCCAGCAGCGGCTCGATGAGCCGGCTCGTCACGGGAGCGAAGAAGTCATGGTACTGGGCCGAGACCCGGTCGTGGGCGGCCTTTTCGAACTGGCGGAATGCCTCGGGGTCGACGGTCGGAGTGCTCATCGCGGGGATTCTACCCCAGCCCTTGGCCTGTCGGGCAAGTGACAGCCTCGTCCCGGCGATGACGTCCGGTCCCTCACAATTTTGGTCAGCGCTGAGATTCCACAGGCTTGGCCCGCGCTTCCCGTGGCATGTCCCATGCTCCCTTCGACCCAACACGTGGAAAGGAGGCCTGAGATGACGAGCACGGATCCCGTTCTGGCCGAGTACGTCGAGAGGCTGTTCACCAAGGCGAGCCTGCTCACGCTCGCCGTCATGGGCCACGGTCAGCTCATCCAGGACCGCGGCCTCAAGCCCGACACCTCGTATCTCACCCAACTCCAGCTGCTGGCCGGCGAAGTTGAGTTCGGCCTGGGGATGATCCACGACCGGCTGACCGAGCAAAACAACCTCGCGGCCTGAGGCGGGCCCGCCGTGTGACACGCCGCCGGCAAGCTGGCACCGTCCTGGGAGCGCTGTGGCTGGCGGTTGCCTGTCATCAGGTCGGCGCCGCGGAGCGGATTCACCTCTTTGATCCGAAGGGCCAGCTCTCCGGCTATGCGTTGATCGATCCTGAGACCGGACGCGTGGATTACTTCGACGTGTCGGCGCGGCGGACGGGCTGGGCGGAGATCGATCCTTCGAAGCCGTCCGATCGAGTCAATTTCTTTACTCCCACCGGCCGTAACGCGGGCTTCGCCGTCGTCAACCGCAAGGGCAAGCGTGTGGAGTTCTTCGATGCCGCCGACCGCCACAGCGGCTGGGGCATCCTCGAGGCCTCAGGCCGCGTCACCCGGCTCAATCTCACCGGCCGCCGGCTGCCCGACACAGCCATCCCGCTGCAACTCCGGCCTCCAGACTAAGCCGTCCCGGCCGCCCCAAGTCCTGGCACGCAGGGGCGGTGCCGCAGCGCGCTAAGGTCATCCCGGGCGCCATCCATGCGCCCGCCCGCCGTCGTAGTAACGGGTGAAGGCCATGCGCGATCTTCCAATGCATTTTTCGCTTGAACTCGGCCCGTCCGGCGCTTTTACTCTTGGCTCCAACGATGCCCGCCTTTGACCTCGAGGCCTACGTGGGGCGGTCCCGCGCCCTCGACCTCTCGGCCTTCGATTGGGCCGAGGTCCCCCGACATCGCCTGCCCCTGGAAGCCGCGCGCACCCTGCGCTACATGCAGGACATCGAGAGCCACACGATCATCTATCTGCGCGCGCTGCTCGCCACCCGCGCGATCGACGACCCGGAGGTCTCGACGTTCCTCGCGTGCTGGCTCTACGAGGAAACCTTCCACGGCATTGCGCTGGCCCGCTTCCTCGAGGCCGCCGGCCATCCGGTAGGACCACGCCCCACCCCGCGCGGACAGGAGCCGCTGTCGAAACGGTTGGAGGCGCGAGTGACCGCGATGCTCTCGCGCGCGTGGCCGGACTTTTGCGCTGTGCACATGACCTGGGGCGCCATCAACGAGCTGACGACGCTCACCGGTTACCGGCGGCTGGCGACGGTAGCGGGCCATCCGGTGCTCACCGAGCTGCTCGAGCGCATCATGCTCGACGAATCGCGGCACTTCTTCTTCTACTACCGCCAGGCCGAGATCCGGCTGCAGCGGCCCGGCGCCGCCCGCGCGGCCCGCCTGCTGGTGGACCGATTCTGGGCGCCCGTGGGCAGCGGCGTTCAGCCGCGCGCGGAGCTGCGCTTCATGGCGAATTATCTCTTCGCCGGCGAAGAGGGCCGCGCCGCCGCGCGCAAGGTGGACGACACGATTCGGCGCCTGCCCGGCTTCGCCGCGGTGAGGCTGCTCGAGGCCTGGATGGATCGATACGCCGGGAGCATTCCCGGCTTGAACGGAGGACGAAATGGCCACCGCCACCACTGAGCACTACCGCACCTATACTCCGAAGCCGTTCACCCGCGCCGAGCGCGACTCGGTGACGATCCTCTTCGGCGGGCTGCACTGGCGGCTCGAGCGCATCCTCCAGGCCGTCCTGGAGAACAGCGGCTACAAGGCGCGCATCCTGCCCGTGGCCACCAAGGAGGATTTGCTCACCGGCCGCGAGGTGGCCGACATCGGCCAGTGCTGCCCGACCTCCTTCACGACGGGCAACCTGGTCAACTTCCTCAAGAAGGAATCGCAGCGGATCGGCCCCGAGGAGGTGAACAAGCGCTACGTGTACCTCACCGCCGGGTCGTGTGGGGCCTGCCGCTTCGGCCAGTACCACCAGAGCTACGAGCTGGCCCTGCGCAATAGCGGCCTCGACGCGTTCCGGATGTTCCTCATGGCCCAGGACCAGCTCGACCAGAAGGCGGCCATGGGCGACGGGCTGGATCTCAACCTCCCGATGACGCTCGGCTGCCTCTGGGCGATCTTCTGCACCGATCTCGTTCAGGACCTCGAGTACCAGGTGCGCCCCTACGAGGTGATCCCCGGCCAGACCGACGCCGTGGTCAAGGAGAGCGTCGACTATCTCTACGACGTCTTCCAGAAGCGACCGACGCCGAAGACGGCGCTCAAGTCGGTGCTCTGGCATCTGACGACCCGCTACTTCATGAAGGCGATGCGCGAGGTTCACCGGAAGTTCTCGGCCATCGAGGTGGACCGCCTGCGCGTGAAGCCCAAGGTCAAGATCACCGGCGAGTTCTACCTCCAGACGGTCGAGGGCGATCCGAACTACAACATCCACCGCTGGCTCGAGACGGAAGGAGCGGAGGTCTACCCGGCGGCGGTGACCGTGTGGATGGACTATCTCCTCCGGCTCGGCCTGCAGCGCTTCGAGGACTACTCCGGCATCGAGCGGGGCGCGCGCCTCAAGCTCGGCCTCGGGCGGACGGTTCAGGCGATTTACCGCTGGACCTACAACCGCCTGCGTCGCGAGATGGGCGGCCAGCCGCACGAGATGCCGCAGCAGCTCGAGCTGCGCCGGCTCGCGGCGCCCTACTTCCACAGCCGGCTCGACGGGGGCGAGGGCGACATGCTCGTCGGCAAGGCGCTCTGGTCCTATCACCACAAGAAGGCGCACATGATCTGCGAGCTCTCGCCCTACTCCTGCATGCCGAACACCATGAGCATCGGCGCCATGTCCGGCGTGACCGGGAAATACCCCGATCTCCTCTACGCCCCGCTCGAGATCAAGGGCGACGCCGAGGTGCATGCCCTCTCGCGCTGCCAGATGATCCTCACCGAGGCCAAGAAGCGGGCGCAGCGCGAGTTCGACGAGACGCTGGAGCGCACCGGGCTGACCGTCGGCGACGTGAGCGCCTATCTCGACGCCCATCCCAAGATGAAGCGGGCGACCTACCTCGTGCCTCACGACGGCGTCGCGGGCACCGCCGCGGACCTGGTGATGCACGTGGCGGCGCTGATGGGCAGGCTGGTGAGCAAGTAATGAAGCTCGTCGGCGTGGATGTCGGCTCCACCACCGTCAAATCGGTCGTCACGCAAGACGGGAAAGTGACCTGGCAGGACTACCAGCGTCACAGTACCCGACAGGCGGAGAAGGTCCTCGAGTTCCTGGAGCGGATGGAGACGGAGGGCAGCCTCACAGCCGGTCGCGACCGCATCTTCTTCACGGGCTCGGGCGCGGGCTTCATCGCCCCGCTCGTCGGCGCCAAGCTGATCCAGGAGGTCGTGGCCGTCGCCGCCTGCGTGGAGCGGCTGCACCCCGACGTGCGCTTCGTCTCCGAGATCGGCGGTGAAGATATGAAGACGATCTTCTTCACCGCCACGGGCGCCGGCAAGTCCAAGCAGGTGTACATGCAGTCGGCCTGCAGCGGCGGCACGGGCACGTTCGTGGAGAAGACGGCCCGGAAGCTGCAGATCCCCGGAGAGCGGCTCGCCGAGATGGTCTACGCCGGAATGAGCCTGCACAAGATCAGCAGCAAGTGCGGCATCTTCGCCGAGACCGACGCCAATACGCTGGTAAAGACCGGCGTGCCCGTGGAAGAAATCATCGCCAGCCTCTTCGAGGCGGTGGTCTACCAGAACCTGGCCACGCTCACCAAGGGCAATACGCCGATGCCCGAGGTGCTGCTTCTCGGCGGGCCCAATCTCTTCTTCAAGGGCCTGCAGGAGGCGTGGCGCCACCACCTCACCAAGCTCTGGACCCAGCGCAAGGTGGACGTGCCCGAGGGCCGCGACCCCGCGTCCTTGATCATCGTGCCGAGCGAGGCGCTGTACTATGCCTGCCTCGGCTGCGTGGAGATCGGAGAGGGTGAGAAGCCCGAGGTCGGCATCTACCAGGGACGCGACAAGCTCAAGTGGTGGGTGGACAAGGGCCAGCACGAGCAGAAGGCCAAGGACGGCGGCAAGGCCCTGGTCGCCGGTGCCGACGATCTCAGCACCTTCGTCTCCCAGTACGGCGCTCGTCCCGCCGTCGCCGCGGTGGCGGCCGGCGGCGCGGGGCGCGTGACGACCGCGACGCCCGTGCTGCTCGGCTGCGACTTCGGCAGCACCACGGCCAAGGCCGTGGCCCTCTCGCCGGAGCGCGAGCTGCTCTTTTCCTGCTACGCGCTGTCCAAGGGAAATCCCATCGAGGATGCCCAGTCGCTCTTCGGCCAGGTGCGCGAGGCCGGATTCACCGAGGTGGCCGGGCTCGCGCTCACCGGCTATGGCAAAGACCTCCTCGCCGACGTCCTGGGCGCGGACGTGGCGGTAGTGGAGACGGTGGCGCATGCCACCGCCGCGCTTCATTACATCCCCGACGCCGATGTCATCTGCGACGTGGGCGGCACCGACGTGAAGATCATGATTTTGCGTCAAGGAACTGTGGCAGACTTCAGGCTGAACTCGCAGTGCTCGTCGGGCAACGGCGCATTCCTGCAGGGCGTGGCGGAGCGCTACAACATCCCGCTCGAGCAGTACGCCGAGCGCGCCTTCGAGGCGAAGTCCATGCCGGCCCTCGCCATGGGCTGCGGCGTCTTTCTCCAGTCCGACATCGTGAACCAGCAGCGCAAGGGCTGGTCGGCCGAGGAGATCATGGCGGCGCTGGCCGCGGTCCTGCCCGTCAATGTGTGGATCTACGCGGGCCAGCTCCAGAACCTGCGGGCCGTGGGCCGCAAGTTCGTCCTGCAGGGCGGCACCCACCGCAACATGGCCGTGGTCAAGGCCCAGGTGGACTTTCTCCGCAGCAAGGTCCCCGACGCCGACGTCGTCGTCCACCCGTATTCCGGCGAGGCCGGCGCCATCGGCGCAGCGCTCTGTGTCGCCGACTGGCGGAAGGCGGGCGACCCCTCCCGCTTCCGGGGCTTCGACACCATCGCGGCGCTCACCTACACGAGCACCACCGCCGCCGAGACCGTCTGCAAGTGGTGCCCGATCAATTGCACGCGCACCTTCATCGACGTCCAGCTCCCCGGCGCCAAGGGGCGCCCGTGGAGCAAGGTGCCGCTGGCCGAGGGGTGGGAGCGCGTCATCAGCGGCAATTCCTGCCCCAAGGGGCTCGTCGAGGACGTCAACGAGATGCGGGTGGTGAAGAGCAAGCTGGAGGAGGTCAAGCGTGAGTACCCTAACGTTGCCGAGATGGTTCGCACGAGCGCGTTCAAGCGGGCCCGATCCGAGCCGGCAGCCGTCGCGCAATAAGCTCCGGATCGGCATCCCGCGCGTCCTGAACCTCTGGTCCACTCACCAGTTCTGGACCGGCCTGTTCGGCGCCCTCGGCATCGAGCCGCGGAATCTCGTCTTCTCCGGTGACACCTCGGAAGAGCAGGGCCGCCAGTTCGGCAAGGGACGCGGCACCGTGGACTGCTGCTACCCGGTGAAGTGCATCTCCGGCCATTACGGCGAGCTGGTCTTCGGCCAGCGCGAGAAGCTCGACATCATCGTCTCGCCCATGATCTACACGCTGCCCTCCTTCCTCAGCGGGCACGTGGCCCGCACCCTCGCCTGCCCGCGCGTCATGGCCGCGCCCGAGAACATCAAGGCGGGCTTTCTCAAGGAGCGCGATGTCTTCGCCGAGGCGGGGATCCAGTACGCGACCCCGTTCGTCTCGCTCGACGAGCCCAAGCTGGTCCCCAAGCAGCTCTTCGAGGGGCTCAAGGACGCCATCCCCGGGCTCACGCGGGAGGAGATGGCGCGCGCCGTCGAGGAGGGGTATCGGGCGCTCCATGCGTTCAACGACCGGCTGAGAAGGAAATCGCGCGAGGTGCTCGAGTGGTGCGCTCGGGAGGACCGGCCGTGCCTGCTCGTCCTGGCCCGCCCGTACCACATGGATCCCGGCATCGGACACGAGATCGAGGTGGACCTGCAGGCCCACGGCTATCCCATTCTCTGGGCGCAATACTTCCCGATCGACGCGGACCTCATGAACTGGGCGTTCGGCCCCGACGTCAGCACCGGCATCATCCGGTCGCCCTTCGACATCCGCGACGTGTGGCCCTCGTCCTACAGCTCTAACACAAACGAGATCCTCTGGGGCGCCAAGGCCGCGGCGCGGATGCCGTGGGTGGCCTGCGTCGTGAGGCTCGCGAGCTACGAATGCGGGATGGACCAGCCCACCTACACGCCCGTCCAGCAGATCGTCGAGCGCTCGGGCACGCTCTTCTTCTCGTTCCAGGACCTGGACTCGACGAAGCCCGCCGGCTCGGTGAAGATCCGCGTGGAAACGATCACCCACTACCTGGAGAAGTACGCCCGGGAGATCATCGAGCGGAAAAAGGCGGCGATGCCGCCGGGCTGCCCGCTCCTCTCGCCACAGCCGGCCGCGACGTAGCGGCTCGAACGCCCGCGTCCGGATCCATGGCCGAAGAGCGCCTGATGCTGCACATCGTGGTCGCCGTGCTCGCGGTCAATCTCGTCCAGGGCCTCGCGCTGGCATGGGCCCGGCAGTTCCAGCTCGCGTCGCTGAGCAGCAGTGTCAACCCGGCCCTCCTGCTCTACGTCGTGTCCGCGATGATGAGTCAGAGCGCGTCGTGGCCCAATATCACGCGCTTCGAAGTGGGCTTCCTCTCCATCCAGGTCCTCGTGCTGGTCCTGTCGTTGGTCTCCCTGTCCGGCGTCCGCGTCTCCGCGTGGCTCTTCTGGACCGCGTGGGTCCTCAACGGCCTTACATGGCTGTTCATGGTCTACGTCGTCTTTCTCTTCCGGATCCAGATGTGACCCTTGCCGACCGCTCGCGGCCTCGCTATGCTCTGTCCCGAGGGGGCGTTGACATGGCGAACTCGGTGCATCGGCTGACGATCACTCCGATTCATCCCTGCTTCGGCGCCGGTGTCGAGGGCGTCGATCTCGCTGAGCCCCTCGACGACGCCACCTTCAAGCGGATCTTCGACGCCTTCCAGGAGTACTCGGTGCTGGTCTTTCATAACCAGCGGTTCAGCGACGAGCAGCAGATGGCCTACAGCCGGCGCTATGGCCCGCTCGAGGAGACGATCAAGGCCACGGGTCGCGAGAACCGTCTCCATCCGAACCTCGTGGACCTCTCGAACACCGACCCGGAGCGCGGCGGCAAGCTCATGGACTGGACCGACCGCCGCATGATGTATCAGTCCGGCAATCAGCTCTGGCATACGGACAGCTCCTTCAAGCCGGTGCCCGCCATGGCCTCCATGCTCTCGGGACGTGAGGTGCCGCCCGTGGGCGGCGAGACGGAGTTCGTGAGCATGCGATACGCCTGCACGACGCTGCCGGAGGAAACGCGGCGGCGGCTCGAGGGCAAGGTGGCCGTGCACAGCATCATTTACTCGCGGAGCACCATCGCCAAGGGGCTCCTCGACCCGGAGGCCGAGAAAGACCTGCCGCCGGTGCGCCAGAGCCTGCTGCGCGCGAACCCGGTGAACGGGCGAAAGTCGATCTACATCGGCTCGCACGCCTGGTACATCGAGGGCATGCCGTACGACGAATCGCGCCGGCTCCTCGACGAGCTGCTCGCCCACACCACGCGTCCCGAGTGCGTCTACCAGCACCGCTGGCGGCAGTGGGACTTCGTGATGTGGGACAACCGCTGCGTGCTGCACCGCGGGCGGCCGTGGGATGCCGCGCAGCACGCCCGCGTCATGCGGCGAACGACGGTGGCGGGCGAGGGCCCGACGGCGGACCCGCCCTTCGCCACCCGGATCGCCGTGTGGGACGGGATCATCCCGGAGGGTGTGGGCGTCTGATCCTCCGGAGCCGGCTCATGCGGGCGGGGGCCTGGCTCTTCTTCGCCGGGATGCTCACGGGCTTTTGGGTGGCCGCCGTCTTCACGGAAACGATCAAGGTCCCCATCCCCCGCCTGGCGCTGGCAGCGCACCTGAACGGGCTGCTGGGCGGTCTCTGGCTGATCGCCGTCGCCTCGACGCTCGACCTGCTGCGCTATGGCGAGCAGGGGCTGCGGCGGCTCGCGTGGCTGGTGTCGATCGCGGCCTGGAGCAATTGGCTGATCACGCTCGTCGCCTCAGTCCTCGGCGTCCGCGGGCTCGAGTACACGAACGATCCGGCCAACAATGCCGTCGCCGCGCTGCTGCAGGCCTTCGTGGTGCTGCCGTCGCTGCTCGGCGCCGGTGCCTGGGCCGTGGGGATGAGACCCCGGGGTGAGCTCGTGAGATGAGAGCCCAGCGCGGCATCTTCTTCGCCCTGCTTCTCGCGGCGGCGCTCCAGATCGCGTATTTCTACCCGCTGCTTCCCGACACCGTGGCCTCGCACTTCGACAATGCCGGGCGACCCAATGGGTCGATGCCCAAGGGCGGCTTCATGGCGCTCTATGTCAGCCTGCTCGCGCTCATGGTGGTGAACTTTCTGATCATTCCCATATTCCTCGCGCGGCTTCCCGAGTCGCTGATCAACCTGCCGAACAAGCGCTACTGGCTCGCTCCAGAGCGCCGCGCGCAGGCATGGGCGAAGATCCAGACCTACCTGCTGGCATTCGGCAATGGGGCCGTGGCGCTGATGCTCCTCGTCTTCCAGCTGGCCCTGCTGGCGAACCTCTCGGAATCCCGCAACCTCTCGCCCACGATCTGGATTCTCCTCGCCGCCTTCATCGCCTTCGTCCTCGGCTGCCTGTTCCGGCTCTTCCGGGCGTTCCGCCTCCCGCCGGGCGCATAGCCGAGCGAAGTTACACTGTAATTCTTTCTTCCCAATCCCCCTCCTGCCCGGTGTCTGAGGTCTGACACTCTCCAAGATCCACCGCAGCAATCACTTGGGCGCCACGCGCAGGGAAAAGCCTCATGGCAAGCCCATTGCTTTCCCGAATGAGGACACAACGATGATCCAGATCGTGGTGAACCCCGGGGCTGGCAATGGGCGCGCTCTGGCAACCGCCGAGCAGCTCCAGGAGGCACTTCGCGCGCGTGGGTGGTCGACGCGGGTCCACGCCTTCACCGATCTCGCCCGGCTCGCTCACTGGGGCGCCACCTGCCGGCCGTCCTTCTCCCACGTGGTCTGCATAGGCGGCGATGCCACGATGAGTGCCGCGGCGATGGCCGCAGTCCGCCACCGGGTGCCTCTCGTGCCCGTGCCCAACGGCTTCGGCAATCTCTTTGCGCGAACCTTCGGCCACTCGGACGATGTCTGGGCGGTGGCGGCGATGCTGGAGGCCGGCGAGGTGATCTGGGTCGATGCCGGGACGTTGAACGGCGAGATCTTCCTTTGCCACGAGAGCTACGGCTTGCTCGAAGAGGTTCAGCAGGCGGTCGAGGAAGCGGCTGCTCCGCCCAAGCCGAAGCTGGTCCGTCTCTTCTCGTACTTCCAAAGGGCCGCGCGCTATCTGCTGGACACCCCGCCGTGGTCGATTCGGGTCGAGGTGGACGGCGCGGTCGTTGCCAGGCGAGCGGTCCTGGTGACGGTCGCGAACATTCACGCGTATGGTCCCTACCTGCCCGTCACACCGGGGGCCTCCCCAACCGACGGCTTGCTCGACGTTTTCGTGATCCCCCGCACGACCACCCTGGGCCTCTGGAGCCGGCTGCTCAAGCTCCTGCTCCGGCTGCCGCCTCGCGGCGACGAGGTCCTGCTCTGCCGCGGCCGGCGGGTGTCGGTCACCGTTCCCGGCAAACCGAAAGAGGAGCTCCGCGTGCTGCCGGGCGTTCTCCCTCTCCTGGTTCCACCCGGCTGTCTCGAACGGCTGAATCGCTCCGAGGACCAGCCCAGCAGCGCCGACAATCGCATCGCCTAATCGCGCGGGCGCCGAAGGCGCATCACGACCAGCACCACGATCCCGGCGGCAATCCATACCGCCTGACGCGCGCGACGAAGCAGGCTGAAGACCAGGCCGGCGCTGGCGGTGAATCCAAGCGCGGGAAAGACGGCGACATTGGCGCCCTCGAGCGCCCCGATGCTCGCCGGCACCAGGAAGGTGACAAAGCGGACTCCGGAGCCGAACGCCTCGATCACCACGGCCATGGCGAACGAGGCCGGCACGGCGATCACGGCCAGGATGAGCGCGGCTTCGGCGACGGAGAAAAGCCAGCCGGCGAAATGGCATCCCACTGAGACGAGCAGACGGCGCCAGTGCCGCCGGTAGAAGCTTCTCAGCGCCTCGTCGAGCCGTCCCCCGTACGTGCCTGCCTGGGCGATGCCAAACGCGGCGAGCAGGCGGCTGGCCCTCGCAATGAGCCCGGTGACCTGGGAAGCCACGAAGCCCCCCACCCCCACCGCCTCGACCAGGAGCAGCCACAGCATCCCCTTCATCAGCCGCGAGTCGATCGTGACCGTCGTCCAGGCCAGGACGATCCCCAGGACAAGGAGCAGCAGCTGGGCGACAGTGATGGCCGTCTTTGCGACAATGACGGATGGCACGCTCTCTTCGTATGGCACGTCGCGCCTGACAAGCCAGGCCTTGACCGCCTCGCCGCCCACTGAGGCCACGGCCGTTACGGCATTCACCGCCTCCCCGGCGATCCGTGCCGCCAGCAAGCGGCGGAAGGGCACCCGATCCCCTGAAAAGGCGTAGCGCCAGCCGAGGGTGTCAACGGTCATCGAGAGGCCGTAGACAAGGCAGATGAGGCCGAACTGCCACCAGGTCACCTGGGCCAGAGAGGCGGCGATGGCGCCCGCGCCGAAGCGCACCACCAGCCAGACCAGGACGGCGACTCCCACGGCGAGGAAGACGATCCGTAGCAGGCGCATGGCAAGACTCAGTACACGGAGCGTATCAGCCAGCGCTTGAGAGTGACCCAGGATATGAGACAATTTGGTTCGCGATGGACCGGCGAGAGAAGGTCAAACGGCGGATGCTCGTGGCGGGAGCCATGGCCGCCACCCTCGCTTTCCTCGCCCTTGCCGGCGTAGCCGCCCACGGTCAGATGCTGGGTATCGACGAGAGCGTCCAAGCTCTCGCTCATCGTGTGCAGTATCCGGCCTTGGGCATGGGCATGCAGGCCGTCTCGACGCTCGGAGATCCGACGGGACTGGTCCCCATGATCGTCGTGATTTCGGGTGTCCTGTGGCGGTCCCGCCGGCGCTACGCCTTGCTGGTACCCCTGGTCATGATCGGCACCGGCCTGCTGCAGGCTGTGACCAAGTGGGCGGTGGCCAGGCCCCGTCCGAATCTCGCCCCGTGGGGTTACCCGAGCGGCCACGTCCTGAGCCTGGTCGTCCTTCTGGGGCTGGTCTGCTACCTCATCGTCCTCTCCGGCCCGAGGCGGCGTTGGCGCTACCTGAGCGCGGCTGGATCCGCGATCGTCCTGCTTGCCGTCGCCGCCAGCCGCCTGTACCTCGAAGCGCACTGGCTTTCGGACGTTGTAGGGGGGTTCGCCGTCGGCCTGGCTTACCTCTTGGTCGTGATCCTGATGATGGAAGCCTACCGCCGAACCGCATACAGCCCACCCCCGGCAAGTCCTGCTCTCGTAGTCTCCCCCCAGAACTAGAACTTCATTTCGAAGAGGGCGTGAGCTTCCTGTCCGCCGGTATGGTTGCCGCGCGGCACATCAAACGCGTAGCCGTAGCCGACGACCAAGGTCGTGCTCTCGTTAAACGCGAAGATGGCGTCGAGACCGGCGCCCGGGAGGCCGCGGTGAGGCAGTTTGTGGCCGGCCAGATAGTGGACGTGGGCATAGTCGCCGGCGAGCTGCAGACGAAACCAGTTGACTCCCGGAATTGGCGCGAGCCGGTAGGAAGCGTTGATGAGCCCGAATCGCTTGGCGAAGATCTCCCCGGAATTGTAGCCATGGATGTTCAGGGGCAGCTCGCTCGAAAATCGGAATACCCCGCCCATGCGGAAGACTGACAGCTCATCGGTGTCCTCCGCGATGCCGCCGGTGGCAAAGAGGCTCACGCTGTGGCCCAGCCACGGCGAGAAGATGCCGCCGACGCGCGCCCAGCTTCGCTGCGTGAAATGCTCCGACTCCTGCGGCCGCTCGGGGAGGCCGTAGCGTCCGGCATGATCCCGGTAGTTGGCCTCGTGCCAGATTGAGACTTCGAGCGCCTGCTTCGGGAAGAGCTCGGGCGGAACGCCGCCGACGCGGATGCCGGCGCGCGCCGTGTAGATCGCGGTGTCGTCGGGGAGACGAAAGTCGTGGCGAGTGTCCGAGCCGGTGTCGTAGATGACATACTGAGGCTTCAGCCGAAGCTGGCCTTCGACGGGCAGGACCCCTCCGATTTTGATCTGCCGCCAGTAGTACGAGAGGCTGAGCCCGCCTCCATGCCCCCAAAACGACTCGCGTCGCTTGTAATCCCCGTCGCGGTACTCGCTGAAGTTGTTTCCGAACAATCCCCCGGCGGCCCCCAGTCCCAAGGCGTGGCCATCGGCCGGCCAGCGGTCGTGGATGACCTCCGTGTTGACATAGACAGGAGACACAACGATCCGCCAGTACAAGTCCTCCGTGGTGAAGTGCGGCCGGTTCAGCAAGACAAAGATGTAGCCGTCGAGCGAGCCATTGCCGACGAGCGGGGGCGCGACGCCTGCTTCCAGATTCGTGCGTGCTTGTCCGTCGATCTGGGCGCGGACGGCGCTGGGCCACGTCAGTATCAGGACGCCGAGCAGCAGCGGAATCAGGGATCGATTACGTGACCGCATCAACCCTCTTGCAAAACCAGCCGGATAGCAGCTCGCACAGAGTCATCGTCCAAGCCAAAGGGATCGTGACACTATATCGCATGCAATCGGCACGCCACCGCCGAAGCGTAGCCTTCTGGCTCTGGCTCATCGCCATCGGGACCGATCACCGCGCGCAGGTATTGTGCCGGCCGCCGTCCACGAAGACGCAGTTGCCGGTGATCACGCCGGCGCGCTCGGAGGCGAGGAAGAGGATCATGTCGGCCACTTCCTCCGGCTCCGCGATCCGGCCGATGGGGTGGGTGGTCTTGCTGCGCTCGACGAAGGCGGCGTAGTCCGCCTCGCTCATCCCGCTGCGCCGGTGCAGGTTCGTCCGGGTCACGCCCGGGTTCACGGCATTGATGCGGATGCCTTTCGGCGCCAGCTCCAGCGAGGCGCACATCACGAACTGGTCCACGGCCGCCTTGCTGCAGCAGTAGGCCAGCACGTTGGGGAAGGCCCGCTGGCCGTTGACGCTCGAGACCACCACGATGCTCCCGGTGCGCGCTGTGATCGCCGGCAGCGCCAGCTGAACGAGGCGGAAGACCGACCGCACGTTGACCGCCATCATCTGATCCCAGAGATCGGGGGTCGTGTTCTCGATGTTCCCCGTGCCGATGACGCCGGCTCCGCATACCAGCACGTCGAGCTTCCGGAGCGCGCGCACCGCCTCGTCCACCGCGCGGCGCACCTCCTCCTCGCGCGTGACATCCGCCTGGATCGCGACCGCGCCGTCGCCGTTTCCGGCCATGGCCTTGCGCGTCGCATCGAGCGCGTCCCGGCTCCGCCCAACCAACGCCACGCGGGCGCCCTCGGCCGCGAACTTGAGCGCGGCCGCCCGCCCGATGCCGCTCGTGGCTCCCGTCACCAGCACCGCCTTCTCTTTGAAGATCATCGCTCGCGCTCCTTCTGTGAAGATTCAGGAACCGCCCGGGTGAGGACCAGATCTGAGCGTGCTCAGCACCGCCTGAGCCTACAAGAAACCGACGATCAGGGGTAGCGCGAGCTTGCCTGGCGCCAAAGTTTCGTCTACCATCGCGAGCCGTGACGTCCTCCGAGGTGCTGTTCGACCCGTTCCTGCCCGAGTTCAACGCTGACCCGTATCCCTTCTACCACCGACTGCGCGAGGCCGACCCGGTCCACCAAAGTCCGCTCGGCTTCTGGGTGCTCACGCGCTACGACGACTGCGTGATGGTGCTGCGCGATCCGCGCTTCGGCCGAGCCGGCTTCGAAGGCCTCCTCGAATCGGTGTACGGCAACACGGTCGAGCAGGGGCGGCTCCCCACCTCCATGCTCTTCAGGGACCCGCCCGATCACACGCGCCTGCGTGGCCTGGTGAGCCGCGCCTTCACTCCCCGGGTCGTCGAGGGGCTGCGCCCACGGATCCAGCAAATCGTGGATGGGCTGCTGGATCGGGTCCAGGGCGCGGGGCGAATGGAAGTGATCTCGGACCTCGCCTACCCCCTCCCTGTCACCGTGATCTCGGAGATGCTCGGCGTGCCCGAGGGGGATCGCGAGAGGATCAAGCAATGGTCAGCGGATATCGCGCGGAGCCTGGACGCCATCGGGCTCCCCACGGATCCAGAGATCGTGGACCGCGGCAGGACCGGACGGCACGCGATCGGCGACTACTTCCGCAGTCTCATCCCCGAACGCAAGAAACGCCCCCGCGGCGATCTCCTGAGCCTCCTGATCGAGGCCGAGGAGCAGGGCGACAAGCTCTCCGAAGGCGAGCTCCTGGCCACATGCGTGCTGCTCTACATCGCCGGTCATGAGACCACGGTCAACCTGATCGGCAATGGCCTTCTGGCCCTGCTCCGCCACCCCAAAGAGCTCGAGCGGCTCCGCGACGCGCCCTCGCTCATCCAGAGCGCCGTCGAGGAGCTGCTCCGTTACGACGGCCCGGTCCAGCGGACCGCGCGGATCACCAATGCCGATGTGGAGCTCGCGGAGCACAAGATTCCGAAAGGCTCCATGGTCGTGCCCGTCATTGGAGCCGCGAACCGGGACCCCGCGCACTTTCCCGATCCCGACCGACTCGACGTCTCGCGTCCCGACAACCGTCACATCGCTTTCGGCTTTGGGATTCACTTCTGTCTCGGCGCTCCGCTGGCGCGATTGGAGGGGCAGATCACTCTCGGGACCTTGCTCCACCGCCTGCCGCGACTCGCCCTTTCCACGGAGCGGCCCGAGTGGCGGGAATCCCAAGTGCTCCGCGGCCTCAAAGCCCTGCCGGTCAGTTTTTGAGCCCGCCAGCGGAGCGCCGGCTTTCGGTGCGCGGCACCCCCGTGCACCTGCTCTCGGACGGCACCGGGCCCGCGCTTCTCTTCCTTCACGGCGCCGGCGCGGCCGGACGCTGGCTCCCGTTCCAGGAGCAATTGGCCCAGCACTTCACGGTCTACGCTCCGAGTCATCCCGGCCATGGTGGCGCCCCGGCCGTCGAGTGGATCGAGCACATCTCGGATCTCGCATTCCACTACCTGGATCTCCTGGACGAGCTCGGACTCGACCGCGTGCATCTGGCGGGCGCCTCGTTGGGAGGATGGATCGGCGCCGAGATCGCGGTCATGGCCTCCCAACGGCTGAGCTCGCTCGTGCTCATCGACCCGGTGGGCATCAAGGTGAACGGCTGGATCTACCCGTTCCTCTTCGGGATGGAGCTCCCGCAGCTCATATCCACGGTCTTTCACCATCCCGAGGCGGCGCTGGCGCTTGCGCCCAAGGATCAGTCCATCGACACACTCGCCGAGCTGTACCGCCAGAACGCCGCACTGGCCCGGGTGGCGTGGAATCCCCACCTCTACAACCCCTTGCTCAGGCGGCGCCTGCCGCGAATCACCGCGCCGACCTTGCTCTGCTGGGGCGAGCACGACCAGGTGAGCCCGCTGCTCTGCGCGGACGCCTGGGCCAAGGAGATCCCGGGCGCCCAACTCGTCACGTTCCGCGAATCGGGCCACGCGCCCCACCTCGAGGAACCCGAGGCCGTTGCCGCGGCGGTGATCGCATTCTGCCTCCGGCAAAAGAGCGCGCCGTGAAGTTCTACTACTTCCACCTGATGCCCTATGTGATGGAGCACGAGGAACCGTCGTCCTGGGTCACGCTCTCGAACCGTCACTACGACCCGGAAGTCGGCCGCGGCCGCTACCACGAGTACCTCGATCAGCTCGAGTACGCCGAGAAGCTCGGCTGGGATGGCCTCTGCGTCAACGAGCACCATCAAAACTGCTACGGCACCATGCCGAGCCCCAATGTGATGGCGGCGATGCTGGTGCGGAGGACGAGCCGCGCCAAGATCGCCATCCTCGGCAATGGCCTTCCGCTCCGGGAGAACCCGCTCCGCATCGCCGAGGAGATCGCCATGCTGGACGTGGTCTCCGGCGGGCGCGTGATCTCGGGCTTCGTGCGCGGCATCGGGCCGGAGTACTTCTCCCTCGCCGTCAACCCGACCCACTCGCGCGAGCGCTTCTACGAGGCCGCTGATTTGATCATCCGCGCCTGGACCGAGGAAGGCCCGTTCCCCTTCGACGGCCGCTTCTTCCGCTACCCGTACGTCAATCCCTGGCCCCGCCCGCTCCAGAAGCCCCATCCGCCCGTCTGGTGCCCGTCACAGGGCAGCACCGAGACCGTCGAGTGGGCGGCCCAGCGCCGCTTCCCGTACCTCATGGTCTTCACGCCGATCAAGCGCATCGCCCAGATCTACGGCGAGTATCGGGAGGCCTGCGAGCGCTACGGCTACACCGCGAGCCGCTACCAGCTCACCGTGAACCTGCCCATCGTGGTGGCTGAGAACGACGCCAAGGCCTACGAGATCGCGCGGGAGAACGTGCTCTGGGTCTACAACGTGGGGCTCCGCATGCGAACGCCGTTCTATCTGCCACCGGGTTATGTCACCGAGACGTCCTTGCGGCGCGTGCTCGCCAACCGGCCGAAGCCGCCCACCGAGCTCACCTTCGACGATCTCGAGGCCGGCGGATACATCATCGTGGGGAGCCCCGCCACCGTGCGCGACAAGCTCAAGGTCTTCTCCGACGAGCTCAAGGCCGGCATCGTGTGCTCGGGCCTCAATGGCGGCAGCCACGAGAAGACGCTCGAGATGATGGAGCTCTTCGCGCGCGAGGTCATGCCGCATTTCCGGGAGGACGCGCACGTGGACGAGACCGCGGGGGTCGGGAGGTAGAGGATGAAGCTCCAGGACCGGATCGCCCTCGTCACCGGCGCCGGGTCAGGCATCGGTCGGGCCATCGCGCTGCTTTTCGCCGAGGAGGGCGCGCGCGTCGTCGTGAACGATGTGAGGCTCGAGGCCGCCCGAGAGACGGTGGAGGCGATGGGCCGGGGGCCCTCCCAGGCCCGCGTGATCCGAGCGGATGTCTCCGACAGCGGGCAGGTCAAGGCCATGTTCGCCGAGCTCGAGGGGGAATTCGGAGGGCTCGACATTCTCGTCAACAACGCGGGCATCGCCGAGACCGCCGCCGGGCAGCGCGAAGAGATCGGGCGCAAGATCGAAGCGCGGATTGGCGAGCTCATGAGCGGCCAGGGCGTCCAGACCCACTGGGACATCACGCAAAACATGACCGACGAGGCGTGGCTCCGGATGATCGGGGTGCACTTGAACGGGACTTTCTTCTGCACGCGTGAGGCGCTCCGGCTCATGAGCCGGGGGGAGCGCGGCGTCATCATCAATATGTCGAGCGTGGCCGCCCTCACGGGCCTCGACGGCGTCCCGCACTATAGCGCGGCCAAGGGCGGCATCCTCGCCTTCACGCGGGCGGTCGCGCGCGAGGTCGGCTCGCGTGGCATCCGCGTGAACGCCATCTGCCCGGGCTACATCGACACACCGATGACGCAACCGATGTCGCCCCTCATCCGCACCGCCATCGTGGCGCGCACGCCCCTCGGCCGCTGGGCCGAGCCGCGCGAAGTCGCGGCCACCGCGCTATTCCTCGCCTCGGACGACAGCTCCTTCTTCACCGGTCAATGGCTCTCGCCAAACGGCGGGCTCTTTATCGGCTGACCTCGCCAGACCGCGCGGCGCAAAAGCGAACGGCGCCCCCGAGGGCGCCATTCCTGGTTGCCTCCGGCGCTCCAATGCGAGCAGGAGCACCGCATGGCAAAGCCTCTCTCCTCCGGTCGCTCCCGTTAACCGTTATGACACGCGGATTCCTTCTCTACCGAGGGGGAGGCGGCGGCGTGACGCCCAGCGCCTTGAGCGCCTTGCGGGCGGCATCCACCAAATCGGGCTCTACCTTCTCCATATCCAGCAGCTTCAGGTAGACGATCACCGCCGAGTCGGTCTCCTTAAGCGCCGCGAAGGCCTGCCCCGCGCCTGCGAGCGCGCGGGGGGCCCATTTCGAATCTGTGGCGACATACGCGGCAGTCATGTACATCTCCACGGCGTCCTGATAATTGCCAGCCGCGCGCAGCCCTTCGCCAAGTCGGTAGGCCGCTTCGCCGATCACGGGCCTGTCCCCGGCGTTCAGCGCTCGCTCGAGAAGGCCTCGCGCCTCGGTCCACTTCCCATCGGCCTGGAGCAGCCACCCCTCACCGAGAAGTGCGGTCACGCTCTCCTGCGACGCAGGGTAGTCGCGCGCGACGCGCGCATAGAGATCAAGCGCCGAGGCGCGGTCCCCCGTGGCCTCCTGCGCTCGGGCAAGGAGCAACACGGCGCGCGGCACTCGCGCATCACTTGGTGCGCCGGCGATGAACGCTTCAAGCTCGCGCCGCGCGTCCGCCCCACCGTCGGTTCGGAGCAGGGCCTCAGCGTAGTCGAGCCTGTCGGCGTGGTTTGCCGCGCTCCCCGGATAACGTTGCGCCAGCTTCGCGTATATCTCGCGCACCAGCGGCCACTGCTCGTCCTGACTGGCCGCGGCGGCGAGGCGCGATAGGGTAGCCGCCGCGATGTCCTCACTGGGGAACTGGTCCACCAACTTGAGCGTCAGGGCCCGCGCGGCAGTCCACTGCTTCTCCTCGGCCGCGACCGCGGCCATGCCCTGCAGCACACGGGACGTCATCGCCGGATCGCTGGGGAATGCCAAGAGCCCCGTGGCAAACTGCTTGAACTCCGCAATCTTCCTCTGGTCGAAGTTCACCGCGGCGAGCCCGTACTCGGCGGCCCTCGCCACCGGGCCCGAGCCGGCGTCGCGCGCCGCCGCGTATTCGCGTGCGGCCTGTTCCCACTGCTGCCGCTCGAAGGCCACGTTGCCGAGCCCGAGGTGGCCGACCGCGTCGTCGCCTTGGCTGAGTGCGAGCTGGAACTCGCGCTCGGCATCGGCCGGTCGCTCAGAAGCGAGCAGCGCGATGCCGCGGACGGTACGGATGCGGCCGAGATAGGGCGAGATGGAGCCGCGCCGGACGAGCTGGTCAAGCTCGGGCAGGGCGTCCTTGACGCGCCCGTCGCGCATGGTGAGGATGGCGCGATTCAAGATCGCCACGTCGGCATACTCGCTCGACGGGTACTTGCCGATGACCTGCTCGAGGAGCGCCCGCGCACCCTTCGCGTCTCCCGCGCGGGCACTGAGCTCGGCAGTGAGGACGAGCGCGCCGGCCGCCGGGGAGGCACCGGACGACTGCTCAGCGAAGCGCATCAAGCGCCGGCGGGCGGCGTCCAGCTTGCCCCCGCGTAGCTCCGTCCAAGCCACGGCTAGATCCACCTGCGGTGCCAGCGGGTGGCCCGGCATCGCGGAGAGGAACGAGTTGTAGAAGCCGGCGGCCTGAGCGTACTCACGGGCCCAATAAGCGGCGTCCCCGGCCAGCACAAGGGCAGCCAGGCGAAGCTCCGCGGGCAGCGCTTGACCGAGGAGCTTCTCAGCCGCGCCTTTCGCCCGGGTGAACTCGCGGGCGTCAAAGTCTATCTGGGCCAAGCGGAGCGCAGCGTAGAGACCCAGAGCGGGCGAGCCCGGCGACGCGCGCACCAGCTCGAAGCGATCCCGCGCCTCGTCGAGCTTTCCCGCCTGCCGGGCCACCTCGGCGCTCAACAGGAGCACATAGGCACGTGTGACAGGCTCGAGGTTACGGGCCAGTAGCTTTTCGTTGAGGTCGCGCGCTTCGTCGGGGCGGCCTTTCTCGGTAAGCCAACGACTCATGAGCAGCGACGTGCGCAGCGCCAGCGCGCCGCTGCGATCGGCGACCTCGAGTTGGCGCACCTCGTCGCGGGCGGTCGAGCTATCGTCCAGGTCGAGCAGGGCCTGCACGAGACCTGCACGGGCCCATAGCGCTCCGGGCGATTGCGGATAGGCGGAGAGCAGCGCCCGGTACGTCTTCACCGCGTCGAGGGGCTGGCCGGCAGCGCGGCTCCACCAGCCGCGCCGGAGAAGCCCGCTGTCGATCAGGAGTTGCGGACCACCGTTGGTGAAGATCTCCAGCCGGGCGACAGCGCCATTGTAGTCGCCCAACCAGCCGAGGGTATCGCCGAGCCAGAAGGTCCCCTCCCAGGCGACGGCGCGCGGGGCGCTCTGATTGAGGATTCCGAGCCACGTATCACGCGCCTCGGCGTAGCGCTTTAGGCCGTAGAGGGCCAGCGCCCGGCCATGCCTCGCCCAAGAAGCGAGTGCCGGCGGCGGGGCGCCGCTCAGCACCGTGTCGAAGTGTCTGAGCCCCCGCGCCGGATCCTTGAGCTCGAGGGCCACCCAGCCCAGCTCGTGAGCGGCATAATAACCCTGCTCGGACTGCGGATCGTCCTGGTAGGCAAGGAGCAGGACGGCCTCCGCGTCGGGCTCGCGATACAGCCTTACCAGCGTCTCGCCGAGCCAGTAGCGCGCCTCGCGGATCAGAGCCCGATCGGTCGAGCCTTGAATCGCCTTCTGGAAGGCGTCGCGGGCCCTCTGGTAGTCGCCGCGCTGGAAGCGGGCGCGGCCGCACTCCAAAAGCTCGGTTGGCGCCCGCAAGATGGTGCCAACTGGGTTGCAGGCCAGAATGCGCGGTGGCGGGAGGGGCGCCACCGGGCGCTCGGCGAGGTTGCTGATGAGCGGGAGCGCGGGCAATTCGGGCAAGGGCTGAGGCGATGGGGGCAGCGACACGGTAGGAACGGGCACTTGCGGCTTGTCGAGCGGCGTCGCCACCAGCTCGAGTAGCGCACTGAGATCAGGCGGCTGGAGCTTCATCGTGATCTCGGCGGTGGGAACGCCTGGTACGCCGCCCACCATAACGACCAACACCACGACCTTGACGGCGAGGCGCCTCATGATTCGGCTTCCGCGCGCACCTTGGACGCGGCTTGAGACTTTGTGGGAATTCCACACATGCCCATCACTCCCATAGCGGCTGGTAGGCTCCGTCGCGATGCTGCAAATGATGTGCCCAATGAATTCGGGGCCCGGAGATGGGCAAGCTCCCGTTCTTGTTCGAGAATGTGACCGCCGTACAGGTCAAATATGACGAAAATCTTGCGCGCTAGGGAAGAACTGGCATGTCGGAGAGAGTTGCTGCGCCAGCTCGGCTTCGCAAGAGCCTACCCGACCAACGTCGGGGAGAGCTACAGGCTACGCCAGACCCGCTAGCGCCTCGGCCGAGCAAACGGGGAACGCTGGTCGAGCACCTCGCGGACCTTGAGTCTGAGATCGGGACCGGTGAACGGCTTGGAAATGAACTTCGATTCCGGATTCAGGATGGCCTGGGCGATCAGGGTCTCCTGAGCCATCGCGGACATCAGCAAAACCTTCGCCTCAGGCCGCCGCGCGCGTATTCGCTCACCCAAGGCGACACCGTTCATGCCCGGCATAACCACGTCAGCGAGCAGCAGGTGTATCGCTCGAGGACTCAGTTCCGCCACCTGAAGGGCATCAAGCGGGTTCTCAGTTTCCAGTATGTGGTATCCGCCTTGTTCAAGCATCTTGCGGACTACGGCACGGAATTGAGAGTCGTCATCCACGACGAGAATGCACTCCATGGGCACCCCAGGGCTCTCCCGCAGCACTTGTTCCAAGGAAGGATGCCCTCAGTCGCCAAGGCCCAGGGAGACGACCTCGTTAACCCGCATATGTTCTTTCGTACTTCGGCTCAAGCGAAGAGTCAAGAACCCTCCCTATGGTAGAAGAACAACGCGGAACGCCGTTTGGGAAAAGACTTGCGGCCTTGATGAGGCGCGTTCGGATCGGGTCCTGTCGCTCCCGCTACTCTTCTTCGGCCTCGACCGGAAGCCGCCTGAGCTGCAGCCCGCGCAGTCTAACGCGGATGACCAACCGCGTCGCTCCCTCGAGCTCAATAAGCGGCATCACGAGCGTCGCCTCCTCGAACACTGGAGCGGTCCGAGGCCACGGGTAGTAGACGAAGCCCTGCACCGACTCACCGCTTCCAAGAATGGCGTCCTTCAACTCCTTGCGCCAGTAGTCGGTCCGGCCATCTGGATCCGGTAGCCGGTCAGCCTTACCTGCTATGCGGGAGAGCGTCTCGGAAGATCCACCTGTGACTTCGTTGATGACAAAGAGAAGAGGAAAATTGAGAACTGTGCTGACAACCACCTCGCCTGGCGTATACGGAGCGGGGGGAAGTGCCATCCCCGCAACGATCGTGGCCCGCAGCGGAGCGATCTCCATCCCATCTGGCCGCTCCAGATAAATGGCTGAACGCTGCAGCCACAATCGCGTGCCTCCATTGTTCTGTACCAAGACCTGAACCGGGATAATCTCGTACGTGGTCAAGTCATGACCGAATACTCGCTTCAGGCGCCCCCCCTGTACGTACGGATCTGTCCCGACGGTAGCACCTCTTTCGGTGTGCGACCATGGCATCCCTTCGAGCTGCGAAATTGGTGCGGGCTTAGCGGTGTAGGGCATTCCGCAGCCGGAGCACGCGGTAAGAAGAAGCAGGAACAGGCACCAAGCGAGTCCTGATCGCATTGTCCTTACGCGCCTACGGATGGCAGGAACAACCGGACCCCGCCTCTCGGAGCCCCTTCGACTCCAATGTCCCGAAGCCACTGTCGTACTTCAGGCACCCCACGGAAGGTGTCCAGAAACTGAGCGGCGGCATTCCTCATCGCAAGATCCGCAGCGCGAGCCTCGGAGCCTCGGCGTCCAAGCGAGCTGTCGCCCCCCATCGATCCAGTGCCAGTCACCGTCCAGGACGCGATCACCTTCCCCTGAGGGGACCAGAGCGTGAATCGGTAGCCGACCTCGGCCCAAGAAAAATCGGATGACTCAACTGCGCCCGAGCCCAGATCGAAGACCTCGATTGCGGGCTCGATAACTGCGGCGATCGGAGGCTCCTGCGCCGGCAGAGGTGGCCGACTTAAAACTGGCACAGTCCGCTCGAATAGCGCTCCAAAGATCTCTTGGAAAAGCGTGACGCTAGCTCGGCCAACTGGCATGACGAATCCCTGGTACCGATCCTCATGCTCATACGCTTGGAACTCTACCCCATAGTACAGACCGATTCTCAGCGGCAGCCGTGCTGACGGCGCCAGGCCTTCGGCCGTCGGACTCAGCGAGACGGTAGTCGCGCACCCGCTGACCAGGACGTAAAATGTGCAGAGGCGGATGATCGCGACGGTCCGACAGCTGCGGAATGCCGAAACGCAATTCACGGCAAGCCCTCGAGGAATAGTAGAAAGCCGACTTGCAGGCTCGACCCAGTGGCTACCTTATGTGAGCACTCAGTGCAGGGTTCTACCGTCGGCGAGAGTACGGTACCACAATTCGAGCACGTCCGGGCCAGAGGGGTGGCTCAACCGGGCGGCGAGGCGCTTGTCCGGCTCTTGTGAGCCTCCAAGGTCGGGTCTTGATGCTGGAACCGGCGGGCTGAGCGCTCCAGACGGCCTTGGCACGGGATGCAGGTCGTGGCTTCCGGTGTGGCTCGTAGCCGAGCCGGCTCAATCGCTTCCCCACACTCCTCGCAGGTACCGTACTTCCCGCGCTGAAACCGCTGGAGTGCCTCGGCAAGCTTGTTCGCCTTGTCGATGAGCACGCGTCGCGTCGCGGAGCTTGTTTCGCGTTCCTCGCTCGCGCGGCTCGCGTCCACCTGATCAGCCTCGTGAGCGTTCGCCTCAAGGGCCCCAGGGAACTCCTCGAAGACCACGCCTCCCCCCATGCGACGGATCCGGCCCATCGTTTTGTCTAGTTCTTCGCGCAGCCGCTCAGCGATCCCTTTCATGCTTGCCGCTCCGTCTGCAGGTCGGGAGTCGTGTTACAGATCTGCCGCCAGCCGCTGGATCTCCCGTAATAGGGTGTCCCATCGGGTCAATAGGCCTCGGGCGAGTTGAGGATCATCGCCCATCCGCAGTCGCTGGATCTCGTCTGTCAGGATCCCTCGATACCTCGTTGCCCTACTTATCATGGCGTAGAGGCGCTTGTCTCGTTCCTCCAGGGCCCCGAGGAGATCAGTGTCGAGCGGATCGATCCGCCGGCGCCGGGTCACCGGGTCAGACGGTACACGCTTCATGGTGGGTCCTCCGTCGGAGCTCAGCTAATTCAGTTGCCGAACCGGATAAACCGGCCGGTCCCGGTTGCGTCGCCACCTCTGGTAGATGCGCTCTTCCCGCCAATGCGTCATAGCCCACGCAGCAGCGCTTCCGAGCATTGCCCCCAGCGCAACGGCAAGGGCCAGCACGCCCGGCTTCGGTAATGGGCCCCACGTCCTGACTGCCTTCATGCGTGAGTCCATTCAGGCTCCGTCGTAATGAGCACGTGCGCGGGAATCTGATCAGGACTGGCGCGCACGCGCCACTTGGCAAAGGCCAGCGGGTCGACCGGGTGGACGCGGAGGCCCGACTCAGTCTCGAGGCACAGGCCCTCTTCGCAGGCATCGGGATTGTGGCACAGCAGCGCCCTCCAGGCGAGGCCCCTGGCCCGCATGGCTGCAGTCTGGATAACTGAGATACCGTCAGCCAAGCGATTGCCTCCCGGATGCCTGAGGAAGCACGGTCGCGCTCAGGCGGATAGATCGGCCGCGCTCGGCAACTCGGACAAATGGAAACCCGTAGTGCAATCGTCTGCCCCCGTGCTGAATTGGACCCGGGAACGGAAGAACCTTGGTCCAGCCGCAGACCCGCGCCCAGGGGGAACGCCGGTCTGCCGAACAGGAACTCCGTCCCGGGTGTGGGGTTCAAGAAGCAAGAGGGGG
>Ga0070707_100000970_pt1 | contig 28392 bp, 28 predicted proteins | sample KBSK5502metaG_FD_65468 | JGI IMG/M metagenome (GOLD analysis project Ga0070707, IMG submission 65468) | Corn, switchgrass and miscanthus rhizosphere microbial communities from Kellogg Biological Station, Michigan, USA - KBS K5-50-2 metaG | ecosystem: Host-associated > Plants > Roots >... | reverse complement strand
CCGTTGCACCTCGAGGAGAAGCTGTCGCGCGCGGAGTTCGAGCGCATGACATCGGACCTCGTGGACCGCTGCAAGGGCCCGTTCCAGATGGCGATCAAGGATGCCGGCATCGAGCTTTCGAAGATCGACCACATCATCCTGGTGGGCGGCTCAACGCGTATGCCGATGATCCAGGAGCTCGTCCGCACCCTTACCGGCGGCAAGGAGCCGCATAAGGGCGTCAACCCCGACGAAGTCGTCGCCGTCGGCGCCGCGATCCAAGCCGGCGTGCTCAAGGGCGAAGTGAAGGATGTTCTTCTGCTCGACGTGACGCCGCTCACGCTCGGCATCGAGACGATGGGTGGCATCTTCACCAAGCTGATCGAGCGCAATACGACCATCCCCACGCGCAAGAGCGAGATCTTCTCGACGGCGTCGGACAACCAGACGTCCGTGGAGGTTCATGTTCTGCAGGGCGAGGGCGAGATGGCGAACTCGCACGCGGTGCGTTCGCTCGGGAAGTTCCAACTGATGGGCATCCCGCCCGCTCCCCGCGGCATGCCGCAGATCGAGGTTACGTTCGACATCGACGCCAACGGCATCGTGAACGTGTCGGCGAAGGACCTCGCAACCGGCAAGCAGCAGGCGATGACGATCACCGGCGGCTCCGCGCTGCCGCGGGACGACGTCGATCGCATGGTCCGCGAAGCGGAGCAGTTCGCGAACGAGGACAAGCAGCGTCGCGCCGACGCGGAGGCCCGCAACCTGGCGGACAACCTCGCGTACCAAGCCGAGAAGCTGATCAAGGACAACGCCGAACGCATCCAGCCGTCCGACAAGGAGGAGCTGGAGAAGCAGATCACGGCGGTCAAGGAATCGCTCGGCGGCTCCGACGTCGCCGCGGTGAAGAACGCCGCGGAAACGCTGAGCGCGACGCTGAGCCGCGTGGGCACTGCGATGCACCAGGCCGCGCAAGGTCAACAGCAGGCCGCCGCCGGCGGCGCCGGCCCGCAATCATCGGGCGGTGACGACGTCGTCGACGCGGAGATCGTGGACGAGGGTGATCAGTCGTGAGCGACCAGAAGCCGTTCGATCCGTTCGATCCGACGAAGGTTCGCGTCGTCGATAAGCGCAAGCTAACGGAGGAGCCGGCCGGCGAGGCAGGCGCTGCTTCCACTGAGCAGCCCGGGTCGGCCGAAGCTCCTTCGGCCGAAGCTCCGGAAGAGGACCTCGCGCGCGCGCTCGAGGAGGCCCGCGCGCAGGCCGCTTCGTATCTCGAAGATCTGAAGCGCTTGAAGGCGGAGTTCGAGAACTACCGCAAGCGCATGGTGAAAGAGCAGACGGCGATGATCGAGCGCGCGTCGGCGTCGATCGTCGAGCGGCTGCTCCCTATCTTGGACAACTTCGAGCTTGCGTTGATGGCCGCCGATCGCACCAAGGACTATGAGTCGATGGTGCGGGGCGTCGAGATGGTGTACGGCGAGCTGTTGGAAGTGTTGAAGCGCGAAGGGCTGGAGCGCATCGATTCGTTGCATAAGCCGTTCGATCCGGAGCTCCACGAAGCCGTTATGCACGCGGAAGGCGAGGGCGACGAGATCGTCGTGCTCGATGAGATGCGTCCCGGTTACAAGCTTGGCGGACGCGTGATCCGTCCGGCGATGGTGAAGGTGGGATCCAAGCAGCAGTGAACGGGTCTCGGACGTGGTTCGAGAAGGACTTCTACAAGGTGCTCGGCGTCGGCGAGAACGCATCGGCCGACGAGATCAAACGCGCCTACAAGAAGCTCGCTCGGCAGTACCACCCCGACAAGAACCCCGGGAACAAGGAAGCCGAGGAGAAGATGAAGGACATCTCCGAGGCGAACGACGTCCTATCTGATGCGAAGAAGCGCGAAGAATACGACGAGGTGCGGCGCCTGTCGCGTTCGGGCTACGCGCCCGGCGGCGGGGCCGGCGGTGCCTGGCAGAACGTTCGTTTCGAGGAAGGCGTTCCGTTCGACCTCGGCGATCTGTTCGGCGGCATCTTCGGCGGCGGTGGGCGGCGCGGCGGCGCGCGCGCACCACAACGCGGCGCCGACCTCGAAACGTCGGTGCGCATCTCCTTCGAAGATGCGGCGCGCGGCGTGACCGTCCCCGTCCGCGTCGTGCGGGATGCGCCGTGCGCAGCGTGCGGCGGTTCCGGCGACCGTTCCGGTTGGGCGCACCCGTGCCCGACATGCGGCGGCACCGGCGCCGTGCAGGAGAGCCAAGGCATGTTCTCGTTCGCTCGCGCCTGCCCGACCTGCGGCGGGAGCGGCCGTCAGATCCAAGACCCGTGCCCGGTGTGCCACGGCGCCGGCATCGAGCACAAGACTGAAAACGTGAAAGTGAAGATCCCGGCTGGGATCCGCGACGGCGCACGCATCCGTGTGCGCAACCGCGGCGGCGCCGTGTCGGGCGGTCAGACCGGCGATCTGTACGTTCTCGTCGGTGTCGACAAGCACCCCGTTTTCGGGCGTGCCGACTCGGACCTCACGGTCGACGTGCCGGTGTCGTTCTCAGAAGCGGTCCTGGGCACGAAGGTATCCGTACCGACGCTCGAGGAACCGGTCACGGTGAAGATCCCCGCGGGAACCGAATCGGGGAAGGTGTTCCGCGTTCGCGGGCGAGGCATCCCGAAGCCGAAGGGGGGCCGCGGTGACTTGCTCGCGACCGTTCGCGTGCACGTCCCGAAGAAGATCTCGAAAGAAGAGCGCGCCCTGATCGAGAAGCTCGCGGAGCTCGACGGCGAAGCCGCGGCCCAGCGCGAGCGCGCGCAAGCGTAGGAGGAAACGGATGGATCGCAGGAAGAAGCCACCGACACCGAAGACGGCGCCGCGCGTCACGGACGATCGCGACCGCGCGTTGTACGTCATCTCGATCGCCGCGGAGCTTTCCGGCGTTCACCCGCAGACCCTGCGGATGTACGAGCGCAAGGGCCTTCTGCAGCCGAAGCGGACCGAGGGGCGCGCGCGCCGATACTCGGACCGCGACATCGAGCACGTCCGGCTCATCCAAGAGCTGACGCAGGAGAAAGGCATGAACCTCGCCGGTGTCGAGATGGTCATCGAGCTGACCGAGCTTATGGAGCAGATGCAAGAACGGCTCGAGCAGCTGCACGCAGAGGCCGAAGAGATGCGCCGGCGTATGGAAGCTCGCCAGCAGACTGCACTCGTCCGCTTGCGAGACATCAGAGCACCATTTGGAGAGAAGTAGATGGACCTTGAGAGGCTGACGCTCAAATCACAAGAGGCCGTTTCGGCCGCACAACAGATCGCTGCGCAACGGTCTCATCAGGCCGTCGAGCCGGAGCACTTGCTGTACGCGCTGTTGTCCGATCCCGACGGCGTCGTGTTCCCCGTTGTGCAGAAGCTCGGCATCACGCCGGGCACGCTCCGCGATCGAGTCGCGGCGCTGATCGATCGGCTGCCCAAGGTCTACACGGCCGAGGAGACTCGTTTCGGCTCACCCGCCCTCGTGCGGGTGTTCGAGCGCGCACACGAAGAGTCGCGCGCGCTGACCGACGAGTATGTGTCGACCGAGCACCTGCTGCTCGCGCTAACGGACGTCGCCGGTCCGGTCGCAAGCGTGCTCAAAGAGAACGGGATCTCGCGTGACGCCGTGCTCCGCGTGCTGAAAGAGGTGCGCGGCACCCAGCGCGTCACGAACCAATCGCCGGAGAGCACGTACCAGGCGCTCGAGAAGTACGGCCGCGACCTGACCGAGCTGGCCAGAAAAGGGAAGCTCGATCCCGTCATCGGCCGCGACGACGAGGTGCGTCGTGTCATCCAAGTGCTGTCGCGGCGCACGAAGAACAACCCGGTCCTCATCGGCGAGCCCGGCGTCGGCAAGACGGCGATCGTCGAGGGCTTGGCCCAGCGCATCGTCGCCGGCGACGTGCCGGAGGGATTGAAGAACAAGCGCGTCGTCGCACTGGATCTCGGCTCGCTGATCGCCGGGACTCGGTTCCGCGGTGAGTTCGAAGAGCGGCTGAAGGCCGTCCTGCAGGAGATCACAGAGTCCGAAGGCGAGATCATCACGTTCGTCGACGAGCTGCACACCGTTGTCGGTGCCGGCGCCGCGGAAGGCGCGATGGACGCCGGGAACATGATCAAGCCGATGCTTGCGCGCGGCGAGCTCCGTCTCGTCGGCGCGACCACGCTCGACGAGTATCGGAAGCACATCGAGAAGGACGCGGCCCTCGAACGCCGGTTCCAGCCGATCTTGGTCGGTGAGCCGAGCGTCGAGGACACGATCGCGATCCTCCGTGGGCTGAAAGAGCGGTACGAAGTGCATCACGGTGTGCGGATCACCGATTCCGCGCTTGTCGCAGCCGCGCTGCTCTCACATCGGTACGTGACCGGCCGCTTCCTGCCCGACAAGGCCATCGACTTGGTCGACGAAGCTGCGAGCCGCTTGCGCATCGAGATCGACTCGATGCCGACCGAGCTCGATCAGGTCGATCGCGAGATGAAGCGGATGGAGATCGAGCGCGCCGCGCTCAAGAAAGAAACCGACACCGCGTCGAAGGACCGTCTCGCGAAGCTCGAAGCGGATCTTGCCGAGCTCCAGGAGCGCTCGTCCGCGATGAAGGCGCACTGGCTTCAAGAGAAGACCGCCGTCACGCGCATCCGCGAGCTGAAGGAGCGCATCGAAGACACGCGCTTGCAGGCCGAGATGGCGGAGCGCGAGGGCAACCTCGATCGCGCGGCAGAGCTTCGGTACGGCACGCTCGTCGCGCTCGAGAAGAGTCTCGAGGAAGCAACCGCCGCGTGGGATGCGCTGCAGTCCGAGCAGCGGTACCTCAAAGAAGAGGTCGACGAGGAAGACGTCGCCGAGGTCGTCAGCAAATGGACGGGCATCCAGGTCTCCAAGCTGATGGAAGGCGAGGTCGCCAAGCTCGTGCACATGGAGGAGAACCTCCACGGCCGCGTCATCGGACAGGACGACGCGATCGAAGCGGTCTCGAATGCGATACGCCGCGCGCGCAGTGGTCTATCGGACCCGAACCGTCCGATCGGCTCGTTCATCTTCCTCGGCCCCACGGGGGTCGGGAAGACGGAGCTCGCGCGCGCCCTGGCCGAGTTCCTATTCGACGACGAGCGCGCGCTCGTGCGCATCGACATGAGCGAGTACCAGGAGCGGCACACCGTCTCGCGCTTGATCGGCGCGCCGCCCGGCTACGTCGGCTACGACGAAGGTGGTCAGCTCACCGAAATCGTCCGGCGCAGGCCCTACAGCGTGCTGCTGCTCGACGAGATCGAGAAGGCGCACCCCGACGTGTTCAACGTCTTGCTCCAGCTGCTCGACGAGGGACGCCTGACCGACGGACAGGGCCGCACGGTCGACTTCCGCAACACCGTCGTGATCATGACGTCGAACCTCGGCAGCCACATCATCATGGACTCGGGCCTCAGCGACGAGCTGATCCGCGCGCGCGTCATGGACGAGATGCGGCAGCACTTCCGGCCGGAGTTCCTCAACCGCGTGGACGAGATCCTGATCTTCCACCGGCTGACGCAGGATCACCTACGGGCGATCGTCGACATCCAGCTGCGGGGTCTGCAGAGGCGGTTGTCCGAGCGGAACATCACGCTGACGCTGACCGACAAGGCCAGGGAATTCTTGGCAGAGCGCGGCTTCGATCCGGCGTACGGCGCCCGACCGCTGAAGCGGTTGATCCAGAAGGAGATCCAGGATCAGCTGGCGCTTCGCCTGCTCAACGGCGAGTTCGCAGACGGGGCCCGGATCGAAGCCGACGCGGGCGACGGGACCTTGGTCTTCCGCAAGGAATGATGCCGGGACTTCCGTCGTAGGCGATTCGTATAGGTCAAAACGGCGCCGATAGGCGTGGGCGCCCTCACTCGTGTGCGCGAAGATTAGTCGCAACCGATCCCTAGGAGTGAGCGACATGTTCAACCGAGTGAAGGACGAACCCCACCGCCCCCGTTGCTCGAGCTGCGGCTCGCCGATCGGGCAGGCCACCGTTTGTTCTTGCGGCAAGGCGACCGCGAACATGAGCTTCGCCGAGCGGAGCGCCTACGAGCTCGAGCAGTACAAGGCCTATAAGGCCCGCGTCGCGTCTGCCTAACGAGTCAGCGCGCGCGCCCGACCAGCGTCACCTGACAGGTGCGCGGTCGTGCGCGATCGAGCTCCACGAAGAAGATCCGCTGCCAGCGTCCCAACGCGAGCTTTCCCTTCCGGACCGGCAGTAGCGCCGAGTGTGACGACAAGAAAGCGGCGCGCACGTGCGCATAGCCGTTCGGCGCTTCGAATTCCTCCGCATGCGGCGCGTCGTTGTGCGCGTAATCGTGAGACTGCGGCGCGATCGCTTCCAGCGCGCGCTTGAAGTCTTCAAGGAAACCGGGCTCTGCTTCATTGACGATGACTGCGCACGTCGTATGCGGTGCGGAAACGAGCGCGAACCCTTCAACGATCCCAGCATCAGCGACGATCCCGCCGACGCGGTCTGTGATGTCGATCACATCGCTGGTGCACGTGGTTGCGATCGCGATATCCGCCGACGCCGTTTGTACTTCTCCAGTCGTGGCGAGGGTGGCGATCAGCCCCACCTCGAGTTCTTGCTGCATCGGCGTTCCTCCGTCGGTGCCTCGGGACTTCAACTGTATGTCCCTTATTCATTCGGGGCCAATGCCCGAACGGACGTATACCCCTCACGCAGCGTGACCTAGCGGCGCCGCATGCTTCGTTCCGCGTCGACGAAAGCCTCGAGAGGGTATAAGACGTCTCCGATCTGGGCGTTCAGCTGCTCAAAGGTTAATTCCACGTCGAGATCCATCAGCTGTCGAGCAGCCGCCCGCGACTCGGCGATGGCTTCCGAGCACTTCGTCCATTCGTGAGCGACCGAATCGTCTTTCCAAGACGCCATCGAGGATTCGACGTTGGCGAGTCCTCGGAGGAAGGCATCGAGTGCTTCTCGCAAAGGCACGCCGGGATCGCGAGCGGTTGGGATGGCTTCGAGCAAGCTCCTTTGTGCATGATCGATGAGCGACGCGACGGTCGCGAAGCCCTTGCGAACCGGGTCGTCGGGCGTGTTCGTTCGCCGTTTGAAACGCATCGGTCGCGCAGGTTATCCGAGTTGGTCGGGTGCCGGTGAGGCTCTAGGCTGCGGCCGTGACCGACGATTTGATCGATCTTGCTGTGACGGCTGCGCGCGCAGCCGGCGCACTGCTGCGCGAACGGTTCCACGCGCCACGCACCGGCGTCGATACGAAATCGACGGCGACGGACATGGTCACCGACGCCGATAGGGCTGCGGAAGCGCTGATCAAAGAAGGCATCCATTCCGAGCGGCCCGACGACTCCATCCTCGGAGAAGAGACGGGCGAGGCGCGCGGGTCGAGCGGCCTCCGCTGGGTGATCGACCCCTTGGACGGCACGACGAACTACTTTTTCGGCATCCCGCATTGGGCGGTGAGCATCGCGTGCGAGGACGGTGATGGCGCGTTCGTCGGCGTGGTGTTCGACGCGCTAAGAGATGAGCTGTTCGAGGCGAAGCGAGGGCAAGGCGCGACGCTGAACGGCGCGCCTATCGTGGTGAGCGAGTCGGCAGACCTGTCGCGCGCGCTCGTCGGCACGGGCTTTTCGTACGCATCGGAAGAGCGCGCCGCCGCTGCGGCCTTGCTCCCGACGATCCTGCCTCGCGTTCGCGACATCCGCCGGCACGGAGCGGCGTCCCTCGATCTTGCGTGGGTCGCGTGCGGCCGGCTCGACGCCTTCTACGAATCCGGCCTTGCGCCATGGGACTGCGCTGCGGGACGGCTGCTCGTCATGGAGGCGGGTGGGCGCGCCGACGTGATGCCTGCGCTGGGGTCGAATGGGGAAGGTCTGATCGTTGCGACGCCCGGAGTTTTCGACGGCGTGCGCAACCTCATCGATCGCGCGCTCGGCGAGGCAGCCGGCGAATCGCACCGTGCGCGCCTGGCCCGGTAGCATCGCGCCCGTGGATGAGCTCATGGACAAGGCGAAGCAGCTCGCCTACACGGACAAGCTCGGCATCACGATGGAAGAGGCAACGAAAGAGCGCGTCGTCGCTTCGATGCCGGTCGAAGGCAACACGCAGCCCGACGGGTTCCTGCACGGCGGCGCGACGATGTCGCTGATCGAATCCCTCGCGTCGATCGGCGCTGCATTGGTGGCCGGATGGCCCGAGCGCGTCGTGATGGGGCAGCAGCAGACCTGCAACTTCATCTCGACCGCGACGAGCGGCCGTGTGCGCGGTGTTGCAACGCCGGTTCACACGGGACGCACGACGCACGTATGGGACGTCGACGTGACGTCGCTCGAGACGGGGAAGCGTGTCGCGGCCGGGCGCGTGACGCTTGCCGTTCGCGAACGCCGCGCCTAGGGATCTAAGCCGCGGAGGGCTTAGGCCGCGCGCTCCATCGATTCGTCGTACTTCCCGCTGCGCGCGAGGCTGTTCATCTTCGCGCGGTGGCTGAAAGCCTTCTGGCCTGCGTCGAAGTTCGACTGATCACCCTTCCACGCGTCGAGTGCCGCGGCTTGCAGCGCGCGCCCGTACGAGAACGACAGCTCCCACGGGAGCGGGCCGAGCTTGTTCATCTCGTTGAGGCGCGCCGTCGCGTCCTCGTCGGACATCCCGCCGGACAGGAAGACGATGCCCGGTACCGCAGCCGGCACCGAGTGACGGAGCGCAGCGATGGTGCGCTCGGCAACGGTGCGATGGTCAACCTGCTGCGGACACTTCTTGCCCGGGACGACCATGTTCGGCTTGAGGAGCATCCCTTCGAGCTCGACGCGTTGCGAATACAGCTCCGCGAAGACGCGCTCCAGCGTTTCGACCGTCACCTCGTGGCAGCGGTCGATCGTGTGGTCACGGTCCATCAACACTTCCGGCTCAACGATCGGAACCAGACCCTCTTCCTGGCAGAGCGCGGCGTAGCGCGCGAGCGCGTGCGCGTTGACGTTCAGGCAATACGCACTCGGGATCGCGTCGCCGATGATGTCGATCACCCCGCGCCACTTCGTGAAGCGCGCGCCCATCTCCCGGTACTCGACCAGGCGTTGGCGCAAGCCGTCTAGCCCTTCGGTGACCTTCTCTTCGGGAGAGAAGGAGAGCTGCACGGCGCCCTTGTCGACCTTGATGCCCGGGATGATCCCTTGCTTTGCCAACACATCGCCGAAGGGCGTGCCGTCCTTCAAACCCTGGCGGATCGTTTCGTCGTACATGATCACGCCGCTGATGTACTTGTCCGCATCGGGTGCAGTGAACAGGAGCTCGCGGTAGGTTCGGCGGTTCTCTTCCGAGGACTCCAGGTTGATCGAATCGAAGCGCTTCTTGATCGTGCCCGAGCTCTCGTCCGCCGCGAGGATGCCCTTGCCGGGTGCGACGAGCTCGCGTGCCGTCTGCCTCAACTGCTCCGAGTAGCTCATGCGGATCAACTCCTCACTGCGAATGCGTCCGAGAAACAGGCGCGCTCATCGTAGTCATGGCCGGTTCGCCGGGGAAAGTTCCGCCATCAGCACGCGGCTGCGTGCCACGCTGGGTTCAGTGAGGGGTCGAGCGGCGGCACGCGCCAGGCCCCGGCCCCCGCCCACACGACCGTGTCGAGGGTCCGCATCGAGGAGCTCGGTGTGTCCGGGTCGTTGAGCAGGACGTTCCGGATGCGCGCGCGCACCGATGGATCGCCGAGCAGCCCACCGTGGAACGCGGTCACAACCTTCACGACCGGCGCGGGAACGCCGTCCTCGCGCGCGGCGAGCGCGTCGGCGAGCGGCAGGAACTCCACCCGGGTGACGAGGCCGTTGAAACAGGTTGCGTGGAAGGCTGATGGCTCGTCGACGACGTCGCGGACTATAGGAGCGTCGGCCTCGAAATGGAGAGGAGAGATACCGCTCATCACCGACGCCAGCCCGCGAAGGCCCCATCCGGCAGCGACCCCCCACCCGTCGCGGCCTCGCGGCGGGTAGTACACAGACCCCGGACCGAGGATCGGACTCAGGACGATCAAGCGGTCGACCGGCGCATCCGGTTTCGTCTCCAGATACCGCTCTGCGATCAACGAGCCTTCGCTCTCGGCGATGATCGACACCGATTGCTTCGTCGCATGGTTGAGCGCGCGCACCTGTTGATCCATGCGCGCGATCAACGTTCCGAGCGGCGCCGACGTATCTGCCGGCTTGTACGGGAGCGGAAGCCCGCCCGGCGTTGCGCCCGCGTACGAATAGCGACGGGTGAGGAAGCCGGCGCCGAGGTCGTACGTCCGTCCGCCCGCCCAACTTCCCCCGAACCCTTTGACGATCAAGACCGGCTTTCCCGTGGTGCGCAGATCGGGAAGCGCCCTTGCGTTGGTCGAGCGCGGGGCCTTCGCGGCGAAGCCGACCGCCGAGCCGCCGATCACGACGGCGAGGAACACGATCAATATCGCCGGCACAAGCGCGGTGCGCCGCGCTTCGCGTCGCGAGACCACACCGGCAACGGTCGCGCGCCACGCGTATGCGTTGAACAGCCCGACCGCTCCTGCGACGATCACGCCGACCGGCCGCGTCGACAGCGTCATCAGCGCGCCCCCGATCGACAAAACGACGAACGAAAGAAGCACCGTGCCGAACACGCGTAAAGGCGGGCGGCGCAACCAGCTCGACACCGAGGCGTGATGGATCAGCGCGGCCACGATGAGGAACGGTGGGATCGCCGCGAAGAAGAACCACGAAACCGGGATCACCGCTTGCGCGAACATGATGATCGCCCACGGCCCCAGAACGACGACGGCGCCGATCGTGAAGATGATCCCGCGCGCGATCGCGGCGTGCGCGCGCGGCCTCGCTGCATCCTCCGGCCACGCCTCGCGAACGAATATCCCGATCAGAACGCCGCGGATCACGATGGCGGCGACGAGCTCGACGATGAAGAAGATCCACGAGCGGTGGTACACGAGCAGCCATCGGAGATCGTGGAAGACGCCGAACGGCCCGAGTGCCGATGCTTGCGGGGCGAGTGCGCGCGCGGACGGCGCGAAGACGTCGATGAGGACGGCTTCCAACATGGGCAGCCCCGCCGCGAGAGCCGCGAGCCGCCACCCAGCCAAAGGCCCGCGTTTCACCATCATCGGTCTAACGAAATCATCCACCCAAGTGATACCCGCTGTCTCCCCCGGCTTTTCTGGCACGCCTGAGGCCGCCACCCCTACAATCCCGCAGGTAATCGCCCAGGTGTACGGGAGCGCAGGGGGTACGGATGTCGGTCATCAAGACCATCGATCTGGTTGGCGTGTCGTCGCAGTCGTGGCGCGAAGCGGCTCAGGCGGCGCTTCAGGAGGCGGCGAAGACGTTGCGCGGCATCGAGGGTATGGAAGTGCTTGAGACCTCGGCCGTCGTGGAGGGGGACAAGATCAAGGAGTACCAGACCCACGTCCGCATCCGCTTCCGCATCGACCGGTAACACAACGGAGCCCGGCCGGGCCCACTGATATACTGCGCTTCCGCGCCGAACGGCGCCGCTTCAACGAAGTGACCCACGTTACCGACCGGCCTTGTGCCTGGGCCACCGCGTCTGGGCTCCGCCCCGCTACCCGGTCCCCACTGACCCGGTGACCTTGCGATGCCACTGACCGTTCTCGTCGGCACCCAGTGGGGGGATGAGGGCAAAGGAAGAGCCGTCGACGTCCTCTCCGCCGACGCGGGCATGGTCGTCCGCTGTCAGGGCGGAACCAACGCCGGGCACACGGTCATCGCCGGCGAAACGATCCTCAAGCTTCGGCTGATCCCGAGCAGCATCCTCCGCCCCGCCGTTCCCGTGATCGGCGACGGCGTCGTGATCGACCCCGAGGTTCTGCTCGGCGAGATCGATGCGCTGACGGCGCAGGGGATCACGTGCGACAGGCTGCTCGTCAGTGGGAATGCGCATCTGATCATGCCGTACCACCGCGTTTTCGATCGTGTGATCGAGCGGCATCTCGGGCGCGCGCAGCTCGGGACGACGCGCAAGGGGATCGGTCCTGCATACGCGGACAAGGCCGCGCGCATCGGCTTGCGCGTGCAGGACCTGCTCGACATGAAGATCTTCGGCCAGAAGCTCGAAGTGAACCTGAAAGAGAAGAATGCGGTTCTTGCGAAGGTGTACAACCAGCTGCCGCTCGATGCGAAGAAGATCATCGCGGAGTACGAGGGCTACGCGGAGCGGCTCGCGCCGTACATCGCCGACACGTCGCTCGCGATAAGCCGCGCGCTTCAGGGCGGGCTGGACGTTCTGCTCGAAGGCGCTCAGGGGACGCTGCTCGACATCGATCACGGCACGTATCCGTTCGTGACGTCGTCGCAACCGACGGCCGCGGGCATCATCGCCGGTGCCGGTGTAGGGCCGCGCGCGGTCGACCGCGTCGTCGGGGCGACGAAAGCACATTGCACGCGCGTGGGGACCGGGCCGTTCCCGACGGAGATCGAAGGCGACATCGCCGATCGCTTGCGCGGCGTGCGCGGCGAGCTCGGCGCAGAGTTCGGCACCGTGACCGGGCGACAACGCAGGATGGGGTGGCTCGACGGCGTGCTGCTGAGGTACGCGGCGCGGCTGAACTCACTGAGCGACGTGTTCCTGTCGAAGTTCGACAAGCTGAGCGGCATCGGTCCGCTGAAGATCGCAACCGCGTACCGCTACGAGGGCGAGATCTACGACGAGTTCCCGCCGCACCAGACGATCTTCCACAAGTGCGAGCCGATCTACGAAGAGCTCGAAGGATGGGACGAAGACATCTCACGTGCGCGTGCATTCGCCGATCTGCCATCGGCGGCGCAGCGGTACGTCCGTCGGGTCGAAGAGATCGCCGGCGTTCCGGTGACGTGGATCTCGGTGGGCCCCGAACGCGAGCAGCTTGTCTCGACCGCAACGGTGAGCGTGTGAGGATCCTTATCGTCGGGAGCGGCGGCCGCGAGCACGCGCTCGCGTGGAAGCTGGCGCAGAACCCGACGGTAGACAAGATGTTCGCGGTGCCCGGCAATGCCGGGATCGCAGAGATGGCCGAGTGCTTCCAGGCCGATCCCGCCGACGCGGAAACGATGGCGAACCTCATCGAGGACCTCGGCATCGACCTGACGGTGATCGGGCCGGAAGCCCCGCTCGTCGCCGGTCTCGCCGACGAGCTTGCCGCGCGCGGCCTCCCCGTGTTCGGCCCGACGAAAGCGGCCGCGCGGATCGAGGGCTCGAAGGCCTGGGCGAAGGAGATCATGGAGAAAGCCGGCGCGCCGACCGCGCGCGCGCGCACCTTCACCGATATCGGCGAGGCGACGGAGTTCCTCGGTGAGCTCTCTCCGCCGTACGTCGTCAAGGCCGACGGCCTGGCTGCTGGCAAAGGCGTGTACATATCTCGGGATCGGGATGAGGCGGTGCGCGCGCTCAACGAGTGCCTCGTCTCCGGCCGATTCGGCGAAGCTGGTTCGACGGTCGTTGTGGAAGAGTTCCTCGAAGGCGAAGAGCTGTCGTTGTTCTGCCTCACCGACGGACGCGCGGTGCTTCCGCTTGCGGCAGCGCAAGACTTCAAGCGCGCGCTTGACGGAGACGAAGGCCCCAATACCGGCGGCATGGGTGCATACAGCCCGGTGCCACATATGCCTGCGGACGTCGTCGATCGCGCGGTGAAAGAGATCTTCGTGCCGGTCGTCCAGCGCCTCGAACGTGAGGGCGCGCGCTTCCAAGGGCTGCTCTACGGCGGTCTCATGGTTACGAAGGACGGGCCCAAGGTGCTCGAGTTCAATTGCCGCTTCGGCGACCCCGAAACGCAAGTTGTTCTGCCGCGGATGGAAAGCGATCTCGCGGAACCGATGCTCGCGTGCGCGGAGGGGAACCTCGCGCCGTACGCGCCGCGCTGGCGGACCGAAGCGTGCGTCACCGTGGTCCTCGCATCCGGCGGGTACCCCGGCGAGTACGAGACGGGGAAAGAGATCAAAGGGCTCGATGAGGCGGCCTCGATGCCGGATGTGTTCGTGTTCCACGCCGGGACGAAGAAGCGCCGCAAGATCGTGACCGGGGGTGGCCGCGTCCTCGCCGTGAGCGCGCTCGGTGTTGATCTCGCGCAGGCGCGCGCCCGTGCGTACGATGCCGTCGAAGCGATCGATTTCAAGGGAAAACAGTTCCGCACGGACATCGCACTTCGGGCGTCGCAGATGGAGGGGAAGGCGTGAGCGCACGGGTCGGCATCGTCTACGGCAGCGCATCGGACCACGACAAGATGGTGAAGGCGGCTGCGATCCTCGAGCGGTTCGGCGTCGGCTTCGAGATCGAAGCGATGAGCGCGCATCGCAGCCCCGACCGCGTTCATGAGTACGCGACGACGGCCGAGGACCGAGGCATCGAAGTCATCATCGCCGGCGCCGGTATGGCCGCTCACCTCGCAGGCGTGTGCGCGGCGCTGACGCCGCTCCCGGTCATCGGCGTCCCGCTTTCCGGCGGTATCGCCGGGGGCCTCGATGCGCTGCTCGCGGTTGCTCAGATGCCGCGCGGAGTTCCGGTCGCGACCGTGGCCGTCGACGGGGCGGCGAACGCAGGGGTGCTCGCCGTGCAGATCCTCGCGGTGGGCGACCCGGACCTTCGCAAGAAGCTGCACGAGTACAAGCAGCAGCTCGCGGAAGGACTGCGGCTGTAGATGGAACTATCGGTCACGGTGATCGTCGAGATCCCGAAGGGGAGCCGCAACAAGTACGAGATGAGCCACGAGACAGGCCGTATCAAGCTCGACCGTATGCTGTTCTCGTCCGTTCACTATCCGGCCGACTACGGGTTCATCGAAGGGACGCTCGGCGGCGACGGCGATCCGCTCGACGCGCTCGTGCTGGTCGACGAGCCGACGTTCCCCGGGTGCGAGATCGAGGTGCGCCCCGTCGGCGTCTTCAAGATGTACGACGAGAAGGGGGAGGACGAGAAGATCCTCACCGTACCCGTCTCCGACCCGCACTGGAACGAAATAACGACACTCAACGAGGTGCCGGGCAGCTTGCGCCGCGAGATCGAACACTTCTTCACCATCTACAAAGACCTCGAGCCGAACAAGCAAACGCGCATCGAAGGATGGGACGACGAAGCGACGGCCTGGAAGCTGATCGAGGAGGCGCGCGCGCGCCTGCAGGAGGCTCCGCAGTGATCCCTCGGTACACGTTGCCGGAGATGGGTGCGATCTGGGAGGAGACGTCCAAGTATCGCTACTGGACGCAGATCGAGATCCTCGCCGTCGAAGCCTGGGCAGCCCTTGGCGTCGTCCCGCAGGGCGACCTCGAGACGATCAAGGAGCGCGCGCGCCCCGTGGATCCCCCGCGCGTCGCGGAGATCGAAGAGACGACGCAACACGACGTGATCGCGTTCCTCACGGCGATGGGCGAGCCGATCGGCCCGGCGTCGCGCTGGCTGCACTACGGGATGACGTCCTCGGACCTGCTCGACACCGCGCTGGCGCTGCAGCTGCGCGACGCGGCCGACCTGCTGATCGCGAAGGCGGTGATGCTCGTCGAGGTGTTAAAGCGGCGCTCGTTGGAGTTCCGCGACGTGATCTGCGTCGGCCGGTCGCACGGCGTACACGCGGAGCCGACGACGTTCGGTCTGAAGCTCGCGGTGTGGGCGTTCGAGGCCGCTCGAAATGTCGACCGGCTGCGGCGCGCGCGTGACGTGATCTCGGTCGGGAAGATCGCAGGACCGGTCGGCACGTACGCGAGCGTCGATCCGTTCGTCGAGGAGTACGTCTGCCGCGGGCTGCGATTGAAGGCGGCAGAGGCGTCGACGCAAGTGCTTCAACGCGACCGCCATGCCGAGTTCGTCGCCGCGTGTGCGGTCACCGCAGCGACGTTGGAGAAGATCTCGACCGAGATCCGCCACCTCCAGCGAACGGAAGTGCGCGAGGTCGAGGAGCCGTTCGCCGAGGGACAGAAGGGTTCCAGTTCGATGCCGCACAAGCGCAACCCGATCATCTGCGAGCGTGTGACGGGCCTGGCGCGCGTGGTGCGCGCGGCGGTCGTGCCGGGTCTCGAGAACGTCACGATGTGGCACGAGCGCGATATCAGCCACTCGAGCGTGGAGCGCGTGATCCTGCCCGACGCGACGATCGCACTCGATTACATCCTGCATCTCACGATAGATGTGCTCGACGGGATGCGCGTCTTCCCAGAGCGCATGCGGCAGAACCTCGAGTCCAGCGGTGGGCTCGTGTACTCAGCAGCGGTGCTGCTCGCGCTCATCGATGCCGGCATGACGCGAGAAGATGCATACGCGAGCGTGCAGCGCGCGGCGATGCGCACATGGGAGAAAGGAACGCCGTTCCGTCAGACGTTGCTCGAAGAGGAGGCCGTGCAAGCCGCGGGCGTCGACGGGAAGCTGCTCGACACGATCATGGATCCGCAGCGCTATCTGGTCCATGCGGATGCGATATTCAAACGAGTGGAAGCTTTGGACGTGGGGGGAGCGCGATGACGCTGAAGGGCCTGAACCTGATCAAGCAAGGGAAGGTTCGCGACCTGTACACGACCGACGCCGGGATCTTGATGGTCGCCAGCGACCGCATCTCCGCCTACGACGTCGTGCTGCCGACGCCGATCCCGCACAAGGGCGCCGTGCTGACCGGTCTCAGCGTGTTCTGGTTCGACCAACTGAAAGACATCGTCTCCAACCATCTGATCTCGACGAATCCCGACGACTTCCCTCCGGAGGCGAAGCAGCACGCGGATGCATTGCGCGGGCGCACCATGTTGGTGAAGCCCGCTGAGGTCGTTCCGATCGAGTGCGTTGCGCGCGGCTACATCACCGGGTCGGGGTGGAAGGAGTACAAGGCGTCGCAGTCGGTATGCGGCATCGCTTTGCCGGCCGGCTTGAAAGAGTCTGAGAAGCTGCCCGAGCCGATCTTCACGCCGGCCACGAAAGAAGACGAAGGTCACGACGAAAACATCGATTTCGAGCGGGCCGCGAGCATCGCCGGCCGCGAAACGGCGGAGAGGCTGCGCGACCTGACGCTTCGCCTCTACACGGAGGCCGCGGCGTACGCGTTGGAGCGCGGCATCATCATCGCCGACACGAAGTTCGAATTCGGGTTCATCGACGGAGAGCTCACGCTCGTCGACGAAGCGCTCACGCCGGACTCGAGCCGATTCTGGCCGGCCGACGAGTGGAAGCCCGGCGGCTCGGTTCCGTCCTTCGACAAGCAATACGTGCGCGACTGGCTCGATTCCAGCGGCTGGGACCACACGCCGCCGGGGCCGGAGCTTCCCGACGAGGTGGTCGGCCGTACGCGTGCGAAGTATGTGGACGCGTATGAGCGGCTCACCGGGAAGTCGTTCGAGGACTGGATCCGATGAAAACACGCGTGGCGATCGACGTCATGCTGAAGGACGGCATCCTCGATCCTCAGGGAAAGACGGTGGAAGAGAACCTCCCATCGCTCGGGTTCGAAGGAGTGTCTGGCGTGCGCGTCGGGAAGCACATCGAGCTGGAGATCGACGCGCCGAGTCGCGAAGAAGCAGTCGCGCGAATCGAGGAGATGTCGCGGCGGCTGCTCTCAAATCCGGTGATCGAAGACTTCACGTACCGCCTCGACGCGTAGATGGACGAAGCTCCCCCACCGAAACCGGATAACAGCAAGCTTCGGTTCATCGACGCGATGCCGCGTCCGCTCCTTGTTGTGTTCGCGCTGGCCGGGGTCGCTGCGGTCGTTGCGGCGCTCGTGTTCATCATCCATCCCCCGGAGTCGGCAACGATCCCCGTGCAAGACCGCCGGCCGCCCCCACACGGGACCCTGTCGCATGACGTTGGTCGCCTCGTCCCGGCCCCACTGCCGTCGGTGCTGCCGTCGCTTCCGCCGGCCTGCTCGGCGTTCGCTTCGACGGTATTGAAGGTCGGGCCGGCCGGCGCCGTGCGGTTGCGCGCCGTGCTCGCCGACGTGTGCCGCCTCTCGCACGGGGGCGTCCCCGCCGAACTGACCACCGCGATCGGGGGTCTCAAAGGCGCGACGCTCCGCTTCGCCGCGTTCCAGCGCGCCGGGGTCGAGTCCACCGCCGACTTCGCGACGCGGACGATTTGGCTGAACCTCAAATTCTCACAGTCGAACCTGCCCATCGAAGAGGTTGCCCCGGTGATCGTTCATGAGGGGTGGCATCTCGCGCACCTCAACGATGCCGTGACTGCGGAGCAGGAGCTGGGCGCACGACGCGTGGAAGTGGACACGTGCCGCGAGCTGATCTCCGCGGATACGTGGCCGCGGTGGTGCACCGATGCGCGCACGCTGACCGACCTGCCGGTTGCGCGCGCGATCGCGCTGTTGGTGTCAGCGGGGTACCGGTCTTGACGGTTATCCTTGAACAGTGATGAACGTCGGAGTCGTGCAATTCCCCGGGTCGAACGATGAGCGTGACGCGGTCTGGGCCGTGAAGCACCTCGGCGGCGAGGCCGAGCTTGTGTGGCACGGTGCTGATTCACTCGGGGACGTCGATGCCGTCATCCTTCCCGGCGGCTTCTCCTACGGCGACTATCTGCGCTGTGGTGCCATCGCACGCTTCGCGAAGGTGATGCCCGCGGTGGTCGAGTTCGCGCGCTCCGGCGGGCCGGTGCTGGGTATCTGCAACGGCTTTCAGATCCTCTGCGAGGCGGGCTTGTTGCCGGGCGCGTTGACGCGCAACCAAGCGCTGAAGTTCGTGTGCCGCCCGCAGCCGATCCGCGTCGAAAAGTCGATCTCCGCGCTGGTGGATGCGGGTGAGGGCGAGATCCTCGTCATCCCCGTGAAGCACGGCGACGGCCGGTATGTGCCCGATGCGCGCGGCCTCCGCCACCTCGAGGATTCCGGTCAGATCGTGTTTCGCTACAGTGATCTCGAGGGCCGCTCGACGGAAGGATCCAACCCGAACGGCGCGACCGACGCGATCGCCGGCGTGTGCAACGAGGCCGGGAACGTGCTCGGGATGATGCCGCACCCCGAGCACGCAGTTGATCCCACGGTCGGCTTCCACAGCGGTGACGGAGCCGCCGTCATCGGTGCCTTGCTTAAGCGCGCGGTGCGCGCGTCGATCGCGTGACGGTGGCCCAAGCGGCCGCTCTCGGTCTCACCGAAGACGAATACCAGCGCATCGTCGAAACCCTTTCGCGCGAGCCGACCGCGGCCGAGCTCGCGATGTACGGTGCGATGTGGTCGGAGCACTGCTCGTACAAGTCGTCCAAGATCTACTTGAAGACGCTGCCTACGGAAGGTCCCCGTGTCGTTATGGGTCCGGGGGAGTCGGCCGGCATCATCGACATCGGCGATGGTCTCGTCGCCGTGTTCAAGCTCGAATCGCACAACCATCCATCGTTCGTCGAGCCGGTGCAAGGCGCCGCGACCGGCGTGGGCGGCATCGTTCGCGACATCATCTCAGCGGGCGCGCGCCCGGTTGCGCTGCTCGATCCGCTGCGCTTCGGGATGCCGGATGAGTGGCTGCAGCGACACCTCGTGAGCGGCGTCGTTGCCGGTATCTCGCAGTACGGCAACTCGATCGGGATCCCCACGATCGGCGGTGAGGTGAAGTTCGATCCGTGCTACCGCGGCAACCCGTTGGTGAACGTGATGTGTCTCGGGATCGGTGAGGCCGCCCACGTGCAGCGCGCGCGCGCAGAAGGGACGGGCAACGTCGCGCTCTTGATGGGCTCGAAGACCGGTCGTGATGGGATCGGCGGCGTGAGCGTGCTCGCGTCGCGTCCGTTCGACGCCGAGGCTGAAGCGAAGCGGCCGAGCGTTCAGGTCGGCGACCCGTTCACAGAGAAGGTCGTCATCGAAGCATGTCTCGAGATCGCCCGTCGCGGGCTGCTCGTGGGTTTGCAGGACCTCGGCGGCGCCGGTTTGTGCTGCGCGACGAGCGAGACGGCGTCGCGCGGGATGGTGGGCCTCGACCTCGATCTCGACGCGGTGCCGCTGCGCGAGGCCGGCATGGAACCGTTCGAGATCCTCACGAGCGAGTCGCAGGAGCGGATGCTCGCGATCGTTCGTCCAGAAGACGTCGAGCAGGCCTTAGAGATCTGCCGAAGGTGGGGCGTGCTCGCCACGCAGGTCGCGACGGTAACGACCGGCGGCAACCTCACCGTGACGTTCCACGGCGACGTGGTCGCCGATGTGCCGGCGCGCTCGCTTGCCGACGAAGGGCCGACGTATCACCGGCCGGCTGCTCGACCGGAATGGATCGACGAGCTGCGCGCGCGCGATCCGCTGACATTGGAAGCGCCGAAGGATCTCGGTGAGGCGCTGTTGGAGCTGCTCGGCTCGCCCAACATCTGCTCGAAGCGGTGGGTGTACCAGCAGTACGACTCGATCGTGCAACACAACACGTTGGACGGGCCGGGCGGTGACGCGGCGGTGCTGCGCATCGAAGGCACGCCGCGCGCGCTGGCGATATCGACCGACGGGAACGGGCGGCTTTGCCAGCTTGATCCGCGCCTCGGCGCGCAGCTCGCGGTGGCGGAAGCCGCGCGCAACGTCGCCTGCAGCGGCGCGCGCCCGGTGGCGATCACGAATTGCTTGAACTTCGGCAATCCTGAGCATGCCGACGTGATGTGGCAGTTCGCCGAAGCGGTCGCGGGGATCGGCGACGCGTGCATCGCGTTGGGCACGCCGGTCACCGGAGGCAACGTCAGCTTCTACAACCAGACCGGTGAGACGCAGATCCATCCGACGCCGGTGATCGGGATGGTCGGGATCCTCGAGGACGCGTCGAAACGGGTCGGGATCGCGTGGTCTGCCGGCCACGACGTGGTCCTGCTGGGCGAGACGCGCGCGGAGCTGGGTGGCTCGGAGTGGGCGTGGGTCGCGCACGAGCACCTCGGCGGGACGCCGCCGGCTCTCGATCTCGCCGCCGAGAAGCGCCTCATCGACCTCCTTGCCGAGCTTGCCGAGCGCGGGCTCATCGCGAGCGCGCACGACTGCTCCGAGGGCGGCCTCGGCGTGACGCTCGCAGAGTGCGCCATCGCGTCCGCGGTCGGGGCGACCATAGATCCCGAGAGTGGTCTCGCGCCCCACGTCTGGCTGTTCTCTGAGTCGGCGTCGAGAGCCGTTATCTCCGCAGTCTCGGCAGGTCCGGTTCTCGAAGCCGCCAAGGCGGCCGGCGTTCCAGCGAGGGTTCTCGGCCGCACCGGCGGCCAGCGCCTCACCATCGAAGGGCTGCTCGACCTAGGCCTTGAGGAGATAGGTCAGACGTACGAGGGTGGGTTGCCGTCGCTTCTGGGCTAATCGCAACCACTGGGCGCCGGCCTCACGGCCCGCATTGATGCCTTTGAAACCAGCCTGAACACCCGGATCGACGCTCTCGACGCGCGCCTGAGCGGCCGGATCGACTCGTTGTCGGCCAAGTTGGAGGATCACATCCGTCCGACCGCCGGCTAGAGCCTGGAGACCGGCTGCTCGGCTGGTAAAATGCTTCCGTGACGGACCGGTCGCCCCTTCCGCCCATCGACGATTCTCCACGCGAAGAGTGTGGCCTTTTCGGCGTATGGGCCCCCGAGGAAGAGGTCGCCAAGCTCATCTTCTTCGGCCTCTACGCGCTCCAGCACCGCGGCCAGGAAGCGGCCGGCATCGCCGTTTCGGACGGCTCGAGCATCGTCGTCTACAAGGACATGGGCCTCGTTGCACAGGTCTTCGACGAGTCGACGCTCGCTGCCCTGCAAGGTCACATCGGGATCGGCCACACGCGCTACTCGACGACGGGCTCCAGCAAATGGGAGAACGCGCAGCCGTCGTTCCGTTCAGTTCCCTCGCGTCGCAGCGGCGTGGCGCTCGGTCACAACGGCAACCTGACCAACACGATCGATGTTGCGGCGATGGTGCACGAGACGCAGAACCAGCCGCGCGCGACGACCGACTCGGACATGATCACCGCCCTGCTTGCTCAGCACGGTGGTCCGCTCGAGGAGGCGATCGCCGACACGATGCCGTTGCTGAAGGGCGCGTTCTCGCTCGTGATCATGGACGAGAACGCCGTGTACGGCGTACGCGACCCGAACGGGGTCCGGCCGCTTTCGATCGGGCGGCTGCCCGGTGGTGGCTGGGTGGTGGCGAGCGAGACGTGCGCGCTCGACATCGTCGGCGCGCAGTTCGTGCGGGACGTCGAGCCCGGTGAGATCGTCGTGATGAACGACGACGGGCTTCGCAGCATCATCTATGCGAAGCCGGAGCCGAAGCTTTGCATCTTCGAGTACGTGTACTTGGCCCGTCCGGACTCGGTGTTGCAGGAACGCACCGTGCACGACGTTCGCCGAGAGATGGGACGCATCCTCGCGGAGGAAGCGCCGGCGCCGACCGCCGACCTCGTGATCGGCGTCCCCGACACCGGGCCGGTGGCTGCGGCCGGCTTCGCCGAAGAGTCGGGCATCCCCTACGGCGAGGGGCTGGTGAAGAATCGCTACGTCGGCCGCACGTTCATTCAACCGACGCAGTCGATCCGCCAGCAAGGGATCCGCTTGAAGCTGAATCCTCTTCGAGCAGCCGTCAAGGGCCGCAAACTCGTGGTCGTCGACGACTCGATCGTGCGCGGCAACACGACGCGTCAGATCGTGAAGCTCTTGCGCGAAGCGGGCGCGGTTGAAGTGCACCTGCGGATCACGAGCCCGCCGATCCGCTGGCCGTGTTACTACGGCATCGACATGGCGACCAAGGCTGAGCTCGTCGCAAGCGATCTCGGGATCGAGGAGATCCGTCAGTTCGTGGGGGCCGATTCGCTGGCGTACCTGTCGTTGCCGTCGCTCGTGCGCGCGACCTCACTCGCGTCCGAGGGGTTCTGCCGTGCGTGTTTCGATGGGATCTATCCGATCGAAACGCCGGAGGATCCCGAGCAGCCGAAGTTCGTCCTCGAGGATCTCCGCGAACAGCACACGTTGTGAGCCGTTCGGACGATAAGAGCGCGTACACCGAAGCGGGCGTCGACATCCAGGCCGGAGACGATGCCGTCTCTCTTATCCGCACGCACGCACGGGCGACGATGCGGCCGGAGGTGCTGGAGGGGATCGGCGGCTTCGCCGGGTCTTTCTCCGCCGCATTCGAGGGACTGAAGGATCCGGTGCTCGTTTCCGGTACCGATGGTGTCGGGACGAAGCTGCTCATCGCGCAGACGTTGGGCAAGCACGACACGGTCGGGATCGACGCAGTCGCGATGGTCGTCGACGACATCGTCTGCACCGGAGCCGAGCCGCTGTTCCTGCTCGACTACATCGCGTGCGGCAAGCTGGTCCCCGAACGTATCGCTGAGATCGTTGCCGGCATCGCAGAAGGGTGTCGCATCGCAGGCTGCTCGTTGTTGGGAGGTGAAACAGCAGAGCACCCCGGCGCGATGGATCCGGATGCATACGACCTCGCGACGTTTGCCGTGGGCGTCGTGGAGCGCGCACGCACGCTCGGCCCGCAGCGCGTTCGCGAAGGCGATGTGATCGTCGGCCTTCAGTCGAGCGGCTTGCACTCCAACGGCTATTCGCTGGTGCGCAAGATCATCCTCGACCGCGATCTGTCGCTCGACCAGCGTCCGCCGGGCCTCGGAGGGACGCTCGGCGAAGTCTTGCTGACCCCGTGCCGCATCCATGCGCCGGCCGTTCTGGCCGCAGCGCGCGCAACCGAGATCCACGCCGCGGCGCACGTAACCGGCGGTGGAATCGAGGGGAACATGGTGCGCGCCCTGCCCGAGGGCTTGGGCGCGACCGTCCATTTAGGGACCTGGCAACGGCCGCCGATATTCACATATCTGGGCGAAACGGGCGACGTCCGGGAGATCGAGATGAGGAAAGTCTTCAACTTGGGCCTTGGGATGGCGATATTCCTACCGTCTAGTTCTTTAGACGTAGCGCTTGACGTGTTGGGGGCAAACGGAGAAACCGCGACCGTCGTCGGCGAGGTCGCGGCTGGGCATGGAGTGGTGATCGACGGGTGATCACAGAGGATCGTCCTGTTGCGACGACGGTGCCGCGCGTAGCACCGGCGCTCGAGGAGATCGAGCGTCAGCGCAAGCACCTATGGGTGACTGCGTTCATCGCGCTGGTCGTCGTTTCCCTCGCGGTAGCCGTCGTTTCCTACTGGACGCAGATCTTCCCCCAATCGATCCGTCGAACCGTCAACTTCTCAGCGATGCGGTTCGTGTTCGTGGTTCTGTCCGTCGGGTTCATCGCGTACGCGCTCGAACGTGAACGACGGTTCCGCGCGCTGACGCGCGAGCTGCTGCATCAGCGCGAGCGCGCGATCGAGCTGTACGCGCGCCTCGAGCAAGAGCGCAATGCATCAGAGCGGCTGGAAGCGAGTGACCGGATGCGGGCGGACGTCGTCGCCAGCGTCACGCACCAATTGAAGACGCCGCTTACATCCTTGCTCGGGTATGCCACGATCCTTCGCAAGCGCGCCGACACGTTGCCGCTCGAGCAGCGTGACGAATTCATCGGTGTCATCGAGGAGCAGGGCTACCGCATCCTCGGTTTGATCGAGAACCTGCTGCAGTCGACGCGCGTCGAAGCCGGTCTCGGCCGGCTCCAGCGGGTGCCGGTCGACCTCAGCGGGATCGTGCGCACCGTGGCGCGTGAGATGGGTACCGGACGGCAGCGCACGATCGAAGTCGACGTTTCGCCGCACGAGCTGGGACTTTTCGGAGATCCGGCCGCGATGGAACACATCGTCACGAATCTCTTGGACAACGCGTTGAAGTACTCCGAACCCGACACCGTCGTTCGAGCCGTCGTGTTCGAGGGCGACGGCGAGGTGCTGCTCACGGTCTCCGACGAGGGCCTGGGGATCGCGGCGGACGAGCTGCCGCTGGTATTCGATCGGTTCAGCCAAGCGTCGAACGCGCGCGGCCACTCGAGCGTCGGCCTCGGGCTGTACATCGTGCACAGCCTCGTTATCGCGCAAGGCGGGCGCGTGTGGGTGGACTCGGAGCTCGGGAAGGGCACGACGTTCACCGTGGCTTTGCCGGTTCGCCGCTAGCCCGGCCCCCGAATGGCGATACCACCTAGGATCGTTCGGTGCTGACCATCGCCTTGCTCCGGCAGATCGTCGAGCAGCCGGTCGCGGTCGCCGTCGAGTCCGACCCGGCGCGCCGCAGTCCGTCAGACCAGACGGCGTTGGGGCGGCTGGCGGCGCGCGCCGCTCTCGCCTCGCTCCACGTCGACGCGGGCGATCTCCCGTCGGGAACCGCCGGCCCGGCCTGGCCCGACGGGATCGTCGGATCGATCGCGCACACCGACGGGACCGGCGTTGCGATCGCGGCGCGTGTGAACGATCGAGCAGCCCTCGGGATCGATCTCGAACGGAGCGACCGGTCCATCTCCGCGCGCGTCCTTCGACGCATCTCGACTGAGGCGGAACGCGAGTGGCTTCGCGCGGCGAGCGGGGACATGGCGCTCGCGTTGTTCTGCGCGAAGGAAGCGACCTACAAGGCGTTGTCACGGTTCGAGCCGCATCCCGTTTCGTTCGCCGACGTGTCGTTCGAACTGCGCGCGCCGAGCGTCCTCGCCGGCACGCTCGCGCCGTCGGTCGCGCCGTCCGCCGACATCACGGCGGTTGCTGCGCGAACGCTTATCGACGGTGGGTACGTTGTGGCCGTCGTCGAGGTGGATGCTAGTCCTCGGTCTTAACCCGCGCGGATACGGAACCCGCCGCGCAGGAGCGCGCGCGCAGGCGCTAGATCAGCGTCAGCTGTTTCGGTTTCGGCGGTTCCTTCGACGGTCGCGCGCGCGAGAACCGAGCCGCGATGTGCGCGCGCGGCGTGATCCCGCCGGCTGCGGCGATGAGCTTGCTCACGGTTCTGCCGAGCCGTGTTCGCTCTTCCTTCGGACCGTAGGGGGAGCGCGCGTACATCTGCTCGTAGCGGGTGACGAGGCCGGGGTATCGATCGCCGAGCCAGCCCAGATACTCCTCGCGGACGACCGGCCGTAGGTGAAGGAGGATCGGCGTGATGTGCGTGGCGCCGGCCGCGACTGCCGTGTCGACCACGTCGTTCATCTTTGCCGGGTCGTCGGTGATCCCCGGAAGGATCGGCGCGAGCATCACACCGCACGGGATCCCGGCGTCGTTCAGAGCAGCGACTGCGTCCATGCGCGCGCGCGGATGCGGCGTGCCCGGTTCACTCGCGCGCCAGGCGTCTTCGTCGAGCGTGCCGATGGAGAACGCAGTCGAGACGTCGGTCACTCTCGCGGCCTCGCGCAACAGGTCGAGATCGCGGAGGATCAATGTTCCCTTCGTGAGGATCGAGAACGGGTTCCGGTAGTCGGTCAGCGCGCCGATGATGCCGCGCATCAGCTGATAGCGGCCTTCCGCGCGTTGATACGGATCCGTCGCCGTCCCCATCGCGATGTGATCGCCGTGCCAGCGACGCGATCGGAGCTGCGCGCGCAACACCTCGGGCGCGTTGATCTTGACGACGATCTTCGTCTCGAAGTCCGTGCCCGCGTTCATGTCCAGGTAGGTGTGCGTGACGCGCGCGAAGCAATAGACACAGGCATGGGAGCAGCCTCGGTATGGGTTGATCGTCCAGCTGAATGGCATCGCGTTGCCAGGGACGTGGTTGATGACCGTCTTCGCCTCGGCCTCGATGAACGTGATACCGCGGAACTCCGGCGTGTCGAACGTGCGGCGCGCGACCTCGAAGAGCTGCTCGGTCTTCTGCATGGAGACACGATGATAGAACATACGTTCGAGCGCGCGCCAGGCCTGAATGTGGGCGATGCGCGCGAAGTCCACGAATGGGTGCAATCCAAATCGAGATCGTTGCTCGGAAAGGTTCCCCGCTTTTCGCGTCGAATCGTTCGGCCACGGTCGGACATCGGAGGGGAAGTTCGCGAACACCGTGCTTCCGGACCATCTTCGTGAATTGAACGCGGAGAGTAGTTAAGACCACCCTAAGCGTTACCGATGTTTTCCAGTGAGCGAGGAGCCCAGCGGCCCGGGTTCCTCAACGGGAGGGAGAGAAGATGCGTCGCGCAATCACGATTTGCGGCGTCGTCCTCGCTCTGGGGAGCCTGATCACGGCACCGGCCTTCGCCGGCAAACCCAGCGGCGGCGGCACGTCGGGAGGTTCGTACTCCGTAACGGTTAGCCCCGGTGGCCCGTACAACTTCGGCGAGCAGATCTACGTCACGACGAACGCGCCGATCTATCCAAATAACACAGGACCTTGGATCCAGCTGATGTGCTCGCAGAACGGCACCGTAGTGGGAGCAGGTACCCACGCTGGATTCTCGTCGGGCTGGTACTACAACTGGCCGTTCGACCTTGGTCCAACGCAATCGTGGAGCAGTGGCGCCGCGGATTGCACCATCACGGTCTATCACCAAGGGCGCAACAAGAACGTCACCGACGCCACGACGTCATTCCACGTCAACGCCTGAAACGAACGCGAAAAGGAGGGCCGGTTTCCCGGCCCTCCTTTGCTTCGGCGGCTTGCTAGGCCTACCGCACGTGCAGTGCTGACCCTAGGGAACGGTGATCCCTGAGTCGTCGCCCGTGAAGTTCACCGCCGTGTTCTCCACGCAGTTGCTCTCGCTCCCGATCTGGCTTCCGTCGGTGGAGTCATAGATGACGTGCCAGTAAACGGTCGCGTCCGAGGTAACAGCGACGGTGGTGTTGTTGGTCGTTGCCGACTGTGGCGATGCTCCGCTGATTGCACTCGCGGCGGGGGCGTAGAGCAGCCCCTGTGAACCGGACGTCCCGTCGTCGTTCGTGCAGTTCGCCAAGGCGGTGGCCGCAGGCGTATCGGTTGCGCCAAACAGCCTGAACGTGACGTTCCCGGTTAGCGTGCCCGCGCTTGGGAGGGCGATTGTCGCCTTGTCCTGCGGATACACGAATTGCCGGGTGGTTATCGCCGTTTGGACCTTGTTGACGAGGAAGCATTCCGTCGCCGAGGAGTCCGTAGGGCTGGGAACCCCGGCTGTGTCCGAGTGGAACTCGCCTCGCCAGCAATATCGGCCGGGCTCCGTAATCGTCTTCGGCTGCGAAATGAATGGCATTAGCGTGTCTTGGTTGACAGCGCCTTGTGCGTCGGTCCCTACCTGCGTACCGACTTGGTCGGGGGTCTGCCCTGCGGTCCCGTCGCAGGTTGTCGTTGAGCTCACGTCGAACGGCCCGCAAATGAAGAACTTCAACGTGCCGCTCCATGTGTCGATGCCGCTGACGGTCAGTTGAGCAGAGTCGGTGGCTGTAACCGAGCCGCTACTTCCGATGAAGAGCCCGCCACTCGGGATCGGGTCCCCGTTTACATCCCCAGGGGTGGTTGCGAGCTGTGCACCGCAGAGCTCGAACTTACCGAACGCGAGGTCCTTCAGCTGAGCCGTCAAGCCGAGCCCGCTGCTGGGGCCTGCAGATGAGCGAGTCTCCGCCAGGAAGCTCGGGAAGCAGCTTCCCGAGTTGGGGATCGCGTTGAGGTTGATCCCGCCCTCGATGAAAGCAGACGGAGTGTAAGACGTGATCGT
>Ga0070707_100000968_pt1 | contig 28407 bp, 29 predicted proteins | sample KBSK5502metaG_FD_65468 | JGI IMG/M metagenome (GOLD analysis project Ga0070707, IMG submission 65468) | Corn, switchgrass and miscanthus rhizosphere microbial communities from Kellogg Biological Station, Michigan, USA - KBS K5-50-2 metaG | ecosystem: Host-associated > Plants > Roots >... | reverse complement strand
TGCGACTTCGGCGGCGTCTCGACGGCCAACATCGAACTCGAGAACATCGGGACCGGTCCGTTTGGGGACATGAGCGAGGCCTTCGGCACCGGCTCACCCGAGTGGACCGACGCGGTCGCCTCGAACGCCGCCCCATCCGGCAGCGCGGCCCGTGCGAAAGCGTTCACCGATTACGTCGGCATCGCGATCCATTGCGCCAATGGCGGCGGGATATGCACCTCGAACCCAACGAATACGACGAACTCGAGGCCAGACAAGCTTCCGGATGAGCCGGGTGGCTACCTCGGCTACCAGGCGCTCTATGGGGCCAAGTATGTCAACCCGGCAATCAATCCCGGCAGTCTGCCTGACCCTGGCAACAATGTCTGCGTTAACGCCACCGATGGCACACGAGTTACTGACCCATTCGGGCGCTGCGGATTCCCGGGCTTTGACTGGGCGCTGGCCAAGAACACCCTCGGCTACGTCGCGCAGATGCAGGAAGCCGGCGTACCGGTGACCTACGCCTACATCTCGGATGCGCATGACAACCACACGTCGTCCTTCCCAGCTCCCTTCAATCCGAACTTTCCGCGGGCCTCGGGTCCTGGGGAGGCCGACTACAAGGCACAGCTCAAGGCCTATGACGACGCCTTCGCCACCTTCTTCGATCGGCTCGCCAATGACGGCATCACCAAGGACAACACACTCTTTGTCGTCACGGCCGACGAGGGTGACCACTATGCAGGTGGCGCCGGCATGCCGCAAGCGGATGGTTCGCTCGCCTACGCCCACTCGAATTGCTCGTGGACGACGACGCCCGCTTGCCCTTCGAACCAGGTCGGCGAGGTCAATCTCAAGATCCAACCGGTCCTCCCCGCAGGGAGTCCGATCTTTTCGATTCACCGCGACTCGTCGCCGGCCTTCTGGGTAAATGGCCAGCCTGGTCGGGCCGACCCGACGCTCCGAAAGCTCGAGCGGGATGTGGCTGGGCTCAACGCGATCGATCCCTACCTCAGCAGCAGCCCGACACCAGTCTTCCTCCAGATGCTGGACAGCGTGGGAGAGAAGGCGCTGCACATGGTTAACACCGATCCGGCACGAACGCCCAGCTTCACGGCATTCGGCAGTCCTGACTACTTCGTCACGGACGGCAATATCAGCTGTGGTAGCAACCCATGCGTCGACTACCACTTCGCCTGGAGCCACGGCGATATCCAGCCCGAAATCGCCACCAACTGGCTGGGGCTGGTGGGCCCGGGCGTGAAGAACATAGGTATCGACTCCAAGACGTGGACCGACCATACGAACGTCCGGTCGACGACGCTGGCGCTGGCCGGCCTACGCGACACCTATATCAACGACGGTCGAGTCCTGATCGAGGCGATCGACACAAAGGCTCTCCCGCAGAGCCTGATCGCCCATCGTGCCACACTGCTTCGGTTGGGCGACGAATACGAGCAGGTCAATGCGTCGTTTGGCCAGTTTGGGCTCGATCTCTTGAGCGCGTCGACCAGGGCGTTGAAGAGCACCGATGAGACGCAGTACCAGTCAATCGAGACATCGATCGCCAGCCTGGCAGGCCAACGCGACGCTCTCGCTGCGCAGATAAAGGCGGCGCTGAACGCGGCGTCGTTCGACGACCAAGCGATTAACGAACAGTCGGCAAAGGACTGGATCGCCCAGGCGCAGTCGCTGATCGACCAGGCAAACGCGCTCGCGGCGTCCTAACGTAGAGAGATGAGAGGCCGGCACCTCGCCGGCCTCTGAGCGCGGTCGCCGCCACCGGCGCCCTGCTCACGGCCGCCTGCCAGGCGCTGGTCTTCCTGCCGTCATCCGCTGACGTCGCGGCTCTCGTCGTGACAGGCAGCTGTCGCAACTGCGTCCTATGGTTACTGCCGGATGTGAAGACGCCATCAGCGAGCCCCGGTGTGGAAAGGCGAGCGTGACATCAGCGAGCCCCGGTGTGGAAAGGCGAGCGTGACATCAGCGAGCCCCGGTGTGGAAAGGCGAGCGTGACATCAAGCCCGCGCACGATCCTCGCCTGCCAGGAGTGCGGCAACCAGTCATCGAAGTGGTTGGGGCGCTGCCCGGAATGCGGCAACTGGAACACCTACGTCGAGGAGCAGGTCCGGGCGGAGCCCGGAGCCCGCACAACCGGGGCACGCCGCGTCAGCATCTCGACCGCCCAGCCCTTGCCACTTTCCCAGGTCCGCTTCGCCCAGGCCAACCGGCTCAAACTGGCCATGCGCGAGCTCAACCAGGTGCTGGGCGGCGGCATCGTGCCGGGATCGCTCGTGCTTGTCGGCGGCGACCCCGGGATCGGCAAATCCACCTTGCTCCTCGAGCTGGCCAGCGAGGTGGCGGGTACCTATGGCCCGGTGCTCTACGTCTCGGGCGAAGAATCCGTTCAGCAGCTCAAGCTGCGCGCCCAGCGGCTGGACGTCGAGGGCGACCGCTTGATGGTGCTGGCCGAAAACGACCTCGACCGCATCGTCGAGCACATCGAAAAGGCGCGGCCGACGATGGCCGTCATCGACTCCATCCAGACAGTCTTCATGGGCGGCGTCACCTCGGCGCCGGGGAGTGTCAGCCAGGTGCGCGAATGCGCCGGACGCCTGATGCTGCTGGCGAAAAGCAGCCACATTCCCATCTTCCTCGTGGGTCACGTGAACAAGGAAGGCGCGATCGCCGGGCCGCGCGTCCTCGAGCACATCGTCGATACCGTGCTCTACCTCGAGGGCGAGCGTCACCACAGCTTCCGGATCCTGCGCAGCCAGAAAAATCGATTCGGTTCCACCGATGAGATCGGCGTCTTCGAGATGCGCGACAGCGGGATGCATGAGGTCAGCGACCCGAGCCGGGCCTTCCTCCAAGACCGCTCGCTGAGCGAGGTCGGCAATGTCGTCCATGTCGCCCTGGAAGGAAGCCGTCCGTTGCTGGTGGAGCTGCAGAGCCTGACGACACCGAGCCGCTTCGGCGCGCCACGCCGGTCCGTCAACGGAATCGACCTCAACCGGCTGCACATGCTGGTCGCGGTGCTCGAGCGGCGCGCCCACGTGGACCTGGGCCAGGACGACGTCTTCGTCAATGCGGTCGGCGGCGTCCGGCTCACCGAGCCTGCTGCAGACCTCGCGCTCGCCCTCGCGATCGCCTCGAACAAGCGGAACCGCGCCACCGGCGCCGAGCTGGTGGCGATCGGCGAGCTGGGCCTCAGCGGTGAGGTCCGGCGGGTCGGTCAACTGGAACGCCGTCTGCTCGAAGCCCATCGCCTCGGTTTCAAGCGCGCGATCATCCCGGCTGCCGCGGAGGTACGGGATCCGGAGCTCAAGGCGATGGCGCTGTGGCGCGCCGAGACGATCTCGGAGGCGCTCACGCTTTGCTTCGGCGAGCGCGCGGCGGTCAGCTCCGCGACCAATTAGCCGCGCAGGCAGCCGGAAACGCGAGCCATCGCGACCGCCGGACCCCAGGTGATCGGCCGGGTGCACGCCGGCGCTCGCTGCGGCCGCCGGATCGGATTGAAACACTGAAGGTTGAGCTGGTCGATGATGTAGCGCTCCGGCCGACCCTGCGTTAGGTCGATGACTCGGCGCACACAGCGGCGCGGGAAGATGGTCACGTCGAACTGAGCGACGGTAACGATGGGCCGGGACGAGGCTCCCCCGGCTTGCAGGGCGCCCGGACCCAATCCGAAGGCCAGGATCAGGGCGGCCAGCCAGCAGGCAACCTCGAGAACACGGCCATCCGCAGCTGGACGCAGCGGCCAGAGCGGCTGTTCCGCCGCGATTTTCATGCTTTAATTAGGGCACGATGGCGGTCTTGTTTGCGCGACTCCACGAGCTGATCTCGCCCATCCTCGAAGAAGGAGGTGATCGCATTGCGCGTGGAACGCGTCTTCCGGCTTCTGGGCCTGTTGCTTGGACTTATAGCGGGCGTCGAATACGCCCGATTCATCATCACGGAAGCGGGTATCCCGGGCTACACGATGAGAGCGGTGGTGCTGATGCTGACGGCATTGGCCGGCGCGCTCTTCGGCTTCTTTGGGCTCCCGTACGTTACGACCAAGCCCTTCTTCTGGCTCGAAAATAAGCTGAACGTGACGCCGCTGCCAGACCTGGTGGCGGCGACGGTGGGACTCCTGGTCGGGCTGCTCCTGGCGGCGCTCGTCGGCGTCTTCTTGGCCACGCTGCCCTTGCATCTGGGCTTTGTCATCTCCCTGATCGTCGCCCTGGTGTTCGCCTACTGGGGCGTGACGCTGGGCCTCAACCGACGTCACGAGATGATGGCCCTGGTCCTCGGGCCCGCGCGCGCAGGCGGCCTGATCGAAGGGCACGCGGTGGACACCGGCGTCTTGCTGGATACGAGCGTCATCATCGACGGCCGCATCATGGACATCGCGCAAACCGGGTTTCTACACGAGAAGATCCTCGTTCCGCACTTCGTGCTCGCCGAGCTCCAGTACATCGCCGACTCCAGCGACGCGCTGCGCCGCAATCGTGGCCGCCGCGGGCTGGAGGTGCTCAATATGCTGCAGAAGGAGCCGCTGGTCGACATCGAGTTCATCGATGAGGATGTGAGCGAGGTCACCGAGGTCGACATGAAGCTGATCAAGCTCGCCAACAAACGCAAGGCGGCCATCATGACCAACGACTACAACCTCAACCGCGTCGCGCAACTCGAGGGGGTACGCATCCTCAACCTCAACAACCTGGCCAATGCACTGAAACCGGTCGTGATCCCGGGTGAAGAGATGAACGTCCAGGTGATCAAGGAAGGAAAGGAACAGAACCAGGGTGTCGCCTACCTCGACGACGGCACCATGATCGTGGTGGAGAACGGCCGGCGCTACATGAACCAGACGATCGGGGTGGTCGTCACGTCGGTGCTGCAGACGGCGGCCGGGCGGATGATCTTCGCCACTCCGGCCAGCGAGTCGACCGTTGGGCGGCCGAAACCGTTGCGGAGGCTCCAGGGCGGCGGCGGAACCGGTCGCTAACGTCGCCGTTCTGACGATCCAGCCTGGTCCGGCCTTGGTCGCGCGGCTCCGCGAAGCCTTTCGCGACGCTCCAAACGCAAAACGCTTGGTGATCTACACCAACCACCCTCCACCTCCGGGGGAGGGGAGGGTGGCGGCCTCTGGAGCCAATCACCCTACCGCTGCAGGGGAGGGCATGGTGGGGGACGCGGTCAGCGTGGTTGCTGTCCCAGTGAGCGACACCATCAAGGAGGTCGTGGACGGGACGGTCCGCCGAACCGTGCCTCGGGAGACGCTCGTCCAGGTGCGCGGGCCCTGGGTGTTCGATCGAGCGGCGCTCGCCGATGCCCTGACCCGAGTCGCGGAACGTGAGGCGGAGATTTCCGACCTGATCGGGTTTTGCGAAGCCGCGCACGTCCGCGTCCGCGTGCTGCCCGGGCGATGACGGCAGCCGCCATCATCGTGGCCGGCGGGGAGGGGATGCGGATGCAGGCACCGGTCAACAAGGTCTTCCTCGAGCTTGATGGCCGCTCCCTTCTGGATCGCTCCCTCGAACTCTTCGAGTCGAGCCGGCTGGTCGACGAGATCGTCGTGGTCGCCCGAGCAGCAGACCTTCGTCGATGCGAAGCCCTGCGCGAGCGGTTTCGAAAACTGAGCACGGTCGTGCCGGGCGGCGACCTGCGTCATCGTTCCGAATTTGCGGGCGTCCGCTCGCTTGCGGCCCGCATCGACGCCGGAGAGGTCGACACCCTACTGGTCCATGACGCCGTCCGCCCCTTCGCAAGCCCTGGCCTGGTCGAACGGCTCCTTGCCGGCGTCGCCCAGACGATCGGCTGCATCCCGGGACTTCCGGTGGAACGAACGACCGCCCTGGTGGACGACGGTTGGATCGCCGGATACCCCAAAAACCTCTGGACGGTGCAGACGCCACAGGCCTTCCAGGCGACCTGGCTCCTCGAGGCGCACAACAAGGCCGCCCGTCAGGGGTTCATCGGCACCGACACCGCCTCGGTCGTCGAATGGGCGGGTGGCGAGGTGACCGTCATCGAAGGCGAGCCCGACAACATCAAGATCACGACTCCCGCAGACCTCGACCGCGCCGAACGGATTGCCGCCCGCCTGCAGTTCCCTCCCCCTGGAAGAGGTCAGTTCCCTCCCTCCCTGGGAGAGGGTCAGGGAGGGGGCAGTTAGAAGGTCCGGGCTGGATTCGAAGCGCGACCTTCTGGGTAAAGAGGGGAGTCGCACCAGCTTAGGAGGTGACGGTGGATCAAGTCGACCGGCTGAAACAGGCGACCACGTGGATGTGGACGTTGGGCGATTATCGCGAGCTGGCGCGGCACCTGCAGCCGCATGCCGAGGCGCTCGCGGCCACCGCCGATATCCGACCAGGGATGGATGTCCTCGACGTCGCGGCCGGCAACGGCAACTTCGCGATTGCCGCAGCCCAACGTGGCGCCCAGGTCACGGCGTCAGACCTGACCCCGAAGATGATCGAGCTCGGTCGTGCCCGCGCCGAGGCGGAAGGCCTGCAGATCGAATGGCAGGTGGCCGATGCCGAGGAACTCCCGTTCGCGACCGACCGCTTCGACGTCGTGGCGTCGGTTTTCGGCGCCATGTTCGCACCCAGGCCGGAGCGGGTCGCGGCCGAGCTGTTCCGGGTGGTCAAGCCTGGCGGGCTGGTGGCGATGGCCAACTACTCGAATGCGGGATTCCTGGGCAGCTGCAGCGGGCTGTTGACGAAATTCTCACCGGCGCCGCCGGGTGGCCTCGAGCTCCCGTCACCTTTCACCTGGGGCGACCCAGAGGAGGTGCGGCGTCGATTCGACGGCAAGTCGTCGTGGCTTCGGCTCGAGCGCCGCACAGTGAGGTTCTCGTTTGCCTCGCCTGAAGCGGGCGTCGAGTTCTGGGAGCGGACGAACCCGCCGCTGCTGGCCCTGAAAACGATGTTGCCGCCCGATCGCTACGAGCAGGTGCGGGTCGAGGTCGCCAGCTTGATGCGAGCGCAGAACGTGGCGACGGACGTGAGCCTCGTGCTCGACTCCGAATACCTCTCCGTCCTCGCCCGCAAGGCGCTTTCCTATACTTCAACCCACCAATCCGCCACCACAAAAAAGGGGTGAACTGTGCAGGTACAGGCCATCATCCCGGCAGCCGGGGCCGGGCTTCATCAGGGGGAGTCCAGCGCAAGGGTCTTACTGCCGGTCGGAGGCCGGTCACTGATCCGCCGTACGCTCGAGGCCTTCGACCGTTGTCCCGAGATCACCGGCATCACCCTGATGGTCTCGCAGCGAAATCTGCTCGAGGTGACCAGGGAGCTCGAAAGCGACGGCTGGCGCAAGGCGATCGACATACACCTTGGTGGCCAGCGCCGGCAGGACTCGGTCCGTCTCGGCCTGGAGAGCCTGCGCCGGGATCCACCCGACTATGTGATCGTGCACGATGGCGCCCGGCCGCTGATCAGCGACGAGCTGATCCACGCCGGACTCGAGGCCGCCCGTCAGCACGGCGCGGCGACCGCCGCCATTCCGGTTCACCATACTTACAAGCACGTTGACAGTTCCGGCTTCGTCCACGGGACGGTGGAGCGCGCCGACCTGATGCAGATTCAGACACCGCAGGTGTTCCGCTACGACTGGATCCTCGAGGCCCATGAAAAGGCGGTGCGCGACCGGATCGTGGTCGAGGACGATGCGGAGCTGATCGAAAAGCTCGGCAAGCCCGTCAAGGTCTTCTCAGGTTCCTACACCAATCTCAAGGTCGTGACCCGGGCAGACGCCCTGATGGTCGAGGCCCTGCTTGCGGCCGACCCCTTGTGCGTGTAGGGTCCGGCTTCGACCTTCACCGGCTGGTGGTGGGTCGCCGGCTGGTGCTCGGCGGCGTCGAGCTTCCCTGGGACATGGGGCTACAGGGCCACAGCGACGCCGACGTTATCTGCCACGCGCTGATCGACGCGCTCTGTGGCGCGGCGGGCATCGGTGACATCGGCACGCTCTTTCCCGATGACGACCCGAAGTACAAAGATGCCCGCAGCCTGGACTTGCTGCGCGAGGTGGCCGATCACTGCCGGCGCGCCAAATGGGCGGTCGAGAACGTCGACGTCACGCTGCTCGCCCAGGTGCCCCGCCTCGCGCCGTACCGTGAGGCCATCCGCAACAACCTGGCGGGCGTGCTGGCGATCGATCCGGCGGCGGTTGGCCTGAAGGCGACCACGACCGACCACCTCGGTCCGATAGGCAACGGCGAGGCGCTGGCTGCCCAGGCGGTCGTGTTGCTTCGAGAGCTGCCGTGACGCCGCTCCGCCTGCACAACACGATGAGTGGCCAGGTCGAAGCGTTCGCGCCGATCGAGCCGGGCAAGGTTCGCATGTACACCTGCGGCCCGACCGTCCACGACTATGCGCACATCGGCAACTTCCGCACCTTCCTGTTCGAGGACCTGCTGCGACGGGTGCTCCTGCAGCAGGGGTACCGGGTCACCCAGGTGATGAACCTGACCGACGTCGAGGACCGCATCATCAAGAAGGCCGCCGAGCATGACCAGACGATCGATGAGTTCACTGAGAAATATATCGAGGCGTTCTTCCAGGATCTCGATACGCTGCGCATCGAGCGGGCCGAGCGCTATCCGCGGGCGACCCAGCACATTTTCGAAATGGTGTCGCTGATCGAAGTGCTCAATGAGAAAGGCCACACCTACGTCACTGACGGGTCGACGTACTTCCGGATCGCCACCTTCCCGAGGTACGGCGCGCTCGCGCACCTTGACCACGCGGGCCTGAAGGCCGGCGCGCGCGTCGACGTCGACGACTACGGCAAGGACGACCCGCGCGACTTCGTGCTCTGGAAGGCGCGCAAGCCGGGAGAGCAGTCCTGGGAAACGCCGCTGGGGGTGGGACGGCCAGGCTGGCATATCGAGTGCTCAGCGATGAGCATGAAGTACCTGGGACAGAGTTTCGACATCCATACCGGCGGTGTCGACAACATCTTTCCCCACCACGAGAACGAAATCGCCCAGAGCGAGGCTGCGACCGGCAAACAATTCGTGCGGTACTGGCTGCACGCCGAGTTCCTGCAGGACGCGGTCGGTGAGAAGATGTCCAAGCGCCTCAAGAACTTCACAACACTCCGCGACTTAGTCGAAGAGGGCTATCAGCCGCGCGCCATCCGCTACGCACTGATGACGGGGGCTCATTACCGGAGCCCGCTGGCGTTTTCACCCGAGCTGCTCAAGGCGGCGGACAGCGCGGTCAAGCGGCTGGATGAGTTCGCCGTCCGCCTGGGTCCGATTCCCTTCCCTGCATCTCCCTCCCCGCTTGTGGAACACATCCCTCCCCCCTTGGGGGAGGACAGGATGGGGGCGGCTCAGGGTGGGGGGTCTCTCCCCTCCGAGGTCCGGCAACGCTGGGACGAGGCCCTCAAAGACGACCTCAATCTGCCGGCGGCCGTCGGCCACCTCTTCGAGTTCATCAAGGCCTTCAACACCCGGCTCGAGTCGGGAAAGGCGACGCCTGACGAGCGCGCGGCCGCGATGGCGATGCTCCGCTATGCGAACCGCATCCTGGACGTTATCGAGTTCCCGGGCCTGGTCGATGGCGAGGTCGAACGGCTGATCGCCGAGCGGAAGGCGGCCAGGGACCGCCGGGACTTCGCCCGTTCCGACGAGATCAGGCAGCAGCTTCTCGGAATGGGCATCCAGCTGGACGACACCAGGGAAGGCACCCGCTGGAAACGGGTGCGATAAGCGGCACGCGATGCCTCGCCCGCCCGACATTATCTACGGCCGCAATCCCGTCCTGGAAGCGTTCCGGGCCGGTCGGCCGGTGAAACGCCTGCTCCTCGCTGAGGGACTCCGCGAAGAACCGCGACTGAAGGAGCTGCGCCAGCTCGCGGCCGGAAAACGGATCACGATCGAGGCGATCGACCGCGGACGGCTCGACGACATCGCCCATTCCGAGGCGCACCAGGGCGTGGTCGCTTACGTCGGACCGAGAAAGTACTGGGAGCTGGAGCCGATGGCCCGGGCGGCGCTGGCGGACCGGCCGGATGCCGTTCTCCTGATGCTCGACAGCCTGCAGGACCCGCAGAACCTCGGCACCATCAGCCGGACCGCCGAGGCGACCGGCGTCGGCGGCATCGTGACCTCCCACAACCGGTCGCCGGAGGTGACGCCGTCGGTGGTGAAGGCGTCAGCCGGCGCCGCGGAGCACCTGCGGTATGCGCGAGTGGCCAACCTCGCCCAGGCGACCGACACCCTGAAGGATCTCGGCTTCTGGATCGTCGGCCTCAGCGGCGACGCTCCCACGCTCTACACCGAGTTCGACTACCGGCGCCCGCTGGTGCTCGTCATCGGCGCCGAAGGTGAGGGGCTGCACGACCTGCTGCGCAAGAAGTCCGATGCTCTCGTCCGCCTACCGATGCTGGGCAAGGTCAGCTCGCTCAATGCCGCGGTCGCCGGATCCGTCCTGCTCTACGAGGTCATCCGTCAGCGCGGCCAGTGATCCGGCCGATGGCGATCTGCGTCATATACACCGCTCGTGGGCCAGAGCGCCCAGGCGCAGCTCGCCGCCAGCATGCCCAGGGCAAGCAGAATCGCTGCACCCAGCAAGCGGCCAGAAACGATGAACGCGGCGCCCAGGATCAGCAGGACGACCCCCTCGACGACCAGAACTCGACCCTTCGTCAAAGCTGTGCCGTTCGCATCCGATGCTCGTTGAGGGCGGCCTCATACTCCTCGAGCGACTTGAATTCTTCCGCCTCCAGGAGCACCTTCTTGGTCGCGGTCTCCCAATCACGTGGGAGCGTCTTGAGCACGGGGAGCCCACGCCGGCGACGATAGACCGCGAACAGCCCCACCGCCGCCAGCACCCACAACGGGCCCACGATCCGTGCGTACTGGTGGGTCAGCAGCACCATGACCAGGAAGAAGAGCACGCCGAGGAAGCCGAGCAGGCCGAGCACTGGGAACCAGACCCGGTTGCCTTGGTAGGTGATCCGGATGTTGATCGGCATCATGTACGGACGGGGCGTGAACGGGTCCTTCATACGGAGCACGAACAGCGAGATGAACACGAGCAGGTAACCCGTGGTGGCGCCGAAGGCATAAAGATCGGCCAGGACGTCGATCGCGGCGCTCTTGCCCGGCTGGCCGGGCGTGAAGAACGCGAAGATCGTCTGCAGCAGCGCCACGCCGCCGAACACGATCACGGCGCGGGCCGGGGTCGCGAACCGGCGGTTCACCTTTGAGAACCAGGCCGGCAGCAGGTCGAACTGGCTCATCGAGTAGCTCAGGCGCGACGAACTGACGACGCCAGAATTGGCCGAGATGAAGACGATCAGCGCGCCAATGGCCGCCGTCAAGGGGGCGGCGACGATCCCGATGATCGGGATCTTGCTGGCGATCAGGGCGACCGGATCTCCCTCGTGGCCACGGAACTCCGAGGGGTGGACCAACCCGATCGCCAGGACGGAGAACGCCATGGCGAACAGGAGGACGGAGACAACCAGACCAATCGACGTACGAGGGATGATGGTGGCCGGCCGCCGGGTTTCCTGGGCGACCTGGGAGATCGTCTCAAGGCCGACGAAGGCGATGATCGCCAGCGAGGAGCCAAAGGCGAACTGGCTCAACGAGGGGCGGTCGAAAAGAAACTCATGTGCCACGATGTCGGGCCTCCAGACGAGGATGAACCCCGCCACCACAATCACCGTCTGCGCCACGATCGCGATCGTCCCGATGATCTCGTTGAAGTTCGTCGAGACCTTGATCCCCCGGACGTTGAGCCAGATCAAGAGCAGGATGCCGGCCACGGATTCGACGAGCCACAGCCAGGCCAGATGGATCGGTCCGATGGTCGTCGTGAAATCCGTGATGTGGTGGCCGAATGTGATCCAGGGCAGGAAGTAGTTGAAGTACCCGAACGCGACCACGGTGAAGAGCGAGATATCGATGGTGTAGTCGAGGACCAGCGCGGCGCCCGCGACCAGCCCCGAGAGGTCACCGAGTCCGCGCAGGGTGAAGTACTGGCCGCCGCCGGCGAGGGGATACGCGGACGCCAGCTCCGCGTAGCAGAGCCCGACCAGCGCGAACACGATGCCGGCCGCCAGGAAGGCGAGCGGGGCAAGGCCCAGGGCGGCCAGCGTGATGATGCCGAGGGCGGTGTAGATATCGGCCCCCACCGCCGCGTAGCCCCACATGTAAGAGCCCCAGACGGAGACGTCCCGCCGGAGCTCGCTTCCCGAGAGCGCCTCCGGTGCGTGGTGGCCGTCCGGCGGCGGCTGCATGCCGATTGTCAACGGTAGGTCTTCGTCCCAAACGCCTCACCCGTACTCGGTACGGATTCTTGTACGGAGCCCGCGGGATTCCGTACTCCTGCCCCTCCGGACCCGGTACGGTCCAACGTCGTAGGATTTGGGTCAGAGGGGTTTGTGCCGACGATCCCGTTCAAACGCAGCGGCAACGTAGCTCGCATCCTGCCCGGTCCGTTTGCCTTAGCCGGACGGTCGGACGAGATCGCGGTCGCGGCCGGGTGCATCGTCCTGCTCCTGCTGGTCTTTGCCGCCGACCTGGTCACGCCGGTCCAGGTCGCCCTGACCGCCCTCGGGCTGATCCCGCTGGTCGCGGCCGCCTGGCTCCTCTCGGACCGGCTCGCGCTGGCGGTGGCCGTGGTGGCGCTTGGCCAGTTGGTGCTGACGGCAGCGCTCGGTGCCGTCAGCATCCCGACGGCTGTTTCCGAGGCGACCGCGTACGTGGTGCTCGGCCTCGTGGTCCGGCTCTACGCCGGCAGCCTGGCGGAGCTGCTATCGCGACCGACGCCCGTGAAGCACGCGGAGCTCACTGCGCGGACAGGCGTCGAGGCGCTCACGAAACGGGAGCGCGAGGTCGCGATGCTGGCGGCGCAGGGATATACCGCACGCGAGATCGGCGAGCAGCTGCACATCGGCGAGCGCACCGTGGAGACTCACGTCGCCAACGTCTGCAGCAAGCTCGGATTGAAGGCCAAGGCCGAGCTGGTTCGCTCGGCGTCTCGACTGGGACTCTAACGGCCGCCCATCGTAGGCTGATCCCGTGGAACATCTGATCGTCGACGGCTACAACATCATCTTTGCCTGGCCGGAGCTCTCCGCGCTCAAAGATGTGAACCTCCAGGACGCGCGTGAGCTCCTGATCGCGGCCCTGGCGGACTACGCGGCGATGACCCGACAGAAAGTGACGGTCGTCTTCGACTCGCACCGCCGTCCCGACGCGGAGGCGTCCCAGCAGACCGTCAGCGGTGTCCAGGTGGTCTACTCCGGGCGGAAGACGAGCGCCGACCACGTCATCGAGCGGCTGCTCTTCGAGGCAAAGGCGAGCGACGAGGTGACGGTCGCCACCTCCGACGCGCTTCAGCGTGACCTGGCGCTTGGCCGCCAGATCAAGACCGTGTCGGCGCTGACCCTCAAGAGCCAGGTCGATGCGGTGCTGTCGCGCCGCAACCAGCAGATGGGAGACAGTCAGGCCCGCTCCGATATTGCCCGTCGACTCGAGGATCGCCTGGACCCGAAAACGCGCGAGCGTCTCGACCGGCTGCGCCGAGGCGAACCGACCTAGTCACGCCGTCCTTTCCACGCCGGGGACGGCTGATGTCACGCCGTCCTTTCCACGCCGGGGACGGCTGATATCACGCCGTCCTTTCCACGCCGGGGACGGCTGATGTCATGCCGTCCTTTCCCACGCCGGGGACGGCTGCTCTCACGCCGTCCTTTGCACGCCGGGGACGGCTAATCGGAGAAATAAAAAAGAGGGCCGCGCGATGCGGCCCTCCGATCTGCTGGGATCTAGCAGTGCGACAGCCCGGGGCTGAAGCGATTGAACGCCGGCGTCGTCGTGTAGTAGTCGGTCACGTAGGATCCGTCGCTGAGCCGGTCCCAGATGCCGGTGCCGTTGATCACGCTGGCGGACCGGACCTGGCAGACGACCACGATGCGCTGGCCGGCCGGCAGGATGCCCAGAGTGCGGAAGCCAGTGCCGGGTCCGGTGCGCTGCCGCACCATGTCAGTGGTGCGATAGGGATGTCCGGCGGGTTTCGCCGGGGCGCCTTGCGTGGGAAGCGAGATAGGCCCGACCACGAAGTGGATGTAACGTTTCGCCCGCGTCGTCCGCTGCCCGTAGCGCAGGTAGTTCGACCAGTTGTACTCTTCGACGGTCGCATTCCCCGCGCCATCGACCGCCATCACGTACGCGACATGGCCGCCCCACCAGGCACCGTCCTCCCCGCCGTGCCAGACGGCCACCGATCCGACGGTCGGATGGCTGTCGACGACATAGCCGATCGATGCCGCCGCCGCATCCCATGACCCGCCGTTGCCAAAGAAGGCCGTTTTCCCATTCGGTCCTTGCAGCGACGCGCCGTGGAAGCGGATCCCTTCCTGGCTCAACCGAAACGCGACGAACGACGTGCAGTAGCCGGTGTAGAAGCCCCAGGGATCCAGTTTGTTGACCGTCCCGCGATAGGGAAAGTCATCGACCCCCGCGGCGCTGACCGTGAGAGCCGGGACTCCGAGCAGGAGCACGGTCGCCCCCACCGCCGCCGACAACGCCTTGCGCCAGCTGAACGTGTCGCGATCCATTGGGCTGCTGCCACCTCACCATCGCGCGCGTCGCGCGGAATTTGCCTCCCCGTCCGCTGCTCGTACAACGGAGGCCGCGCGTCGATGGCATCACCGGGTCGGCGATCGTTGTCAATTGGTCGCAGCGCCGTCGCCCATTTGTCACCGGCTCAGCGATGGATCGTGATAACTCCCTCCCCCTTGGGGGGGAGGGTCGGGGTATTGGGGGGTTGCGTTACCAACTTCGGTCGTGCCCAGTGGAAGACCAGCAGGGCCCAACTCCATCCCAACAACAGGCCCGCGGCCACATCGGTGGGGTAATGGACGCCGAGATAGACGCGCGACCAGGCCACGCCCAGCGCGATCAAGACGGCGAGTACGATCACCAGGTTCCGCCACTCGCGGCTCATGCCTTTCGATAGAAGGATCGCGATCGTGAGGTAGATGGCTGCCGCCTGCGTCGTGTGCTCGGAGGGAAAGCTGAGCGAGGCGAGGTGGCTCAGGTGCTCGATGGTCGGCCGCGGGCGTGCCACGATCGGCTTGACGACGGACGGCAGCGCCGCGCTGCCCGCCGCGATCACCACCAGGGCGATGTCGTCCGCCGGCCGCTTCCAGCGGCGCAACAGCAGGAAGGCAATCGAAAGGGGCACGAGCAAGGCCAACGAGCCGGCATCGCTGACGATCCGTGCGATCGATGTCAGGGTGGCGTCGCGATGGGCGGCGATCGCCTCCATCGTCTGGAGATCGAAGCCGGGAGCCCAGGCCGTTACGCCGATCCCGAGCAGCGCGCTAAGGACCGCGAGTCCCAGCAAGATGGCGAGCACCCGCAGCGCAAAGGCGGTCAGCGCCGCCCGCTTATCGATGGACACCGCTGTAGGAGGCCGGCGTGATCACCGCCAGCCCTCCGCGGACGACGTCGAACGTGCCAGAGATCGGGCCGCAGATCTCGCCGTCCAGCGTTACCTCGATCGGATCGGTGGGCAGCACCGTTAGCCGGGAGACCCGCATGGTGCGGAAGCCGCGGATCCGTCGGTGGACGCCGAGCGCCGGGTAGAAGGCCGAGCGGAGCAAGCGCCGCATCGGCAGATGTTCGACCATGAGGACGTACAGCGTTCCGTCGACCGGGGCGGCGCCCGGAATCTTCAGGTCGAGGAAGCCGCCGAAGACGGGGGCATTGATCACGGCGAGGTGCACCAGCTGCAAGGGCTCGGCAAGCCCTTCGTACTCGACCCGGCAACTGAAGACAGGCCGCTCCTTCAACGCCATCGCGGCGGCGACCGCGTAGGTCAGGTGCCCGAGGCGCCGGCGCAGGTCGGCGCGGGTCGCGAATCTCGCGAACTGGACGTTGAGACCGGCGGCCGCCGCGTGAACGAAATGTCGCGGGGGCTGACCCGCGCGCGTCAGGCGGCCCGCGTCGATCCGGGACACGCGACCATGGGAGAGAATCCGGACCGCGTTCTCGACCCGGATCGGGATGTCGAGGGAGCGCGCGAAGTCATTGGAGGTGCCGAGGGGGAGAATCCCCAGCACCGCCTGTGTGCCAATCACGGCGTTCGCGACGGCGCCGACGGTGCCGTCACCGCCCGCCGCGACCACGAGCGGCGGGCTCGACCCGTTTCGCAACAGCAAGCTTGGCAACCGCGGAAGATCCTCGACATTGATCTCCGCGACGACCTCGAAGCCTGTGCCAGTCATCGCCCTTCTTGCGCGCGCCAGATATGCTCCCCGGCCCGCGTGTGGGCTGGAGACCAGGATCACCTCGTTGCTCCTGGCAGGTTCCGCCTCAGGGACCGGTGCAATCGCATCCCACCACTGGCGGGCCACGCGAATCACAGGTCCGCTCGCAAGTCCCATCCCGGTTCCGATCGCGGCCCCGGCGAGGGCGTCGAACGGATAGTGGACTCGCAAACGCACCCGAGAGTAGGCAACGGTTGCGGCCAGCGCGAGGATCGGTCCCAGCATCCGCGGCGCCTCGAGGCCAACCCCGGTCGCGAAAGCGAAGGCCGATGCCGAGTGGCCCGACGGAAAGGAGAAGCTGCCCGGCGTGCTCACCGGCAGCGGCCGGTCGCCACGCCGCTGCGGCGGTCGGTCGCGCCGGACCAGGTATTTCAAGGGCAGGTTCACCAGGGTCGACGTCATGGCGATCGACACCGCTCCGCGAAGCGCCGCTCGCCGACCGGGACGCCCGCCGACGATCGCGATCAGTCCGGCGATGGCAAGCCAGAGCGCGGATCGGTTGGCGCCGTTGCTGATCCACTTGAGCGCACGATCGGCGCGCCTCTCCTGCCTCGTCAGGCGATCGAACAGGCGTCGATCGAACGTATCGAGGGGGCCCAGGGCGCGGAACACCGCAGTTGCAGCCTACCGGTTAGACGGGCCCTTGTTGCATCCCCCTTGCAGGGGAGGGTCAGGGTTTGTTCCCCTCCTCGTCCGGGGGAGGGCAGGGTGAGGCTTCTTGCGCCCCAGCTAACGGCAGGTGTAGACGCGGCCCCTGAATCCGGTGACCCAACCGCACCAGCGCGGCGCCGCAGCCGGAAGACGCCTGGCTACCAGCGGCATCATCGGCGCCTCGACCACCTCCCGGGGGTCGGTCGGCTGGATGGCCGGGCCGGCCGCCAGCAGCTCGCTCACCGTGACGAACTGGTAGCCGCGGCGCTCCAGCGCCGGGATGATCAGCCGGAGCGCCGCCGCGGTGGCGGGCGCGTTGGCCCGCACCAGGTGCATGACCACGATCGAGCCCGGCTTCAGCTGCGACAGCACGGTCGCGGCGATCTGCTGCGGGTAGGCGTTGAAGGCGTCGCCGGAGTTGACATTCCATTCCACTGGGATAAGGCCGGCCGCGTGCACGATGTCGAGCGCCTGGCGGTCGTAGCAACCGCCGGGAAACCGGAAGTATCGCGGCGTCATGCCGGTCGCCCGCTGGATGGCCTGCTGAGCCAGTTGTACCTGGCTGAGCTGCGCCCGCCGACTCACCGATGCCAGCCGGTAACAGGGGCTGTGAAACGCCGGGTGGGAGTAACTGTGATTGGCAATCTCGAAGTTGGGATTGGCGGCCAGCCGGCGCGCCTCGGACGGGTAGACCTCCGCCCACATCCCCGTCATGAAGAGCGTGGCGTGAACGTTGCTGGCTTCCAGGTAGGCGGTCCCATCGGTGTTGATCCATTGGAAGCCGGCGCGGGCGGCCGCCGCCATCGACGGGGTCATGTCGAGGTCGAAAGTCAGGGCCACGAGGGGCCGCGCGGTCGTCACCCCGAGCACGACTCGGGGCACCGGTGGCGCGTCCCCAGTGGTCGGCAGCCCGATCGCGGGAGACAGTTCGACAGGTACGTCGGCCTCCATCACCAAGCTGGGCGGCACCGGGCTAGGAATAGTCGTCCTGGCTACTGGCGGGGATAACGCGACGCTTGCCAGCATCAGCGCCGGTAGTAAGAACAAGAACTCTCGGCGCATCCTTCCCCCCACCAGCGTAACGGAGCAGCGGGCTCAGCGGAAGCTGGTGCGAAACGCCGAGGGCATCAAGCTGCCGGCTACACGGTCAAGGGTGGGCGGCAGGCGCAGCCCAAGCCCAAGGCCAAGACGGCCAGGGCCAAGGCGGCGGCTGCCAAGACGGCATGACCGAGTTCGAGCGCTACGTATCGAGCCGCGATTTTCCCAACGGCTGGCCGTGCCTCTGTGACCACGGGTACGAGCGGCACGCGCTACCCTCTCCCCCCGGTGATGGCCGGTGCATCCGCAGGAACTGCTCCTACACCCAGTACCGGCCAGCGCCTTAGCCGACTCGACCCCCCAGAGCCGCATTGCGCGGCTCTTTCCGTGAGCACCGGGCAGACCCACACGTACGCCATAGGGCGCTGACGTGCAGGCGCGTGGGCGCGGCAAGCTGGCTGGGCGCGGCGGCTCATTTTCTCCACCGCAATTGGTAGAGTCGGGGCGGGAAGCAGCGTGATATTCACCTTGGAGCAACCGATCCCTCAAGGCGGCGGCACCATCTCCCTTCGCTGCCCCGCATGCCGTCAGATGGGGACCTTCGCACCATTGGAGAATCTTCTGGACCTCTTGCTGGCCGACCGCCGAGTCTTTTTGGGCCAGCGCCGCTGTCCCAACGCCGGATGCCATGCGCACGTTTTTGCGGCGTGGGAGGTCGACTCTCGGAAAGTCCTGATCTCCTATCCGGCGCAACGGATTGATTTCGACGCGTCCCAAATCCCCACACCCATCGCGGCAGCCCTTGAGGAAGCCATCACTTGCCACGCCAATGGCTGCTTCATCGCGGCGGGCATCATGGTCAGGAAGACGCTCGAAGAACTGTGTGAGGATCGGCAGGCCAAGGGCAAGACCTTGAAAGATCGCATTGCCGACCTCGGCACCAAGCTGGTACTACCTAAGGAACTCCTCGATGGCCTCGATGCCCTGCGGTTGCTGGGCAACGATGCGGCCCATATCGAGTCGAAGACCTTCAACCAAGTGGGGCAGCAGGAGGTCGAACTAGCCCTTGACGTGACCAAGGAGGTGCTCAAGGCCGTCTACCAGTACCAGAACCTAGTCCAGCGTCTTCAGGCCCTCAGGAAGCCGTAAAGGCCAACGCCGTGTGGTGGGACGATCTTGAACTGCTGCGCCTGATTGATCAGTTAGAGCGGGACGAGGTTGGGTCGCTGTTTACCGGCCACGCCCTCCTGCAAAGAGCAATACGCGGCAAGGAGACGGACTGGACGAAAGAAATGGCCGCCTTCACCCGAGAGCTAGTTCTCGCCCGGGACGCGGGTTACATCACCTGCAAGGAACAGAACTGGCCCGGGCAACGGATGCCCGATCCAGCTCTTGACCCAAACATGTTCCTGCAGCGGGTCGGGGAGATTCGCCTCACGATACCCGGTCGAGACCGCGCACGCGGGCGGGTAATCATACAATCGCCCAACGACCCCAACGAAGACGATGGCCGACCCATTGCCCGTCTAATCCTGTCGGATATCGCCGACGCGATCAGTTACCAGTACAGCGAGTCGCAGCTCGGGACGTTTCTCACCGATTCCGGGATCCCCGATCTGGTTGCCCAAATGCCTGGATCGAAGGATAGCCTCGTCAGCATGTTCCTCGCCTTGCACGATGAAGGGGCAGCCGCCCGCAGACTGCTGCGAACATTCATCGGGTGCTGGCTGTCGGATCAGCTCCTGACGGGCCCGACCCCAGAACTAAAAGAGAAGCTCTTGAAGCAACTCGACCGACAGGGTTGGCAGGTTAAGGATGGCCGGCTGGTGATTGGCTCGCGAGTGCAACAACCCGAAGGACCAGCGCCAACCGGACCGGAGCAAGCACAGATTTGCCTTAGCGGGCATCCGATCAACTTTCGGGTAAAGAGCCAACCCACTGTATCGAAAGACTTCTGCCCGAGGTGCGGTCAGCCGACGATAACGAACTGCCCCTCGTGTAGAAAAGAGATTTCCGGAGACGACTTCAGGGTGGACGCCTACTGCCCGCATTGCGGCAGCCCATACCCTTGGACCGACAAAAGCAGGTCGACCGCTTAGGCGGAGACCGGGTGTCAAGCTCATAGGCGCACCGAGCCGCCGCCACTAACCCCAAGCCACGCGGGCGGCCCTGCCGGGGTTCCAACCGTCTGCCCGGTGCTTCCGCAACACCCGCTCCGCCGCGATAAGGCCGTTCATCATCAACTCGATGGCCTCGCGGCCAGCAGGCGAGCGATAAGTGAACAAATACCCCCGGGTCGGTAGTCCGGTGGCCGACGACAAAAGCCGCCACGCGGACATAGGCAGCGCCGACCGTGCGCAAATCGTCAAGACTCAGAAAGGAGGCGACCTTAACGCGCTCCGCTTCCCACGCGTCGTGACCAGCGGGGCGTAGGCAAGGGCATCTGTCTTTTCCTTGTCGAGATAGTACAGTTTGAAGGACACCTCACTCCCAACCAACACCGTCGCGGCCTTGTTCTCGCGGTGCCAGCGCCCGCGTTGCTCAATGGCGAGGATGACGCCACCGGAGAGACCGAGCACGCCACCGATGACACCACCGATCAGGCCGCTCGCTAGGTTGTCGATAGTCACTGGGTCTGGCCTCTTCTACATGTCGTAAGTTGGTTTCGAGCCTGCCTTGTCTGCGGGGCGCTTAAGTAGGCCGCCCGGACCAACGCCCAGCCATATCGGTTCGCTACTTGCCCCTTCCGGCGCCAGCAAGCCGAGCGCCGTTGTAAAGGTATCGGTCAAGTCCTTGGTAAAGCTTCTCTCGGGCGGTCCGTTGAGGTCAGCGGCCAACTGCTGCGTTATGTCGGCCACGGAGAAATCACTCCACACCCGTTGCATGGCAGTCAGGCGAAGGTAGGGCTGGATCACCGCATCAAGTGCGGCTTGCGGCAAGGCGGATGCGATGCGGACTTGCTGGCTCTCCCAAACCGTGCGGCTCAAAGTCTGAAAGGCGTGGCCGGTGAACGGGCGCTGACGCAGCGCGCTCACATTCAATCCGACCTCGTGGTAAAGAAGCCTGATCGCGGATCGGTTTTCCCTGCGCCAGCGGAGGCGCTGCTCGATGGCTAGGATAACGCCGCCCAGCAGTCCGAGAACGCCGCCGATCACACCGCCGATGAGGCCGCTCAGTAAGTTGTTGTTGTCCGGTGACGTAGTAGCGAGGAAGACGGCTTTTACCGTTGGGTACGCAGCCCCAACTCGACTACGAACGTGACGAAGCGCAGCGCGCCATCGTGGTCAAGGGTATCGGCGTAGTCGTAACGCCTGCCGTTGACGACAACCTGTAGGTGGGGGCCGCAGCTGTCAACCTGCGCCTCTGCGCCACCGACCTCGAAGGCGTAGTGCCAGTCGTGATGGTCCCCGTGAAATGCGTTACCCGGCGCGCCGCCCACCGCATGCACCGGCCTGCCCGCCATGGCACTTACTTTGCGTAGCAGTGGCTCGGCCACGCCGGGCAAGGTTTCCCGCACAAATTTCTCGACCGCCGCCGATGCGGTTTTGATCTCGTACTTCTCGGCCTGCGCCTCCTCGGTGGCATCGGCATGTTGCTGCGCCTGTTCCGCCTTCACCGCGTCGACGGCCTTGCGAAGCTCGTCCTCATCACTCACGTCGTCCAGCATAGTCTCGGCGTTGTCATCCGGCCAAAGTTGCCATGGCACCACGTCCATCAGCTTTCGGAACTCGCGATTCACCCAGCGCAGGGTGCGCCGCGTCGGCCGGTAGAGGACCTTCGGCTCCTGGTCATCCGGCTGCGGGGTTGGCCTCATGGATTCTCCTCGGGTGCGCGCCCTGTAGCGCTCAGTCTTGGGCGGCCAGGTGGTTATCGAATCGTTAAGACTCGGCGGTGCCCGGGGCGATCGCTGCGACCAGCGCCAGGTCACCCGGTCGGATGGATTTCGGATCGAATTTCCGCACGTTCGCGGCCATCTTCGTCAACGCTTCGGCCATCGACATCGGTGGTGCCGCGTCCTTCTTACGTGACGGCGGCACGAACCGCACCGGGTTGATGCGGGCGACCACGACCGCCCGCAGGTAGGGGCTCTTCATTCCCATCGCCTGCATCGTCTTGAGGTGGGCGGCGACGCGATCGTCGATATCCATGATCCGCACCGCCCACTGCTCCCGCTGGCGCAGCGCGGCGGGCAGCGTGCTGTCGAGGAAGCGGTCAACTTTGTTGAGAACGGGCTGATAGGAGGAGCCGGCAAATCGGGAGCGTTGCGCGTAGGCGCAGCCGAGCGTCAGAAAGACGGGCGATTCGAAGGTGACCGCGTGGTCGCTCTCCTTCGAGCGCGGCTGCTCTTTCGCCAGCTGGCGCGCCATGCGAATCACTTCGAGGCCGCGGTCGCGCAGGTTGTGTGCCTTCTCCGTATTGAGTGCCAGGATGCGGAAAGCGAGCTTTTCGTCGGGGACGAGGAGAGCCGTGACCGAGCGCATGCCAAGGCGTCGGGCGGCCTCCAAGCGATGGCGCCCGTTGGGTGACCAGAAGCCCTCGCGCGACGGTACAGCGATCACCGGATCGAGAAACAGGCCTGCCGCGCCGATGGCATCGGCCAGGCGGGTGGCGTGCGTCTTCGACAAGTCGCGCTGAAAGGGCGTCGCCGCGACCCTCTTGAGCGGAAGGGAGGCCAGCACGAGCGCCTGGCCGGCGAATGGATCCCGGTAGGCGCCGACCACCACCCCGCCGTGCCGTTGGACCTGCGCGACCAGGTCGGCGACGTCCTTCCCGTTCGGGTCGATGACGCTCTCGCGAGGCTCCGGGCCACGGGCGGCGGTGGGCTTGCGTGGGCGAGTCGCTTTCTTCGGTGCCTTCCCGGGCGTTTTCTTTGCCGCGGCCATATGAGAGGCGGCCCCGGCTCTCCACGGGGGGCGTGTGGGCCGAGACCGCATCGACAATCCTAGGCCTTCGGTTAAGTTGGACAGGGCATGCGTTTTCTTGTTTTCTTCTTGGCCCTGGCCCTCGCCGCCTGTGGTGCGTCACCCCCCTCAGCCGATTCTCAAGCAGCCCTCAGCGCGCGACCGCTGAAGCTCCCCGCGCTCCAGCCGAACAGTACGTGTTCGATTTCGCCCATGCAAAACTTCGCCAGCCCACCCGGGCAAAAGCTGCCGGGATATGGTTTCGGGCCCGGACCGGTGTTCCTCTCTGGCCAAACCGAGTGGCACTCGGGTCAGTACGCCCTCATCATGGTGTCGCCGGACTACTCCGGACCGGTTGTCGTGCGAGGGCATCAGTTAGACGGGACAAATGGCATGCCTTTCCGCGCCCAGCAAGGAAACGGCAACGTCAGCATCAGCCCCGGCTCGCCAGGCCAGTGGCGTTCGTGGAACGACTTCATCTCGGGCGCGCCCGGGTGCTACGGTCTGCAGGTTGACGGCGTGACCTTCAGCGAGGTCATCGTCTTCAACATCATTGGGGGCCCTCCGCCACCCGCCTAACAAAAGGCTGGCAGGCGACATTGTGAAAGCCCCCTTCAGCGCTGCTTGCGGCGGGCCCTTGACTCCATCGTCGGCCTGACGACAACCGGACTGCTGGATGTGGCATCGGTCAGCTCGCTGGCGAATTGGGGGCGCGAACGCCCGAGCACAGAACCTGGTAGCGGATGAATCGGTAGGCGGGATTCGGATGGCGCACGTAGATCCAGCAGGACGGATCTCGCTCGCTCGGCCTCCGGTATATGAGCGATTCAATCTCAGCGCCCTTATCGTCCGTGACTGTCCAGCGCTGAATCACTCCTTTGAAAATCGTCGCGCGAAGCCGGACACCCTCGAGGGGGAATGACGACCTCGCCTCTCATCTTCGGGTCGAGCACGCCGATGTGCGCTGTGAGGTCCACCGTTTCGACCTTCTCGAGCTGGAACCGCTCCAGCAACGTCTCCGGACCCCGGATCATGGAGCTCATGGTCGATGCACCTCCTCAACAGGTGGTGAGCTCTGCCGAGGCCGCCGGTTGAGGCGACGGGCCCGCGCAGGCGACCGCATGATAGCGTCCGGCGGCGGGTCGTGACCGCCGGGTTTCAGGCTTCCGGGACGGCCGATTACCAACCAGCGGCAGCGTCGTGCTGGTGTAGCCGAGAAACCTATCCTTGTCGAATGGCGAGGAAGAGCAAGCTCGCTGGTGGGTCACTCCCGCAGGTGGCCTACTACTACCCGGAGCCGTACTGGCGGCTCGGCGAGATCGATAGTTTGAAGAGCCTGCTGTTGTTCTTCGACAAGATCACCATCTTGCTTCCGCGCTATATGCGCGGCCGCGAACTGGCCGCTGATCCTGTACTCGCGGGCCCGCTAACGAAGCGGGGGCTCCTAGAGCGTCTCGATCCGAAGCGTTTTGTCGACAAGGAGATGACCGCAGGGTTGAGCGAGGTTCTGGTGGAGCTCACCGGGAACGGCGTATTCGATGACCTCGACCGCAGAGTGCAGTACCACGAACTGTCGTACTCACGATTGGGGTGGGACGCCGACGTAAAGCTTGCGAAGAAGGTTGTTGATGCGCTGGACCGCCACAAACTGGCTCGCAAATCGGAGGACGGGGTCTCCGTACCCCTGCATCCCGTAGTCCGCCTGACCGTGCTCGTCTTGCTTTCACAACTGGCGCGTGCGGCTGGTCAGCGCCAAGGACTCGACCTTCATCCTGTGACCACAGACCAACTGGCTGTGAGCGGGCTCATCAGTACGTTATCCCTCTCTCGAATGCCTTCGGCTGGCCACGTAGTCATGCTGGACATGGAGACGGTCACCCTCAACCTTGAGGCCGTGCCACTTGACGAAGTGTTGGCATTCCGCCAGGAGCATGGTGATGCATACCGTGATTATGCCCGGGACTTGCGCAGAACGATCGCGCAGCTGAGCCCGCTTCCGCCACAGGAGCGTGAACAACTCCTTTATGACCGTCGCGACGAGCTCGCCGATAGAGCCCACGAGCTAAGGCAGGTGGCCCGGCGCGCGTGGCGCCGACCAATGGCCAGTGCCGCATTGGGTGCTGCGGGTGCCGTCTTGCCTGGTGGCGGGATACTGGCTGGCATCCTGGCGGCTGCAAGTAGCCTGATGGGGGGCGGTCGGGCGCCCACCAGCGCGGGAGTGTACACATACGTCTTCGAAGCTCAGCGGGCATTTTCCGAAGCAAAGCCGTTCCGATAAGCGGAGTTCCCATCAACCACCGCACCAGCGATGAAGCCCCTACCCGCTTTACCAGCCCTTCCCGAACGTGAGGGCGGCGACCTGCTGGGCTTGAGCGCGAAAGCGAGCAAAGACCCTCGTGCGCGCGTCGTCCGGAAGTGCGCCAGCGAGACCGTCATGGGCCAGGATGGTCGGTGTGAGCGCTTGGAAACGTGAGATTTGGCGGCGATACCAGGGATCGCTTTCACCGATGGGCCTTCTCCGGATGAAGCGACCGAACGCGATGAGTTCATCAATTGGGCCATCGTGGCGGACGATCTCAAGACCGAACTCTTGCTTTACGTTCACGAACGGCCGCTCGTCGATGGTCGGACTGAATAACTGGTTCTTGGTTTCGGTCACCAGGAAGCCGATGTCTTGAGCCATCTTCAATGTCGTGAAATGCCGGTGCGCACACACCAACACCGGCAGCAGTTGAATCGTTTGCGCTAGGTCGGCGGCCTTGATCAGCAGTTCCCACAACTCCCTGGTCCACGGATAGATCCACCGGTGGAGATTCTTTACTTCGAAGACCATCGGGGTGTGGGCCTCGAGGCGTGGAAGCTCGAAGATGTGCGCGAGAACGTCAAACGTGCCGCGAGCCACTGGGACGTCGTCGACCTCAGTAATGTTCCCTACCTGTTGCACGGGAACGAAGAGCCCAGCCTCGGTCGCCACGGCTTGTGCCGATGCGTAAACCACCTTCTCAGCTTGGTGCCCGCACAGCCCATAAGTGCCGGTCCATGAGAGATACAACCGAAATTTCTTGCGGCGTCGTCCCGCCAGCCTTTGTAGTTCCCGCTTGCGACCGGGTGGGTAAGGAAGTCGAACGGTTGAAACGGGCACTTGATGCTGAGTCGTTTCCTCAATGATTGCGCCCTCGGCCCGAAGCTTCTGCCGAGCCGCGTGGAGAGGAAGCGGTTGCACGCGCGGGAAGGCCTTCCAGCCTTGGCTAATGCGCGCCTCTGCTTCTGCCCACGGAACGATGAAGCGATCGGCGAGGAGATCCAATAGCGCCTCGCGGCCGGCCTGCTCCCAATCGAAGGGCTGCCTGGCTGGTGCGGCGGGCCCGGGGGGTCCTGCGGGTTGGGCTGGGAGTGGGGGTGGATGGCCGTTCGGTGCGGCTAAGAGCGCGCCATATGGGGGTGCGTCGCGAGTAAATAGGACTTCGTCCCCTCCCGTTGCCGCGAATATAGCCGCGCCGGGCCAAACGACTGTTCGGATGGATCACCTGGAGGCGGCTCTTTCACCATTACTTACGGGCGTTCCCCGGGCTATGACTTTAGGAGAACTGCCGTTACCGGTTGATTTCTTTCACGAAAAGAGGTAAGAGACGAACGCTATGCGCACGACTGGCACGGCGGCGCTCGAGCTCGTCCCGCCGGCCGCTCGCGTCCGCGCGCTCGCCTTTACGACGGCCTACGAGATCGTCGTAGATGCCTTCCTGAACAGCGCCGTCGACGCCGACTCCACCCGCCCTTGCTACCGCCGGCACTTGCTCCGCTTGTTTGCCCAGCTCGGTGTCGACACCGTGGCCGAGCTCAGCGGCGCGTCGAAGGTGAAGCGCTCACCGACGCGCGTGTACCCGCCGCCGCCCTGGACGTCGAACCCGCGGTGGCTCGAGCGCAGCTCGCTGACCAACCGATCGACGGGCCCCTGCGCCTCCGACTCGCCGGTCGGCATCCGGCCCTGCCCCGGCCGGAAGAATGAGCGGCTGGCCGGATCCCCGATGAAGACGGCGAACGACCATTTCATCGCGGCGATTCTATGCCGATCTCGGCCAGCTGCAGCCTCGCGAGCCCGGGCGGTGTGCGAACGGGAACGCGGAGCAACGGCACGGGGGATACCTGACGTGCGGCTCGCGGCCTTGCGTCAATTGCTCCACCTCTCTCGGCGTCATCGCCTGGAGCTCCGCGAGTGTCACGAACCCGAGCCGCCCTCGCAGTGGGCTGCGGTGGTGACGGCCGGCGTGGTTGACGCATCGCTGGTGCGGGTCATCCCAACATGCCCAGGCGCGGCACGGCTTGCCGTCCCTACGTTTCGTGGTGCACCGGCGGCGGGCGGCCGCCTCGCGCGAGTACATTTCGCTAGTCTCAACGCAGCGATTTCAACGACGCTGCCTTGCGAAACTTCCGCCAAAGCCCTGGGCAGGCACCGGTCGCCAGAAGAACCGCCTAGCTCGATCCCTTGCTGGCCGGTGCCGGGATCACCGTGTCGGGCATGTTCCTGAACGCGTTCTCGAGCGCCGCGAGCTCACCATCGTTGAGCCAGTGGGCGGGCGGCCAGCTAACAGATGAGCTCGCTGGCCAGATCGGCACGATTACGTCCTCGAAGCCGCGCGGGATCATCCGGAGGCGCAGGCCGGCGACGGTGTGGGCGAAGAACTGGAGCACCAGCTGGTTGAGGCTGAGCGTCACGCCGTAGGCGTTGGCGACCATCGACGGGCCGGTCGGAAAGCGCGGGTCAGGATTGAGCGCAGTCATCGCGAGGGGCTGCGCGAAGAAGCCGGCGTAGGTTCGCGCGCCTCGATAGGCAGCCAGATGCACCTGGCTGTTCGTGAGCGGCGTCCGCGTCCCGCGCGACCTGTAGAGCTCGTCGAAATGAGCCGCAGGGATGAACCACGGCGGCGGCGTCGCGAACTGGAACAGCATTCCCGTCTTGATCGCCCAGAACGCGAGGGTCTGCTGCTGCTGTGCATCGAGCTGCCGCGTCTGGCCCTGGATGAGAGGCAGAGCAATCGGCTTGACCTCCTCCTCCAGCTGACTCATCCAGCCGGTGTTGCAGGTGCGGCACACGCGCCTCACCTTCGTCGTGAACGGAGGCGCCTGGTGGACCAGCTCGGTCATGCCCTCGCGCGAGCGGACGTGCGAGGGGGAGCCGGGGTCGGGCAGGGCCCTCCGTAACCATTTCGGCCAAACGTGCTCCGGCGATACCGGGCTGCGGTGGCACCACACGCAGGCTCTGGGCGCGGCCATCTCAGTAGTTGCCGCCGCGAATGGTGGTGGAAATTGTGGTGGAGAGCGCTGCCGCAGAGGTTGTCGGGGCCGGTTGAAAGAGCATTTTGTATTGGGAAAGCTGGAGCCCACAGCCGGGGTTGAACCGGCGACCTACGCCTTACCAAGGCGTCGCTCTACCACCTGAGCTATGTGGGCTCTGGTATTGGGCAGAGGAGGATTCGAACCCCCGAAGGCGCTAGGCCAACTGATCTACAGTCAGTCCCGTTTGACCGCTTCGGTATCTGCCCGA